>Ga0126314_10001584_pt1 | contig 10998 bp, 12 predicted proteins | sample Plot105B_FD_92535 | JGI IMG/M metagenome (GOLD analysis project Ga0126314, IMG submission 92535) | Serpentine soil microbial communities from UC McLaughlin Reserve, CA, USA - Plot105B | ecosystem: Environmental > Terrestrial > Soil > Grasslands | place: USA: UC McLaughlin Reserve, Lake County... | reverse complement strand
CGCTCTTGTGCTTTTATGAGTTAGCTAGCTAGCTTTCCCGATTACAAAGAAAATTAAGATAAACAACCACTATCTATGTTTTGCGAAGTAGAACGAAAGATCATCAGCGTTAGCTAACTGGCGCCTTCCTCGATGGGAGACTAAGCATGATGTTATCAAGATGACTTCTTCAAGAAGAAACAAGAAAACAGTAATTCTAGATATCTCTCATGTATCCACACCAGGAAAATTTGTTATATCTGTCCGGCTACATTATGTCATGAACATAGCCCGTGACTTGCTTTGCATTGCAAAAGGCGAGATTCTTGAAGACGGCTGGAGCAGACACGTATACTCGGTAGATGCAAGCCACTATGAGATAGAGCCGGCTGCAGTAGTTTGTCCCGCAGACGAATATGATGTACAACGAATATGTGAATATAGTGCATGCCACAATGTACCGATAACTGCGAGAGGGGCAGGCACGGGGCTTCTTGGTCAGTCCTTATCTAATGGAGTTATTCTTGATTTTTCGAAGCACATGGATAACCTAGTTGAGATTGACAATGATTACGTTATAGTCCAACCAGGTATCGTGAAAGGCATACTCGACAAAGAGCTCAAAAAGAATAACAAATTCCTGCCACCTGATCCGGCCAGCAGCAACTACTGCACACTAGGAGGCATGATAGCGGACAACTCTAGCGGCATTCACTCCTTGGGCTACGGCAGCACTATTTCCTTTATTCAAGAAATTAAGGTGGTGTATGCGGACGGCAAGTTGGGTTTTGCGAGCGCAGCCAAATATGACGATAGGATGAAAAAACTTGGAGAATTACTTTCTTTACACGTTCCTGAAATAAGAAACCGCTATCCAACTGTGTCTAAGAATTCTTGTGGCTACAGGCTGGACGCAGTTATTGATGACGATGACTTTAATCCACAGAAGGTCTTTGCAGCTTCTGAAGGCACTCTTGGCGTGATAACTGCTGCAAAGCTTCGCATTCTAGATATCCCGGCCTATAGATCCTTGATGGTGCTGGGTTTTGAAGACCTCCTAAGTGCTGTTTCTGTAGTGCCTGAAATCTTGAAGTTTTCTCCCGTCGCACTTGAAATGTTAGATCATACCATTGTTAGGTCCGATAATGACAAATCATCTGGAGCCGGCTGCCTGCTATTTATTGAATTTGCAGCAAACGGTAGCAGTAAGAAAGTAGAAGCGTCTATGATGGCCTGCAGGCTCTTGCTTGCAGACAGATGCTCTTTAATTGAATACGCTTCTGATGAGCAAAGCATAATCAAAATGTGGATGGCAAGAAAAAGCGCACTCAACAATATCATGAAGCTTACAGTGGGTAGTCGAAAACCCATAGGGTTAATAGAGGATACTGTGGTTCATCCAGATTTCCTTGTAGACCATGCTGCTAATCTTCTGGAAACTTACCATGAAAATAAGCTGGATTATGCGATTTATGGTCATGTGGGCGATGGGAACATGCACACAAGGCCACTTATAGACACTGCCTCGACAAAAGAAGTTGAATTGATGCGCAATATCGCAAATAAAGTATTCACACACGTGATAAAGAGAGGGGGCACGATAACAGGTGAGCACGGAGATGGACTTGCGCGAACAAGATATATCGAAATGGTGTATGGAAAGAGCATCACTTCTCTCTTTTCAACAGTCAAGAAGCTATTTGATCCTGCATTTACAATGAACCCATGCAAAAAGGTTCCCTGCAACGATTTATCAATGGCATAGGTGTGGCTGCATTCCTTGAAGGAACGCTCAACGGATTTTGTAAGACTCTGGCAATACTCGATCGGCTTTTACGGCGTGTGGATTGCGCACATAGGGAGGCAAATGAAGCTATTTAATCACATTGCTGCAGGCCCGGTGTCTATAGAAAAACTAATACTGAATACTAAATTGCATCCTACTGCAGTCAGGGCATGGTGTTCTGCCGCACTGTCGTATCAACTTATCACCGCAAAGAATGGCAAGCTCCAACTGAAGAAGCAGATGAAGAGGATACTTGTTGATAAAACAAGTCCTGACTATCTTGGCGGACAGTTCTCATACCTTGCGCTCAGGAGCCTTGAGTATGGCGCGTTTGAAGAGCTGTTTAAGTCCGGCAAGACTCGAAAAAAGATATCCACTTTGAGTGCAATAGAGCAGGCGACTGACTGGGATCACTATGCCTTTCTTGCGGCCGTGCAACGTCACAGAAAATTGCATCAAATGCTTTCGAAAGGATGTAGGCTACTTGATGTAGGCTGCGGCACAGGCAGCATGCTTACCAAGTTACATAAAGAATACCCCAAGTCAAGTTTGGTGGGAATAGACCCTTCAGGAAAAGCAGTTGCAACCGCTCGTCAGATAGCCTCTGGCACGCCGATTTCCTTGATAAAATTGTCAGGCGAATCCATGGAATTTGCAAATGAATTTGAGATTGTATACCTGGGGGAATCTCTTTACGCTACCAAAGACAAAGAAAGGGTTCTATCAAATTGCTGGCGCGCCTTGAAAAAGGGGGGCACAATAGCAATAGTGGAGGGATTGCTGCCAAAAAAATCAAAGTTTCAGGATTATTCTGGTCTCCTGATAATGGGGATGCAGCTCGACTTCGCGCTGCAGGATCATAAATTCATGAATAGGAAAGACATCATACGGTTGCTCAATAAGGGGTTTTCAAAAGCAGACTTTAAGCACCTCGGGGGCAACGTCTATTTAGTAAGCGCAACGAAGACATGAGACCAATTATTATTATTATTATTATAATAATATCAGCAACCCATTATTCTGCACCTATAAGCCCGAGTAAGTCAAAACCTCCTGACGACTTTTCTTTGATCTCGGCAATCGATATGAGGTGCCCGTCTGGGTCCTGAATTATCGCGTGCTTGCCAAAAGGCTCCTCTTTTGGTTTCTTAAAGAATTTCACTTTTTTTTGCTTCAGCTTTTCCGTAGTCGAGTTCAAGTCACTCACTTCGAAACCCACCAGCGTGCCTGAACCTACCCTCAGAATGCTTTTTTTCTTCTTGGGAGCAGGGTGGAGGGCTAGCACAGTATCATTATTGAAAAATTCTGTCCAATCCTTAGATTTAGTCTTGATTGGAAGCTCGAGTATCTCATTATAAAACTTGATCGACTTTTCCATATTTGAAACTAGCAGGATTACTGCCCCAACTTTTCTAAAAGACACAATTGCCCACCTTTAATACCAGTGTTCTGTGTAGTAAATTATGAACGTATCGCCATGCGTGCCAATCATCCTCACGAAATGCGAGGTAGGATGTTAGAAATTTTGGAAGATAGGCGCATATTGAAAATGCTTGGTTAGTGTAGAGGCAAGCAAGGGAAGCCTCGGACAATTCTGAATAGCGGATGTGTATATATTTGACAGTATTTCTTTTAAGGGAGGTAGATGATAAGACTGTATGGTTACCCCTACTATCCCTTCGGATGAGAGTAACTCTGCTAATGCTAGCAGAGTTAGAGGGAACACTTCAACAACCGATACTGCTGCCCGCACGACAGCATCTGTCGATGCACAACAGACAGCAGAAACAATTAAAAGCATTGCACGGAGAATAAGAGAAGAATCCATCAGGATGAGAGAGCTGGTGATTGCTATACGCCAGAGCGGAGCAGTCGAGGAACTCGTTGATTCGTTTAGGGAGGCATCTCTTGCAACACGTGATACTGCAAAAGAAATTAATGATGCTGCTCGCGCTCTAAGGGACCGCGGTGCAATCAGAGAGACTGCTGTCGCAATAGACGAGACAACTAAGGCAGCACAGGAAACGGCCGAAACAGTGAGGGTCGCTGCTAGAGAAGTCGGAGAGGCTGCACCTATCACCTCAGAGGGCGTGAGAAAGACAGGAAGGAGGCTTCGAAGGTCGACAAAGTCAACCAGCACTACTGACACGACTGCAGGCCTAGAAGAAGGAACACCAGTAAGCTAATAGAATAAGCAATCAGATTTGCCGTGAAGGTACCCTCATTACATAAGGTTGCATGGAAATGGCAAAGACAAAGATAAAATTTACAAGCACGTGGATAATCCCTCTTGCTTTTCTGCTACCATCCCTTCTGCTTACGTTGTCCCTATGGCGGCGGATAAGCAACTACAGGAGATACAAGAAGCCACAGTATTACGATCGCGAGACTATACGAAAGATGGTATGAAAGCACAGTACTGCAGATATCAATTCTCTCCATCTAATTTTTTTGTCTATTTTTTTACAATAAACAGAAGGACCATCTAGGCTCGTACTAATTAAACCAAAAATATTGCCTGTATGAGAAAACCTCCTCTTTAAGGGGGGTAGATTTTCTTGCAGGCGTCGATCTCTAATCGGAACGATTAGCATTATGACATGTAACTGACCGGCTGTAAGAGTTCCCAGCGTAAGTTAGCACATATCATACATTCGGCCACTAGGGGCCTTCTTTGGGGCTGACCGAAATTTTGTTAATGATTCAACGTTAACTCGATAAATAGGATGTAGCATCAATACCTCACTATATGGCAGCAAACCAAGATAAAGTAGAAGAAAAAGCAATAAAGGAAATTCGAGACAAAATTAAAGCAGGCAAGAGTTCTTCAGAAATAGAAAAAGAGCTGAACAGCCAAGACGTGGGTTACAAGATAAAAAACGAGACGGGGTAATAGCTAAAGTCCGTACGGTCCGCAAGGTATCATTTGCAGCTAAAATCATTTTCAACTGTCTTGAACATGGGCCTGCTAATGCCCTGCAATTTCTAATGTCGCGGGCATCCTTGACTAGCCTGTACGAATGCTCTTTGCAATGCTCTTTCAAGGCGATGTCTTAACTGGATAGTGACCAGTATAGTGTCTGGCAGTTCAAGGAACGAACATTCTAAGCTGCCAAACAGATCGGAATTTGTCCGAATTGTAGGCGATTCCATACCAGCCTGTAATATCTTGACGCTCTGAAGACAGACATATCCAATCAAAAAAAGAAGCAGAAAACGGCTCTATGCTACTTCTTTTCCGGCTGACATAGCCTTAGCATCACTGCCTTTATTATATTCCTGAATATCTCAAGAACTCGTCAATGGTTTAATCTAGACAAGTGGCTGTGATGGTGTGGTTTCTGTCCTACAGTTGTGGCGGATCCAGATGATCGGCAGCATTGCATATTAGGAATAGGAGAATCGTCGTGCTCTTTGGATAATCTGCTCAATTCTGTGGCTTCTAACTGTTCCCCCTAGGCGCCTGCCCTATCCCGCTACCGCGGGAGCAATGTTGTAATACCCTGGAAGCCTGACATAACACAACATTTGGAATCAAAATCATCGGCCTTCTTTGGCCTGTAATCTGTGTATGATGCAGGTTCATCAATACAGAAACATATACGTTAGAACTATGGATAATATACCAATCGACACAAAACCAATGCCTGCATAGAGAAAAACCTTCTTTTTCTGTCTGGGATGCATATTTGTGCTATGGATTACATATAGGAGCAAATCAGTGTTGCTGCGTTATCACTCTAGGACACTGCCTCACACACAAGGGGCAGAGTCCATTATAATCTGGGACCCAACTACTCTCATCCAAGTGACCAAAGAAAAGCATTGCTAGAGAGCAGTGGCAAATATAAGCCAGCATCACAAAAATTGGCTGCTGAGTTAGCATTGAAAGCAGACAGGCTCTTCTTCATATATGTTGCAAAAGAAAAAGAATGGCAGCAGATGGAACTGGAGGACTGGGGGTATGTTTCTGCTATGGCACGCTTTTTCAGGTGGTGGGCACAACGCTACTTTGATATTTCACTTTCGGTACAAGCAGACATTTTACCAATTGTGCCCGGCAAGCTCTTTGACAGGACATCCATCGCGTACTTGATAAGGGATCACTCTGAACGGGGACAGGACACGTTTCATTTTTATCTGGCATACTTCAAGCCATTATTTACTGACTGCAACACCGAAGGTTATACAGCACCTAGCATTGGCATTGCATGGTGGCAGAGGCCTTCAGGAAACTTGTCAGAAATTCAGCGTTATGGTTTTTATGCAGACAACAATTGCCCACGTGTCTCGCATGTACTTGCACATGAACTCCTCAGGATGAAAGGAAGGACTAAAAAAGACTTTTTTGGCAGCGTTCACGAGCTTTGGGACAGACACGTTTACAACGTGAAGCCATTTCTATACTTTGACAACCATTTTAAACGAGTAAGCAGTGTAGACTCTTATAGATTTGTGACACTAAATCCAGATGAACTCTAAAGGAAAAAACCGCACCGTGACACAAAAGAATATCAAATGCTTTGTGTAAATAGAAGCCAGTAGATATGTCACTAGATGCTCTGGCAAGGTCAGGAGCAATACTGTCGTCGGCTGGAGTGGCGCTCATGATCGTACTTATGGTTGCTCTACTCGCATTTCCAGTCATAAAAAATTGTGATGGCGCTCAGAGATGCTCTTACCAATCAACAGCGCCTGGAGAGCTACAGTCGATAGTACAGCCTGGTTTCCTTGCGATTTCACTTATGACTATTTCTGTGGGAGTGTTGATTATGAGATTTAGCAGACGGCTAGAGAGCAAAAAAACGGAAAAAAGAACTGAGGCCTAGGACAATTCAGGTTCTATTGCTCCACAAAATCGCCATATGTGTATATACATCGGATCCCTTACTCGGAGTCAGAAAGCTTTGCCGCAACCTGAATCGGGTCTAGTCAGCCCCCCTCCTGCTCCACAGACCAATTTCATCTTTATCCTCTTGTTGCTTGAGGTAACAGCAAAAGTTACGGAACCAAAGAGGCAGGCTGGCCTATAAATAGTAGATATCCGCAAATCTCTCGTTGGCCATTATAACCTTTAGTCGGGCAGAAAGAGATTTCTTGAGCAGCAATGAGGCGTGTAGGATAGCAACATGTCATGAGGGGATCCCCCATGTCGTCCCCGTATCGTACATAATTGAGGATGACTCGTTCTACGTAGCAACCGATTATGGGACTAAGAAATATAATAACATCAAGCACAACAAAAGAGTGGCTCTTGTAATAGATATCTACAGCTCCGTGGGTAACAGCGCAGTCTGCGTGCAGGGAACAGCTGAAATCGTCGAGATGGGCGAAGAATTCGCAAGGCTGTACAAGATCTTCCACGATCGCTTTGAGTGGGTCCGGCATGACCCTTGGCAGGAGGGTGAAGCGCCCTTTCTCAAAGTCACCCCGATAAATAAAGTAAGCTGGGGCTTGTAATGACTATTATGAAAAGACTAGACAATGCTGCTGGCCGGCTATGCAAAGCACTGCTGCCAATCAAGCACGAATACGACCTTGGGGCAGGAAAAGCGGATGCAGTATGTACATTGTCAAGCATCGACCTGCTACAGACTATAGCTAAATCGGATATTATGAATAGGATACTCATAGCTGGCAGGCTTCTCTCCGAAAACAAGGGCATAGATGCAATAATCGATTTTACAGTGAAACATCCAAGTCTGAATCGTATCATAGTTTGCGGCAAAGAAGTCAGAGGACACAGAGCAGGACAGGCACTGCTGGCACTTGCAAGTAACGGCACGGACTCATCTGGTAGGATAGTTGGAGCAGTTGGACCTAATCCAATGGTGACCTTGCCCCTACAAGATGTCGACATATTTAGGCATCAGGTAGAAATCAACGACATGATAGGCACAGTGGACATTGGCAAGATTGCCCAGGCACTAGTAACCTGATGCTTGCCTGTTACGATTCAGCTTATTCTTCTTCCGGTATTCACTGACTACTTCAGATGGAGTCATCCCAAGCTCTATGGATGCCTGGATAACGAAATGCCAAATGTCAATAAGTTCTTCTTTTGCCGCTTCGCTATCAAAGGGTGTCGGCCTTTTCCACCACTTCCAGTTTGTCAACCTTTGGAGTTCTATAGCCTCATGGATTATTGCTGTTGAAAGTGCAGACACCCTTCCATCCATAGAAGGGGGGTACCTGGAAAGATCCATCATCGATGTGAGTTCCTTTTGAATTGAGAAAATAGTATCAAGCTTGTCCATCAAATTAGGGTGTGGATAAGTTGTGTAAAAAGGCTTGGTTTCAACATATTTGTTGTCCGGGTGGATGACTAGCGGGATAACCGAAACAAATCTGAGATTCAGCTATAAACGGAGAGAAGATGTCACAGAATTCAATATAAGATTCAAAGATTGGTCTCGAGACCAAATATCAGGAAATATTACGAGAAGAGAATCATGTGACACCGTGCTCAGTATTTTTTCCCTAGGTTCCGATTTGTTTTGTACGCACTTAACAACGGCTCAGCCTATTGGTAGAATAGCGTAGTATCTGAGCTGGAACCAAAACATTGGGAGATCAGGTTTCATGACATGAAGTTTTTTCCTCATATATCATTGAACCTACAATCAGTAGTAATCCACAGAGACATGTTATTCCTCTGGCTTAATATTGAACAGATATTTTTTTCTGTTTCTCAAATAAGTGTCGTAAATATCTTTAAGATGCACAAACAAAATCATGTCCATAAAGGAGCGATCTAGCTCCAGATTTTTTCCTTGAATGTCCACTTTTTATTGAGCAAGAAATTTCCTACAGATGCTGCAGCGACTGCCAAGATAAGTGAGGGGGGATAGCCCATATCGTAATTCTCTACAAGCCCGTACACTATAAGAAGCTGGAGAATGGCTCCAAGCGAGCTAAAGCCAATAAACATGCCATACTGTATTCCAGTTTCTTTCAGACTGAATTTCCTGTCTTCAAAAGTCCACAGCTTGTTCAGAAAGAAGTTCGATGTCATCGAAATGAGTATGCCAATGACTGTGGAGTATAGATACCATACGTTTGGAGTCAGGGTGTTAAAAAATAGTGAGGCAATGTAGTTGACAAACAAACCAGAAGCACCGACAGTATAGAACCTTCCTGCCTTAGAGAAGAAGTGTACAGACATACGTCTTTCCTTTTGCCTGATCGACTTACCATAGCGATATAGGCGCATGACAGCCCTAATATAATCAAACATCACAGAAGCGTCAAGCTTGCTTGTTCCTAACCTTCTGTTGATGAAGGTATAGGGTACCTCTTTTACACGTGCACCCTTTGTTTTAACCAGAATCTCGAGGAGCATCTTGTAGCCTATTGCATCGAATTTTATGCCCCGGATAATATGTCTCCTGAACGCGAAGAATCCTGAAACGGGATCCTTTACTTCAATACCAAGGCCGTACTGCGCTATCTTAGTCGCGCCCATACTCATAAGCCTACGCTTAAATGGCCAGCCGATTATGGATCCCCCCTTGACGTATCGAGATGCAACCACAATATCGCAGCTTGAGTCTTGTAATGCATCTATTATGGACGGAATTACCTGAGGGGGATGAGAAAAATCGCCGTCCATGACGACTAACATATCTCCCGTCGCAGACTGCAGGCCGGCAACTATGGCAGAGCTGAGACCAAACTTGCCTTCTCGCCGAATAACCTGCACTTGCAATTTCTTATTATTGGAAATATTCTTTGCATACATGCGAGCAATCTCTGCCGTGCCATCAGGGGAGTTATCGTCAACGACTATTATTTCCGCCCCCGCAGCAGAGTACGGAGAAAGCGTTTGGGCTATTGAATCAAGCATCTTGACTATGTTTTGCGATTCATTGTAAGTTGGGAGAACTATTGACAGCTTGGCTTTGCTCACCTTGACCATTTCTTCCTGCCTTGGGAGATCCACGAGCCTCTCTTAAGACAGAGGGATATAAAATATTTTTAGTTAATACTGCAATCCAAGTTAAACAAAGTTCTACTATAACACACCCAAGAGGGGTCAGAAATCAAAAAAAAGACCAATTGTTCCCAAAAAATGGATGGCATTGGTTGTTCCAGTTTTCCAAACTAATTGTGCTGAATGTGCATAAACCCGAGTTGGTGTTGCAAACACGCTCATCGCCGCGAAGTCTTGATGTATGGCTATTCCCTTGCAGTGCTGTAGGGGTGTCTTATTTCGGGTCTGAAATTCCTCGTAATGTTATTGCAAAAGGCACCTGTCCTTTGCCTGCTGGTTGCACGAGCACGGCCTTAAATGAGGATCTGGCACTATCAACTATCTCAAGCTTCATCTTCATATGAGAATAGATTGATACTGAACTGCCTAAGTATTCGCGTTGATGCCAGGGAACGATTGCCTGTCCGATGTTCCGCCCAGCCTGGTCCATCACAGTTATCGGCGGGGCGGTTCTGACCATGTTGGTGACCACAATAGCGCAGCGTGAACTTATCGCCAAGAGCGCAAGCTCATGCAGATATTTCATTAGTGCCCGGTGACGTTCAGGTCCAGAATATTCTGCGGAGAAAAGAGATGTGAGGCTATCGACAACAACAAGTGTAGGTTGTACCTCTAAAATTTTCTTTGTTGCATTTGTCTGATCGATTGTTGTAAAGGCTCTAATGAAAGTAATTTTTTCAAGCGCTAATTGCGAACCAGAGATCTCCATTATTCGCTCAGGCCGGAATGTTCCTGCGGTATCAATAAACAAGGTGCTGGCGGCCTCTTTTGCACAGTTTGCGCAAAGAGTAAAGCAGAGCTGAGACTTTCCAGAACCGCTTTCACCGTAGATATCCGTAATCATGCCTGTATGTATTCCCCCTCCAAGTAGCCCGTCCAGGGCCTTTGAGCCTGTCGAGATAGTCGCCATCATTTGTATGCAGCTGGTTGTTTGTTGTAATCCCTGCTTATGAATTTGTGTGCAAAGGAACCTTTTTATTCGAGCCACGATTTTTTCACTGTAAAGTGATTAGCTAAATTGTCGTCTTCTTCTTCGCCGTCATCGCAACAGCAACCAAAACGTCCCCTGACTACATTGCAGCGGGCCATTAACAGAAAAGTTGCCGTTAGACTCAAGAGTGAGATAGAGTACAAGGGCAGGATGAACAATGTTGATTCTTATATGAACCTCATACTTACTGATGCCGAAGAGTTCAATGGGTCTGATGTGCTTGCAAACTATGGCAAAGTTGTGATAAGG
>Ga0126314_10001583_pt1 | contig 11005 bp, 6 predicted proteins | sample Plot105B_FD_92535 | JGI IMG/M metagenome (GOLD analysis project Ga0126314, IMG submission 92535) | Serpentine soil microbial communities from UC McLaughlin Reserve, CA, USA - Plot105B | ecosystem: Environmental > Terrestrial > Soil > Grasslands | place: USA: UC McLaughlin Reserve, Lake County... | reverse complement strand
GTGATGCCGGTACCGTGTAACATGTCAACGCTGCCAATGACTTCAAACTTTATTCGAGAACCAAAGGACCTCAACGAAGCAACTCCTTTTTACGAAGCGCTCGCAAAAGCCCTCAAAAAACGGAAAATCAAACTCGACACGGTTTGCCCGCCATCGGACCCGGTTTCCAGGCGCATCCTCGAAGAATACGGCGCGATCTTCGTAGCGGACAAGAAAGTGACTCCACCGCCCGTTTGCATTTTCACGAATGAAGAACAGGTCACGAACTTTCAGGACGATGCCGGTTTTGAAGCTGAAGTTATTGGCTTCGATGAAGTTGAGCTGCAACCCGAAGCACTCAAGAAATTGAACAAAGCCCGCGAGGAAGCACAAAAAGAGGGGTTGGACATTACTCCGCGCGACGGCGCCGAAGCTGGTCGACGCAACTACGAAGACAGCGTGCGCTTGTGGAACTCGCGGTTTGAGCCGGCGCTTGATTACTGGCTCTCGCAGGGGCGCCTCACGGAAGAGCAGGTAACGCGACTCAGAAGTCTGCCGCTTTCACAACAGATCGCCGAAGTTCTGGAACTGGAGAAGGGTGGAATTTACTTTAGTAAAGATCTCTCAAAGTCGATTCTTTATTCGATCGCAGCGCCCGGCACTTCCCAGCACATCGCGATGCTCGCATTCGATGTCAACGAGTTTGAGAATCCACGTGTGCGTGAAATCCTGGCGAAGCACGGTTGGTTTCAAACGGTGTTGAGTGACTTGCCTCACTTCACTTTCCTCGGTTTGAAAGAGAAAGACTTGCCTAAACACGGACTCCGCAGTCTTGAAATCAATGGGCAGGTGTTCTGGATTCCGAATGTGCCGGGAGTGCACCCCGGATTGGACAAGTAACGTATCGGCGGATTAACGCTGATGCAAACGCGGATCTGTGCTAAACTGCGCCAGTCTCTTCCCCCAACCCAAGTCCTAAAAACTGAAGTTTGACTGCGGACCTTTTAACCCGAGGAAGGTCACATATGGATGTCCCCCAACTAATCGCCGGCAGGTTCCGAATAGAACGTGAAATCGGCACGGGCGGCATGGGCACGGTTTTCCTCGCGACCCATTTGGGCCTTGAGCGTCCTGTCGCAGTCAAGATCATCAAGCGTGAATTCGCCGGCGATGCCGACGTTACCGATCGCTTTCTTCGCGAAGCGAAAACGATGGCAAAGCTGCGCCATCCGAACGCCGCGATGATCTTCGACGCCGGGATTCTGCCTGATGGCCGTCACTTCATCGTGATGGAATTTGTCGAGGGTGAAACGCTTTCACAGGCACTCGCGCGCGAGGGCCGTTTTTCTTTCACTCGCGCCATCGGCATCGCTACGCAAATTTGCGACGTCCTCGAAGAAGCACACCGTCTCGGGATCATTCATCGCGACTTGAAACCGTCAAACATCCTGCTCGGAAAACGAGGTGTTTGTGTGCTCGACTTCGGCGTTGCGAAAGTTCTGGCCTCATCCGCCGAATCGACTGCCACACACGCGAGCACGGGTTCGGGCCAGTTGATCGGAACGCCGCGTTATATGTCGCCGGAACCATGTCTGGGACAGCGAGTCGGCGCGCGCAGCGATCTCTACAGTCTTGGTGTTTTGTCGTATGAAATGCTCGCGGGGCGTCCACCGTTTGTCGATCCACTGCAATCGGCGCTGCTGGTGAAACAGGCGACTGCGCCGGCGCCGCCGCTGCCGCGATTGCGGCAGGATATTCCGCGGTCTCTTGCCCTCGCTATTCATTCTCTGCTCGCGAAACGTCCGGAGGATCGGCCGCGGACTGCGGCAATGGCGAAAGTGCTTTTGGAGCGTAGCCTCATGCGCGCGGATTGCACGCTGCCCGATATGGAACCGCTGTCGGCGATGGTTGCAGCTGCCGATGCGGGACGCAGTCTGCTGTTTAGAGTTGGTGCGCCGGCAGTTATAGTCACAACCTTTAGCGCGCTACTCGCATGGGGTTACACGGGCGGCCAGAGTGCAGCGGAGCCGCGGCTTCCGAACACCGCTCTTCCCGTCGCCGCTTCCCAGGTTCAGTTCACTCCTGCTTCGTGGCGAAACGACGTTGCTGCCACCCGAGGCGCTGCGGTGCCGCGTGAGAATCGCACTCCGCTTGAGCCGCTATCGCTGGAACAAGCCCGCAAAATCGCGGCGCGGTTTGTTCGGGGGTCAGTAGGCGACCTGGAGGTTGTGGATACTGACAAGGGACCGGCGATCGTCGCTGTGAACAATCAACGCAAAGCGGGCACTACCACTTTCCTGCTGCTTCAGAAGCGAGACGGCAAGTTTCGACTCACGGCCCAGGGACGGCTCGACACCGACAGCTTTAATCATGCGAGCTGGAGCGCTGAAATCGTCGATGCCGATGAAGACGGTTATCAGGATTTGCTGTTCAGCGGCAAGGATTCAAGCGAGGGTCGAAATCTTAGACGGCTAATCCTGTTTGTACCAAATGACAAACGCACTTACTCGATGCAGATGAACGGTGAAACCACTCCTCGCGGCACACCGCGAATTCAATGGTTATCAAACGCAGCAGGAACTGACGCTGCCCCCTATCGAACCGCCCTCCGCAAAAAAGCTCGATCGATCATTAAGAGATAATCCGCGTGACCGGCGGCAAATTTAGCCGTGGATTACACGGATTTCCCCCTCATCCTGTAAACTAATCTCAAATTGCAGCATCTGGAGTTATCTGTGAAAAGAAGTTTGCTTGTCTTTCTGCTTCTCTTAACTTTGTTGTCGCCGTCCAGCCTTTCGGCCCGGATCGTGACACAGCAACGCGCCGCTAAGCCGGCGACTGCCGCTCCGGCCACGGCTCGCCTGCCGGAAGCGAAACTCATCAGCCAGGTGCTGCCCAACGGCCTGGAAGTGATTGTTCTCGAAGACCACTCAATTCCCCTCGTCACGATCGAGTTGGCCGTAAAGAATGGCTCTTACACCGAACCTCCTGAACTGAACGGACTCTCGCATTTATACGAGCACATGTTCTTCAAACAGAACCGTGCAATCGCCAATGCCGAAGATTATCTGCGCACAATCGGCTCGATGGGAATTGCCTACAACGGCACCACGCGCGAAGAAGTTGTTAACTATTACTTCACCACGACGAGCCCCAACCTTCGCACGGCGATGCAGTTCATGAAAGACGCGACTCGCTATCCGCTTTTTGACGAGCGTGAGTTTGGTCGCGAGAAGCAGGTTGTAATTGGCGAGATGGATCGAAACGAGTCGAACCCGTTCTTCTATTTGAGTCAGGAGATGAATACCCGCCTGTTCTTCAAATACACAAGCCGCAAGAACCCGCTGGGAAATCGTCAGACTGTCTCCGGGTCGACCACCGAGATGATGCGCCTGATACAGCAGCGTTATTACGTTCCCAACAATTCAGCGCTCGTTTTGACGGGCGACGTAAACCCTGCCGACGTGGTCAAGATGGCGCAGGAGTTCTATGGCGATTGGCCCAAACGTGAGAAAGATCCGTTCGTCGAGTTTCCGCTCGTTGAGCATCCACCGTTGGCGAAGAGCGAAGGTGCGGTGATTCTGCAACCGGTGCAGAACGTGATCGTCAATATCAGTTGGCATGGACCGTCGATCGGCAAAGACAATCCCGCGACGTACGCCGCCGACGTCTTTTCTTTCATCCTCCGGCAGCCTAATTCACGCTTTCAAAGAAACCTGGTCGACACCGGACTGGTGACAGGCGTTGATTTGGGTTACTACACGCAACGCAACGTTGGCCCAATCTCGCTGATTGCGCAAACAACTCCCGACAAAGCACACGCGGTAATAAAAGCCCTGTACGAAGAAGTGGCCCATTTCAACGACAAGGATTACTACACTGACGAACAACTCGAAAGCGCCAAAGCGCTGCTCGAAGCCGACGACCTCTATTCACGTGAGAAGCTGAGCGACTACACCCACACGCTGAGCTTCTGGTGGGCGTCAACCGGACTCGAATACTTCCGCGGCTATCTTCCACGACTGCGCGCCACCTCGCGCGCCGATATCAGCCGCTACATCACCACCTACATTCAAGGGAAGCCCCATGTCGGTCTTGCCTTGATGTCGAACGAGGCGCAAGCGAAGATCAAGATTCAACCGGAAGAGTTAATGGGCCAGTAAACGCCGGAAGCAAACGCCAGAATAATTGTGAGCCAAATCTATGCACCAGTCAGAAGAAAAATCGGGTATCTCTAAACGCGTGAAATCGTTTCGCAGGCTGATCAGCAGCACGCTTCTGATCGCGACCTTATTTATCGGCGGCACCGATTCTTCACGAGCGACTCAACAAGCCAAACCACAGTCACAACAAACAGTTCAGAGTGTTGTCGCCAAGCAGGCCGCGCTCGTCAGTGAGTTTGAAGTGAATGGCTTGAAAGTGCTTTTGAAGCGACGCGAGGGAAGCTTGACCGTCGCGGCCGGACTCTTTATCAGGGGCGGCACTGCCAACATAAATGCGCAAAACGCCGGTATCGAGACGTTGATGCTGAGCGCTGCGACCGAAGCGACGACAAACTTTCCGCGGGCGCGCATGCGCAGTGAACTATCGCGCATGGGCACGGTGATCGGCAGCAGCTCGAACAACGATTACTCCGTACTTTCGCTGGCTACCACGCGCATGCACTTTGATCGCTCGTGGGAAATCTTCACTGACGTGGCGCTGCGACCCTCATTTACGAAAGAGGACGTTGCCCTCGTGCAGGAGAGGCAGGTCGTATCGCTCAGTGACGATACGGATAATCCGGATGTGTACCTGCAAAAATTGCAGGAGCGCGTGGCTTACGCCGGCCATCCGTATTTGAACAGCACCGGCGGCACGCGGGAAACAGTCGCAAAGCTCACACCCGAGGATCTGCGTCGTTACCACGCAAAGCTGATGGAGACATCGAGACTGTTGCTGGTAGTCGTCGGGGATCTGAGTCCGGCTGAAGTTCGCGATCTGGTGACGGCAAGCTTAGGCAAGTTGCCGCGCGGTAATTACAAGCCTGAATCAGTGCCGCAACTGGCGTTTGAGAAATCGTCGGTTGAAGTTACACCGCGTGAGTTACCGACGAACTACGTCCAGGGCTTGTTCACAGCGCCATCGCTGACCTCGCCTGACATCTACGCCATGCGTATTGCGAGCTCGTTGTTGCGCGATCGCGTATTTGAGGAAGTTCGTGTGAAGCGTAACCTTTCGTACGCGCCGGACGCGTTTTTGCGAACACAGGCGGCGAATGTCGGGGGTCTGTACGTGACGGCAGTTGATGCGAACGAATCGATTCGATTAATGTTGAGCGAGATAGCGCGATTGCAGAATGAGCCGGTAAGTGCCGACGACATTCACGCCGTGATCGCGCAGTACCTGACCACTTATTACCTCGGACAAGAGACTAATGCGGCGCAGGCGGGAGAGTTGGCGCAGTATGAATTAATCGGGGGCGGATGGCGAAATTCAATTGATTTCCTCGAGCGGCTGACCGCGGTAACACCGGCTGAGATTCAGCGCGTCTCGCAGAAATACATGCGCAATATCCGCTTCGTGGTCCTGGGCAATCCGCGCAGTGTGGATACGGGCGTGTTTACAGGACAGGCCGGGTGATAGGATTAGCCGCAGATTGACGCGGATGAACGCAGATCAAATCTGCGTTCATCCGCGTCAATCTGCGGCGAACTCATCATTACATGGTTTCCCGCAGGTATTTCTCATAGAGCTTGGAATCCAATCGCTGGAGAATGCGGCCTTCCGCGGCCGCCATGCTCGGATTGCCGCTCTCGGAGTAAGCGATCGCCAGGTTGTAAAAAGTTTCGGCCCAGTCAGGGCGCAGGCGCGCTGCCTCGGTGTAGGACTCAATCGCCTCACGCAGACGTCCTGAGTAGTAATAAGCATCTCCGAGCTTATTGTGAATCTGCGCATCCGTAGGCTTGATCTGTAATGCCTGCTGGTAGGCGCGAATCGCTTCCTGCGTCTTCCCCTGCTTCACTTTACAATAACCAACCTGCACCCACGCTTCGGCTCGCTTCGGGTTTTTGTTCGCGGCATTCTCGAAGTATCCAACCGCGTTGTCATAATTTCCCAGCCAAAGCGAATCCAATCCGGAGCGATAGAGCGACTCCGCCACGTCGCCTTTGCTCTTCATAGCTATTTCAGACAGCGGTTGAAGCTTCCCGGCGCTCAACTGCGCAACTCTGGCTGCCGCAATCGCGAGATTGATGTTCTGCCCGTTTGTGACTTTCACTGTTACTACGCCCAACACCTGCCCGCGGAGGTTGAAGACCGGACTTCCACTATTACCGTGAGAGATGGGCGCCGTAATTTGAATGATGCGGTAACTGTTTGGAACCTCTCGAACCGCGGACACAATCCCGTCACTCACGGAGCCTTCGAGTTTGAGCGGGTTACCAATAACGAAGATCGTTTCCCCTTCATCCGGCAGCTCGCTCGCCAGTTCAGTGGCTCGGGACCGCTCGAATGGCATTTCGACGCTGAGCAACGCGAGGTCACCCTCTTCATCTGTCGCGAGCATACCGTTTACCGGGAAAATCTTGCCTTTGCCGTCGAGCGTCTTGATCTCCGCTCGAACTGCCCCACGCACGACGTGAAGATTTGTGACCACCTGACCCGGCTTGAGAAAGAAGCCGCTGCCGGTCATTAACGCTTCTCCATTCACGTCGTAAGTCGTGATTGCCACCACTGCCGGTTTCACACGTTTGACTAAAGCAGGGAGGCTTTCCTCCGCGTAAACTGCAGGTGCAAGAAGGAGAATTAACGTGAGCGGGAGCAGACGGGGGAAGCTTCTCTTATTCATGTCGTTAACACCCGGGCAAAACGAAAATTTCGGCCGTGAAGGGATTCACCGGCAGGGGATCTCGTTATCAATAAGATGAGGGCTCGAACCAGAGCCAGTCGGGAGACATGAAGCCGTCAGTGCGGCTTCAGTTGCGACATCTTAGCGCAAGATCGTTTCGGAGTGGAAGTTTTTTGTGAAGGATTTGACACACAACAGAACATCCACAGATTACGCAGCGTTCTGCGTAGTCTGTGGATGGTTTAGCTTCGTCAGCTTGGGTAGCTATGGAACGATGTGAATAGTTCCGACGGTTGGGCCCGCCGGCATTTCGCCCTCCGCACTCTCCATCGTGACAACCAGACCGAAGTCCGGCAGCGTGGTTTCGGACCTGATTTCCGCTTCATTCCGGCCAGCCGTGTTTATTACCTGGCCGAGTTTGACGAACTTATTGTCGGGTGAAACGGCCCAGACGATGAATTTCTGGCCCGCCGGCGCTTCCTTCAACTCGTGGAAACGCAGCTTCACCTCAGTCGGTCCGTCCTTACGCGGGGTGATAAAGACATTCGCCCGGGCACCGGTCAACGCTCCACTGAAATCTACTTTGATTTTCGTGTCATCTCCGGTTTTGTAGGCCGGGATGTTGAGCATCGGTACCGAGTAAGTGGTTTTTGTCTCAGTCATCGGAACGACTACCGTGGTTCCGCTCGGACTGGAGACTACTGCTCCCGGAGTCGTCGTTGTGGTGGTTCGTCCCGTTGTGGCGGTCGGCGCTCCTACGGCCGCAACCCTTTCACCTTCGGCACTGGTCATCGGGATGACCGTGAAGCCTTCCGGTACCGCACTCCTGAACAGCACTTTTGTATTCGGGTCATATGCCGTCAGCGAGGGCTCGGGCGACGCGACGAGCATGAACTTCGAAAGCGGCGTGGTCGCGGCCAGCGTTCCCGTGCCGTTGGAAATCGCAACCGGCCCGAGAGCGGTAACTACGCCTTTTTCATCAACCGCATACAAAGTCAATGCACTCAAATCTGCTGGAACATTCGTAAGATTGAGTTTGATCCTGGTTCCATCGTCGTCACGGAGGATGGTGGCAACTCCCTTGGCGCCAGTGACATTGATGGGAGTTAGATTAAGCGTAACTTCTTTCTTCGCTGGATACTCAATGATCGTGTAAGTGCCGTCGGGGTTTTGCACCGCTGTCTTCGTACTGGTTGTTGTCGTGGTTGTTTGTGCAAGAGCGATTGCGGCAACTGCGAGAGTCAGGATCGCAGCCCCTAAAACGCTCAAAATCTGTTTCCTCATCAGTTGTACCTCCCATGTGTTTAATTAATCGCGATTAATTGTCGACGCGGGGGAACTAATGTCGGGGAGACGCGCTAAGGCATACTTCACTCGTTTGTTTGGCAACACTTATGCCAACTGAATATGCGCGATAAGTCGCTGGGTTGAGGTGTTTGTGCGAAGTGGAACAATACAGCGCTGTACTGTGAGGGGACTTAGCCACGGATAAACACGGATTGTATCCGGATTTTTTCCTGTGAATCTGTGGCTAACTTTTGTTAATACTGTTTCAAATCAAGAATCGCCTTCGCGACATCGGAAGCCTGTGGAAGGATCGCATCTTCGAGTTGCGGTGCGTAAGCCACGAAAGTATCGAGGGCGCAGACTCGTTTGACCGGAGCGTCGAGATACTCGAAGAGCTCGTCGGAAATGCGGGCGGCTAACTCAGCCCCATAGCCGAACGATAACGAATCCTCATGCGCAACGATCACGCGGTTGGTCTTTTTTACAGTCTCCGCGATTGCGTCCCAGTCGAAGGGAACAAGACTGCGCAGATCGACGATCTCGACGCTGACACCTTGTTGCTCCATCTGCTTCGCAGCCACAAGGGAGCGTTGCACCAGCGCACCGTACGTGATGATCGATAGATCCGTGCCTTCGCGAACCTTCTTCGCCTTGCCGAACGGAACCATGAAGTCGTCATTTGGATAGCGCGACTTGTTGTACGCCTGCCGGTAAAGATGTTTATGTTCGAGAAAGAGGACCGGGTCGTCACAGCGAATTGCGGTGCGCAGGAGGCCATTTGCATCGAGCGCGTTTGAGGGATAGATAACGTGCAAACCGGGAATTTGCGTGAACGTCGACACGCCCGATTGCGAGTGATAAATAGCGCCGCCTTTCAGGTAGCCGCCAATCGGCACGCGAATCACCACCGGCGCTTTCCAATCGTTTCCGGATCTCCAGCGCATCAGCGCCAGCTCATTGCGAATCTGCTGCATGGCGGGCCAGATGTAGTCGAAGAACTGGATTTCAACTACAGGTTTGAGCCCACGCGATGCCATGCCTATTGCGCGACCGACAATGTTTGCTTCTGCGAGTGGTGAGTTAAAGACGCGGGCGCCTCCATGCTTGCGTTGCAGATTCGCGGTGACTTTGAAAACGCCACCCTTGCCCTTCAACGTTTCAAGGTATTCTTCACGAGAGCAATCGGCCACGTCCTGGCCGAACACGACAATGCGCGGATCGCGCGCCATCTCCGTATCAAGACAACGGTTGATCAGGTCGACCATCGTGCCCGCGTTTCCGGAAAGCTCAACCGCGTCTTCGTTGTCAAAGTCTTTGCCGCGCGGATCGACGTCGGGTGAGAAGATGTGGTCAGTAACTGTTTCTCGAGCCGGTTGAGAACTCATGATGGCGCGGTCTGCCGCCTCGTTTACTTCACGATCGACTTCGTCTTTGATCTGTTGCAGACCCTCTTGCTCGATGACGCCTTCGTCGATAAGAAGCGTGCCAAAACGCTTCACCGGATCGTACTCGGCATCGGTCGCGCGTTCTTCATCCGGCCGGTAAAGCTTTTCATCGTCGGAGAGCGAGTGTGAATAAGGACGAATCACTCTTGCGTGGACGAACGCCGGGCCCTTTCGTTGCCTGCAGTAATCAACAGCACGTCGCATTGTTTCCAGCGATTCAAGCGGATCGGTCCCATCACATCTCTGCAGATACAGTGACGGAAAAGTTTCGACGAGCCTCGATATGTCGCCGCCCGCAGTTTGGACCTCAACTGGAACGCTGATCGCGTAACCGTTGTCCTGGACGAGGAACACTACCGGAAGTTTTAGATTCGACGCAGTGTTGAGTGCTTCCCAAAATTCACCTTCGCTGCTGGTGCCTTCGCCCAGCGAAACGTACGTGACTTCATCGTTATGAAAGCTGCTGATCCGATTTTTAAGCTCCTCGATCAGATTGAACCGGTAACTCGCTTCCGCACACCCGACGGCTTGCAGCAACTGTGTTCCCGTGGGCGACGATTGCGAAACGATATTCAGCTTCTTGTGTCCCCAGTGTGAAGGCATCTGCCGGCCGTGCGAGTTTGGATCGTCTACGGAGCCGACTGCGGAGAGCAACTGCTCCAGCGGCGTCATTCCAACCTGCAAACAGAAAGCGCGGTCGCGATAGTAGGGATAAAACCAGTCGTACCCGGGCCTCAAAACAACTCCAGCCGCAACCTGCACCGCTTCGTGATCGGCGCCACTGATCTGAAAAAAGATCCGGTTCTGTCCCTTGAGTTGAATCTCTTTGTCGTCGAGACGCCGCGACGTGTACATCGTGCGATACATCTCGATCAGGAGCCGGTGATCCGGCAACTCCGGAGCCTTAGCCGTAACCGGTCTGCTCGCAGGAACTGCGGTGGGCGTTGGTCTGGGTCGTGATTGTTGCTCTGTCTCGGGCGTCATCGGCACAGAGGTTGGACCAGGCGCCATACCCATCTCGGCCTCACGTTCCACTGCTTCAGTCGTAGTTGACGACGACGATTCGGTCTTGCGGACCAGTTTCAGTACCTTTGTGTCGTTGTTCATAATCGCCAGCCAGAATCATAGGTGGCACTAACAATAGCTTTGTGCTTTTGTGCCTTTTCGCGGCTCACTTTCCGATAATCAACTTCGCGATCGTTTGCAGTTGCATGTTCGACGTGCCTTCGTAAATCGCACCAATCTTCGAGTCGCGCCAGTATTTTTCCACCGGGTAATCCTTCACGTACCCGTAACCACCGAACAACTCGATCGCTTTCGAACTAACGCGCTCCGCCACTCGCGACGAGTAGAGCTTCGCCATCGCCGCTTCTTTGACGAAATTGATGCCCGCGTCTTTCATTCGCGCGGCGTTGTAGACCATCAGCCGCGCAGCTTCCAACTCGGTGGCCATCTCGGCCAGTTG
>Ga0126314_10001581_pt1 | contig 11011 bp, 9 predicted proteins | sample Plot105B_FD_92535 | JGI IMG/M metagenome (GOLD analysis project Ga0126314, IMG submission 92535) | Serpentine soil microbial communities from UC McLaughlin Reserve, CA, USA - Plot105B | ecosystem: Environmental > Terrestrial > Soil > Grasslands | place: USA: UC McLaughlin Reserve, Lake County... | reverse complement strand
TGGGAGCGCAGTTCCGGCTCACACTTCCGCGGAAGGTTGGGGCAATCCTTGAAACTTCCCCGCTTCCCCTGGTACCGCGTGATCTGGTCGGTCCGAGCGGCACCAGATTGGATGGTCTTGAGGCGCCACCACCTCGAGCGCCAAGTTCCTCGCCGTCGTCGTCTCCGGCCCCACGACGCGCGGCCGCCGCAGAGTCCACGGTTGGTCCCTCATGAGCTCGGCCAGGCGTCATTTCGTGGCTATCTTCGTCATCCTTGTCAACCTGTTGGCGACGGCTGGCTGTGTCGGTGTTCCAACCTCAGGACCAATTGAGAGGGTAAAGGGTGAGCAACCACCATGTAACTGCGTGAATGTCCAGGTCAAGCCCCCGGCTCCCGGCGCCGATCCTTGGGCGATCGTCGACGGTTACCTTCGTGCAACCTCCAACTACCAGCCGAACTATTCGGTCGCCAAGCAGTTCCTCACCAAGATGGCGGCTGAGAAGTGGAGCCCGGAAGGTGAGGTGTCAATTTATCAAGGCTCACCGATCCCGAGAGCTTCCAGCCTCAAGCCTGAAGCAGAACGTGTCGACGTCAAATTGGAAGGTCGACTCGTCGGCTCATTGGCCAAGGACCGCACCTATAGACCGCTCGACCGGGCCCTAAGCGTCCCCTTCCATGTGGTCAAGGAGAAGGAGAGCGGCGAGTGGCGCATCGACGATCCGCAAGGAGGGCTCTGGGTCGACCAGTTCTCCTTCGAGTACTTCTACCGGGCGTATGAGCTCTATTTCGTCGGGAACAACAGTGCACTTGTTCCCGATCTCATTTACCTTCCCGCGCTGAACCCGGCGAACGTGGCCTCCGCTTTGGTGAAGGCCCTACTCAACGGGCCGTCGATATGGTTAAAGCCCGCGGTGTCCACAGCAATCCCGCCGAACACCACCCTGAGCGTCGACTCGGTGACGATCATCAACGGCATTGCAGAGGTGCCGTTGAGTGAGTCCGTGCTGAAATTGCAGGATCCGCAGCGCACCCTGCTGGCAGCACAGATCGTCTACACGCTCAGACAGGTCCCGGGCGTGAAGGCCGTCCAGATAAAGGTGAACCAACAGCCGTACCGGGTGCCGGGCAGTGACCCAACCAGCTTGGCTATTTCTGTTGATTGGATCTCAGGGAACATGGGGCCTGTCTCCTCTGTGGCCGGTGATCAGTTGTATGCAGTGTCGAAGGGCATAGCTCGAGTCCGCAGCGGCGCGGTAGCGCAGGTGACAACGACCTCTGAGCCGCCGAATGTCAGCCCGCTACCCGGGCCGCTGGGTCAAGGATCGTACTCGGCGGAGACAATAGCGGTGTCACTGACAAGCAGCGATGTGGCTGTCACTGCGAACGGTGGTACGACGCTGCTTCGCGCACCAATTGTGACCGAGGAACAGAGCAAGACGGGGAAAACTAACACAACGACGAAGCCGACCGTCTTGCTTAGGGGAGTCACCGAGCTCCTTCGACCACAGTTCTCCCGGTACGGCGAAATATGGGATATCGGAAGCGAGGGCGGTCGGCAGTGGATCTGGAGATTTTCCGCTGACGAAAAGAGGACCACCCCGAATAAGATCGATTTGGGGGAGATCAAAGGTGAGAAAGTGATGGCGTTCAAGATCTCACCCGACGGGACGCGGATGGCGTTGGTGCGGTCCAGTGCAGCCGGATCGACGCTCTGGCTAGGCAGGATCATCCGCTCAGACACCAAGATCGTCGTTGACGGCTGGCGACTGGTGGATACCACACAGCGATCCCTACAGGTGAAGGTTGGGCTGATTTCAGATATCGCCTGGCTCAATGCCACAGAGCTGATTGTGCTGGGAGCCCCCGTCCGCAATACACCTTTTGCACCTATCAAGGTGGTTGAGGATGCGTCGCGCATTACCTCGCACGGCGAGCCTCAGAACTGGGATGCCGTGGGGCTGACTGCGCTGCCTGGAACGGCGAACGCGATCATCGTCGGCCGAGCCGGCCAAGCTTGGAGGTACAACGGCGATCAGTGGATGCACTTTATGGACAAGGTAAGCACCATTGCTTATCCCGGCTGAAGCCGAGGATTATCCACAGATTGCTAGCGGCAGCCGATTTTGACGTCAGGACGCGTCACACTCAGCCGGTGGGTTTTGAGGAGTGGCTCGCGGCGGCCGGTGATCTGCTGCTAGGAGCCAGCTGTCATGGCTGCGGGCAGCCCTGGTGGGGACTCTGCACACGCTGCCGTCAGGAGATTGGTAGCCGCACGCCGTTCGTGACTATGCCATTCCCGTGTCCCGACGGATTCCCTGTCACGGTCAGCTCATCGCCATATGACCGCCTGCTGCGCCGAGTGATCAATGCGCACAAGGAGCGACAGGCATTGATTCTGACCCGTTTCCTTGCTGAGCGGCTCGCGCTGAGCGCGCAAACACTACTGGTCGAGCAGACTTACACCGCCCGCGTGAACAAGATCATCTTGGTGCCGGTGCCGTCAGCAGCTCGAGCCGTTCGGCAGCGAGGCTTCGACGCTACCTATGCAATGGCCCGACTCGCCGCCCGCCGCCTCCGGGTGCGGTATCCGATAACGGTGCGATCAGCGCTTGCTCAGGCTAGGGAAGTCGCGGATCAAGCGGGGCTCGGTGCGCGAGCCCGCCAGCAGAATTTGGCTGGCGCGTTCCGACTGCGGCGACCTCTCCGGACGGACGCGGCGGTCATTGTTGTCGACGACCTGGTGACGACGGGCAGCAGCCTCACTGAGGGCGCAAGAGTACTCCGAAAGGCGGGAATCCAGGTGCTCGGTGCCGCGACGGTAGCGGCCACCTTGCGGCGACAACCCCCTCACTTGGGGCTCAAATCAGTTGCGCCAAGGGGTTCAGCTGGGCGGACTGAGAACTCGGTGAGGATCATCCGAACCCGTAGAAATACCCGTTAGTAGGGATTAGCGTCTGGGTATGGCGCTTGCGCACCAGGGGGATTTTAGGCTGAGGATTTTCAAGCTGGGCCGGAATCAGGGTGTGACAGGTGCCCTATTCATTTTCAACCGACGCCGCAGTGCAGCCGGCGGTCGCTAGCGAACGCCGGACCACATGCCCGCGTAGCCGCGTCGTTGAAGTCCCACTCCTCGATGGAGGTAGCCATGGATGTTGTCGTCAAGTCCCGGCATTGCAACATGTCGGACCAGTTCCGCACTTACGTGGATGAGAAAATCACTCGGCTCGAGAAGCTCAACGATCGCGCTATTCGCGTAGAGGTAGAGGTATCGGCAGAGCGGAACAAGCGACAACACGACCAGGCAAGCCGCGTCGAGATCACACTTCGCACCAAAGGCCCGGTGGTACGGGCAGAGGCAGCGGCCGAAGACAAGATGGCCGCCTTCGACATGGCGTTGGACAAACTGATGGCCCAGCTACGCAAGGCGGCCGACCGTAAGCGCGTACATCGTGGTCACCGCGCACCTCGCTCGCTGCACGAGGCGGCTGCGGAACTGCCATTGATCGACGGCCCATTGATCGACAGCGGAGCCGCCGAGACCAACGGATCATCGGTGCGCACCGTTGCCGGAATGGAAGTGCGAGGCGAGGGTCCGATGGTGGTACGTGAGAAGGTCCATCCCGCGGTGCCGATGAGCCTGGATCAGGCATTACTGGAGATGGAGCTCGTGGGTCACGACTTCTATCTCTATATCGATTCGGAGCAGATGGCGCCGAGCGTTGTCTATCGCCGCAAGGCGTATGACTACGGCGTGATCCGCCTCGACATGGCGCGTGCGCTGGCCTCCTGATTGCACCGGCCGACGACGCTAGCGTGCCCATCTGACACTGGGGAGGCGCTCGGCCTCCAGTGTCAGTGCAGGCCGGTAGCGTCTGGGCTGTGCGGCGAGATCAGCTGAGTAAGGCTCAGGCGAGACGGATCGCGCTCGCTGCGCAGGGCTTCGGTGTCCCAAGACTCGAGCGACCAGTCACTGTCCGGGATGTCCAGGCGGTGACGAATCGTCTGGCGCAATTCCAGATCGATTCCATCAACATCGTTACCCGGGCGCAGTTCATGCCGTTGTTCTCCAGGCTGGGGCCCTACGATCCGGCGCTATTGGAGCGCGCCGTTTATCAACCGCCGCGGCGACTGTTCGAGTACTGGGGCCACGCCGCCAGCCTGATCGATATCTCACTCCAGCCACTGCTGCGATTTCGCATGCAACCCGGCTTTCGCGACCTCTGGACCGGAGTGGAACGCGTCGCACAACAAAACGCCGATCTGATTCCATTCGTGCGTGATGAAGTCGCGGCCCGCGGACCAATCAGCGCGCGGGATCTGGAGATCGCCGAGCAGCGAGATCGCAGCAACTGGGGTTGGAATTGGTCACGGGTCAAGACAGTCCTGGAGTGGCTGTTTTACGTCGGTGAGGTCACGTCGGCGTACCGGAACAGCCAGTTCGAGAGGGTCTATGACCTTCCGGAGCGAGTCATTCCGCGCACAATCCTCGCCCTGCCGACTCCCACACCCCAAGAGTCGGTCACGGGTCTGATTCGGCGCGCCGCACGAGCTCTTGGAGTGGCAACTGAGTCATCCCTGCGTGACTACTTTCGGACTCGCTTGGACATGACGCGGCAGGCGATTGCAGACCTGATCGAGAGCGGTGAACTGATCCTGGTTGCCGTCGAGGGGACGGGCGGCCGGCCGTGGTATCTCTGGCACAAGGCACGGGTGCCGCGCCGGATTTCGGCGCGGGCATTGGTGAGCCCGTTCGACTCGATGATTTTCGAACGAGCCCGCTTGGAGCGGCTGTTCGACTTCAGCTATCGGATCGAGATCTACGTGCCGGGACCGAAGCGCATTCACGGATATTACGTGTATCCGTTCCTGGTCGATGAGAACTTTGTGGCCAGGGTTGATCTCAAGGCGGATCGAAGTCGCGGCGTGCTTCGCGTCAATGCGGCGTGGATTGAGCCCGGCTACGACTCGGTCGACGTGGCGGCTCAGCTTGCGTCCGAGCTCAAGGTGCTGACCGAGTGGCTTGGTCTGGAAGCTGTCGAGGTTCTGCCCCGAGGCGATCTGGCACCGGCTCTGGCCGCAACCTGAACACCAGGATGCGTGAGCAATCAACCACCACTGCGTGCGGGCATACCATAGGGGGCGCGCTGTGGCGCTTCTACGATGTAAGGATCCTGGCGCTAGGCCGAGCCGCATGAGGGAACATCTCGGCGCCGGAGACCGTGCAGGTAAGTGATAACGAGATAAGGGAGCCAGTTTCTGTGGCTTTGATGGATAGGCTGCTGCGCTTCGGCGAGGGAAAACTTCTCAAACAGCTCGGCAACATCGCCAAACAGGTCAATGCGATCGAAGACGACTTCGTTGCGATGAGTGACGAAGAGCTGCGCGGGCAGACTGCAGAGTTCCGCGGGCGTTATGACAACGGAGAGATCCTTGAGTCGCTGTTGCCGGAGGCCTTCGCGACGGTGCGCGAGGCCAGCCGTCGGGTGCTCGACAAGCGGCACTTCGACGTCCAGGTGATGGGCGGCGCAGCGCTGCACATGGGCAACATCGCCGAGATGAAAACTGGTGAGGGCAAGACGCTGGTTGCGACGATGCCGTCGTATCTCAACGCACTGACAGGACAGGGCGTCCATATCGTCACCGTCAACGACTATCTGGCCAAACGCGACTCAGAGTGGATGGGACGTATCCATCACTTTCTCGGGATGGACGTCGGAGCGATTCTCTCCCAGATGGATCCGGCAGACCGACGCAGGGCATACCACGCCGACATCACCTATGGCACCAATAATGAATTCGGCTTCGACTATTTACGCGACAACATGGCGCTCAGCCTCGAAGACTGTGTGCAGCGTGGGCATTACTACGCCATTGTCGATGAGGTCGACTCGATCTTGATCGACGAAGCGCGTACCCCCTTGATCATTTCCGGCCCAGCAGAGGACACCGGGAAGTGGTATCCGGAGTTCGCCAGGCTGGTGAACCGACTGCGCCGCGATGAGCACTACGAGGTCGATGAGAAGAAGAAGACAGTAGCGATCAATGAGGTGGGCATCGATGCGGTCGAGGATTGGCTTGGCATCGGGAATCTGTACGAGTCGGCCAACACGCCGCTGATTTCCTACCTCAACAACGCTATTAAGGCCAAGGAGCTGTTCAAACTCGACCGCGATTACGTGGTGATCAACGGCGAAGTACTGATCGTCGATGAGCACACCGGGCGCACCTTGATCGGACGCCGCTACAACGAGGGACTGCACCAAGCCATCGAGGCCAAAGAAGGCGTCCAGATTCGCGAGGAATATCAAACACTCGCCACGATCAGCCTGCAGAACTACTTCCGCATGTACGAAAAGCTCGCCGGGATGACTGGCACTGCGCTCACCGAGGCCAGCGAGTTCCAGAAGATCTACGGTCTCGGCGTCGTACCGATACCGACGAACATGCCGATGATCCGCGGTGATCAGCGTGACTTGATCTACCGGACCGAGGAGGCCAAGTTCGAAGCCATCGTCAAAGACGTGGCGGAGCGGCACGAGAAAGGCCAGCCAGTACTGATCGGCACGGCGTCAGTCGCGAAATCAGAGATCTTGTCTGGGCTGTTGAAGGGGTCCGGCGTCAAGCACGAGGTGCTCAATGCCAAGCAGCACGAACGTGAGGCGGCCATCATTGCGAGGGCGGGTGAGAAGGGCGCAGTTACGGTCGCTACCAATATGGCCGGCCGCGGCACCGACATCATCCTTGGCGGCAACGCGGAGTTCCTCGCAGACAAGAATCTGCACGACTCCGGCATCGACGCGCTAGAGAACTCCGAAGAATACGAGCGGCTCTACCCCGAACTCCTGGAAGAGCTCGAGAAGCAAACAGAAGCCGGGCACGATGAGGTCGTCGAGCTTGGCGGCCTCTACGTCGTTGGATCAGAACGGCATGAGTCCCGCCGGATCGACAACCAGCTCCGTGGCCGGTCCGGGCGCCAAGGCGATCCGGGAGAGAGCAGGTTCTACCTGTCCCTGGGTGATGACCTGATGCGGCTGTTCAAGTCCGACATCGTGGACTGGGTGCTGCAGGCGCTCAAGATGCCCGACGACGTTCCGATCGAGAACAAGCGAGTGACAGCCTCCATCGCGAGTGCACAGAGCCAGGTTGAGGCTCAGAACTTCGAAATCCGCAAGAACCTCATTAAGTACGACGATGTCATGAATCGTCAGCGGCATGCGGTGTATAGCGACCGTCGCAAGGTGCTCGAGGGCGCCGACGTCGAGTCGCGACTGCGGGCCACCGTGAACACGGTGGTCGAGCAATACGTCATCGGGGCGACCGAAGGCTTTGCCGAAGACTGGGACCTGGAACAGCTATGGAGCACCATGAACACGCTCTACCCGGTGTCCCTGGACCGCACTGAGTACGAGGAGCGGGAGGACCTCGACCGGCAGATGCTGATCGACGACTTCAAGGCCGACGCCCAGGGCGCGTACGACAGGCGCGAGGCGAGCCTCGGCGAAGAGGTCATGCGAGAACTCGAGCGCCGGGTCTTGCTGACTGTTCTGGACCGTAAGTGGCGAGAGCACCTCTACGAAATGGATTACCTCCGCGAGGGCATCGGTTTGCGAGCCATGGCGCAGCGCGATCCGCTGGTCGAATACCAGCGGGAAGGCAGCGACATGTTCAACGCCATGATGGAGGCCTTCATGGAGGAAGTCGTTGGTTACGTCTTCCACCTCGACGTAGAGGTTCAACAGGCTCCACAAGTCGGGGTCGTCACCGATTCCGATGGTCAGGCGGTACAGATCGGAGGGGGGCAGGTCGGGGGCCGGAGTGATGCCGGCAGTCGGAACGGTCACGACGGTGGGCGGCACCTGGTGGAATCTGGCCCTGATCCAGACGGGCCCGGTGTGGCTGTGCACGCTGTCGATGACGAACCTGAACCCGAGCCCGACACGTTGTTGGAGGAACCGGCTGGCATCCGTCCGCAGATCAAGGCCAAGGGCTTGGCAGGCCAGACCCCCTCGCGTGCTCCACTCAGCTACTCCGCTCCAGCTGAGGACGGATCTGTCACGACGGCTGCCAAGACGGCAAGCCAAGCTGAGGACCCGTATGCAGGAGTCGGTCGCAATGCGCCGTGTCCATGCGGTTCCGGCAAGAAGTTCAAGATGTGCCACGGACGGCCCGGCGCCATCTAGTTGGCACGGCCGGATTAGTCCCTCCCCGCGTTAGTCGAGGTTCACACTGTCATGCCCATCAGTTCATGAGCCGAGCTCGCATTGCCGCCATTGCGGCTGCGGCCGTTCTGGTTGCTGGTGGCGTCGGTGCCGCAGCCGCACTCAACCGCCCCGACTCTGTACCGCTTAGCACTAGCTCGACTTCTCCGAGCTCCTCATCGCCAGCACCTACGTCCTCATCGACCAAAACACCGACGCCCCGCGCCAAGCCCACCGATCCACTGACAGGCGGCAAGGTCAGCAGCCATCCGGTGATCGCGGCGAAGGTCGAAAACATAGCGGCTGCGAGACCGCAGGTGGGCCTGAGTCAGGCTGACATCACCTTCATCGAGGAAGTCGAGGGCGCCCAGACCCGGCTTGTCGCGGTTTATCACTCCCGGTTTCCGAAGCGTCTAGGCCCGATCCGTAGCGCCCGTAGCACCGATGTTCAGCTCCTGCCACTGTTCGGCAAACCGGGATTGGTCTATTCCGGTGGGAACTCGGCGGTCCAGCGCAAGATCGATAACGCTTCAATCCTGCCGATCCCGCGTTCGACCCGCGACCATAGGCGGGTCGCACCGCACAATGTCTTTGTGAACGTCGCGGCGATCGCCCGGTCGACCAAGTTGCGCGAAGCTACCCCGATTGGTTGGACGTTCAGCGAGGACGTACCCCGCGCTCCATCGGCGACCTCGGTCAAAGTGCGCGTTGGACATGACAGCTTCGGCTTCGACTACTCCTCTGGTCGCTACACTGTGCGCTGGAATGGCTCCCGATACGCCGACGGCGACAACGGCGCGATTACGAGGACAGACAACGTCGTGATCATGACGGTCCACAACCATCCAGACGGCAATCGCGATGTGTTGGGCGCGCCATCGGTCCAATCCGACACGGTTGGCAAGGGCACGGCGACGATCTATCGCAATGGTAAGAAGATCTCTGGCCAATGGAGGAGAACCAAAGCCTCCGGTCCGCTGCGACTCACCGACAAATCTGGCGACCCGATCCCTCTGAAACCGGGTCAAACCTGGGTTGCGCTGGCCGGCTAGGTGGTTGGCACTTACGGCGGTGGCAGCGTGACGCCAAATCCGGTTATCGCCAAACGCAGTAAGACTTGGCCGGGTCTCAACAGGTCGGCGATCTTGGCTGCTGACAGCACCTCCAGCTCGGCCACTCGGGCACGATAGGTATCCGCACTGTCGAGTCGTGCTCGCTGCAATTCGCCGACATTCAGCCACACTTTTTGACGCGCCTCGTGAAGGAAACGCCGGGAACTCAGTCGGTTGGCCGGCGTGAGGATCCGGTCCAGCAAGCGCCGCCCACCGCCGATTGCGGAATCTTCGGCCGCTACTCGACTGGCCAAGATCTTGTCGATGCGTTCATGATCACGACGGCGTATATCGATCAATGCAGGATCTTGGAAGTCTTGATCAGTGATCACCGAAAGCGTCGCTTGCGGCAGGTCGTAGTTGATGTGAGCATTCATGCCCAAGAGCAGATGGATAAGGGTTGGCAGCTTAGGGTCGGCCTGGAACGCGAGCCGCCACGGTCGTGGTACTGAGCCGCCAGCCTGATCCGCGTCATGCGCGACGAGAAACAGATCAGCGAAGGCGATGTCCCATCGCGCCACCCATTCCGGATCTTCAAAGAAGGCGGCATCAACTGCGTCGCCGACCGCTTGGGTAGTTCGCTGATAGGTCGTGATGAACGCGCGCCGGTGCACTCGGTCAGCGGGCAGCGCCTCGATGCGCTGTTGCAGCGTGGCGACGACATCGCTGATCCTGGGTGTTGGCGGAGTGGCGGCATCGTGCATGGTGCCAGTCTCCTGGACACCGCTGAGCGCCTCGGCTCGGATGGCCACGGTGATGAGCACAGCATCGAAAAGTTGTCCACAGATTCGCCGGCGGGTGGTTACGCAGTGACGGTGAAATCAGTCAGCCTGGTACGCGCACATAGCAGCGCCCTGCCGGTCGACGGGCGCCGCGTCGAGCTCAGGAGGCTTGCATGTCGACAACGACCACACCGTCACATACGCCCAGCGTTCAGTGGCTGGTCGAAAGCCGGCCACCCGGCATCACCTGGTCGCGGCCGGCGCCTGCCGAGCCAAACCAGCCGCCGCTCGATCTCGCTGATCATGAAGAGGACCATCCCGAGACCCCCGCAGCGAACGATCGAGGCATCCGAGTGAGCACGGTGAAAGCCGGATGGGCGGCGCAGCCGCGCCCGGGTCTACCTGATGCTCAGCAGTGGAGCACCACACTCGCGTTGGCGATCATCCAGGCCATGCTCGGGCAACGGCCGGTTGCTCAGGCCACTCGCTAAAAATGTGCCCTTGCAACTCGGTCCGCATCACAGCTAGAGCAACTCGTGGATGAAGAGTGCCTGGCGGCGGCAATGGTCGGTGAGATCGAAATCTCTACCGAACATGGCGGCTCCAAGGCCGGCGAGTACATTCCTGGGGCCTCGCCCAGCCGCGGTCGACGTGTCTTGGGCACGGCGCAAAATTGAGCTAGCCGCACGCGCCGCCGGGAAGTAGCAGCAAATGCCGCGACGAGAGTTGCCCGGGGAGATTCAACGCATATTTTTGGACGTATTGATTACGCAGCGTCGCTGCGCACCTCATGCGACTGCTGAGACGAGAGGAGGCCGTAAATGAAGGGGTTACGGCTAGGCCGCAAGAAGCCGGATGTGGTTGGGGAAGCTAAGCCTTCCCGGTTGAGCCGTAAGAAGCCGGATGTGGTTGGGGAAGCTAAACCTTCCCGGTTGAGCCGTAAGAAGCCGGATGTGGTTGGGGAAGCTAAACCTTCCCGGTTGAGCCGTAAGAAGCCG
>Ga0126314_10001579_pt1 | contig 11022 bp, 4 predicted proteins | sample Plot105B_FD_92535 | JGI IMG/M metagenome (GOLD analysis project Ga0126314, IMG submission 92535) | Serpentine soil microbial communities from UC McLaughlin Reserve, CA, USA - Plot105B | ecosystem: Environmental > Terrestrial > Soil > Grasslands | place: USA: UC McLaughlin Reserve, Lake County... | reverse complement strand
TGCCTGAACAATCTGGCCATGATGGTGTACTCCAAGGGCGATCTAAGGCAGGCTGGTAAGCTCACCGAAGAGGCCGTCGCGCTGTTCAGGGAGCTGGGTAACAGAGTAGACGTCGCTTTTGTTCTTTGCAACCTGGGGTGGATAGCCTTGCTCCAAGACGATCTCGGCAGGGCGGCGGACTTCTACAGAGAAAGCCTCTCCCTCTCATGGGAGATCGGACTGAACCCGATAGTCCAGAGCGCCTTGGAGGGATTTGCCTGCGTGGCTGGAGCAAGAGGAGAAACTGAGCGGGCGGCACGGCTGTGGGGAGCGGCGCAGACCTTACACGAAACAAAGGGCATTCCAAGAGACACCGACTTCCTCGCCGAGGCTGACGCCCGCATATCCGCTGTGCGCTCGGACATGGGGGAAGAGGCGTGGGAAGAGGCGTGGAACAGGGGTCAGGCGATGACGCTAGATGAGGCTGTCTCCTACGCACTGGAGGAAGGGGCAGGCGGCTGATGTCTTTTTTCGAGTTGGCGTATTACGGGGAACACGTGCTCCTGATACCACTCTGATACCACCGGGAACGCAATACGGTACAACACGCAGCAACCCGGGGATTAGAGAACGGCTTAGGTATGCTGTCTCTGCAAGCCTGTGCAAGCCCCTACAACCCCTGAGCGATCGCTCGAAATGAGATTAGGTCAGCGGTTCGAGTCCGCTCATCGGCTCTCCATTTTTTGTGCAGATTTGCAGGTAAGATCCAGGACGACGCCATGGTAGCGGCATCAACGTCAGGTAACTGCAGCGTAGCAGCCAACCGTGAATGCCAAATTCCGAGAACCGCTCACGGCGAGGTTCCAGGGGTTCCTCTTCTTCCCTGCTAAACCGTCAGTTTGGTCTCCGTCCGTTGTTCCTATTTAAAGATCTCAGGTTCGTTAGTGCCATCGCTCCCCAGGGGTACCCTGAAGCGCAAGGAGCGTAGTGACTCTATTCGCTCGATAGGGGCGTCCGTACGCACCTCGTTGCAACTTTATGCGGCCACACGACATGTCGTGGGCGAGGCACAGTCACTTACCAGTCCGAGAGCGCTCACCAGGCATCCCGCTGGACTTGGTTATGCAGGATGATGCATGCCTACTTCGGAGAATTCCCCATCCACGCACTTCGTAGATAAGGACAAGCGCGAAGGGCCGGAACGTTATGACCCGGCCTTCGCGCTTGAGTATTCCGCCTGTGTGTTTAGGCGCTGGATTGCAGTTAACGCACAGTCAGATTGTACGTGTTGTCTTGGAAGAAGCCCTCAGCGCCTGCATTGGCTGGGTCCGTGTCCGCGTTGGGAGCGCTTACCTCCCAGTGGATCGTGTGCTCGCCCTTGGGCAAGGGCGGCAGCGTAACCCAGAATCCATCAGCTACTGCCGTGTACTTACCGTGGAGCAGCGGAGACGTTCCACTGAAGAGCCCGGCCTCTGCGCGAACTATGCTTTCGTTCGGGAGTTGGTTCCCGTCGACCGTAACGACCATGCTGGAGTCAGGATCGGCCAGCACGGCATCTATGAACGCATGAGCTTGGTCGAGCAGTGACTCCTCGGTGTCGCCAGGGTCGGCGAGGACGGCTGTATTAAAGACGGTGAAGAAGATCTGCCTATTAGGCGGCACAGTGCAGGTGCGCTCAACCACGCTGCCGTCGAATGTCCCGGCGAGAAACCACGTCTTGGCCGGCGTGCCGTTGAGGGGCGTCCCATCGCATTGTTTCTCGCTGTAGTTGGGGTCGCCTCCGAATAGAGGGTTGCTATTTGCAGGTTTCGATAATGCCCACTGCCACCAAGCAGTAACCAACTCTCCGGTCGCCCCGGACGCCGTTGAGCTTTGCCCGGCCTGCGCGAAGGCCACGGGCGCGGCTAAGCTCAGCGCCAAGAGAAAGCTGACCGCCATAACGATCAATCGTTTCATTGCAGTTTTTCCTCTCTTGTTTGTTTATCCGTACTCACGCATCGATCATGGCACTCTACGCTTACGAATACCTACACCAACATTGATGTGCTTCTACATGCGTAACCTCCTTTCTCTGCTGCCACCCTCTTCCCCTCCTTTGGGGGCTGTGTCCTTTTGCTTACAGGATTCAGAATAGGAGGCAGGCGTTATCTGGGCGTTATCTAGAAGGCTCAAAGCGTGAGTATTTCTACTCATCTTTTGACACAACCTGAGAAATATGGCTCGCTTCGGTGAAGTCGAGGGGCGAGCAGCCCTAATCAGGGCGAGAGGTAGGAAGCTACGTTTCTATTACCCAGCTAGCGATCTGAGCTCGCGAGTTAAGACCTAGCTTCTTGAGGATCTTTGCCACGTGGTTACCGGCCGTGCGCTCGGAGATGGACAGCTCGGTGGATATTTGGCGATTGCTGAGGCCCCGGGCGACGTGAAGCACAATCTCCAGCTCTCGAGGAGTAAGGTTGCCCCTCGGTTCGGCGCTGGCTAAATGCTCTTGCGCAATGGTAGCCTCAGGCTGCTCCACCTCCTCTGAGAGGGCGTATTCGGCGGCCTTCTCGAGCGACATCGCACGCCCCTCGGCCCGTCCTTCTTCCCATGCTGCCTCCCCCAGCTTGGAACGTGCTGATGTCAGGTAAGGCTCGTGCAGCGACCGCTCGCCGGATGAAAGAGCAATGCCGGTGACCTCGCGCGCCATCTCCGCAGCCCCCCACAGGTGTGCCGCTCGAGCGTCCTTTCCAAGGACTCCGGCTAGGCTGGCCATTCCCTCAAGGCTCTCGATGACTTGTGGCTTTACCCCCATATCTTGGCTTGCCAGCAAGGCTTCTCGGAAGGATCCCGCCGCCCGCTCGTGCTCATCGAGGCCCAGCGCAGCAATGCCCAGGTTGATGAGAGCCGAGGCAGCAAAGCCTGCCCTCGTGCCGCCGAGTTCATGGGCAAACGCCAGGGCCTCTTCGCTGAGCGCCTTCGCCCGCTCGAATTCTCCCTGCATAAACGCCAGGTGTCCGAGATTGGAGAGAGTATTCCCAACTAGATAGGTGTCACCTGCTTCCCTGGCCAACGCCAGGCTTTCCTCCCAAAGGGTTGTTCCCCGAGCGTAGTCATTTTCCTCGTTGATCGCCAAGTATCCTAGCAGGTTGAAAACATAGAATTTCTTGAGCGTCGCGGCGGGGTCTCCTTCTGCCTCCAGTTTATCGATTACCTCCAGGTTCTCCTGGAGTAATGCCCTCGCCCGCTCATTATCGCCGTGTTGGGCCGCCACCGTCCCCAGGCTATTGAGGGCGGTTGCGATACTCCCCTTGTCGTCCAGCTCCCTAGATAGCTCGAGCATCTCTTGGTATGTTGCTCTCGCCCGTTCATGATCGCCTTGGAGCTGCACCAGCCATCCCATCCCCTCGAGCGCCTTCACCCGTATTCGCGATACTGTCGGGGCATCTTCAGCGAGGACTCGCTCGAGCCATCTAATACCCTCGCTCAAGTAGCCTCGGGTGTACCAGAATCGCCAGAGCGCCGCTCCCAGTCGTAGACCTGTTCCGTCCTCTCCCCGCTCGAGGACCCAAGAGAGCGCTTCCCTCAAGTTGTCGTGCTCTCCCTCCAACCGCTTCACCCAGACGTCCTGCCGCTGTCTGGCTAGTTCCGGCTCGGCTTCTTCGGCCAGTGCCAGGAACTAAGCTGCGTGCCAGTCTCTAACCTCGTCCGCTTCCCCGCTATCCTCTAACTTCTGCCTTGCATACTGGCGAATAGGCTCGAGCATCCCGTAGCGCATCGCGCCGCCAGTGGGCGCCCCGGCCACCACGAGAGACTTGTCAACCAGCCCTCCGAGGAGATCCAAGACATCGCCTTCCTCAACACCGCCTCTGGAGCACACCGCCTCCGCAGCCTCCAGAGTCCAACCTCCGGCAAATACCGAAAGCCGCCTGAAGAATGTCCGCTGGGCCTCTGAGAGCAGCTTGTGGCTCCAGTCGATCGTCGCCCTCAGTGTCTGTTGCCTCGGTGCGGACGTCCGATTGGCGCCGCTTAGCACGTCTAGTGAGACATCAAGTCTTTGAGCCACCTGCTCTACCGCAAGCGCCCCCATCCTTGCCGTGGCTAGCTCTATGGCTAGCGGCATGCCCCCCAGCTTGCGGCACACCCGCGCCACCGCGCCCGCGTTCTGTTGTGTCAGCTCGAAGTCGGGCAGCCTCAAGCGAGCCCGGTCCACGAACAGCCTGCATGCTTCGTAGCGCATCAGACCCTCGACGCTCGCCGGTCTATCCATATCTGGTAGGGAGAGCGGGATCACCTGCCATACGACCTCCCCCGCGATGCCAAGAGGCTCGCGGCTCGTGGCCAAGATCCTAAGGCGTGGGCACGAGTGGAGTAGATACTCGGCGAGGCGTGCGGCGGCATCGATCAGGTGCTCGCAGTTGTCCAGGACTAGCAGCATCTCCTTGCCTGTCAGGGAATCCACGAGCGTATCGGCGAGCGGCTCTCCCGAACGATCCGTAACCTCTAGAGCCCCTGCCACCTCCTGGGCTATCAGCCCCGGCTCGGAGAGGGGGGCAAGCTCTACCATCCACACACCGTCTGGGTAGGTGCCTATCAGGTCCCTGGCCACCTCGAAGGCCAGGCGCGTCTTACCCGAGCCGCCCGCTCCTGCGAGCGTTAGGTTGCGGGTCATGGGGATCAGCCGTTTGACCTCTAGCATCTCCTGCTCGCGACCCACGAAGCTGGTCATCGGAGCAGGCAGGTTGTGCTTGCTCACCCCGAGAGGTTCCTTCTCCTGGGAAAGATCTAGGGAAAGTGCTATAGGTAGCTTCCCTGCCGCTATCTCGTCGCGCAGACGGAGGGTCGCCTCGGCAGGCCGCGTACCTAGCCCCCTGCTGAGGGTGTCGCGGAACCTTTCGTATTGGGCGAGTGCTCTCTCTGGCCTCCTCGACAGGGCGTGAAGACGCATAAGGCCTACTTGCGCCTCCTCGAGAGTGGGCTCCTTGGCAGTTGCCTTTCGCAGCGCCTCGATGGCTAGACCATGCTCATCGCGTTCTTCGTGTAGCACTGCAAGTGCGACGAGCAGGGCGAGGTACAGTTGCCGCAGCTCTTGGCGCCTACCCTCTGTCCACTCCTCGTAGCGGTCCTCAGGAAGTAGATCGCCCTCGTATAGGTCGAGCGCTGCTCTGTAGGTCGCAGGCTCCTTGGCGCCCCTTGCAGTCGCCGCCGCTTCCTCGAAGGCGTCGACGTCCACCCACAGGTTGCCTTCCGGACACAGCACCAGAGACTCATCCTCCGATGCCAGGTAGCGAGAACCTGTGGCTGGGTCGAGGACCTTACGGGCGGTGTGAAGGGTGGAGCGCAGACTGTTTGAGGCCGCCTTCCTGCCCGACTCTGGCCACAGGAGATCCATCGCTTGCTCTCGATGCGTGCGATGGCCAGGAGCCAGGGCAAGGAGCTTCACCAAGGTGGCTGCTTTTCTCAGCCTCCAGCCATCTTGGGTGATGATCCTAGAATCTACACTAACCCGAAAGCCTCCGAGCAACCAGACCCTTATAGTCTCGCGTTTCTCGCGTCTCGCAACCTCGGAACTCCTCAGACGCTCAGACCCAGAAGAACTCATCCCCCTCCTTCTCTACTTACGCTTTGCCTCGGCATTGTTCCACCCGCAGAATGTGCTCTCCTCCTTCGAGGAGCGCGGAGATCCTTACAGTCGGAACATTCCTAGGGAGGACAGGTTCTCACAGGCGCTGGCCAACGATGGACCAAGGACGATCAGGGAGCACGATGCCCCCTGCCTCTGAGAGTTGGTGAGCACCCATCCGAAGCTCAACCCGAAGAAGGAGGAGACCACAAGCACAAGCATCGTCAAAAGTTCAGCATTCACCGGCACCTTATCTGCCTGCCCCGCCTCCTCCTGGGCAAGGGCAAGGTGGCCCTCCTCCGCCCCTCGGTCTAAGGGGGGCGAGTCTGCCGGTCTAAGGCCTGTGGAAACGTCAAGCCCGGTTGGGAGAAAACAGAGGAAGGCTCCGGTACAGACCACGACGGCCGCTACGAGCCACACACCGCGAGCAAACCGCAATGCCTTCGAGAGCCCCATGCCAGGCTAGAGCCGCTCTACCAGAAGGGGGTCTGATCGCAACCCGCAGATGAGGGCACTACCAACCAAAGAATGGGGACGATGGTGATGCAAAATGAGCGCGCTGCAGCTCCCCATAGACCAACGAGCCAACACGCCTCCTCCCGAAGCGTCCTCTTGTGCGAACTGTCAAGCTACGTTTGACAATTATCTCAGATTAGGGAGGAAGGGAATAGGTTGCCGCCTTGTTCGGGCAACTTTTCCTGCACAACTCTTAGAATTTGAGCCATCGAGAGAAGTGATCGAGCCATCCTCTGTGCCTTACGAGCGCCCGTTAGCACCCATGCTGTAGCCACACTGCGTCACTGCGATATGGGTAGAACCTAGCGGCCCTCAGGGTAGCATCGGCGACGCCCCGGGAGCGCAAGACTCATAGGGGCCCGGGGAGGCTGAGGTCAATTGACACCACTTCTGACACTACTCAGAGCGCTACACGCAGAAACAGCGAGCAAGGAAATAGGCTTAGATAAGCGGCCTCTTCGCCTCCTTCCTCCCATGAGGAGGCCTTCTATGTCTTGGAGTGAGAACTGACCGTGCGGGTGGGACCGATATAGATTCTAGGAGTTACTCCTGACCCTCGATACAGTTGTTGTGTCAGGCTACAGGCTCTGGCATCATGATTGTGGTGTAGGTAGCTCGCTCTAACTGATGCGAGGAAAAGGAGGATCTATGAGTACCCCCTACCTTAGTGTGTCTTATGTGTGCCGCTCAGGTACATATCCTGGATGACGCCCAGGAGGGGGACGAGGATGGCTTGAGAATGCTTGTTACTAGATGGTTGTAGAGAGGACCTGACCCGGGAGGACGCCACGCCGGAGATAGGGGGCTCAGCGAGGCGATCTGGAAGTCCATCATGGCTGGCAACTCCAATTTGCCCACCCCGCTGCACAAGAAGATCATCGGCACCGAGCTTGGTGGTATAGGCGGAGTGTAGGTGCCAAAACCCGACCCTAGAAAGGATAGGCCGTTGAAGAAACTCTCGCTAGTCCTAGTTCTGCTGGCGGCGGTCGTCGCGCTCACAGCGATTGCGGCGGCAGCCAGGAGCACCCATTCCACGAAAAGTTCGCGCTCACAGAGCCAAAGCGATCCCACGGCCACCCCGATCAAGCACATGGTCGTCATCTTCCAGGAGAACCGCTCCTTCGACCACTACTTCGGTACCTACCCGCACGCCAAGAACCCTCCGGGGGAGCCGAAGTTCAAGGCTTCCGTTGATACTCCTTCGGTAAACGGCCTGAACCACGAGCTGCTCACGAACAACCCAAACGCGGCCAACCCTAGGCGGCTCGACCGCTCCGAGGCCTTTACGTGCGACCAGATCCACGACTACGACGCAGAGCAGAAGGCCTTCAACCACGGGCTCATGGACAAGTTCGTGGAGAACACCAGTGGACCAGACTGCAAGGACAAGTCACTGGTCATGGACCATTTCGATGGGAACACAGTAACCGCGCACTGGAACTACGCACAGCACTTCGCGATGAGCGACAACTTCTACCAGACGGTCTTCGGGCATTCGACGCCAGGTGCAATCAACCTGGTCTCCGGCCAGACGCACGGCGTCACCCCGGCAAAAAATATCCCGGATAAGGTCTCAATGGGCACCCTGATAGGAGACCTCGACCCGAAGTACGATGGGTGCTCTTCGAGCACGGGAAAGTATTTCCCAACAGTCTCCTTAAGTGGCAGGAACGTTGGTAACCTGCTCAACAACGAGGGCGTAACCTGGGGCTGGTTCCAGGGCGGCTTCAAGCCCACCTCGCGCGCGGGCGGAAAGCCCGTCTGCGGCTCATCCCACAAGAACATTCACCACGATCAGGTTACCGACTACGTCCCGCACCACGAGCCGTTCCAGTACTACAGGTCCACCGCCAACCCGAAACACCTGCCTCCCAGCTCGACGGCCATGATCGGCAAGACTGATCAGGCGAACCACCAGTACGACCTCTCGGACTTCTGGAGAGCCGCAGACTCCGGGCATCTGCCCGAGGTTAGCTTCCTCAAGGCCCCGGCCTATCAGGACGGGCACGCGGGCTACTCCGACCCGCTCGACGAGCAGCACTTCCTGGTCAAGACGATCAACCGCCTCCAGAAGCTTCCGAGCTGGAAGGATACGGCCATCATCCTCGCCTACGACGACTCTGGCGGCTGGTACGACCACCAGATGGGGCCGATCGTCAACCACTCCAGCGACCCCAACTACGACTTCCTCTCCGGGCCGGGGATGTGCGGAAATGCCGAGCCTGGAGCGTACCAGGACCGCTGCGGCTACGGTCCTAGGCTGCCCCTGCAGGTGATCAGCCCATACACCAAGCAGAATTTCGTGGACCACTCGATCACGGACCAGACCTCGGTGCTGCGCTTTATCGAGGATAACTGGGGACTCGGCAGGATAGGCGATCAGTCCTTCGACGCCAAGGCGGGAAGCCTCGACAATCTGTTCGACTTCTCGCATGGCAAGAATGCCCACAGGCTCTTCCTCGATCCGAGGAGCGGGGAACCGTCTCACAGGAGGTAATGTCTCTGGAGTGCACCTGCTCGCTGGATGGAAATGTAGGCCTTGAACTTCTTGCCGCCGGTACACGAGGCCAGTATTGACACCACTTTTGACACCACTGAGCGTGCAATAAGCAGAAACAGCGAGCAACCGCGAGCAAAGAAATCGGCTTAGATAAGCGGTTACTGTAACCTGCAGCAACGCCTAAGACAGGAGTCAGCGGATTGTAGCTCTGAAGGTCGCAGTTGCCGTTCCGAACATCTGGTGCAAGTAGGACTGAACCGCCAATCGTTGTCCCGGACGAATATGGCAGGAAGCAAGGTTTGGGTCTATGGGCTCTAACGATAGGCTCTAAACCTATGAACGACCGGCCTGAGGGGGCGGAGGATCTGACGAATCCTATCGGATATCACGTCGCAGGCTCACGTTTCACGGGGTTGACGGGGGCTGCCTACCCTAGCCTCCGAGTGCCCTAACGACCTTTTCATCCTTGGGCTTGCTGGTTTCTGGCAAGCCGCCGACAAGATGACGACCAAGTTCGACCGGCACAATATGATCCTGGGCGGTAGCATACAGTGGTGCCTACCAAAGAATACGAGGATACCCGCTGGCGGAGGCTGAGCCATGGTCTCGGGAGGGGGGAGGCCCACTGACGCGCATCCTGAATTTCGTGGCCATCGCTTGCGGGGGCGTGCTGGGGCTCGTTGTCCTCTTCGGCCTCTTCGAGACAGTAGCTGGAGTAGACAGCAATGCGGGTTCGCCTCCGAAGCAGGTCGCAAAGCAGGAGAACAGCAAAGCCGAGGATCGCAGGTACGACGACGTGGCCACGGTATAGAACGTCGTAGAAGGCGACACTATACGGATTGTCCCCGCAATAGATGGCGCAAACGAGGTGCGCCTGATCGGGGTGGACACGCCCGAGGCCAGGGAAGCCAAGACAGGAGACCAGCCTTACGGCGAACGGGCCTTTCGGTTCACCGAATCTGCCCTAGATGGCATGAAGGTGGGGCTTGTGTTCGATGCAGAAAGGAAGGACCGGCACGGGTGGCTTCTGGCCTACGTGTACCCGATGGGCGATGCGATGTTCAACGAGGACCTCCTGCGGAAGGGGTACGCTCAGGTCTACAACGTCCGGCCCGACGACGCACACCGGCGCGAGTTCGTCAGGGAGCAGAGGCAAGCAAAAGAGCGCGGCCTCGGCATCTGGGGACTGCCCGAGGATCGGCGGTGCGAATTGGCAAACCATGGCAATGGTATCGGCGAGGGCTCGCCTGCGTGCAAGGCCAGGCTCAATCCCGCACCGAGACGCGACTCCAGACCGGAACACGAGCATGAGGCGGCTGCCCATAGCGGAACTTCCGTCGGGCCGGATTTGGACTGCCCGGACCTCACCTACAAGCAAGCCCAGGCCGAGATGGCAGCGGACCCGAGCGACCCCTTCAACCTGGACGCAGACAGCGACGGCGTGGCCTGCGAAGGCTTGAAGGGCGGGGGTGGTGCCGCAAGCGCAGCCGCTACGGCCTCGCCCGCTTACTCCGCTCCGGCATCCGCCTCACCCAACCCCTAGCCCAAGGCCGGCCAGGGCGTCGGCGATTGCAGCATCCTGAACGGGGTTCTCGTGGCGACGTGGAGCAGAAGCCCCAGTTCTCATTATGGTATAGAGACAATCTCCGCAATGCCGCGGACCAAATTCTGGAAAGGGTCGCCATACGCGGCTAGACCCTAGGCGCAATAGGCGGACCAGCGTAAGGGAATGGCCGACGCACATTGACACCACTGCTGACACCACTCAGAGCGCTACACGCAGAAACAGTGGGCAACTCTCAGCAAAGAAATCTACTTATCTAAGCGGCTTATGCAACTCTCGGCAACGCCCAGAAACTGGGGTATCGCAAATGCCCGGCTTGGAAGCTAATGGATGACGAATAGCCCGGCATGGTAAACAGTGGAGCCACATAAGTCTCAACGCCAAAGGGGCACAGATGAAAGACTTCCTTAGCAGAGTGTGGCTCCGGTCTAATCAGGCAGGATGGAATCCTCACATCTTCGAGTGGTACTTCAGGAGCACGCCTATCGGCAGGAGCTTCCGCACGAGGGAGGAAGATATGGTATTCGGCTTTCTGGGAACCGTTCTCAAACCCCACCACGCGGTCCTGGAGATCGGCAGCGGCACCGGCAATTACACGGTGCCCGTGGCAAGCCGGTGTGCAGAGGTGGTGGCAGTAGACTCCTCTCCTGGGATGCTCAGATACCTGCGAGAACGTTGCCATTACGCGAATCTAGACAACCTCGACCTACGACTGGGGCACCTGCCGGGGGGCCTTGGGGTATCGGAGATATTCGACGGCGTACTGGCCGTAGGTGTCCTCAACTACGTTGAACCTCTTGAGGAATCCCTGCACAAGCTATCTTCGATCCTGAAGCCCGGTGGCTGGGCCGTCTTCAACTTGCC
>Ga0126314_10001578_pt1 | contig 11023 bp, 8 predicted proteins | sample Plot105B_FD_92535 | JGI IMG/M metagenome (GOLD analysis project Ga0126314, IMG submission 92535) | Serpentine soil microbial communities from UC McLaughlin Reserve, CA, USA - Plot105B | ecosystem: Environmental > Terrestrial > Soil > Grasslands | place: USA: UC McLaughlin Reserve, Lake County... | reverse complement strand
CGATGGACCAGGCCAGCCGGACGTACTGGGCGTGAGTTCCTGCCGGTGGCCTAGGAGTTGCCGCCGGCGGCCACAGTGGGGACACTCAAGAGGGCACCTGTTACGCGGCTCAGGTCACCCGCTCTTGAGCCAGACGTGCATCGTGACCGGCTCTCGGTTGGCCCATGCGAAGTAGGAAACAATCATTACCCTGGTGGCAACGGTACGCTTGTCCCCTTCGCGAGGACGCACGGTGCGGTAGAGACGGTCTTCCCACCCTTCGCCGGGCGCGGTGGACCGTGCCTCGCCCCGAACTACGGCTACGCCTCCGAGTAGATCTGGCTCGAAGCGAACGGCTGGCTCCTTGCTCTTCAAGAGGAGATCGCGCAGGTCGACACTGGGGTTGTCCCCTTGCTCGGCGCAGTAGAGCAAGGGACCTCGCATAAGGGCAATGCGTCCCGTGTTCTCGGCGACGTAGGGCGTGAGGGCTGTGCGAGGTATCCACCACCTGCGCACGTTGCGAGGAGTCGAGCATGCTCATGCCAGGCCGGCGCGCAGGACCGTGATCGAGCAGGCCGGGAAACCGTGTTCGAGGAAATCTCCCTTTGCCTCCAGGGAGCGCTCGCTCACCCCGACCCTCTCACGGCCGAAGTCATTCGTGGAGCCTGGTTCCTCGCCCGTGACCTCGTACGCCGTGACGGTCCCGTCGAAGGTCGCGTCGGTGAGGTGGATGGTGCTCCTGGATTCGCGATCGGGGTCGCGGTTCACCACGACGAGGGTCAGGTCGCGGCCCGACTCGTCGCGGGTGGCGGAGACGTCCAGCACGTCGAACGGGCCCATGTCCGCGACGCGGTGCGGCCAGGAGGAGGCCTCGTCTGGCAGGGCGTGCTTCTCGCATTCCACGTAGGCGTCGAGCACGACGGGCTGCATGTGCTCGGCGCAGAGCCTGAGGGGGTGGTAGATGGTCTGCAGGAACAGGTCGTCTTCGCTCGTGCGGATCGGGGCTATAACGTTGACCATCTGGGCGAGGTTGGCGATCTTGACGGTCTCGCAGTTGCGGGCGAAGACGTTGAGGTAGGTGGCGACCGCGAGGGCGTCCGATAGGGTGTAGCGCTCCTCGAGCTGCGCCTCCGCGGCACGCTCCCGGAACCACACGTTCCACTCGTCGTAGGCAACATGGATGGGGTGCTCTATGCGCCCCTCGTAACGCGCGCGGTTGATGGTGGCGCGGATGGTACGCAGCGCGCGGTCGGCCTGGTGCGGGGCGAGGACGTTCGACCAGTGGTCGTCGCTGCCGGTGTAGATGTGGACGCTGTGGTAGTCCACGAAGGGAGCCAGCTTCTCCACGACGAGCCGGTCCCAGTCGGTCAGGCCGCTCAGGCCGCAGCCCACGAGCTCTATGCTCGGGTCTGTCCACTTCATCACCTTGGCGAACTCGCGGGCTTTCTTCACGTAGTCTTCGGCCTCGAGGGCACCGATCTGCCACTCCCCGTACATCTCGTTGCCCAATCCCCAGTACTTGACGTTGTAAGGCTCCTCTTGACCGTTCTCGCGCCTGAGGTTCGCCCAGTAGGTATCGCCTGTCCCGTTGCAGTACTCCACCCAGGCCTGGGCCTCGTCTATGGTGCCGGTGCCCATGTTGACGCAGATGTAGGGCTCGGCTTCGAGCAGTCGGCAGTACTCTATGAACTCGTCGGTACCGAAGCGGTTGGATTCCTCGGTGAACCAGGCGAGCTCGATCTTCCTCGGACGCTCCTCCCGCGGACCTATCCCATCGGTCCAGTGGTAGCCGCTGACGAAATTCCCACCTGGCCAGCGCAGGATAGGTATCCGCAAGTCCTTCGCGACTTCGAGGACGTCGCGACGGTAGCCGCGCTCGTCGCTCAGGGGGGAGTCCTCGTCGAAGACGCCACCGTAGATACAGCGGCCCAGGTGCTCGATGAATCCCCCGAAGACCCTGCAATCCAGCGTGCCGATCCTGCGGTCCGGGTCGATCTTGATCCTCGCCACCCACTACTCCTCTCTGCACGGAACCTTGGTAGGAACCGGCGAATCGCTCGTAGGATTCAATCGAACGGCTTCGTGCGCGCTGTGGCCTCCCTTATGCTGGCGAGGTCTGCCTTGGGCCTCCGGTCGTAGGTGAGCAATCCGTTGACCTCCTGTTCTACGTCCGTGAGTTGCGTGTAGCAGAAGCCCTGCACAGGCTCGCTCCTCAGGAGGGCGGAGATCAGAGCCTCGTAGCGCTCCAGAAATTCGTCCGCGTCGGCGACGGTACTGTAGCCCCAGCCCTCCTCGTCGCCGGAGAAGGCGATGCCGCCGAACTCCGTTATGAGGATGGGCTCGCCTCTGTAAGCGTACCCGGGGACGTAGATGGGCCTGTTCGTCGGCTCTGCGGCGATGGCCGATTCGGGTGTTGCGTAGCTCTTTGCGAGGGCTTCGGCATCCCGATAATCGTGGATATTGCAGAGGTCGGTGATGGCGTGCTCCCAGCCGTCGTTAGAGACCACGGGCCTGGTCGGGTCGAGGGAGCGCGTCAGGTGGTAGAGGGCGAGGAGGTGCTCGGTCTGCGAGCGATCCGAGGCGAGGTTAGGGACGCCCCAGCTCTCGTTCATGGGGACCCAGGCGACGATGGAGGGGTGGTTGTAGTCGCGCATGACAGCCTCCTGCCACTCGGCCGTCATGCGCCGCACGTAGCCGGTGCTGTACTGGTAGGCGTTCGCCATCTCGCCCCAGATGAGAAAACCCAGGGTGTCGGCCCAGAACAGCCAGCGCGGGTCCTCGACCTTCTGGTGCTTGCGGGCGCCGTTGAAGCCCATCTCTTTGGCCAGCTCTATATCTTTGCGCAAGTCTTCATCCGTCGGGGCGGTCAGGATGCCTTCGGGGAAATAGCCCTGGTCGAGGACGAGCCGCTGGTAGAGCGGACGGTCGTTGAGGAGGACCTTACCGTCTTGCACCTCGATCTTGCGCATCCCGAAATAGCTCTCCACGCGGTCGAGGACCTCGCCGTCGGAGTCGAGCAGTTCGAGCCGCAGGTCGTAGAGGTTGGGATGCTCGGGACTCCACAGGGCAGGTCCAGGCCAGTCGGCCAGGTGCGGCGTGTCAGGAGCTTCGCCGCGGCGGAGGAGGGGCAGGCTTCGTTCGACGAGGGAGGAGTCTACGCTGATGGTGTCTTCGAGTACCTGCTCCCCGTCGAGTTCCACTGTTGCTCGAAGGCTCATCTCCTGTTCGATGCCTCTGACGGAGACCTCTACCTCGACGCTGGCGGCGTCTACGTCCGGGGTCATGCGGAGGGTATCGATGCGGCGGCGGTTTACGGGTTCGAGCCAGACGATCTGCCAAATCCCGGTCGTACGAGTGTAGAAGATACCCTCGGACTTCTCTTTCCAGTACTGCTTGCCCCGCGGGATGGTCACGTCTCGACTGGGGTCTTCGGCCCGCACTACCAGGACGTTGTCCCCGGCTACGCCTGCGAGGGCGTGCGTCACATCGGCGCAGAACGGCGTGTGTCCACCCTCGTGGGAAGCTACCTGAGTGCCGTTCACCCAGACCGTCGCGCGGTAGTCCACGGCGCCGAAATGGAGCAGTAGCTGCTCGTCTCCCGCCGATGCGTACTCGAAGGTGCGGGCGTACCAGACGACGTCGTGGAAGTCTGTTTCGCCGATGCCGGAGAGCTTGGATTGGTAGCAGTAGGGGACGGTGATCTTACGTTCGAACGGCGAATCGTCCGAGCGCAGGGTCGCCACGTCCGTGTTGTGCCAGCCGTTGGCGAGCCCGACGTCCGGGTCGTCGAAGGCGAAGCTCCACTCGCCGTTCAGGTTGGTCCAATCTTCCCGGCGGAACTGCGGACGCGGGTATTCGGGTCGTGGGATCGGGATCAAGGTGCTGTTACCTTTCTGCTAGAGGTACAGGCTGTTCGTTCGATGGGAAGCGACAGGAGATCGACTAGAGGGTGCCGCGTCTCATACGTTATCGGGTAGAGCGGTCTTGTTTGGAGGCGCCAAGCACCCGCCGCCGTGGATTCCCGCGAACGCGGGAATGACGGGCGAGAAATTGTGAATGGTGAATTAGGAATTAGGAACTGGTCCACAACGTGGCCCTTTCCCAATTCCCTATCTCAACTACACGATTCATTCTGCGTATTCCATGTTCTTCAAAGGGACTCGTAGCGTTGCGGTTCGGGCCAGGCTAGTTCGAATCCGAGGAACTCCACGAGCAAGCGCTGGAAGTCCTCCAGGCATTCCACATCTTCGCGTACTTGCTTCGGGAACATTTCCTTCTCCAGGCAGTAGGCGGCTAGCGCTCCTGAGGCCTCGCCGATGTTCCACTCGACGGGGTGCAGCCTGTAGCAACCGTTGGTGATGTGGGTGGTTCCCGGGTTCTTGCAAGCCGGAAGCAGGTTCCTGACGCGCACCGGGATCAGGGCGCCGAGCGGGATCTGGAAGGGCCAGCTGCTCACATCCACGTAGCTGCGTCTCGCTGCGCTGGGATGCAGGTCGATGCGGTAGGCGCCGATACCCACGCTGTCGTAGAAGAGCTGCGCTCCTCTCGACTCGCCTCGCGCCTCGACGCCCACGTGCTGCTCCAGAACCGTGAACTCGGCCCTGATGCGGCGGCTCTCGCGCACGTAGACGCATTTGGCGAGGCCGTCGCTCGTACCGACGAGGTCGGGACGAAGACGCAGGCCACTGTACCCCGCGCCACCGTCGAGCCTGGACGCCTCGGTCTGCATCCAGTACAACATCGAGAGGCTGAGTTGCCGCGAGCATTGCAGATGTTCGTGTCGCTCCGCTTCTCCGACGCCGACGAGCGGTTCCAGCCAGTAATCTATCTGCGGCCAGTTGACCAGGGTGATGTCGCTTTCGAGCAGGCCCCCGGAGAAGTTCTCACGGGCGAGTATGCGCCGGTAGTGCCACAGGTCGGAGCCGTCACGCCCGGCGAAGAAGGGTTCCTCGTGGAAGATCGCACGTTGGCGGGGCCGCAAGGTGTCGGGGTAGACGTCGGTCCAGGAGAGTTGAGGGCCTGGCCAGAAGCTCGCCTGGTAACCGCGCCAGAAGTCGTAATCTTCGGGCCTGTCTATGGTGTGGTCCTCGTCCGGTATGTAGTCGAGGGGAAAGCACCAGCTCACCGCCTGCTGATCCAGGGGGTTCGTGTCTCCCGGTGGCGCGTGGGGCTCCCCGGTCTCATCCTGGCTTTCGGCCCCGACCACGTGCTCTACGCCGGCCAGGTCGAGCACGTCTCCGAGTTCGGTGGCGTCGAGAACGTAGTTGGCGTGGACGGTCAGTGGCTCGCCGGTCTCCTTGTCGAGAAGGGTGACGGTCGTGATGAGATCGCCTTCACTCTCTACTGCGACGGGCCGGTGGCGGTGCAGTAATCGCAACCTGCTTCCGGAGCGGTAGGGAGCCAGCATTCCCTCTAGGACGGCGAGGGCTACGCGCGGCTCGTGGCAGAGGCGGCTCACCATCCCGTCTCCGGGATTGAGGTGTTTCCGGGCGTGGGCTTCGGCAGTGAGGGGATAGTAGCGCCTGTAAAAATCCCTTATGCCGTTCCTCAGGCGGCGGTAGCTTGCCGTGCAGCCCATCTCCTCGATCCAAGGATGCTCGTCCGGGGGGACCGCCTGGACGGTGAGCTGGCCGCCGATCCAATCCGTCTCCTCGGTGAGCACTACCCTCCGGCCGAGACGTAGCGCCGCCAGGGCGCCGGCCACACCCCCCAGTCCCCCACCGACGACCAGAACATCTGTCTCGGTCTCCAAAGGCGGTCAATCCTGCCCGAGAGCGTGCCTTCGGGGCGGCAACCAGGCTACCATCTGTGATGGACCTCCTCGCGGACGCGACGGTCGTAGATCTCCCGCGCTCGTCGCACGACGTCGTCGGAGAGAGGAGGCATCTCGGCCGCGGCCACATTGTCCTCGACCTGCGCCGGGTTCTTGCCGCCAGGGATGGCGCAAGAGACGGCGGGGTGCATGAGGATCCAACGCAGCGCGAACTGCGCGAGGGTGTTTTCTTCGGGCACGAGCTCCTCGAGTTCTTCGGCGGCGAGGAGACCGGTCTCGAAGTCCACTCCGGAGAACGTCTCCCCCCTGTCAAAGGCCCGCCCATCGCGGTTGAAGTTGCGGTGGTCGTCCTCGCCGAAAACGCGGTCCGCACGCATCTTGCCCGAGAGGAGGCCGCTGGCGAGGGGTACGCGGGCCAGGATGCCGACGCTGCGTTCTTCGGCGAGCGGGAAGACCTCCTCTGCTGGCTTCTGGCGGAAGACGTTGAAGATGATCTGGACGGTCGCGACGCCGGGATAGTCCAGGGCCATCCGTGCCTCCTCGACCTTCTCCACGCTCACGCCGTAGTTGCGGATTTTTCCTGCCTCCTGAAGCCGGTCCAGAGCCTCGAAGGTCGAGTCCTGCCGGTAGACTTCCGTCGGCGGGCAGTGGAGCTGCACCAGGTCTAGGGCTTCGACCCCGAGGTTGTTCAGGCTACGTTCGACGAAGGCCGAGAGGTTGTCGTAATCGTACCCTTCCGGGGTGTGGGGATCGAGACGTCTCCCTGCCTTGGTCGCGACCAGGATCTCATCGTTCGGGCGGTCCTTCAGGAGTCTGGCGATGAGCTTCTCGCTGCGTCCGTCGCCGTAGACGTCCGCGGTGTCGAGGAAGTTCACGCCGAGGTCGACCGCCCGGTTCAGCGCGCCGAGGGCGTCGTCCTCGCTGACGGTGCCCCAGCCGTCGCCGAAGGCCCAGGTGCCGAGGCTGATCTCCGAGACGTGCATCCCCGTCTGTCCGAGGTCTCTGTATTTCAAAGTACTGTCCTTTCCAGGTAACCACTATTCCAGTCCGTTGCGCCGGACGACGTCAGAGTACCAGCGGGCGCTCGACTTGGGGACGCGCTGCTGCGTACCGTACTCCACGAACACTATCCCGAATCGTTTGGAATATCCCTCGGCCCACTCGAAGTTGTCCAGGAAGGACCAGACCATGTATCCGCGCAGGTCGACGCCCTGGTCCATCGCCTCGTGGGCCGCCCTGAAGTGGGCGTCCAGGTACGAGATGCGCTCCTCATCGTCCACGTCGCCCTCGGGGTCGATGTAGTCGTGTACGGCCCGCCCATTCTCGGTCACGAAGGTGGGCAGGTCTGCATAGTCTTCCTTGATCCTGACCAGTACCTCCGTCAACCCTTCCGGCTCTACGGGCCAGCCCATAGGGGTCTTCTCCCGCTCGTGCGGGATAACGGTACGAGCTCCGAGGTCGGCGAAGGGCATGCTCTGCCCCTGTTCCTCTGGCGCCTCGCGGACGGTGTTGCGGAAGTAGTAGTTGATGCCGAGGAAGTCGATGGGAACGGATGTTCTGTCGAGGTCCCCATCCCGGACGAATGAGAGATCCACGCCGCGTTCCGTGTAGTACGAGAAGATGTCCTCCGGATAACGGGCGTGAAACAGGGGGTCGAGGTAGAGCCGGTTCGCCTGTCCGTCCACCCTGCGGGCGGCATCCCTATCGGCATCACGGTCCCGCGAGGGGCGGGCGGGGTGCAGATTCAGGGTGACGCCGAGTTGGTTGCCGTCACCGGCGGAGCGCATCCTCTCAACGGCGAGGCCGTGGCCGAGCAGGAGGTGGTGTGTGGCGGCGAGGGCACTCGCGCTGTCTTTGTGTCCTGGCGCGTGGACGCCGAGGCCGTAACCCATCCAGGCCGAGACCCAGGGCTCGTTCAAGGTAATCCAGAACCCCACATTATCCGAGAGGGTCTCGTAGACGATACCGGCGTACTCCGCGAAGCGCTCACTCGTGTCCCTGCTGGTCCAACCGCCCGCATCTTCCAGGACCTGCGGCAGATCCCAGTGGTAGAGCGTGAGCATCGGCTCGATGGAGCGTTGTCTCAGGCCGTCGACGAGCCTGCGGTAGAAGTCGAGGCCGTTCTGGTTCGCCGGGCCGCGTCCCTCTGGCTGGATGCGCGGCCAGGCCACGGAGAAGCGGTAGGCCCGTATCCCGAGCTCGGACATCAGGTCGAGGTCTTCTTCCAGGCGGTGGTACTGGTCGCAGGCGATGTCGCCGGTATCGCCGTGGACGACCTTGCCCGGGGTGTGGCTGAACGTGTCCCAGATGGACGCGCCGCGACCGCCTTCGTTCACGGCTCCCTCGACCTGGTAGGCCGCGGTCGCCGTGCCCCACAAGAAGTTTTCCGGGAAGCGCATGGTTTGTCCCTCCTCAGACGGGTGTCCTCAGGATGCCCCGTTCGCGACGAGCATAGACCGTTTCGAGCACCTGTGCACGAGGAGACGGCCCGTCACCCGACGTCAGGCATGTCCTCTCTCTTTCAGGACCGCGACTTCGAGAGGGTCGAGGGCCAGGTTGGAACCGTGTTCTGTTCCCGTGAGGAGATCCCGGCCAGGATTCGGTAGCCCGACCTCTACGGCCTCCTCGTTGTGGTTGAGTAAGAAGAGGAAGGATGTGACTTCGGTCTTGCGGCGCACGGCGTCGACACCGGGTGGGACTTCGGCCGTTCGCCTCACACCGGCCTCCTCGCATACCCTCTGGAGGAGCGCCTTAGTGTAGCTTTCTTCCGGTCTGGTGCCGAGGTAGTAGGGTGTGCCTTCACCGAAGGCGTTGCGCGTTACCGCCGGCGTGCCAGCGTAGAAACCGTCCGTATAGGAGGCGAGGGTTTCTGCACCCTGGAGGTGGATGAGATCCGCCCACAGATCGCACGCTTCGCCTTCGGTAGTGTCGAGACGATTCGTCTCTCCGGTTGCCATTGGGACGAAGTCTTCGATCTGGAGACCCAACAGTTCCCTGAACGGGGCCGGATAGCCACCGAGGCGGATGTGATCTTGCGCGTCCACTATCCCCGAGAAGAATGACATCAAGAGCGTCCCGCCATCGGCCACGAACCGCCGGATATTCTCCACCGAGTCGTCTGTAACGAGGTAAAGGTTGGGGGCGATAACCAGCCTGTAGGACGAGAGGTCGAAGCCTGGATGGGCGAAGTCTACGGAGACGTTCGTGTTGTAGAGCGGCTTGTAGAAGGAGTAGAGGCCTTCGTGCATTCTGACGGCGGTGGAGGGTTTGGAGTCGAGCTCGAGGGCCCACCAGCTCTCCCAATCGAGCAGGATCGCGGTCTCAGCCTCCCCGCGCGCACCGAGAAGTTCGTCTAGCATTCCGAGCTCCGCGCCGAGCTTGCTGACCTCGCGCCAGCTCCTGGAGTTTTCCGTAGGAACGTGCGGGACCATCGCGCTGTGGTATTTCTCGGCTCCCGCCTTCGATTGGCGCCACTGGAAGAACATGATCCCCTCCGCCCCGCGGGCGACGGCGCCGTAGCTCCAGAGGCGCATCTCGTTCGGCCGTTTCGGGACGTTGCGCTCGCGCCAGTTCACGCGCACCGTGGTCTGCTCCATGAGGACCCATGGAGCTCCATCTCCCAGGGAGCGCATCAGGTCGCGGCTCATGGCGGCCTTTATGTGGGCTTCGGGGTCGGAGGTGTCGGGGTAGGAGTCGTCCGAGACCAGGTCTTCACGAGGTGCCCATTTCCAGTAGTCCACGGGTTTGAAGAAACCCATGAAGTTGGTGGTTATGGGGACGTCGGGTGTCGCTTCCCGCAGTATCTCTTTCTCCATCTCGTAGAGCTCGAGCAGGGCGTCCGAGGAGAAGCGGCGGAAGTCCAGTTGCTGCGTCGGGTTGGCGAAGGTGGGAGCGCTGCGGGGAGGTAGGATCTCACCCCACTCCCCGTAACGCTGGCTCCAGAACGCCGTTCCCCACGCCTCGTTCAGGGCGTCAAGGTCACCGTAGCGCGTGCTGAGCCATTCTCTGAAGTGCTCGGCCGAGGCGTCGCAGTAGCACTCCGCGACGTGGCATCCGTACTCGTTGTTCACGTGCCACATCGCGAGCGCGGGATGGTCCTTGTAGCGGTCCGCGATGCGCCGAACCAGTTCGGATGCCCTTTCTTTGTAGGCGGCGCTGCTCGGGCAGTACTGCTGGCGGGAGCCGGGATGGAGGATCACGCCGTCCTGCGTGACGGGCAGGCTCTCGGGGTGTAGGGCCGCGAGCCAGGGTGGTGGCGAAGCAGTCGCCGTGGCGAGGTTCACCATTACGCCGCCCTCGTGCAGGAGGGAGATGATGCGGTCGAGCCAGCCGAACTCGTACTCGCCTGGACGGGGTTCCAGCTTCGCCCAGGAGAAGATCCCTAAAGAGACCAGGTTCACGCCGGCCTCACGCATCAGGCGCACGTCCTCGTCCCAGACCTCCTCGGGCCACTGCTCCGGGTTGTAGTCGCCGCCGTAGATCATGTGCGGGACCTTATCCTTATGGGAGATCATAGCTTCACCTCCTGTGGTCAGGTCGTAGCAGGGCGAGCGTTGCCAGGTGTGATCCGCGCGCCCGAGGACGAATAATCGTCTCTAAGCCCTCAGTCCTTCAGGCTGCCGAAGGTAATGCCGCCCTGCCAGAAACGTCGCAGGAACAGGAACGTGATCATGATCGGTATGACCGACATCAGCGGAGTAATCCGGGTCCGTGAGCCCTTCTGCCGCGAGTCTTTCGGTAACGCTCTCTCTGGCTCTGAGGACGAGCTCCCGGTCCACATAGTCAGGCAGGTAGAGGTACCCGTCCTCGGCCATCCTCTCTGAGCGCGCTTGCGTCCTCGATAACGTCCATCGAGCTCCGGAGCGGGCCGAAGCTCCCGGTGGACGTGTCGAGCTCGAGACCCTGCGAGGTCAATCTCGGGAGTGTGGGGTTCCTCACTGCTACCACCTCGGGTTCGTCGCTTCGTCTCTGTACGTTGCTAGACGCGCCCCGCTCCCGCGCCTGAAGTCCTGACGCCCTCGGGCATGGCGTCACCGTGGGCTTCGATGAGCTCGTCAACCATCTCGGCTATTTCGTCGAGGGAGAGGACGCTCGCGGCGTGCCGGTCGAGCATGGCGGCGTGATAGACGTGGTCCCGCCTGCCCGCCAGAGCCGCCCTGACCGTAAGGTTCTGGCCAGAGGTGTGCGGGGCGCAGGTGGCGGCGCACTGCGGAGGACGGTCCACGACGTGGCAGGGACGCAGACCGGTGTCGTCGACCAGGATCGGCACAT
>Ga0126314_10001577_pt1 | contig 11024 bp, 8 predicted proteins | sample Plot105B_FD_92535 | JGI IMG/M metagenome (GOLD analysis project Ga0126314, IMG submission 92535) | Serpentine soil microbial communities from UC McLaughlin Reserve, CA, USA - Plot105B | ecosystem: Environmental > Terrestrial > Soil > Grasslands | place: USA: UC McLaughlin Reserve, Lake County... | reverse complement strand
TAGAAACAGGGATTAGTGATCAATTTGCCCAAGCATTATTCACACCCAAGATTTGAAGTGTTGAGCCGTTAGCAATTCTTGCCGGAACCCCCGACACGCCAGCGCCTATCAAATCAAATTGCGTGGTCATCGGGTTTGTCATTTTAGCATCAAGTTGAGTTTGAATAGCAGATGTTACACCAGAAACATAGTTTAACTCTGTAGCGGTTGTTGTCGCTGGTGCAATGAAGCCCGAGACATCTGTCACGACAGCGCGAGAAGCCGTTAAAGCCGCGAGTTTATTTACTGCGACTGCAGCACCCGTTGCCACATCAGCATTAACTATTGAGGATGCAAGATTAAGTTTCGAGTAAGTAATCGCCGCCGAAGCGTTCACGTCAGCGTTTACAATTGCGCCCGCTGTGATTCCCGTAACGCCCGTGTTCGAGATTGAAATATCACCCGTCACCGCCACATCAGTCGCTACGCTTGATACGTTTCCGACAAGAATATGAGCCGATGCAAGTGTTGTAGAGGCTTTCGCATCTAGTTGTGTCTGTATGTTTGAGGTCGCGCCATCGAGATATTGAAACTCAGTATTTGTGACCGATCCGTTAGCGATCTTTACCGCATCAACACCTGTAGCGATTTTAGAGTTATCCACCGCGAGAGGTTGTATTGTCGCCGCTACAGCACCAGGACCCGTTGCTACAACGTCTCCCGAAAGATCTGTGATGTAATTGCCCGAGGCTTGCTTATTGTTAATTTGAGTTTGAATAGCAGATGTTACACCGCTCACATAGCCAAGCTCAGTTGATGTCGTAGCCGAAGAAACTAAAGTTTTTCCAACACTTGTTGTGACAGCGCGAGAAGCCGTTAGTAAATCTAAAGTGATACTCTGAGCGCCCACATCGCCAGTGTCGTTTATCGTTACTAGAGAGTTTTGAATGGTAGTGCCGCCTGTGCCATTCCACCGAACTACGGCATTATCTGTGACCGCAGCACCAGGGCCTGAGACGTCTCCACCGCCGCCACCGCCACCTGAGGCGTTAAGAGTAAGACTATCACCGTTATCATCAATGGTGATATTAGTGCCCGCGATAAGAGTCTTGAATTGTAATTCATTTGCCACTTCACCAGCGAAGATAGATTCGCCCGTTCCTATGTTTACGCCACCAGTGACCGCATTTGGATCATTGCCAGCTTTTGGGGGCCAAAAATATTCCATTTAAGCACCCACCGATTTAGTGCATTCCCAAATCTCAAGTAGCCCAGTTCCCGATGTTCGAGTGTAAGCTATTCTAATCCAAGGATAGGGGAACTGATTTATGTTTATTAAATAATTATCGTCATTAGAGTTTGGCTGTGAAAGGAGAGGATCAAAAGTCAGATCTTCCCAGTCTCCTGAGCGCGCAACACCATTAACCACTTCAGCATTAATTGAGCCCTGAACAGAAATGGTTCCGACCGCATCTGATGATGTCCATTTGACGTAAAACCCGATGTTGTCCACCTGATCTACATTAGAGGGCACCGAGAAGAAACTTGCGCTCATGTCGTTTGTTACGAGTTTAAAAGAAGTGACGCCAAGTTTTCTAGCCATAGGTGCTCCTTATGGGTTTGGGGTTATAGCCCCTAGCTACATATGAGCGCGCCGTTCCACTTTACTTACCTGAGATTCTCTGTGTCTCTGTGGGAGTCGTCGTAAGGTTTAGTTTAGAGGCGCCCTTTTCCATCTCGCTTTGCTGTAAGAAGTTCTTTTGAAACTGAGCAATGTTCTTTGGCTGAAGATCTGAATCAAGCGGTTGATCAAGAAGCATAGAGAGTTTAATTCGTTGTTGATAGGGCACCGTTTGTGGAGAATCCATAAAGTGATTGAGCACTCTTTCTTGAATGCGCTCAAAGAGCTTTGGATAAACCGTCTTCACAGCATTCACAGCCTCAGGGCTCAGAACGCCCGACTTCATATCATCAATGATAGAGAGCGGTTGTTGAATCGCATGAACTCTACGCTCGAACTGTGAGAGCTCAAAGTCTGAGGGTTTCCACTTCACTTGCTTAAAAGGCGTTGAGATTGTTAACTGTTTTGGGATTGTGTCTTGCAAATAGCGCATGATCACCGATGTCTTAAGGCTTAACTGGTTTGCTGTTTCAGGAGCGCCGGTTTGCGAGAGACCACTTGTCGCCTGAGCCATTCTATCAGTAGAGTATGCGGGGTTTTCGTTAAACTCAGCAATGCGGTTCGAGAGATCATTGAACTGTTCAAGCTTTGATTGTTTAGCGTCCTCGTTTCCAAGGAGACGATTAATCGCACCAAAAGATGAGCCCTTAACAGCTCGCGAGCCACCCTTCATCATAGAATCAAGCGCGCTTGGAATATCATCTAAGGCTTTTGCGGTTTTCTTCATCGCCTGTTCTGCATAAAGAAGCCCACGCGTGTTTGCTAGAATCTGGTTTCCGTAATTCTCAGCAAGCTTTTTACCAGCGACCGTCACCGCACCAGCGATAGGATTCACTGATCCGATACCGGCACCTGCTATCACATCGGTTAAGCCAAACATTTTGTTACCAGATTGGGATGAGATTCTATCCTTTATCGCCTTCTCAGCTTTTATTAATGTAGATATTTTTCTATTTCCATCAACGAGACGGTTATAAGCTTCGGTGTCGCCAATGGCTTGCGCTCCGAGATCTGCCGCCGCATTTAACTCATCACGAAGGATGGTGCGAACCTCATAGGCCATCGTTTGTTTTTCTGATGGCGCAAGAGGGACCTTACCCTTAGGGAAAGCGGTTTTATCAAACTTATCTAAGATGGTTTTCGCGCGCTCTAAAGTCATACCTTTTTCAGATGTACCGATAGACTCGAGAAAGTTTTCGTAAAGCGGTAAAATATCTTTGTTTAATGGGTCTCGATAAGTGGCGCCAAGCTCACCCTCGATGCGCTCGATAGCCTGAATGGGGTTAAAGAAGTTTTGCCCCGAAGCATCTACGGTTTTATAAACCTCAGAGACTTCTTTCCCGTAACGGGATTTTTCGCCACTGATCTTTGAGGCGATCTTCTCAACAGAGTCGGTAGGGCCGATGATCTTCTCACCAGCTTCAGTGGTCATATTTAAAAGCTCTTCACCGATTTGCTCAGCCTCAGCCTGACCACCCTTTAGTTTGTTGATCTGCCCTTTAGAAAAACCGACCGCCTTAGCCGCTGCTTTCCTTTGCATAGATGAAATGAAGTCATCAGGGATGGCCTCGACTCCAAGCTTTGTGAGATTCTTTAGTGCAGAGCCCGCAATACCAAGTCCTGCCCCGGCAAGACCGTTCACAATGAGAGTTTCAGCCGCAAGCTCGGGATCACCAAGGGCCGCCTCAGTGATCGCCTGTGGAGCCGCATAAGCCGCTCCTTCGATACTAAGACGCGCACCATTTACCGCAGCTTTGCCCGCGAGATCTTTTGCTAGAGCGCGAACGCCTGTTTTTACTCCACCCTCGGCAAGACGCTTTGCAATCGCATTTGTTGCGAGCTTCCCTACCGCCTCAGATCCGGCCACCACCTTACCAACAGGACCGCCGTAAAGGAGAGAGGTCCCAAAGCCCGCCACTCCGCCAATAGCATTTGCGATGTTGTGCTCATTTTTAAGAGCTTCTTTTTTAGCGACCTCTAACGGATCACCAGTATTGTCATAAATGATTTCTGGTAAACCCATCAAAGCTTCATCAGCAAATTGTGACAAAGCTACTTTTACTGTCCCCTTAAGACCCTTGTTGTCTTTTACATATTCGCGCACGGCAATTTGGCGAGGAGCTTCAATAGAGTAACCCTCGTTTAAAACTGTGGACAACTCAGATGAATCAACCGAATAACTTTGGCCATCAGGATCTAGAACATCAACCTTAGTGCCTTTTTTATAACCATGTGTACCTGACTTCACAGCATCTGTGAGCTGATCTTCAGAGAGTTTTTCTGGCTTACCGGTCTTCGTATTATAAAGATTCGACATCTGTTCCTTAGTTTGGCTTTAAAGTTTTTACTCTCTGGCTAAGCGGCTTTGGTAAAATACCTAAAGACGTAAGTCGGCTCTGAGGTCCGGCGGTTTTGCCCTCAATGAAAGACTTTAACCCTTTGAGCTTAATGGCTCGCTGGGAGTCTCTATCATAGGCGCCCATCTGAAATGGCTCGATCAGGCGCTTAATCTCGGTCTCCTGTAAGGTACCTTGACCACGAAGAGTTTCTCTCACCGCTGACTCGATCTGCGCGTTAAGAGTCGCAAGTTTTGTTTTCGCATCAGAGAGTGGGATTTTAGTTCCTAAACCAAGCTCAGCACCAGCTTTAAAAGCATCATCAAAAGTTTTATAAGCTGATTGCGTGGCATCGTAAGACTCTTTCGCTTTAAAAAGCTCTGCCTGCATAGCTTGTGGAAGTTTTAAAATCTTTTGCGTTACAGGATCAGCGCCAGAGAGGTCTGTTTTGTTGTTCACTCTTTGTGAGAACACATCCATGATCTTGCCTTTTTCTTCATTGAGCTTGGCATTCATAAGTTTAGCGTTCGCCGCAAGTTGTGGTGATTTGTATTGAGAGGCAATTTGGTTAAGTTTTAACTGAGCATTGTTAAGCATTGTCATGCGAGTAGCGGCCTCGGCCTCGCGCTGATCTTTAAAGGTCGCCTTCATTTCACTATAGATGGTGTTAGCGTTACCAATATCTGCTTTAGCTTTAGCTAGGTCTGAATCAATCGAGGCTTGTAAAACAGATAGCGCTTTATTTTGAGCGGTTCCATCAGGAGCCGCGCCTAAGAATAAACTTACAGCCATCATGATCTTGTTGCCAGTATCGGCGTTTGCAAACTTCTCGGCCACGGTGGCTGGTTTTGCTGCGAACTGCTCTTGCTTTTGGTTTAAAACCTCAAGCTTTTTATCAAGCTCGGCCTGTCGATTAAGCTCTTTTGCTTGAGCCTCAGCCGCTTGGCGCTCGAGATCTTTATTCATGGTATCTTGGTAGGCTGCCTCTGCCGAAGCCTGTTCCATACCGACTTTTGCACCCTCGTTGATCGCCGCTTGTTGATCAGCAAAAGATTTCATTAAGGTGCCGTAAGCACCAGATCCTTGAGGAGCATTTCCTTTTGGAGCCGATTGAGTTTGAGGCGCAACACCCGAATCAATTTGTGCGGTATCAATAGCCGCCGCATCAGCAGCCTCTTGATCAGCTACCGCTTGAGATGCCACTGCCCGCTCGCCCTCAGTGGGGTTTAGTTTCTTGCGAAGCTGTCCACCCTCGGGAATAAACCGCCCAATGTTCGCATTACCAGCATCTAACTGAGCCTGAAGTTTTGCTTTATCACTTATGTCAGAAGGAAGCGCCGCTACTTGTTCAGGTGTGGGTTCGGTTAAAATGGGCTGAGGCACAAATTGATTATAGGCCTCTTCAGAAATGAGGCCCTTATCTTTTAAGGCTTGAGCTTGAATTGGATCTAAAGCCATATTACTTTGCTCCCCCGCCAGCTAAGCTTGCAGCACCTTGACCAAGTTTACTAATAAATTCTGAGCGTCTCTGTCCGGCGGCATTGTAGGCCGCTTGATCCATCTGATTTTGCCCCATCGCCTGATTCACAGACAATTGTTGAAGCCCTGTGGCCGCACCAAGATCACGCTCTGTAGCCGCTAAATCCCCACCTCTTTGCGCCCCAAGAACAGAAGCTAAGCCCTGTTGAGCCTGAAGCATCTCTTGATTTCTCAGTAGTGCTGAATCACTTGCCGCAGATTGATTTAAGCCTGCAATGTTCTGCGCTGCAAGTCTTTGTGCAAGCGCGGGGTTTACACCTCGAGCTGATGCCGCAAGACCTTGTTGCTGAGAGATGTTTCTGTCGGTCGCATCCTGCAATTGCCCTTGAGCTAAAGAGGGACCTAAGCCTTGAGACTGTTGCAATAAGGTTTGTGCGAGATTGTTGATCTGGGCGCGAGTGTCTTGCTCTTGCCCATAGCTTTTAAGCTTATCAACTTTAAACGCATCCTGGTTGATGTCGAATTTCTCGCCACCACCATACTGCCCAAGACCCAAGAGCCCCGCATTTTGTGAGTTCCCAAATACAAATCCACCTACATCGTCAAAAAAGCCCATCCTTAGCCCCCACTAGTCGCGAAGTTATTCGCTATCTTTATTTTGTTAGTGCCAGCTTTAAGCCCGACCTCTAACGCCATATTCGTTATGTTGAAACCCTCACCGTAATTTCCGGTAACGGCATTTTGATTGTCTGAAAACTTAAATCTTACTGCTTGGCACTTCTGGCGCGTCATGTGCGTTTTAAACTGATAAAGCGGATAGTCCCCACCATATGGTGTGCCCGATCCATAAGGGCTATCGCCACCATAGACCGAACCAGGGTAAATGGAGTTCACATCTATCATGGCAAACTGTTCGTAGTTCGGATTAAAGTCATAACCAATTTCTACTGACAGCTTATGCTCTGATTTATACTCACCTAAGATGATCATGCGATAAATGCGCTCATAACCTTGAAGCCCCGCGAAGCTCATCCATGCCGTAGCTAGAGATAAAACAATCGCCGCGCCATTATCCATATAGCCATCGTTTTCCACCCACACCTGACCTGAAGACTTTAAAAACACGAAGTCCCCTTGCCATAGAGCGCAGTCCTCACTCACATGGTTTGTGAAAACGTACCACTGACCAAAGAAGTAATCATAAACAAGACACACGCCAGTTGTTGTGGTGAAGCGCACTTGGTTTACTGCCGCTATAAGCTGTGAGGCTGAAATATTCAGATCATTGTAATCTTCCACATCAGCGCCGATGTAGCTTGTTTGTAAAGAGCGGTTTAAAAGACAAATCCCTTTTTCAGACTTAAACATTAAACCATCAGGCGTGATCACAACAGAGTTTGGATCTTTACACCCGACATCAGTTGAGATTAATTCAGGGTCCTGGTAATCACTTTGTGTTCCCGTGTCGTTTGGTCCATTACCCGTAAAGACAAAGATAGATTTTTCTTTAAAGAACACAGTGTAATTATCAAGCGCGCCGATAGCTGTGATTGCGCCACCGCGTGGATCAATTCTACCAATGAAGGAATCGGTGAACTCGACCGGCGTGCCGTTAATGCGAAGCTTCGAGTAAACAAAAGCTAGAGGGTCTTCAAGTCCCGCACCAATAATTCTATTTCTGTAAGTCGTGATTAAAGACATCGAAGGGGCCGCGATATTCTCGAGCACTCCACCTGTTGTGTAAAGTGTAGCTCTTGCTATTAAAGCCGCATCTGATGTTGTGTCGATGAACGTAAAGCTATCAACCGCCGGATTATTCGCATTGTCTACGGGGTTAAACCCGCTTGTGCGATAAAATATTGAGCCACCATCCTCAGTTCTATAAAGAATGATGCTCACGTTGATCTTCGCCGTGATTCTTAATGTGGGAACCGTAACGGTGTTTGCGTTTGTCGATGTACCAGCGGGCACAACTTGAGTGACGGGAATACTTGGAGCGCTTCTATGGATTTGTCCTAAGTTATCAGTCCACTCATAACAGGCTGAGTATTGATAGGTACCAGGACCGATAGACCCACCGGTTGTTGCCGTGATCGAGCCAACATCTTCAGGGAAGAGGTGGAAATTATCCTCAACTACGCGGTAGCCACCATCATAGCTTTGTAGAAATCCACCAGCGATATAGAGTTCACCCATCTGGGCGTTCTGATAGCGACTAGAGGATGAGAAATCAATCTCTGTAGAGTTCACGCCAATGACCGAGAACACGCCAGCCGAGGTTGATTGAAGCTGAGTTTTTATTCCACCAGCAAAGAGGTAATTGCCGTTAAGTAAAAGTGGTACGCGCGTGAGCATCGAGTTTGTATTAATTTGCCCAGCATTATTCGGAGTGATCTTAGCAATCACCTGAGTCGATACACCATCAATATAACTAAAAATAAAGTATGTGGCCTGAAGATCAGACTCATGAACTGTGGCGAGATGAACGTCACCATTAAAGATGAAGGCTTTACCGGCTAGAGCGACCGAGCGATTAAACACCGATGGCGGCCCAAGAACCGCGCCCGTTGTCGCAAAAGCTTGTTTGATGTAATAGTTCTCAGGAGCAAAAGAAGCTGGAATCTCATAATAGATCTGAGCTTGAGTGCCGATCACAGCGCCCGTGATGGCCGAAGCTGCAATAGTTTCTACAGCCGCGCCACCGATCTGCACTCCGAGATAGTTTAATACGAAGTAGCTAACCGCTGAAGACGTACAACACCCGACCCATAAGTTCTGCGCATCATCAGACCACACGCCCACGGCATTAGCCGCGTCTACGGCAACAGTTGTGGCACTTGAGATTACATTCGCTGGGCTTAGAGACCTAACGCTCACACCGGCGGTGTCGTTATGGTAAGCGACCCATAGTTTATCACCCACAACAGTCGCATCAAAACGCTTACTTGATGATGCGGCAAGGTTTCCCGTGAAGTTTGTTTGTGTGCCTATAGTCGATGGCGTGTTGATATTTATTTGTCGGTAGTAAAGATTCTTTGTGGCGCCAGAATCTCCATAGAAGATGTAAAAGCTATTTTTAAAAGCCACAACATAAGGATTCACCATGTTTGTCGCAAGCAAAGTTGAGGGAACAATTTGTGCGCCCGTCACCTGATCAATCACAGCGTAATAAATAGCCGTACCCGCTCTACCCTCTTGGTAAGCGTAGACTGAAATCCCAGAGTTAGTATCCACACTAGGGTTTGCTTTGTCCGCGTTATCGGCGACTACAACCTTAGCCATAAGAGTCACCGAGTTTACAGCGCCTTTTTGTATCCACTTATCCACAGCCTCTGTGTAGCTATAGAACGTGTTTTTAGAGAAGAGATTCAATTCATTATTATAAACACCAAGAGCTGAGCCTGATGAGATCACTCCTGCCGTTACGTTCTCTACGTTTTGCGATAGCACACCATAGCCGTGACGCTTTGAGATTCTATTCGCTTTTTGGAACACGCCGTTTTCTAAAAGTAAAAGCTTTGCCGGTATAACTCGGCCTTGAGCTGAGCTTCCACCCATACCATTAACGGTCTTTGGATCAGTTTTCTGATCTAGACCGCCGTTAAAGTTAATAGGAACAACCTGCTTCTGTAGTGGCATTATAACTCATACGCAATTAAGCGGCAGTTGTAGACACCGGCATTAACGACACCTAAAACAGATGATGCTGCTTGAATTTTGTAAGTGTAGGAACCAGCTACCTGCTGATCTATAGCCATAAGGCATCCAGGCGGCACGCGTGAGGCTAGAGCGCCCGAGGCCCCACCAATAGCAAGGTTATATCTTGCGACCACTGTAGAGGCGCCTCGCACCACATAGAAGTAAGCATCAGCGGCCACACCCGAGGGCCTATCCACACCTAATGATCCAAAGTTTGTTGTGCCATCGGGAATAAGAGCGATGATTACGGGTCTGCCGTTTGAGGCGATAGTCACAGACATATTCGTTACATCTTGTGGAGTTGTTTGCGCCGTAAAGTATGAGCCTGATGAGCCTGCTGATAATTGCCAAGCGAGAGCGGCCTGCTTTGCTTTTGTGACCGCACCATCAGCTATTTTAATTGTCGTGATCGCAGCATCTGCAATCTTCGCGGTAGTCACATTCAAATCTACAAGCTTAGCCGTAGTGATGTTTGCATCTAGGATCTTAGCCGTAGTGATGGCGTTATTTGCGATCTGTGCGGTACCAATTTGCACCGCTCCGTTAAAGAAGCTCACAGACCAATTAGAAACACCATCAGAGACGAACCGCGCACCAGCAAAACCGTAAGTTAAAACGATGTTTGTCGCTGACTGGTTCATGGTATCAGCGCCCGCGCGAATAAACGTGATGTTGTTTGTTGCGCAAAGGCCTGTCGAATCCACAAACTCATAAAACCTGCCACTTGCTACGGCTGAAGCTGCGGGCAATGTGATTTGGTTCGCGCTTGTTGTATCGACCTTATAAAAACTCACAGTGCCTGATGCGAGAATAGTGGTGTTTGCTGAAATCGTTACTGAGGCATCATAGTTTCTAGAAACTGTAGATGATGACGACTGAACACTTGAGCCTGAAGTGATTTGTACCGGCGTGCCCCCGCCATTCGTCCAGTAGAGATCTCCGTTCACATTGTTTACTGTGGCTGCGGTGACAATAGTTGATGGTAAAGTTGTTAACCCCACCGCTCCTACGCTAGTCACGAGATGATCATTTAAAGGAAGATCTGTATTAATATTTAGACCAGCAGGCGTGATCTTTACGCCGTTTCCGGTCGCGTGGTTATGAGAATCCACAGTAGTAAAACCATCATTAAGCGTTGTTGCCCACCCAGGCCCTGGTGTGGTCCCAGGCACCGGTGTGATGATGTTCATGTTTGGCGTAATAGGCATAAAAGTCCTTTTAAAAAACCCACAAATCTAATGTGGTGTTTGCTGAACAATTTAAAATCAAGGTCTGCAAGTAATTTGGGTTAAGGCTTTGAGAGTCCCACACGGTCGCATCTGTTACGATACGAGTAACCACCCACCCCTGAAGCTTTCTTCCGAGCTTGTGGTTAACGATGTTGTCTTGGCCAGAGACTAAAACAATACCCGTTAAAAGGTTTCCACCAAGTATAGGCTGAGCGATGATCGGCGCTATCGTTTGAGCAATATTATCCTGAATGCGGTTTTGCACATCATCATCACTCTGAATTTTAGGAAACGCCTTGAGCATATTTAGTACCCATTTCCGTAACCACCAAAAGGTCCTAGAGCTGAAGCCGCTGTACCACGATTCACATCTGCAATGCGCTCAGGCTCGCCGCTATCACGGTTTGCGCCCATAGCCTCGATGCGCTCTTTGAGTTGTTGCTTCTCTAAAATAAAAGCTGAGGGGTCAGACTCCTCTTTAACGAGACACTTGATCGCTGAATCAACAACGATGTAGTCAGACCACATCTCAAGTGATTCATTTAAGTTCACAACAGCGGTCATCGTTTCGCATTTTGGAATGTACCAAAAGCGGTAAGTTCCCGAGGCGTAGGTCTGTGG
>Ga0126314_10001576_pt1 | contig 11028 bp, 25 predicted proteins | sample Plot105B_FD_92535 | JGI IMG/M metagenome (GOLD analysis project Ga0126314, IMG submission 92535) | Serpentine soil microbial communities from UC McLaughlin Reserve, CA, USA - Plot105B | ecosystem: Environmental > Terrestrial > Soil > Grasslands | place: USA: UC McLaughlin Reserve, Lake County... | reverse complement strand
TCTGGGCACTACCAGCGTGTGGCCGCGACGCTTATCGAGGCAGGGCTTATAAAGCCGCCGGGGCAAACCGGAGCTAGGATCTAACAACCAGGGCAAAGCCTCTACTCACCGAGCTTCCGAGAGGGCTCATTCTCGGAAACTCACCGTAGCAAGCTCTCACCCGTACGCCCCGCTACGAGAGTGTATGGGGGCGTATATGGACCGTATGCGCCCCCGCACAGGAGTATATGGTAGCGCGTGTTGCGAGGATTCGTGGCAATCTATTACAGGTCGTTACAGCTGAGTTGCCGGAGAATTTGTCCTGTGTAGCTCTATGCATGCTGTGCGGTCTACATGCTACACAGGACTAGCGAAGCTGGAGAGGAGGGGGCGAGGAGCACACCCGCCCCCTGCGGAGGCACCCGTCCCCCGCTCTCCCCGAGGAGGGAGACTCGGGGTCGGCAGGGAAGCGGGTCGGCTTTCTGCATCCCTGCCAAATTTAGCCTGTGTAGTTTCAGTGAAGCGGCTGAGGTCCCTGACCCTACCTAACCTCTCGCTGCCTGTCAGTGAGGCTCAGAGGCGCCTTAGAGCGAAAGGAAAAGGGCACTTGCGGAGCCAGGGTAGAATGGAGAGAGCGATGCACAGACGCTACTACAGTTTAAAGCCGCGGTTTATGTACCCAGAGTGGCGCAAGAGGTACGGCAAGCTGCAACAAGAGCTTGTTGAACATTCAGCTATCGGCATCCTGATTATCTATTGCATCGGTCAGGTTATGAGTGAGTACCTCTAGGAAAGAGGGAGGCGTCGGGGAAGAAGAAAGTAAGACCCCGACGTCCCAGGGCGGGAAAAGAAGAAGGCTAGAACCCGCCCGCCGTGCTCGCACTCCTAGGCCGAGCATGGAAACGTAATGGCCATCGTGAGAGCCGATGGGACACGGCCTTACTACTGTGTCCTATCACTTCCACTAGGCTCCTAGGCTACCCTGGCGCCTCTTAGGTCGGCGCGATGGACAAGCCACGCCCTCCACGGCAAGCGCGTGCCCCGCAGCTGCCCGCTCTGGAGCATCTGCCGCACCCACGTCTCAGAACACCTCAACAGCGTCGCGGTCTCCTCGACGGTGAGGTATTCACGCGCTTTGTCGTCGACCGGCTCTATGTCGTCGACCGTAGCGTGGCGTGGTATGTACCAGGCGCAGCCTCGCTTGATAGCCCCCGGCAAGCGTCCCTCGCGGCACAGCTTGCGCACGTAACTCTCGTGGCGACCCAGCCGCCTGGCGCACTGCTTGGTGCTCTCGTAGAGGTCCTCAACCATCTCACAACACCAACGAAGCTAGGGCGGAAGCCGCAGCGGCTATCAAAAACAGGTAGAGTATGCTCGCACCACATACGGCGAGTGTAAGTACAGCCCACGAAATCTTTTCACGCATCTTCTTTCCTTAGTTCTATTCGTCAACATAGGGACAGGCTGGCGAAGGAGTACGCCCCTGCCAGGAGGGCACCGTAATAACCAACCTGCCCCAGTGGACTGCCCGACATTTAAGCGGGTCAGCCCGGTGGAGCCGAGGCTCCGTGTTACTGCTGCTCGTCTAACTGCTCGTCTAACTGCTCATCGAGCCTACGCTGCGCATCAGCTGCGTTCTCTAAGAGCTGCGGCAGTGGGTTGGTTGCCCCTTTGAGGGCCTCTCCGACAGGATGCGGCGGAGGCGCCTCCTCTTGCACGCCCTGCTTGCGGCGCCAACCGGCGCGCATCCTCTCGGCGTTGTGCATAAAGTTGGCGTAGAAGTCACTCTCGCTTACCTTAGTGCGGTTACCCTCCTCGTCCACAACGGTGAACGGGCTGCCTTCAACCTTAGCCTTCAGGCGACGCAAGTTGTCGCGGCTAGATCTCACCCAGCCCATGATGCACCTCGCTTAGTAGTGGAGGCCTGCTGCTCTAGCATCTCACGAAGCTCTTGGACCTCGCCCTGCAGCTCCTTGAACTCGGGGAGTCTGATCTCTGTGAACTCGCGTTCGCGGACAGCGACGTCCCGCTCTCGGATCTCCGTCTCGATACACTTCAGGAGCGTACCGTAGACCTGGTTGGCCACACTTCCTATACCAGGGCTCACACGCTTTTTGAGCACGTCCTCTGCCAACTGCTTAAGCGTGGCCTTTATCTGGGCAATCTCCCCGCCCTGACGAGAACGGCCGGCTAGTGAGGCGGCGCGCTTGCGGGCTTCGGCTCGAGCAGGATCGTGGCTTGGACAAAACTCCTTACCGGGGTGTACGTAGCCCTGACAAGGCTCACCCTTAGAGGTTATCGCTGGGCATTGCTTCATACCCCCCTCCCCTTTGCTGTTGATCTATGCATGCTACTCCTTAAAAGTGGTGATGCGGCGCCGGCCGACCAGTCGCGTGACCTGCCTACGGTCCTGCTGGAGCTGCGGGGGGAGGATTCGAATCCTCCCCCGCTTCAGCCATATAACTAGGCGCTTCACCACTGGCTCGAAGGCGTTCGTGCACCTTTAGCATAAGCTTCTCAATGGCAGCCATTAGCCTAGGCTGCCTAGGCCGTCAATATACGCTCAGCACTCGGCGGCTCAGGCGCCACAGCGGAGAACAAATCGCCCGGATCGCCCAGGTCTTCGAGCGTGCTGTCGATCTGCGCCAGTTCACCAAGGAGGTCTTGGGTCTCAGGGATCAAGTCCCCAAGTATGGCGGCTATCTCGTCCTCGTCGCGTGCCTCACAGGCTAGGAGCACCTGCTGAATGGTACGCTCGTTGTCGGCAAGCACGGCTGCCTCGAGGACATTCCTAAGAGCGTTCTCGGTCGCGGCAGCGAACTGCAGCATGACCGCAGGGTCTTCCTCCCTAGCGGGACCGAAGAGCGCTTCCTGTATCTCGTCTTTCCTCGCCTCGATCTCGCGCTGGAAGGTCTCCTCGACCTCTTCGAATTCAACACGCTTGGCGTCGAAGATCTCCTTCGCCCGGGCTTCTTGTGTGCGGGCGGCCATGGCACGAACCTGAGCATCCGTGAGTGCTTGGCGCGCCTCAGGAGAGAGCTCGGGACCGGGGAAGGTCGCCGCCTCTCGGCCGAGGTTGAATAGCTCCTGCATCACCCGATTCTGACCACGCTGCCTGTCCTCGATTGCCTGCGCAAAACTCTTAGCCATTGTTAATCCTTTCGTACCGCTTAAAGCCTTCTTTACTGAAGGCGCTCTTGTTTACATCGATGGTGCCGTCCTCCTGCGGGACGACCCCATAGGTGCCACCGTGGTCCATTACCACCCAGCACACGAGGGGTTCGTGGTGCCCGTCCTCAAAGAGGGCATGCCAGCCATCACCGGGGAGGACGTGCACGACCTCGGGCTCTTCGTCCTCGACAATCATGGTGCCCTGTGGCGGCAGCTCGTAGATATCGGATGTGTTTGTTACACGCCGCTGATAAGTGGCATCATCCTCTACGCCCTCTACGACGCCGCGCGGGACCCCCTGGACACTATTCGTCGTATTTGTCATCCTGCTCCTTTCTTTCGCTTACACTTCACTGGCAGGTCCCCTAGGACCATGGATCCCGGGCGAAGCCACCACGCATAGAGGGCTCGGGGATGCTGTCGTTCACAAGCATGTCGCGGTAGCCTTGCGCCTTCTGGCGATGCATAGCGGCGCGCTCTTGGGCTTCGCTCACGACCTGCTCCGCTAGCTTCTCGTGATGTAGAGCCCATAAGCGGCAGTTCGAACGACGTCGTTCGCGCTCGGATGTGTAGTCGTCAGCTGCCCACTGCTCTTCCTGTAGGTTCAATTAAACCTCCTCTTCTAGAATTGCTTGCAGGTGCGCAACGATCACGTCCTCGGGGTCCAGCGCCTCGAGGATCACCCGGACCTCGCCTAAAGAGCTGAACACGGCTTAGGCGTCATCCATCGCGGCGTAGCGTTCGATCTCGTCGCCCTCACGCAGGACCTGTTGCACGGTGGCCGTGTCTAGCCCCACGTGCTCGCCTATGGCCGCTGGTGGCCAGCCCCACTCCCCCAAGGTGCATATGCGGGCTCGCATATAGATATCTGCGTTGCCCAGTGGACTAGCGGAGCTAGAGCTATTGATACTGCTATGCATTTATTCCTCCTTACCTTGTTATTTAGATTCTTCGAGCTCGCGTAGGCGCTGCTCTAAACGCGAGCGCAGGCGTGCGATCTTCTCTAAGCGTGTCTTCTGCTCCAGCCTGTGGGACTTCAGAGCACGCTCTAGGACGTCTAGGCGGTTGATCTCGGCGAGTAGATCAAGCCGCGAGTCGGGCCGGCCGCTCTCATGGCTCATACCCGCCTCCGTTACGCTTCTGGACCTGGATGCTGAGATGCCGTTGCCACACAGCCACCAGCTGCAGGAATAGGTTCAGGATGCTGACAACGAGCACGACCTCGATCATGCCGCTGCCTCCCGCTTCTTACGGTCACGCCTGCGGTCCCGCTCCCGCTCCTTCTCGCGCCCCTCAGGACCTGCGATGGCGCGCTGTATGCGACGGACTGTATAGAGACCTCCACTCCTATCGGCAAGCAGCTCCTTAGCTTCTGTGCGACTTAGCCCCTCCTCATGCTCTATAGCCTCCAGCTCGGCGAGTATCTCGGCGTCTAGAGCCTCGGTGTCTTTCTGCTGGGCCTCGCGCCCGGTGCGCACCGGTAGGTCGCGAAGGTCCACGTGTACCTCAAGCTCTTCGCCGGGGTGCCGCCTCTCATACTCTTGGGCTACATAGTCGATGGCACGGTCGAAGATGCGGGCTAGGCGCCTGGAGTCCTCTGTCTTGCCCTCGCGCCACTGCCTCAATAGCCCAGGGTCCTCCTGTGCCGCAGCGATGCACTGCTTGTAGATGAAGGGGCGCTCGCCTGTGTAGTAGGCAGCGAAGTCCTCGAGGATTGCGTCTACCTTCTTCGCAGCATACGCGTTGTCGGGGCGATCCATCAGAGTAAAGGCACCCCTCTCCCACGGCGCCGCCCGACGCCCCTTGCCAGCGGTACCGGAGCTCCGAGCATCTATCTTCCAAGAGGGACTCCTGCCCTCAAGCTTGGGGCGTAGAATTGTTAGATAGTTCTGTATGGCTTGCTTAAGCTGTTCTCTTGTCACGCAGCTTCCTTCTTCGCTTGCTTCAGTCTCGCTATCAAATGCCCCGCGTGCGCCTCACTAAGAGGGATGCTGCGGGCTAACTCGTACCAGCGCGGGCGCTCCACCTTGCCAAAGCCCGCTAGGTGCCCGATGTAGGCGAGCTGCTTGTAACTAGCGCCACGCTCTTGCTTTGCGGCGGCCCGCCCGTGGGTGTGCGCAGGGCAGTCTATGAGCTTCCCAAGCACTCCCCTGAAGGGCTCTTCGGCGTGCTTACCCACACTCAAGGCACGAGCGGTGAGCGTCACGAACTCGTCGATGTAGCCAAGGTCCGGGTCATAGGGGATGCGCTCTGTGTACTCCGCGTTCTCGCGGGGCCGCGAGAACGGGTCACCGGCAACACGATCTAAGACGTAATCCCTTACACTTGTTCCCCAGATGAACAACCCGTGCTCGCCACCGGCATCGGGGTGTAGGCGAGCGAGGGCTCGGCGCCACAGGGCTGCGTCATCAGGCGGGGGCACGGGCGTGTGAGCCACAACCTAACCTCCCGCCCCTACAAGTGAAGCTCTCTCTACCGGTCTAGCGTAGCGACGATGGACAAACGAGCAATCCATACAGTCGCAATCCAGGGGGTGGCCCTCGCTGGGGTCTTCCGCTGGCTTCGGAGGAGGGTCCGACTCACGCCAGACGATAACCTGACCGGGTAGGACGCGCCCGTCTCGCTTGGCGCGACACCACTTGCAGCTACAGCCCTCTACGTGCTCGTCCAGGACCGGGCCGAAGCGCTTCGTACACTCCTCACACGCACAGCCCTCGACATGGAACGACCAAGGCTTGCTCATATCGTCGATCGGCACCATGTCGGGAACCTCATCGATCTCAACATCGTTGTGATAGGCCCGGCGCTGGCGCCTTACCTCCTTATCCTGAAGGTCGTTGGCTTCAGCCTCCCGCCCTAAATCCCGTTGATCCTCCAGGGCAGCCCTCCAGTTCTCCGTCACGGAGACACAATCTCCATCGATCTTGATCACGGCCGGATACATCATGGGCCCCAGCTGGCGACGGACGAAGTCCCGGGCGCGCGCCTTCTCGCCGGCGAACTTGCTCATGAGCTCCGCCACCGTGCAGGACCCGCCGGCCTGAAGGAGGTGCTCGAGGATCGCCGCCCTCCTCTTGCCCAGACGATAGACCGCCTCGCGTGGCCGCTTTAGAGGTACCTGGCTCGCCCCGGTCCTCGCGGCGCGGATCTCCTTCTTAGTCGGCTTGTCCCCCGGTGCGCTCCAACGCAACTCAGGAACGACGTCCTCGCGTGCATCCTGCGAGCGCGCGCGCCCGCGCACTTGTGGGACACAAGGGTCGTAAGTGCTGCAAAACCCACTATTTTCGTGATTACGATGGGGGGCGCGCATTTGTGAGCCATAAAGGGGGCGTCCTACAGGGGACTTTGCGTTGTTAGGTAGAAGTTCGCCAGAACAACTGTCGTTGTCCGTAGGACTATCTCCCTTATATGGCTCATAGCTGCGCGCCCTGCGGGGGAGGGGTATGACGAAGCGCGCAGGCTTCTTTCCTGTCGGCTTTTTCTCCAGCTCGAGGATGCCCGCCTTGCAGAAAGCGGCGAGATGACGGGCGGCGGTCTGGCGCCCGACGCGAGCTTCTATGGCGAGGCTCCGCGTCGGGCCGTTCACCAGCACCTTATCCTTTCGCACCCAACCGTACTTGCGGGTACGGCGGATAAACGCACGGAAGATCGCCCGAGCGGTGTTGTGGGCGTCGGTGTGTGTCGGCAGATCGGCGTACACCTCCCACAGGTAGGCGAGTGCGTCCTTCAGCTCTACGTTGCGCTGAGTGCGCAGGTACTCGAAGTCCTGGGGGGCGTAGGGGGCCGCCTTGGCCACCATCTCGGCAACCGTGCCACCAGAGGCCAGGAAGTCGTCAACACCCACCTTTTCGCCATTAGGGCCGTTCGAGAGGTAGACGATGCTCACCGTCGCCCCGCGCGCCGAGAGCAGGCGCGAGAGCCGCTCGAGCGCGCCGGCAACCTCCGTTTTAACCATGACGTCCGAGTCGTAGACGATCAAGACGTCGCGATCCTTGAGAGAGATGTGGTCCCAACCGGGGTAGAGCTTCTTCCCTTCGGCAAACATCCACACCCCGGCGAGCGTGATCGCAACCTCGCCGGCCGACGTAAGGGCGTCGCCCTTTTTGCAACCCTCCGTAACCCACAGGCGCCGCGAGGCGTCTTTGAGGGCCCCGGTCCGGAGCCAACGGGGGTGCACGTCTATCATCGGCTCCACTCCGGTCGGGCTGTCATATTTGACCGGGTCCCCGTTCTTCTTCTTGCGTGGAACGTCGGGCCGGATCTGCGAACACCGTCGACCGCAGGGCGAGAACATCGGGACATACAGGGAGGGGGCTCGGCGCTGGTACTTCTTGTACTTCAAAAGCTCGGGCGCCGAGCGACTCTTGATCGTCCTGTAGCCCCGCTCGGCTATGACGTCGGGGCTGATACCGGAGTCCGTCTCGAGACTCTTACGATGGACTTTGAGGAGACAGTGTTGCTTTTTATTTGGTTGTGGTATATTCAATGTTAGAAAGTCCTTGCTCGCCTTAGGCCACCAAACCAAAGGGACGTGGGCAGGATATGAGGCCGGGGGTTAGGGTCCCCGGCCTTACTTTTTGTCTAGCTAGCCTTCGCTATAGCGCCCCTCCTCCCGAGTATTTGGCGCAGGTCAAGATCGTAGAGACGACAGAGCTTATAGATCGTCAAGGCGTGCACACTAGAGCGCGTGCCCTGCTCAAGCCTGTAAAGAGACTGTTTGGCAACGCCCGCCCTTTCGGCCGCCTCGGACACACTCCAGCCTCGCTCGATACGGCAAAACCACAGCTCTTCGCCTAAAGCCTGAAGGCTCTCATGGTCCAGCATATGAATCCCTTCCTGTGGGGTTATGACCAACGTAGAAAGTGCTACAGCCGCGATCGCGGCGAGCATTCATAATAATTCTTGGATGCTTGAAAACATCGGTTTCTACACATACATCATCCCACAAAAAATCCGGTAAGTCAATAGCTTCACTGACTTCACTATATTTAGCTTCGCTGTGCAAGGTGTCCTAGTCCCCTACGAGGTCGCGGGGGTGAACCTCCAAGACCCTGGCGAGCTTCCGAATCGTAGACATGTGGGGTTCTGCGACGTTGCGCTCGATGCGGGACAGCGTGACCTCGCCGATGCCTGCCTTTGCGGCTAGCTCCGCCTGGGTGAGCGCTTCCCGCTGACGGAGTCGCTTGAGGTTGTCGCCGATTTGCACCAACTCGGGGTGCATATTAGGCTCCTTATCTTTCGCTAGTCAAATACTACTGGGAAAATGCTATCAGAACTATTGACAAAAGACAAGTAAACGACTATAATACCCCCATAGACAAGCAAAAGCCCCGGCGGGATTTCTTGGCGGTTATCCCCCGGGGCGCGGACCAAGAAGGAGGCACCTTCATGGCCAAGTCCATTATGGACCACGATCGCGTTTTGCGGCAGGTCCTAAAAGAGGCGGTAGACCGCTTCAACCACGAGCTCATGGAGAGCGACTCGGAGCGCCAGATGCTCCTGGACCGGATCAAGCGCATCCGCAGACGGCTAGAGGCGGCGTAATGCCTATGCGCGGTACAGATCTAGTGATCGCGGCAGTGTTCATCGCGGTGGTGGGCTCATGAGTAGGGTCAAGCTGCTAGTCGCAGGGGCGCTCGTGGGGGCGCTTCTTGCTTACGGCTATGGTATTGACCCGGCTGTAGCACAAGAACGGGTTCCGTCGTGGATCGACCTTACCGACGAGGCGTACAAGATCGAGGAGCTTGAGGGCAGGGGCTACCAGGTCAACCGCGAGAGTGGTGTCGTGTACGCCCCGCCCGACGCGTGCTTCTACCTGCCGCTTGAGGGCGTCTCCGAGGAGACCGTCGTGGAGACCCGACAATCGCTTGTGGCGCAAGGATGGTACTCAGACCCTACCGATAACCTTGAGGCCCTCTACAGCCCTTCTTGCCTCCCTCAGGAGGATAACTAGTAGTGTTCTGGCGCATCATCGGGGCTGGAGGTATCCGGTTAGGGTGCGTGTGGCTCTTGCTGGTTATCGTGGTCGGCGGGATCTTGGGCATGGTCTACCAGTTCTTCGCTAACCTGTTCTAGGCTCTTCAGAACCACTAAGGCCGGGGCTCCGGCCTTTTTGCTACTCTTCTTCGGGCTTTCCCGGGCGGGCGATTAAGCGCACGTTGTTCCAGTGGAAGAACACCTGGTGGTGCCTCAATTCCTGTCGAAGGTCTTCTACCTTCTCACCCAGCTGCCGCCTCTCCTCAAGCTCTCCTAGTTTTTGTAAGAAATGGATCGTAACTCCCCTATCGTTCACTTCTAAGAGTGGACCCCAGAAGGATTCCACGGGGTTGTCAACTTGCACCATCACGTCCTCGCCAATCCACGCATCAGGTGTGCCTAACGCCATTCCGCCTCCTTTACTTATTCCAACCCGAAGAACCTGCGCCACCACGAGCGGCGCTGTGAGGGCTCCTGCTGTTCCGGCGGCACCTCCTCCTGGGTACTAGGAGATTCCTTCGAGGCGCTTACAGACGATCCTCGCGTCTCTGGTGGCGACTCTTCTAGGGCCGGGATGCGCTCCAACGCCATCGCTAACAAGTGATCCTTACGCTCAAGCTCTCGACGCAGAAATTTCGTTCTCGTCTTTGAGCCTGTCCACTATGGCATCCTGTACACCGCCACGACGACCGTCGTCCTTTGTTAGGTAGACGTAGTAACGCCCGTCTTCGGCCTTCTCATACGAGATGGTGTCCCTGCGGATACGCTGGCGGACCGCATCAGGGGTTACACCTAGCCTAGCCTAATCGAAGATCCGCCGCCACCACGGGGGTGGAGGCTTTTCCTCCCGATACTCTCTTAGGGCTAGCAACGCACCTAAAGCCATGACCAGTACCGCGTCCAAGCGCATTAAGAGGGGGTGATCCCCGAACCAACGGGTGAACCTGCCCATGCTTTCGGGGGCGAGTAAAGTCGCCGCTCCGCCCACGATATACAAGGCGGCAAGTGCCCTCACGATCCATTTGGCCCACATATATCCTCCTTAGCCTGAGGCCCTACTGAGTAATCTTAACCCCCAAACCACCGCTACCACCACGGGGCCGGGGTCCCTTATCGGGTGCTCCGGCCCTCTTCTTTACCTTCAAGAAGAAACCCGACGTCCTGGGCTGTAAGCAAGAGACAGATATCTCGTCTGTCAGTTGTGGACGCCGGGCGCCACACATTCTCTGCTGGGGTACGTCTTGCGTCAACCGAGAGGAGTGCTAGCGACGAGCTGGGGCTCTGGCCCTTTTCTACTCTGGGAGCGGTCCGTACAATTCGTTACTCCCCCGCCTGGAGCATGTGCGAGGGGAATTCTTGAGGGACCGGTCTCCACCCATTCAGCCGGTCCCTGTTTTGCGTGTAACGTTTAGGCGGGGGCCGGGGATTCGGCACAAGCGCTGCTTTCTCTCTTCCCGGCCCCTCTTTTCGTGTGTAGCGAACGCTGCTAGCGGGTAAGAAACTCTCGCGTCGACGTCGGAGGGGCCGGTGCATGGTGGCTGACTACTAGGCACACAGCCACCATTTCTCACTACCCGGCCCCTCCTTCGAACAGCCCATTCGTACGCCCGCACCCCTATAGACGTGGTGGGCGAGCCTCTCTCATAAGCAGTGTTTAGGCTATGTGTATACACACTAAAACAGATAATACTTGGGGGCGCTCTTCGTCTCTGGTGGGACCTACGGTAGCGGGGTGTAGGGAAGCTTGTTCATCAAGCTTCCTAGAAGAGTTCTTCTGCGAAACCCAGCTTACCTTACGCGCGAAGAAGGTTGATCGGCAGATGCTAAAGCACGCCGGGAGTCGGGAAGCACTACCAACACTATGATGAGGATAGCCACTACCTCCGTTACTGCGATAACAGC
>Ga0126314_10001573_pt1 | contig 11039 bp, 7 predicted proteins | sample Plot105B_FD_92535 | JGI IMG/M metagenome (GOLD analysis project Ga0126314, IMG submission 92535) | Serpentine soil microbial communities from UC McLaughlin Reserve, CA, USA - Plot105B | ecosystem: Environmental > Terrestrial > Soil > Grasslands | place: USA: UC McLaughlin Reserve, Lake County... | reverse complement strand
GCGAGCGTCGTCAGCACGCTCACCCCCCCGATGAGCACCGGCACCCCGGCGGCGATGAGCGTACCGAAGGCCACAACCAGGATGAGCAGCGCGAACGGGAAGGCGTACTTCTCGGCGCGCTTTATGTCCTCGTTGCTCGCCTTCTCGAGGTCCTGGTAGACTGCGGGCGCCCCGGTGACGTAGGTCACTAGCTCCTCCGAGCGGACCTCGCTGCGTACCTCGTCGACGGCGTTGCGGGTCTCGTCTATGGAGACGTTGAAGACGATGATGGCGTAGGCTTTCTCTCCGTCGGTCGAGACAAAACGAGCGTCGCCGGTGCCAGCGTTGGTGCTTACGTAGCGGACTTCGGGCATCCGGCGCACCCCTTCGAGGGCCTGGTCCTCCGCGCTCCGGAACTCCTTGCCGCGGGCGGAGAGGCCGTCGCCCTGGAAGACCACGACTAGGGTCGCCGGGGAGACGCCGAACTCCTCGGACATCACGTTCTGAACCCTCTCGGCCTCCGAGTTCGAACCCTCGAAGCCGCCACCCTTCAGGCGTCCCGAGAGATCCGGGGCGAAGAACAGACTCGAGATCACGAGTGCCGCCCATGCCACCAGGCTCGCCCACCGGAAGCGGTAGGCGAGCAGGCCGAGGAGCTGGAAAGCCTTCACTTCGAGAGGGCGCCAGCGCTAAGAGCGAGTTTCAAACCCTGTCAGCCGCCCTCGGTTCACGCGTACCGACTGGGCAACTCTGGGTCCCGATGGGCCAACCGCGACCCGCCGTCGTGATATCAGTCCTTTGCGAAGCAGTTTTGAAACTCGCTCTTAGGGTGCTCTTCATTCGAATTATGGTACCCGACCCTCGTGGCGGGATTGGGCTTTCGATCACACGAGGCTTGCCGGCGTCTCAGTCTCGAGCCGTGGGAGGCGCCTGGACCATACGGGGTAGAGTCAGGGCGAGGATCAGGCCGAGCACGGGCAGGGCCCCTATGACCAGCATCGTAACCGAGAGGCCGGCGTGGTCAGCGAGGAGCCCGAGCAGGGGCGCACCCAAGCCGCCGAGGCCGATCGAGAACCCCATCGTGATGCCTGCGGCGAGCCCTATGCGCCCGGGCAGGTACTCCTGCCCCATCACGACGGTGACGCCGAACGTCCCCACAGTGACCGCACCGACGAGCGCTAGCAAGATCATCCCAAGGTAGGGGCCAGCCAACGTGAAGCCGTAGATTAGCGGCGGTAGCAGGACCATGGACGAGGCCACGACCGCGCGCCGCCCGAACCTGTCGGCGAGGGGTCCCATAAGCAGGGTTCCTACCGCCCCGCTGGTGAGCATCACGGTGAGGGCAGCGTTGCCGAAGGCTGGCGACGTCCCGAGCACGCGCCCGTAGTACGAAGCCACGAAGGCGACGAGCCCGAAGTAGACGATGGAGCGCACCGTCACGATCCCGACCATCCGCGCGAAGGGACCCCATTGCTCCGGCGCCTCCGCCGGCTCCACGCCTCCGTTCTCATCCTCCTCGGGGCAGAAGCCGAGCATGCGCGGCATCTCGCTAAAGATCACGGCGGCCATCACCGCCGCTGGCAGCGCGAGGAAGAGGGTACCGGGCAAGCCGAAGGCGAGCACAAGTGGGGTGGCGAGGGCCGGCCCGAGGGCGAAGCCCGCGTTGCCACCGACGGAGAAGAAGCTCATGCCGCGGGCGCGACGCGCACCGGAGACGTAGTTCGCGAAGCGGGCGGCCTCCGGGTGGAAGGCGGCGACCCCGATACCGCTCAGGACGATGCAGAGCAGGGTCAGGGGGTAGCTCGGGACCACGCCGACGAGCGCCATTCCGATCCCTGCGAAGAGCACCCCGAGCGACATGAGCGCGGGGAACGGGCGGTTGTCCGAGAAGGTTCCGAAGAGCGGCTGCACCACCGAGGAGCTGACGGTGGCGGCGAGCACCAGCGTCCCGGCCGCAGCCAGGGAGAGGCCCCGCTCTGTTACGAGGAACGGCAAGAGCGCCGCCACCGCTCCCTGGTTGAGGTCGGTGAACAGGTGTCCGGCCGACAGGACGGACATCGCCCGCCGGTCGACGTCTTTTCCAGGACGCTCGCTCAAACATCACCCTTCTTAGCGAACTGACTCGCTCCGTCGATGGGCACGAAGGATACTATCAGTCCTCGATAACGTCGTACGGCGCGACGGCCCACACGCGCGCCGTACGAAGGTCCAGGAGAGCCTGGTTGACATCCTCGGCCATCTCCCTGACTGCCTCCGCAGGCCTGCCCGGCTCCGGACGACCGCCGCGGGGCGCGGAGATCTTTAGCAGCGCCTCCGGCGTGTCCCATTTCACCTTGCCCAGCTCCCGTGCCCTGCGCAGCGCCTCGGTGAAGCCGCCGACCTCGTCGGCGAGACCGAGGTCAAGCGCCTCGGCACCGGTCCAGACGCGGCCACCCGCTCTACCTTCAAGGTCGGTCGGTTCCAGGGCCCGACCGCGCGCGACGCGGTCTTTGAACTGGTCGTAGACGAAGCCTATCTGCTCTTGCAGTACCCGCAGCTCGTCGAGCGTCGGGCGGCGGCTGAAGTCCAGGAGGCCAGAGCGGGCGCCGCGCTCCACTCTGGCGGGGCGGACGCCGAGTTTCTCATAGAGACCGCTGGCGACAGGGCGGATGGAAAGGACCCCGATGGAGCCCGTGATGGTGCCCCGGCGGGCGACGATGTGGTTCGCCGCCGCCGCGACGTAGTAGCCGCCTGAGGCGGCGACGTTACCCATCAGGACGACCACCGGTTTTTTGGCGCGGATACGCTCGACCTCGCGCCAGATCAGGTCCGACGCCAGCGCGTCGCCGCCGGGCGACTCGACGTGGAAGATGACGGCCGTCACGCGCCGGTTCTTCTCGGCGAGCCGCAGCGCTGCGACCACCGAGTCGCTCCCCGCCTGCTCTCCGCCGAGGAGCGGCAGCGGTACCGGCAACCGCCGGCTCCTGCCCCGCACTATAGCTCCGGAGAGGCTTACGAGCCCGACCCGCCGGCGCGGGCTCCTCCGATAAGGCATACACAGAGCCTTGTGTGCCGTCTCCCACTCCGCGAGACCGGCCAGCTCCTCCCCCCTACCAAGCCTCTCTGGCAACTCGTCCTCGTAGCATATCCCATCGAGCAACGCCCCGGAAAGAGCCTCGGTCGAAGTGTAGGGGGCGCCGTCTATCCTGGCGCGCGTCTCCTCCGGGGTGAGGTCTCTCCCCTGCGAGATAGCGGTCACCAGCTCCTCGAAGCGGCGATCGAGCAGACGCTCGGCCTGCTCACGGGATTCTTTGGAGAAGTCGCTGCGGACATAGGGGTCGCCGGCGGACTTGTAAGGCGAGACCGCGATCACTTCCGCCTCTAAACCCACACGGTCGAGGGTGTCTTTGAGGAAGTTGATCCGGGTCCGGAGTCCTGTCACCCCGATGGTCGCGAGCGGGGTCGCGACGATCTCGTCGGCGGCGCAGGCCAGGTAGTAGGAGCGGCTGTCCACGGAGTCCAGGAGATACGCAACGACGCGACCGCCATGGTTCCTGAAGGTAAGGAGTTCCCGGCGCAGCTCCTCGAGCACGGCCCATCCCGCGTCCAGGTTGCGGAGGCGCAGCACCACCCCTTGGGGCCGACCGTCGGACGAGATCCGCGCGAGCCGACCCCGGAGCCCCTCCAGGCTCGGCCCGGTCGGGCCGGGGCGCAGGCGCCGCTGGAGAAGACCGACCCGGGACTCGAGCTCGGGCAGAGAGCCACGCACCTCGAGGACGACGTAGCTTGGCGGCCGCTTCAAGAGGCGCACGTAGACGTTGCGCACCAGGCGCCAGAGGTTCACCAAAACGTCGAGAACGAGCGACATGCTAGGTTAATGTTACACCTCCGCGAGGCGAGTGCCTTATGATAAACTCCGGAATAGGAATGGTTACTGATCGGACATCCCACCAGAGACCCAACGTGCTCGAAGAAGACATCCGGGACAAGTTCCGCAGGTCGGGGTACACGCTGACCTCCCAGCGCCGGGCGGTCCTCGAGGCCCTTAAAGAGGTCAGGGGGCATCCCTCGGCGGAGGATATCTACCTGATCGTCAAGAAAAGGAATCCCCGCGTGGCGCTCGGGACCGTCTACCAGGCGCTCTCTGTGCTGGAGGAGATCGGGGTGGTCGGCTCCAAGCATTGGTCGGAGTCGCCCACGCGCTACGACCTTAACCTGGAACCGCATCTGGACATTAGGTGCGTCGCCTGCGGCGCGGTCTCCGAGGTACCCGGCGTCGAGCTAGGAGAGCTCGAGGAGCGCATCCGGGACAACACCCCTTATGAGGTGACCCGCACAACTATCGTCGTCGAGGGCCTCTGTCCCTCTTGCAGGGGAGCGTAAGCCCCCAGGGAAAAGCGTGGCCCTGAGATTATGCTCCAGGGGTATCCTCGTTAGAGACGGGATCCGGGAGGAGCAGGGGCCTTCCGATACCTTCCGACCACCCTTTACCCGAGGCCGGACAACGTTTACTCTAAGCTACACACGATTCCAGGAGGCGCGAGGGACGGGTGAGGCGACGGATCCCCCAGAAAGGGCGCAGGTGAGCGGAGAGCCCAGGAATCAGGTAGACGAGCTCGCCAAAGGCATGGAGGCAGCGGAAGCCCTGATCGAGAGCCTCGAGGAAGAGGTGGCCAACCTCCGCCGCGACCTAGAGCAAGCGAGCGTGGCACTCAAGGCCGCCCAGGAGGAGGTCTCCGCCAGGGGGCGTGCCCTCGAGGAGCAGGAGCGCACCCGTGCCGAGGCTGAGAGGAAGGCCGAGACCCTCCGCGCCGAGCTCACCCAACTCAGGAACCAGCACTCCGACGAGCAGTTCAGACTACGTACCGAGCACATCAACGAGCTGGCAGAGCTGCGCCGCAAGCTCGAGGAGCAGCGCCGCGCTGACGTGGAGGCTGTCTCCTCCGAGGAGCGCGTGGCGACCTTGAAGGAGGAGTTCCGGCGGGAGCGTGAGGCGCTGGAGCAACGCCACAAGGCGGAGATGGAGGCGCTCAGGACCTCCTCGGAGCAATGGGAAGAGAAGCTGCGGGAGGGCTACCAGGAACAAGAAGAGCGCCACGAGGCGGAGCTCGAGACCATGCGCCTGGAGGTGGAGAAGCAGAAGGAGGACCTCGAGCGTCGCCTGAGGGAAGAGTTCGAGCGACGCTACGGCCACGAGCGCCGCGCGTCCGACGAGAGGCAGGAGGCTGCGCTGCACGCGCTCAGAAACGCCGCAGCGGGCCGGGAGCACGAGCTCCAGATGGACTACCAGGCGGTCGTCGAGACCCAGCAGGCCGAGATAGAGTCCCTGCGGGAGCAGATGGAGCAGCGTGCCCGCGAGGCGCAGGAGCTGCACCAGAGCGAGCTGCGGAAGGTCAAAGCGCAGGCCGAGACCCGAGAACAGGAGCTGAGGCGGGCGCAAGCGTCCAAGCTCTCGGATACCAGCGACGCCGCCGACCGGCGGGTCGCCTCGCTGCAAGCCCAGAGGGAGGCTGACAACCGGGCGCTGCGCGCCCGGCACGCGGAGGAGATCGCCCGTCTTCGGCGCGAGTACGAAGAGCGCCTCGCGGCCGAAGACGAGCGCCGGAAGCTGGAGACCTGGGCACTCGAGGAGAGGCTTGGGGAGGCCAGGATCCAGCGCGAGACTGAGGTTCGCGCCTACACCGCCCGCCTAACGGAGCTGGAGGCCGCCAGGCTCGCGCAGAAGACCTCCGCCGAGGAAGACCTCGAGCGCGTGGTCGAGCACTTCGGGGAGGAGATATCCGAGCTGGAGAGCCGCATCATGGTGCTGGAAGAATCCCTTGAAGATTCGGAGAGGCTGCGGCGCGAGCTGGAGGGCGAGCTCGCGGACTACAGGACCCGCGCCGCGAGCGGGGAGTCGTTGAGGGCCAAGGGTCCCCCCCGCCAGGGACGAGAGCCCGAGGACGAGCCCGAAGGACGCATGCGGGAGCTCGACGCCGAGCGGCTCCTCGCCGAGGAGAGGATCAGCGACTTCGAGGAGCGGTTGCGGGAGGCGCAGGAGGAGAGTCGTCGCAACGCCGAGCGGCTCGAGGAGGCGCTAAAGAGCCTGGAGCGGCTCTCAGAGCCCGAGCGTCGGCTGCGGGACGGCATCACCCTGTTCAACGCGAGCGAGCACACCAGGGCCGTCGCCTCCATCTCCAAGTCCCTCGGCCTCCCACAGGTCCACGCCGGGCTGCGCGGAGAGTCTCCCGGCAAGCCCGTCCTGATATTCGCGTGGGGCGACATGGCCTGGCGCCGCTACGTCTCCGACCCGACGGAAGGCGTCGAGGAGCCCAGGGTATACCTCACCGGCACCGGCGACGATCCTGAGGAGATCGAGGGCCCCGAACGGCAGCCCAACGCCCGCATGGACGCCCAGGGGCGGGTGATGCTCGGTATCCAGGCCCGCTGACCACGCTGACCAGGATCGCTCAGCGCGGAGAGCGGTGGTGGGCGGCCCTCCGGTTGTAGGCGTAGAGCGCCTCCCCGCGGCGAGCCCCCACGTAGGCCGCCGCGACGGACACAGCGAGGGTGAGGGCGATTAAGGCCACGGTTACCGCGCTCGCCACGCCAGGGAACATGCCGTGGCCGGTGATCACGTTGATCGCGGGCGAGACGACGAACGCAGCGGGCGCGACCGCGGCGCCGTGCAGCCGCCGACGGGAGGGCGCCCGGTAGCTCGCGGCCATGCCGCCGAAGTAGAAAGCGAAAGCCGTCGCGAACACCAACATTGCGGTCGGAACGGCCATGGACGCGCCGATCTCCATACCGAAGAACGCCGTGAACACCGGTGCGAAGATCCCGAAGACCACGAGCAGCCCGATCGCGAGCGCGACGAGCACTCCTAACGCCACCGCAACGATGCTCTTCATACGGGATCATTCTAACAACCACCCCCGCAGACTCGCGTGGCCTGCTTCACGCGATCCGTTTTTGGCCGAGCGCGGCGAGAAACCGCAGCGGACGCACCCGTGAGGGCGCGCGTGCGTCCTGCTAATCTGGCGGGATGTTTCGGCCGAGCGACAGGGTAAACGAGCGTGCTCGCTGACCTACTCACAGCGCTACCGGTGGCCATCCTGGTCGGCGTGGTACCGGGACACTTCTGGGCGAGATGCCTCCCGCCTTCCGGCGACCGCATCGAGCTGCTCACGTACTCGACGGCGCTCTCGATGGCGCTCGTTCCTGCCGCCGCTCTCGTGCAGGCGCGGCTTTTCGGCACTGGCGTAACGCTCACCATCGCCGCGGTCTCGGTGGCGGCCGTGTTCGCAACGGGGCTCGCGGTCTACGTCTGGCTCGGACCGGCGGGAGACGCCGAGGAGCCTGCCTTGGCTCGACCACCCGCGCCGATCAGTGTATCGGCCCTGGCATCGTTGCTGGTCGTGTTCGGGCTGATACTGGCGGTTTCCCTTAACCCCGCGACCGGGGTCCGCTACGCGGCTCCGACGGCCCTGCTGGTCTTGCTAGCGGGGGTTATGGCTCAGATCTCCTCCCGAGGTGCGCCTCTGCCGGCTCGGGAGACGCCGGCCGCACCGCTGCGCCCGTTGGCCTCGGGAGCCCTGATCTCGACGACGCTGGTGCTGGTACTCGTGCGGGGTTACGTGGGTCCTGTGAGGCACGACTGGCCGTTCATCCGCGGAGGCGATCAGTACTCCCACGCGGTGATGTCTAACCTGATGATGACCGAGGGGAGGATCGACTCGTACCTGGTCTACCCCGCCGGCTTCCACACCATGACCGCCGTGGTCTCGCGCCTGAGCGGGCTCGAACCGTTGGAGATCTTCCCGGTCCTCGCCCCTGCCTTGCTCACCCTTCCCGCCCTGGGGTGCTACGCGCTGGCGACCCGGCTCTGGGAGCGGGGTCACGGGGTCGCGGCCGCGTTTTTCTGCGGCCTGCTCCTGGTCGGCCCCTATGAGAGCTTCGCCGAGGCCCGTTATCCTAACCTCCTCTCCGCCGACTTCCTGATGATTACGGCGGTGGCAGCCCTGGTCGGGGTCTACGGCTCGCCAGGTCTTCGCGCCGGCCTCCTTTTCGCCCTCCTCGGCTTCTCCGTCGTCTTCTACCATCAGGTGGGGAGCTTCTACCTGGCCGCGCTCCTCGCGCTGGCCGCCGTCCTGTCCCTACCGTACCTGCTTGTCGCCGGCCACAGGAAGCGGGTTACCGCGTTGTTCCTCTCCCTGGCGCTCCTAGGGCTCCTCGCGGTGGCCTACGCGTGGGACACCTACGACCTTCCACGTCTCGTCGCCGGGCTCCTCGCTGGCACTGGCACGGGCGCCGGGGGCAAGGCCGTCGCGATTGCGATAGGGTCGCAGGAACCGTTAAGCCTCGCACACCTTCTCGCGACGACCTCGCAGCCGGTGGTGTGGCTCGGGCTGCTCGGCATCCTCCTCGCGACAAGCGAGGTCCTGCGGGGGCGTGTGGGTGCTCCCCAGGCGCTCGCCTATCTGACCCTGATTCTCTGGGCTCTGCTGCTGTTCGTGGGAAGTCGCACCTCCCTCAGCGGCTTCCCCCAACGCTTCGAACGGGACCTCGGTATCCCGCTCGCCGTGCTCGCGGCCCTCGCGCTCTTCGCGATCCTGCGTTCGCCGCGGCCGCCCGAGCCAGCGGCGTCGGCCGTCACGAAGCTCGTGGCCGCCCTGGCGGCGGCGTTGATGGTTGTGGTGGCGGGGGTCCAGGCAGCGCAGAGCTTGGGCGACGCCGGCAAAGGGAGCGCCAACGTCGTCTCCCGGGAGGTCGCCCTGGCCGGGGGGTGGCTCGGAGAACACAACACAGGCGGGAACATAGTGGTGACGCCGTACCTCGACGACCACATACCGGGCAGCGCGATGCTCGCCATGGGGGGGTACACGGGGCTGCGCTCCTACACGCAGGAGCGGTTGCGCACCCCGAGGGCGCTACCCCCTTCCGGAAGGGAGCCGCTGCTCGCGGCGAACTGGGTGACGCACCATCCCGTCGGCGAGCGCACCGAAGCCTTGCTCCACCGGTACGACGTCCGGTACGTGGCCCTTTACAAGGGATACCCCGGTGTGTCCTGGCGAGCCTTCGACCGGGCGTCCGACGCCTACGAGAAGGTGTTCGAGAACGACGCCGTAGCTGTCTTCGCCCCGCAGTAGCCTTCGGGAAGGTAGAGTGCGCGTGGAGGGTCTAGGGCTTAGGCGAGAGGCAGTTTGGCCGCCTGCCAGGGATGCCGGGCCCACGCTGAAGCTAGGTGCATCAAGAGCTCCCCGCTCAGCCGCTCCCGCACGGAGAGGTGGCTAGGGTCCTCGAACAGATTCTCCACCTCCAGGGGGTCGGCCCGCAGGTCGTAGAGCTCTCCCATGACCTCGCCGACGCGCCGTCCCGCGTCGGCGGCGTCCCCGGGCAGGTAGGTGATGAGCTTCCAGTCGCGCGTGCGCCACATGTAGGCGGGGGCCTGCTGCACCTCCTCGTAGCCCGTCCCGTGCATCTCCGAGAAGCTGCCCGCCCGGGCCGGCTCGGCGAGCAGGTTCTTGCCCGGGAACTCGGGCTGCGTCGGCACGCCCGCGACCGAGAGGAGCGTCGGCAACACGTCGACTAGCTCGGCCGGACGGTCGTCGACCTTACCCCGCAGGCGGCTCGGGGTGTCGGGTCCGGCCAGGATCAGGGGCACCCGCACGCTCCCCTCGTAGAGACAGTACTTGGAGAAGCGGCGGCGCTCGCCGAGCATCTCGCCGTGGTCGGAGGTGAAGACCACGAAGGTGTTATCCGCCTCCCCCATCTCTTCCACTCTTCGCAGCACCCGCCCGAACTGGGCGTCTACGTAGGAGCAGAGAGCGTAGTAGCGCAGCGTGCTCATCCGGCGCCCCCGCTCGCTCGTCTCGCACAGCCACCGGTCCCAGTGCTTCCATCGCGGCCCCGCATGCCCGGCGAGGCTCGCCCCCGCCGGCACCTCGGGAGGGGCCGGCATCTCCTCGAGTTCGTACAACGCTTCGTAGCCGGGCGGCACGTTGAACGGTGCGTGCGGGTAGTCGAAGGAGAGGTACAGGAAAAATGGGCTCCCCTCGTCTCTGCCGCCCAAGAACTCGAGCGCCTTCTCCGTCAGCCACGCCTCGCTGTGTTTCTCGGGGGGCACGGAGCTCGTGAAGCCTCTGTAGGCCGCTACCGTCTCCCCGCTGCCGTAGGGCCGCGTCTCGGCGGCCAGGGCGGCGTAGTCTTCGGGGCGCTCGTGGCCCATCTGCACCGCGCCCGGTTCAACCCGGCCGGGGTCGTCCGTGTTTCGCTGCGCCCGTACCTCGAAGCCCCGGGTCGAGGTCTTCACGGGGATGTTCGGCGCGAGGTCTTCGCCCAAATACCAGTGGGTCTTGCCGAAGCCCGCCGTCTGGTAACCCGCCTCACGCAAGCGCTGGGCGAGCACCGGCGCCGGCAGGTCCGCGTCGGTCGGGCACATCTGGCCGTTGTGCCTTACCCCGACCTGCGATGGGTACAAGCCCGTCATCATCGAGTAGCGGCTAGGCATGCACATGGGGGCGTTTACGGTCGCCCGCCCGAAGCGTACCCCCCGCGAGGCCAAGGCGTCCAGGTTTGGCGTCTTGACCAGGGGGTTGACGCCGCTGATGGCGTCCCAGCGGTATTGATCCGCCATCAAGAACAGGATGTTGGGCCGCCGCCGGGCCTGTTGCGGCGCGCAGCCGACCAACCGGGCGGCGTAGATCCCCGCCAACGCGCCCCCGCCGGCCTTCAGGAAGTTTCGTCTCGTCAGCTCGGGACCAGAGCCCGAGGCGTGGTTGGGGTGGTACCCGCCGCGAGATCCACCACTATCCTCCGCACCCATAACAGCTCTCCGTCTTCCCCCAGCGACGGGCGTTAGCCCCGAGAGTATACGCGCAACGGCGCGCGGCTATCCAGGGCGATCTCCCTCCATCCGGGCCTTCAGATCCGGAAGGCCGGCGGAGTTGAGCTAGAATGTGCCCCTGCAAACGACGGTCCTCCTCGAAAACCACGGAGCGTTTTGAAGAGAAGGCTGACGCGGAAGGATTTCCTCAAAGCAACGGGCGCCGGGGCCGCCGGGGCGACCCTGCTCGGCGCCTCGGCCCTCGCCTCCGGGTGCG
>Ga0126314_10001572_pt1 | contig 11044 bp, 9 predicted proteins | sample Plot105B_FD_92535 | JGI IMG/M metagenome (GOLD analysis project Ga0126314, IMG submission 92535) | Serpentine soil microbial communities from UC McLaughlin Reserve, CA, USA - Plot105B | ecosystem: Environmental > Terrestrial > Soil > Grasslands | place: USA: UC McLaughlin Reserve, Lake County... | reverse complement strand
CGCTTTCATCTAGAAAAAATCTCCATGATTCCCAGACTTATAACATCTGGGCACGCTCCTGGCGACCCGGCGAACGTCGTTACTTGACGACGCACGAAGAGCTTTCCTTCTCCCCGGAGTCCGGAAACCCATGGGCCAGCGCGTTCGCGGTGAGGCGGGCGCGGTGCCTGTAACCCTCCGGGGTGTAATGTGTCCCGTCGGAGATAAACCAGTCATCCTCGGTCCACGAGGCCCAGTCGAAGATCCTCATGTTCGGGTACCTGTCGCAGGCGTCTTCCAGGGTCTGGTTCCACAACTCCATGTTTTCCTCTGCGTAGGGGCCACTGGAGAGCAGCGACCTCACGGTCACCCACATAACCGGCTGGTCCCCGATCAAGCGCATCATCTGATCGACTCGCGGCTTCAGATCTACGGCCGATCCCACGTAGACGTTCGCGGTATCATTGGTGCCTAACCCGATCACCCAGCATCCCTGATAGCCCTGTGCCTTAAGCTGCTTGACCAAGTCCAGGCCAGAGGCCTGCTCCTGGTTCAGCGTCTCCACGATCGACCTCGCGCCGGAGATCTCGAAGTACTGCTCGGTAGCACCAACCCGCGCGTACTGGGCGCCCAGGCGATGAGCGGCTTTGGGCAAGTAGCTCGGCAAGATCATCCCCTCCGACGTGGAATCTCCGATGTACGCGACGGCCTTACATGAGGAGGTATTCCGCGACCCGGCCCCATGTGGCCTCGATGCCCGTTCCTCGCCCATCCTGGATGACTTAGCCCCCGCTTGCGTTGCTTTCGGGGTCGAGGCCTTTCGACCCGCGGTCTCAGACGCAGGGGTGTCGGCCGGCGCGTCGACTGTATTATGTGTCGAGACCCCCGGGTCTGCGGGCGCCTTTTGTGAGGCCTCCGACAACCCGCTGCTCTGCGCCGACTTCGGTCCTACCACGCCTGCCAGACTGGCGCCGTCCAGCGCCAGAACGCCAAGCGTCAGCACGACCACGGCCCCGCCGACGAACCGGCGCCGTCTTTGCAGTCGAGTCGAGGCCGAGCGGCGCCACTCGCCGGACCTGAGCCGTCCCCAGAGCCTCCCGATGGCGCCCCGCCGGATCGGTTCCTCGACAAACCGCCAGGAGAGCGCGGCCACTGCGATTGTCGCCGCCACCTGGAGTATCTGCAGCGAGAGGGTTGGCTTCTGCTGCAGGCCAGGCGCCGTCAGCACGATGATCGGCCAATGCCAGAGGTAGATGCCGTAGGAGCGCACCCCGAGCCAACGCAGCGGCGCGCAACCCACGGTCACGCCCAGAACGCTGGCGGGATGGGCCAACGCGGCAACCGTCGCGACAGCGCCTATCGTGAGCAGCACGATCCCACCGTGGTACATAAACGGTGAGTACTCGCTGGTGCGCCAGATCAGGAGCGCTATGACCACCAGCCCGGCAACGCCCATGCCGTCCAAGACGACGCGCCACCTGGTAGAGAGTTCAGCGCTCAGACGGCGGCTTGGCCACACCATTGCAAGGGCCGCGCCTAGGAGCAGGCCGAAGGCGCGGGTGTCGGTTCCCTCATAGACCCGCGTCGGGTCGATGCCGGGCTGGTACAGCACCCACATGGCGATGGCGGAGGCGGCGGAGAGGGCCAGCGTCAGGCCGGTCAGGGTCACGCCGGTCAGCACGGGACGTTTGCGGGTAAAGCGCAGGCCGAGCCAGAGCAGCCACGGCCAGATCAGGTAGAACTGCTCCTCCACCGCGAGCGACCACAGGTGCTCCAGCGGGGGTGGCGGCCCGAATCGGGCGAAGTATGACGCCTCGCGTACGATGTTCCACCAGTTGCTGACGTAGAAGGTAGCGGCGAGGACGTCGCCCCTCAGGCCAGGAAGGAACGATGGCTGGAGCAAAGTAACCCACGCCACCACGACCGCGACCATTAGGAAAAGGGCGGGCAAGAGCCTCCGGGCGCGCCTGATCCAGAACTCGCCGAGCTTCAATCTCCCGGTCGTGGTCCTCTGCCCGAGAAGCAGGTCCGTGATCAGATACCCGCTCAACGTGAAAAACACCCCAACGCCGAGCAAGCCCCCCTGCGCCCAAGCGAAATCTAGGTGATAAGCGATCACGGCGAGGACCGCGATGGCTCGCAGCCCATCGAGCCCGGGCATGTAGCGTTGGGAACTGCCTATCGGCTTAGGCACGCAGCACACCACTCGTAATGAACGCGAACCAGCAGAGTAGGTTACTAGCGCGAGAGTCGGTTTCGCGGATCGCGACTACGCGGCGGATCATCTGCGGACGCCCCATCCCATTGCCGAGTGCGGCAAGTCTATGGACCATTTTTTGTCGAACGAGTACGCCAGGGCAACGGCCTCCCTCTGCCACGCCAACTCGATTTTTCGCCGCCTATTCTAACCACGATCAAGGGGAGGATTGCAACCGACCCTAGAGAGTGTGCCCTGGTGAGGCTGAACCGCAATGTGGCGTATACCCTTCGGACCCAGTATATTCTTGGCCGTGCGGCTTGGCGCGAGAACCAGAAAGCTTGAAGGCGAGACGGTGGAGTTGCGCCGCCACGCCCGCGAGAACTACGGGCTCTACGCCAGGTGGTACGGGGACCCGGAGATCTGGCACCTAACCAGCTGGGCGCTTTCTCCCCTGAACCGCTCCGCGGTCGAGAAGCTGTTCGAGGATAGGGAGCTCTCCCCCATCGACGACTCCTTCGCCATTCATATTAAGGACGACGACGAGCCAGTGGGTGTGATCAGCCTCATGAACATCAGCGACGCCAACGCGTCCGCCGAACTCTCCGTGATCGTGGGCCATCCCGACAACCGGCACCAGGGCTATGGGACAGAGGCCATCGAGCTGCTCATACGCTACGCCTTCGAAGAGCTAGGGCTGAACCGTGTGGGCCTGAGCGCATTCGATTTCAACGGCGAGGCCATCTCAGCCTACGAGAAACTTGGGTTCGCGGTCGAGGGCCGCTACCGTCAGGCGATAAAGCGAAATTCAGGCTTCCACGACGCCATCTTGATGAGCATCCTTAAGAACGAGTGGCAGGCCGAAACCCCTAGCCCCTGACGCGCGCGCCGAACTCGTCTTCGAGCCTGGCGACGATGCGACCGACCTCCGCGTCGACCTCTTCGTCCGTAAGGGTCTTTTCGCCCTGGAACGTGAAAGCGAACGCGACGCTCTTTTGCCCTTCTGGAACAGGACTTCCCGCGTAGACGTCGAAGACGCGCGCCTCGGTGAGCACGGTGCTCGACAACTCCTCGATCGCACCCAACATCTCGCCGACGGAGAGCCGCTCCTCGACGAGGACGGCCAGGTCCCTGGCAACCGCAGGTACATTGACGAAAGGCTCAAACTGCGGCTCCGGGTCCGGCTGGCAGACCGCGGGGTCGATCTCAAGGGCGGCAACCGGCCAGCCGGCGAGACCGAAGCTCTCGACAACCTCGGGATGCAACTCCCCGACCCATCCGGCCTCCCTCTCGCCGACCAGCACCACGGCCGAGCGCCCCGGATGGAGATACGGCCTCTCCACGCGGACGAAACGGGCGCGGGGTACCAGCCGCTCGACGATGCCCTTAACCTCGAAGAAAGCGGCCCGGACCTCGGGGACGTTCCAACCCGCCGATCTCACCGTACCGGCGAGCACGACCCCGATCTTGTTCTCCTCGCGCACGCCCCTGAGCTGGTCCTCATCCTGGTCGCCGAGATCGCCCGTCATGCGGAACTGGAGCGCGGCGTCCCTGGTGCCGTCCGGAGGAGCATCGGCGAAGAAGACGTTGCCCAGCTCGAAAAGCGAGAGGCCGCTGGTGCCGAAAGCCCGGTTGCGGGCGGCGGCGTCGAGCAAGCCGGGAAGGATGGTGGTCCGCAGGTGGCCGCCTTCGGCGCTGAGCGGGTTCTGCATCCTCACGGTACCTTCTGCGAGGCGGAGGTCCCCGGTCCAGCGCTCCGGGCCGAACGGGTAGGTGATCGCCTCGGCGAGACCCAGGTCTGCGAGCAGACGCCTGAGCAGGCGGTCTCTTTGCTGCGTCTCCGTGAGCCTGCCCGCCTGGGGAACAGCAGGTAGCGTTTCGGGCACCTTGTCTAGCCCGATCAGGCGTCCAATTTCTTCGACAAGGTCGACCTCGCGGCGGAGGTCCCGCCTGAAGGTCGGCACGGTCGCGGACAGTCGCCCGTCTTCACGTTCGACTTCGCAGCCGAGCGCGTCGAGCCGCTCGGCCGCCTCGTCGATAGCGACGGGTATGCCGAGCACGAGTTCGGCGCGTTCCAGACGCATACCTACGTGCCAGGGCTCCACAGGTTCGGGGTAATGGCTGAGGGTGTCCTCTGCGACACGTCCGCCCGGGCTTTGCGTAAGCAGTGCCGTCACCCGGCCCATTGCGTAGTCGATCATGTTCGGGTCGAGACCTCGCTCGAAGCGGCCCGAGGCGTCGGTACGGAGCCCGAGCTTCTGGGAGGTCTGGAGGATGTTGCGTCCCACGAAGTTCGCCGCTTCGATCAGGGCGTCCGTCGTCTCCTCCACCACCTCCGCGTCCTCGGCGCCCATCACCCCGGCGATCACGAGCCCGCGCTCCTCGTCTGCGATCACGAGCATTTCCTCGTCTAGCCTGCGCACGGAGCCGTCGAGGAGCGTGATCCGCTCGCCTCGTCTCCCGCGCCTGACGACGAGGCCCTCCCGTACCTTCCCGGCGTCGAACGCATGAATGGGCTGACCGGTCTCGAGCATGACGTAGTTCGTGGCATCGACTACAGCGTTGATGGGCCGCATGCCCGCAGCATAGATGCGACGCCGTATCCTGAGCGGCGCCTGCTGTCCGGGTTCTAAATTCGAGACGCGCCGCAGATCGTACCTCGGACACAGATCCTCGGCTTCGACCCTGAGCCCGAAGTCTCCTGTGGGCTTACCTCCCGCCTCCAGAGACGGCTGTGGGATCTCGTAGTTCACCTTGAGGATAGCGGCGAGTTCTCTTGCGACCCCGATCATGCCCCACAGATCCGGCCTGTTCGGGGTCACGTCGATGTCGAGAACGGTCTCCGCAACCGGGAAGTAGTCGGCGACCGGACACCCGACTCCGTGCGCCTCGTCAAGCAGCAGTATCCCGCCGTGGTCGGCGGAGATGCCGAGCTCGCGTTCGCTCATCATCATCCCGTAGGACTCGAGGCCCCTTAGCTTTGCTTTCCTAAGCTTGGTTCCATCGGCCATTACGCTTCCGGGCAGCACGACGGGCACGCGGGCGCCGGGATAAGGATTGGGGGCGCCGGCAACGATCTGGACCTCCCTGCCGCCGAGGTCCACCTTCGCGACGAAGAGCCGGTCAGCGTTGGGATGGGGGCCAAACTCGAGCACCTCGCCAACCACGACCTCGCCATCGGTCACGCCGAAGTGGTACACGCCGTCGATCTCCTGGCTGTGCAGTGAGAACAGGTCGACCAGCTCTGCCACGGTCTGATCGAAGTCGAGGTACTCGTGAAGCCAGGTTAACGGAACGCGCAACGTGTTTCCCTTCTAAGGATCAGAACTGACGCAGGAACCGGAGATCGCCCTCGAAGAACAGCCTGAGGTCTGGAACATCGTACTTAACCATCGCCATCCTATCGGGTCCCATCCCGAAAGCAAAGCCAGTGTACTCCTCGGGATCGTAGCCGACCTCCTCCAGCACACCGGGGTCTACCATGCCGGCCCCGAGCATCTCGAGCCAGCCTGCGCCTTTGCAGACCTTGCACTTTGGGTCGGTGCCTCCGCAGACGAAGCAACTCACGTCCAGCTCCACGCTTGGCTCAGTGTACTGGAAGTAGCTGGGGCGGAGCCTTATTTCGACGCTTTCGCCGAAGACATGGCGGGCCATGGCCGCGAGTGTCCCCTTCAGGTGTCCGAGCGTCAATCCCCTGTCTACGGCGAGGCCTTCGATCTGGTGGAACATCGGCGTGTGCGTCGGGTCGGAGTCTCGCCGGTAGACACGCCCAGGACAAACGATGTAGACGGGTGCCTCCTGCGCGAGCATCGTCCTGATCTGTACCGCGGACGTGTGGGTTCTCAACGAAAGCCCCTCGTCCAGGAAGAACGTATCCTGCATGCTACGCGCGGGATGCCCTGGCGGAATCCCAAGCGCCGTGAAGTTGTAGTAATCCGTCTCGACCTCGGGGCCCTCGGCGACGCGGTATCCCAGGCCGACGAAGAAGTCGACGACTTCGTCGATGACCCGCTGCGACGGGTGCTGATGGCCCTTCTCGAACGGGACCCCGGGCAGCGTGATGTCCACCGCCTCCTCGTGCAGGCGTTCTTCCTGCTCGCGGGCAAACACCTCCTCCATCCTCTGGTCGAGGGCGGCTTCGATCTCCCGCGAAGCAAGGTTGGAAGACCTGCCTACCTCCCTGCGTTCTTCGGGAGACAGGGTTCCTATGCTCTTTTTGATCTCTGTAAGCTCCGCCGAGCGCCCGAGATACCGCACCCGCACGTCTTCGAGGGCCGCCGTGGAATCGCCTGAGGCGACGGCGGAAATGGCCTCGGATCTCAGCTGCTCGATTCGCTCGCTCACCGTCATAATGGGCGATTATGTTAGCACACGCGAATACGCCTCGTAGAGCAGAATAGAGGCCGCCACCGACGCGTTCAACGAGGGCGCACATGACGGTATCCCGACCCGCATCTCACACGCATCGGCAATGTCTGCAGGCAACCCAGACCCCTCGGCCCCGATGCACAGGACGAGCGGCCTTACCGGCATGTTCTTCGGCGTCGCCTCCACCTCTGGCATCGCCGCCACCGTCGCGAAGCCCGCTTCCCTCGCCGCATCGAGAAACGCAAACGATTCAACCTCCCGCGCGACCGGGGCGTGGAAGACGGCCCCCATCGACGCCCTTACCGTCTTGGGGTTATACAGGTCCGCGCAACCCCTGGAGAGCGCTACCCCTGCGCCGAAGGCGTGGGCGGAGCGGATCGCCGTGCCAACGTTGCCAGGGTCCTGAACCCCGTGCAGCAACGCTACGCGCCGCACCCGTGATAGCAGCTCGCCAACGGTTACGTCCAGAAAACGGAAGACCCCGACCGGACCGGCCGGGGTCTTCAGCGTCGAGACACGGAGGATCTGCTCCTCCTCGTCGAAAACCTGTACGGGCGTTGCGGTAGCCTCCTCCAGTAACGCGGTCCCCTCGGCAAGAAACAGGCGCTCGGCCTCGCGATACTTTTTGGCCTTGAGCCTGGCGGCCCGCTTTGGGGAGATCGCCGGTGAACCCGGCATTCTTCCGCTAGTCGTCGCCCTCTGCGGCCCCGTCAGCGTCCGTGGGGTCCGCCCCGGCCCCTGCTTCGCCAACCGGAGCTTCCGGCTCTTCCGCGAGCGTTTCGGCCTGCGCGGACGTGACAGCCCTTTCCACTTCGACGCGGCGCTCGACCGGTTTTCCGTCGAGGACGTTCTTCGCCTGGCCGACTATGGCGGCGAAGATCTCCGGCTCGGTGACGGCGAGGTCGGCCAGAATCCTTCGGTCCAGGTCTATCTCGGCGAGCTTCAGGCCGTGGATGAGCTTGGAGTAGGAGAGGCCGTGCTCGCGGGCGCCGGCGTTGATGCGCTGGATCCAGAGCGCCCTGAAGTCCCTCTTGCGCTGCTTGCGCCCCTGGTAGGCGTAGACGCCACTCTTCCAGACCTGCTCCTTGGCCCGCTTGTACGAGCTGTGCTTGGTCCCGCGGTATCCCTTCGCCTGATCCAGGACCTTCCGGCGCTTCTTGCGGGCGTGAACGCTGCGTGCCCCGCGCGCCATGCTACCTCTCCCCCAGAAGCCGCTTGAGCTTCTTCTCGTCGGAGCGGGTAATATTGGTCTCCTTGTTGAGCCGCCGCTTCTGCTGCGGGGTCTTCTTCTCCAAGAAGTGGTTGTGGCCGGCCCTGCGGCGCTTGAGCCTGCCGTTCTTGCGCGCCACGAAGCGCCCGGCTGCACCCTGATGGGTCTTCATCTTAGGCATCTTTCCTCCACGTTTCGACGATTGCTACCTGAGAAGAGGCTCGCGGCACGGGAGAAAGGGCCGTTTCGCCTCTGCGTTTCGAACCCTAGTGTATCAAACTGTTGCTTATCTGCGAGCGGCCCGCTCCCTGCGCCCGTTGGGTTGGGCGGGCTGCGCCTCGCCCTGCTGGGCCTCTTTGGACTCTTTCTTCGGGGTCATGATCATCACCATGTTGCGCCCGTCCAGGTTCGGCTGGCTCTCGATGCGCCCGAGCTCGTCGAGGTCGGTCGCGAGCCTTCTGAGGAGCCTCTCTCCCAGTTCCGGGTGCTGCACCTCGCGTCCGCGGAACATTATGGTGACCTTCACCTTGTCGCCGCCGCGCAGGAAGCGCTCGACGTGCCCGCGCTTGGTGTTGAAATCGTGGTCGCCGATCTTGGGCCTTAGCTTTATCTCCCGCACGTTGACGTTGACCTGGTTCTTGCGGGCGGCCTTTCGTGCCTGCTCTTTCTGGTACTTGAACTTCCCGTAGTCCATCATGCGGACTACAGGGGGGTTGGCATTGGGTGCCACCTCAACGAGGTCGAGGTCGACCCTTTCACCGTAATCCATGGCCTCGCGGATGTGCTTTATGCCTAGCTGCTCGCCGTCGGCCGAGATCAAACGGACCTCGCGTGCCCGGATCTGACCGTTTATTCGCGGCTCTTCTTCAGTGGCTACTGCGCACCACTCCTCTCGAAATAGACTTCTCGGGGCCGCTCTCCGCGGATGGTAGATTTGCTCGTGCGCCGGACGGACGCGGACCCCAACTACAAAAGCAATTATACCGCGGCGCCGCGGCTTGTGTCTATATGAGCCCTCAGTGGTCAGGTTTCAGCCGTCAGCTTTTCGTTCGGGCTGACCGCTGAGGGCTAAATGCGCGGTTCGTTGGGATTGAACCTTGCGAACCGCTTCAAACATGAGAGTGGACCTCCTCAAGCATGCTCTCGGCGAACTCTCCAAGTTCCATCTCTTCCTGCTGCTTCTCGCCGCGGCGGCGCACGTTGACGGTGTTCCCTTCGGCCTCCCTGTCCCCGACTATGAGCAGGTAGGGGATCTTCTGGCGGGCGTTGGCCCTGATCTTCTTCTGCATGCTGTTCTGCGAGTCGTCTACTACGACCCGCAGCTTTTTCTCACCAAGCTCTTCCTGAACCTTTCGGGCATATTCTAGGTGCCTGTCGGCGACGGGGACGACCACGGCCTGGACCGGCGAGAGCCAGACGGGGAAAGCGCCGGCGAAGTGTTCGATCACGACGCCCATGAAGCGCTCCGTGGAACCGGTGACTGCCCTGTGCAATAGAACGGGCGTGTGCGCTTTTCCGTCCTCGCCGATGTACTCGCAGCCGAGCCGGCCCGGTTGGATAAAATCGACCTGGATCGTGGAAAGCTGCCACTCGCGTCCCAGCACGTCCCTGGCCATAAAGTCGGCTTTGGGACCGTAGAACGCCGCCTCACCGGCCTCCTCGTCATAGGCGATACCTGCGGTGTCGAGCGCTTCGCGCAGCTCCTTCTCGGCCCGCAACCATTTGGCGTCATCGGCGACATATTTGGCCGAGTCCTGGTCGCGAAGTGAGAGCTGGACTCGGTAGTCTGCGAACCCGTAGGTATCGAGGACCTCGCGCACTATCTCCAAGGCTCGCGCGAACTCCTCCTGGATCTGGTCTTCCGTGCAGAAGACGTGCGCGTCGTCCTGCGTGAGGGCACGCACCCTGGTTAGCCCGTTGAGCTCCCCGCTCTTCTCGTAACGATACAGAGTTGCGAACTCGGCGTACCTGATCGGTAGTTCCCTGTACGAGTGAGAACGCGAGTTGTAGAGCGTCATGTGGCTGGGGCAGTTCATGGGCTTGAGGCGGTAGCGGGTGTCGCCATCAACCATTGGCGGGAACATCGAATCCCTGTAGTGCTCCAGGTGCCCGGACTTGGCGTACAGCGCCTCGTTGACGAGGTGACCGGTCCACACGTGCTCGTAGCCGTAACGCGTCTGGACCTGGCGCACGTAGTCTTCCATGAGGTGGCGCATCATCTCGCCTTTTGGCAGGAAGAGCGGGATGCCCGCGCCTGTATCCGGAGAGAACGCGAATAACTCGAGGTCCTTGCCGATCTTGCGGTGGTCCCGCGCCTTCGCCTCGTCGAGCCGCCTGAGGTAGGCCTTTAGGTCTTTCTCCGTCGGCCAAGCCGTGCCGTAGACGCGGGTGAGCATCGGGTTGTTCTCGTCGCCACGCCAGTAGGCGCCCGCAATGTTCTGCAGCTTAAACGCGCCGAGACGTCCGGTGCTCGGGACGTGCGGGCCGCGGCACAGGTCGAAGAAATCGCCCTGTTTGTAGACGGTAATGTCGCCGTCTTCGAGGGCCTCGATGATCTCCATCTTGTAAGGGTTGTCTTGGTAGAGGGCCTCGGCCTCCGCCTTGGAGACCTCCTCACGCTCTATTGGCAGCTCGCGTGCGATGATCTCGCGCATCCGCTCCTCGATGCGCGGCAGGTCCTCGTCCGTTAACCGCCCCGCAACCTCGATGTCATAGAAGAAGCCGTCCTCTATGGGAGGACCAAGCGTCAGCTTGCTTCCGGGGTAGAGCTCCGTGATTGCCTGCGCCATCGCGTGCGCCGTCGAGTGGCGCAGGACCTCGAGACCCTCTGAGGACTCCCTCGTGACAACCTCGAAGGCACCCCCGCCGTTTAGCGGGGTTTCGAGGTCGATCAACTCCCCATCGAGCTTTGCGACCACGGCGTCGCGGGCGAGCCGTTTGCCTATCTTCTCGGCGACATCGCGGGCCTTCTCGCCCGGCTCTATCTCCAGTTGTTTACCGTCGGGTAACGTGACGGAGGCCATTTGTGCACCTTTCTCGGCAGGAACGGTTGAGGAAGCGCGGGAGTTGATTAGGTAGTTCGACGAAGTGAGCCGGCGAAACTCGCGCAGCGTGGTGGGCGATAGTGGATTCTATCCACTGGCCTCTTCCGCATCAAAGATGTGTAATGCATTTCCATACCTTCTCTGATTTTACACAATCCTGGCTAAATCTACCTCCCACGCACTCGGATGAATAGCAAACCTTGCTCGCCTTAGGGGATGCCCGACGTGCACAGTGTGCCAACAAAT
>Ga0126314_10001571_pt1 | contig 11048 bp, 7 predicted proteins | sample Plot105B_FD_92535 | JGI IMG/M metagenome (GOLD analysis project Ga0126314, IMG submission 92535) | Serpentine soil microbial communities from UC McLaughlin Reserve, CA, USA - Plot105B | ecosystem: Environmental > Terrestrial > Soil > Grasslands | place: USA: UC McLaughlin Reserve, Lake County... | reverse complement strand
CTCTTGCACGAAACGATTCGCGCCGCGGTGGTCGACGCGTGTGAGCGTGCGGCGTTAGGCGAGCTGGCAGCAGTTGTTAGCGACGAGGAAGGCGACACGATATTCGCGCTCGATCGTGTTAGTGAAGAAGTGTTGATCGATTTCCTCGAACGCGAAGTGGCGCCGCACGCGCCTGTGCTACTCATCGCGGAGGGCTTGAGTGATGGCCAGATCACTCTGCCGCGTGGGACAGCAGAGTCGGATGTTGTTTGGCGCGTCCTCGTGGATCCGATCGATGGCACGCGCGGCTTGATGTATCAGAAACGCAGCGGCTGGATACTGACTGGTGTCGCTCCGAATCGTGGTCCAGGCACGAGCTTGAATGATATCGGGCTCGCCGTCCAAACAGAGATACCGCTCGTGAAGCAACATCTTTCGGACGTGCTTTGGGCTGTTCGCGGCGAGGGATTTCACGCGGAACGATTCAATCGCGTGAGCGGCGAGCACGCGCCTCTCGAGCTGCGTCCCTCGACCGCCGTTAACATCGATCAGAGTTATTCGCAGGTGGTTCGATTCTTTCCCGGAGTGCGAGACGTCCTCGCTGCTATCGATGACGAGATTGTCCGCGGCGCACTCGGCTCGGCACAACCTGGAAAGGCGCTGTGCTTTGAAGATCAATACACGTCCACGGGCGGCCAGCTTTACGAGTTGATCGGCGGACACGATCGCTTTACGGCAGACCTGAGAGCGCACATGGATCCGATCACGACTGAACGCGGATTGCCAAGGCTGCTGTGTTGTCATCCGTACGACTTGTGTACTGAGCTTATCGCACGTGAGGCGGGAGTGATTATTACGGGCGTCGACGGTGGTCCGCTAAACGCGCGTCTTGCGGTTGGGCCCGACGTGAGCTGGGTGGGTTACGCAAATTCCCACATCCGCGCCACAGTGGAACCTCTCTTACAGGCGGCTTTGAAGAGTCGCGGTTTATTTAGTAGAGATTAAAAATGGATCGCGACGCCCAGGAATTTCTCGATCTGCTTAACACACTCGACGAGCATCCTTTTACTCCCGTGCGCAAGCTATTCAACACGAAAGCGAATCTCATCGTTACTCGTGCGCCTGGGCGGTTGGACGTGATGGGGGGAATCGCTGATTACTCTGGTTCGCACGTTCTTGAATTTCCGATCGCCGAAGCGACATTTGTCGCTCTGCAGCCGATTAAGGAGCGGCTGCTCAGCATTGTCACTTTGTTGGACGACGAACCGCGCCATACTTCGTTCACGATGTCGTTGGGCGATCTTGATGGGCCGATTGAATATGAGGCAGCCCGTGAGTTTTTTGGGGATATCTGGGCCGCATACGTCGCCGGTGTGTTCCTGGTGCTGATGCGCGAACGGAACGTGAGCTTCAAGTCCGGCGCGAATATCCTGATCTCATCGCGCGTGCCACCGGGAAAAGGCGTGAGCTCATCGGCGGCGTTGGAAGTCGCCGTGATGCAGGCGGTCACAGAAGCTTTCCAGATCAAATTAGATGGACGCGATAAGGCGCTGCTTTGTCAAAAGGTCGAGAATCTCGTAGTCTGCGCGCCGTGCGGCGTGATGGACCAGATGACGGCCGTCTTTGGCGAGCGCGACCGACTGCTTTTCATGCTTTGCCAACCGGCCGAGCTCAAAAGGATGATCACTCTGCCGCCGCAACTGATGCTTTGGGGAATTGATTCCGGGATCCGTCACTCGGTTGGCGGTGCAGATTACGGAACGGTGCGCGCAGCGGCCTCCATGGGAATGCGGATTATCGCGGATTTAAAACCGGATTTTCCTGAGGATGGATATCTCGCAAATATCTCGCCGGTTGAATTTGAACGCGAGTATTTGGATCTACTGCCGGAGCGCATCAGAATGCCGACGGCGCATCCGATCTACGAGAATGTGCGTGTGCAGCGGTTCGTAGAGCTACTGGAAAGAAATGAGGGCTATGACGAGCTCGGCGAACTGATGTACGAGGCTCATCGGAGTTACACAGCGTTGGGACTCAATTCAGCGGGGACCGATTTGATCGTCGAGTTGGTGCGGAAAGAAGCGGGGCTGTTTGGCGCGAAGATCACTGGTGGCGGTAGCGGTGGAACAGTGGCTGTGCTCGGCGATCACACATCACGCGTTGCTATTGAAAGAGTTGCCGCTCGTTACGGGAAGGAGACTGGTCATCAGCCTTACGTCTTCAATGGCTCGTCACCGGGCGCGCTTGCGTTTGGCCACCTGCGACTTTCCATCGCAAGATAAGCACTATCGAGGCACAAAAACACAAAATGAATTTTTGTACTTTTCGAGCCTTTTGTGGCTATCATTGCCGGCGCGGAGGTGAACGATGGCTTTTAGGATTGAGGAACGCTCCTTTAAACGGTTGAGACGTGTGCTCTTGATCGTTTGTCTGTTTGCCCTTGTTACTTCAGTGCAGGGTCAGCGGCCTACGCGCACGCTGGCCGTGACAATCGACGACTTGCCGTACGTGAACCAAGGTGACGGCGCGTATCTCAAACGCGCCGGCGTGGCGACTGCGAAGATCCTGAACACGCTGAAAAAGCATAACGCTCCAGCCATTGGCTTTGTGAACGAGGGCGCGCTGGAAGTCGCGGACCAGCGTGATGGCCGTATCGCGCTGCTACGGGAGTGGGTCGATCGCGGCATGATGCTCGGTAACCACACCTACTCGCATCCTGATTTCAACCGTCTCACGGTGGAACAGTTTGAGGATGAGATTACGAAAGGTGACGTGATAACGCGGCAGCTGATGCGTTCACGTCAGCCTTATCAACTCTACTTCCGACATCCGATGACGCACACCGGCGATACGCAGGAAAAGAAGGAAGCGATCGAGCGCTTTCTCGCAGCGCGCGGGTATAAAGTCACGCCGCACACGATTGAAAATTCTGATTTCATTTTCAATGTTCCCTACGTGGATGCAGTGCAAAAGAACGACGAGGCGCTCGCGAAGCGTTTGCGTAATGAGTACCTGGGTTTAACGATCGCGGCAACCGAGTTTGCAGAGAAAATCTCGCCCCAAATTTTTGGTCGTGAGATTCCTCAGATATTGCTCATTCACGTCAATGACATCAACGCTGAATGTCTTGACGAGATGTTGAGGCAGTTTGAAGCGCGGGGCTATAAATTCGTTACCCTCGACGCCGTGATGGCCGATCCTGCTTATCAAACTAAAGACACTTACATCAATAAGTACGGCCCGACGTGGTTCTTTCGTTGGAATAAAAGCAAAGGCCTGGACCTGGATTTTGAAGGTGATCCCGATCCGCCGAAGTGGGTGATGGAGCTGTACAATCAGAAAGTGAACGACTCACCGACCCGACGCGAATAGGGCTCGCGGAGCCCGCACACCGCAAAAAAGCAGCACCGAGTACGCCGACGTACAGAATCCAAAGCACACCGCGCCGCAGTTTTGCGCTGATGAAAGCGGTTAGACATGTAATCTCGAAAAATGCTCCACAGCGGTAAAAATTTTGTGTAACTTTTGCGAGGCCCGACGTGTTTTATGAGCCATCATGAATGGCCATCGTATTTACCTTCGCCGGCTTGCTCGGCTCCTGCTTAGTTTCTTCTTCACCTGCTCCCTAACAATCGCGCACACGTCCAACGGCGTTGAGAAGGGGACATTAATATTGACTGGGGGCGACCTGGAGACCGGCGTGAAAGAGTTCGTGACGCTCGCCGGCGGACCTGACGCCAATATCGTTTACATTCCGACCGCAGCATCAAGCCTGATAATGCCTTCCGGTCTAATTTGGGCGCTCAACAATACAGATCAACTACCAGCTAATACACCTGAGTTTAAAGCTGAGCTGTGCCAGCTGTTTGGGATTAAGAGCATCACGATTCTGCACACGAGAAATCCAAAAATCGCCAACTCGGAAGACTTCGTCAAGCCGCTGCGTAGCGCAGACGGCGTCTGGATAAGTGGCGGAAACGCCGGGCGCTTGTCGCAAGCTTATCTCGACACACTAACGCAGCGAGAGCTTGAAGCGGTGCTCAGGCGGGGCGGGGTTATCGGCGGCAATTCGGCCGGGGCGATCATCCAGGGCTCATACACGATCAGGGGTAATCCGAATAAGCCGGTCCTTATGGCGAGGGGAAGCGAGCGCGGGTTCGCGTTTCTAACGAACGTCGCCATCAATCCGCATCTGTCGGAGGCGATGCGCCAGAATGAGCTGGTAACGATCCTCGACACTCATCCGAACCTGCTCGGGATCGGTATCGACGAGAAAGCAGCGATTGTTGTCACCGGCGATCGCTTTCAAGTGATTGGTAACGGCCGGGTCGCGATTTACGACAACACGAAACACGATAACAATTGGTATTACTGGCTCGAGCGGGGAGAAAGTTTTGATTTGCGTACGAGGTCTAAATTGCTAACCACCCCGACTGGATCTCAATAGGCCGATCGCTGATCGCCTCGTTGACAGCGTATTTCGCCAGCAATCGTGTTGAATCGAGCACCGGAAGCGGTGAATTTGATTCCGTGACGATCAAAGGAATCTCGGTGCAGCCGAGGATTACGCACTCAGCGCCTCTTGCTTTGAGATCTTCGATCGCATCGACGAATCGCTGAGTGGTTTCCGCGTTGAAGATTGCCTGGCAGAGCTCGTCGAAGATCGCTGCATTTAGTTGTTCTCTCCCCAGCTCGTCGGGAACTATGCGCTCCAGTCCACGCTGCTGGAGTGCACGCGCGTAGACCGGCCCGGTCATGGTCCACTTAGTGCCCAGTAGTCCGACGCGCTTCCATCCTTGTGCCGTGATCTCGCGACAAACTACTTCAGCAATGTGCAGCCCTGGTATCGGCAGATCTGAAGCGATCCTTTCCAGCACGATGTGCGCTGTGTTATCCGGACAGATGTAGAAGTCAGCGCCGGCGTCAGCGACCATCTCAACGCCCTGGGATAAAAACTTCGCGACGTCCTCGTGCTTATCGTTTTCCCAACCCGGCATGCTCAACGCCATCGGCACCGAGCTCATCACGATGGGTGGGTGCATGTGTGGACCGAGTTGTAAGCCACCTTCTCTGCATGCAGTCAGGTAACAAAGAGCAGCGCCCTCAGCGCTGTGCGCAGCAACGCCAATCGTCTTCATTTTTCGATTTAGCCACAAAGAGGCACAAAAACACAAAATGAATTTGTGGAATAAACCGCAGACACCTTCGGTTACTACACAGTTATACGAACGTTTGGATTTTTGATAACAGGAGAGACGATTATGAAAGTGTTTTTATACCTGCTTGTTCTGGTTGTGGCTGCAGCGATGTCGCTGCCTTTCGCGCAGATTTCATCAGCGGCGAACGTTAAAGTGCATCATACGGTCATCGCAACGACGGGCGACGAAGCTCCATCCGGCGGCAACTACCTTCCGTTTTCTTTTGCGAACGCGAGACTGAATGCACGCCACGAGGTCACCTTTGATGCAGTTGTCAGTGGACCATCCTTCGCGACCGGCATCTTCGTAAGTGACGGCAACACGACCTCTGTCGTTGCCTTTGGACCGGATTCCCTGACGAATCCATTCATCACGTCGAACGGCGAAGTCGTCTTCGACGTGAACGGCATTGATATTTCGAGCAGCGACGGAAAGTCGGTCACGCCACTAATGCGTGACGGAGACGCTGCACCCGGTGGCGGCACGCTGACGCTCAGGGAAGGAAAGAGCGCCACGAACGATCACGGCGCGATTGCTTATGTGGCATTCGTAAATGGCTCGACCGCAACACAGGGAATCTTCCGAAGCGACGGTAAACAGACGGTCGCTATCGCTCGCGATGATATCAGCGCACCGGCGGGCGGAAGCTTCACGTTGGTTGGTACACCGGTCATGAACGATCGCGGGCAGGTGGCGTTTTTCTCAGAGTTGTCGGATGGATTCGGTATTTTCCGCGGCGAAGGTGGAGACCTCACACCCGTGTTTGTCACCAATCAGATCGCACCCGGCGGCGCAACATTTGGAGACTTCGGTGAGCCAACAATCAACAATCACGGTCAGATTGTCGCGATTGGTTCATTGATTAACAGCACGATCCATTCCGGTTTGTTCGTTGGCGATGGGAGTAATGCGACCGCGATCGCGCTCCAGCAACAACCTGCTCCGAAGGGCGGCAACTACAACGGTAATTTTTTTGGTCGCACTAAGCTCAGTGACAGCGGTGAAGTGGCATTCAATGCGGGCTTGACCGGCGGTACGAGCACCAGCGGCATCTTTCGTGGTAACGGTGACAACACGACGACGATTGCTCTCAAAGATACCAACGCGCCGGGCACAACCGGAACATTCGCCACGTTCCGGGACTACCTGCTTTTGAATGACGGCCGCATTGCCTTCATCGCGACATTGAATCTAGGCGTTGGCGGCGTGAATGCGTCAAACAACATGGGGATCTGGATCGGCACGTCTGATGAAGACCTGCAACTCGTAGTGCGAACGGGCGACGTCATCGGCGGAAGAGTGTTGACGCGGCTTCCTGATTTTGGTCAGGGTAGCCAGTTCGATATCAACGAGAACGGCGTGCTGTGGGTTGGCACCTTCGGCGTCGCGAAGGCAATTGTTTACTCACGCGTTCTCGGTGACGCTGATTAATCGAAAGCCTGTCCGAAATTTTGGAACATTCGAAGTTCTCACTGCGACCAAAATTTTAGCGAGTAATCCGAGATTAAAGATATGGCCGTCCGAGATTATGAATCGACCCTAACCTCACTCTTTTCCAATAGTGTCATTTTCGAACAAACAAACAACTCAGTTCGATCATATGCTCCTACAAAAATCGGAATGATGCTTGCATCGGCCAAAGCAGGCGCCATTTAAGACCTCGCCCGGATCAAACTAGATCGCGTTCCGGCATACGAAAACTCGTAAAGCCCTTGGTCAATTCACTTCTAGGAGGAAGTCATGACTGTTCGAGCTCTCCTTATCGTGGCCGTTGTTTTCACCCTATCAACACTGACTCTCAGTCAAACAAGTCGCGGCACTGTTAGTGGGACAGTGACCGACCCGAACGGTGCGGTGATCGCCGGCGCTCAGGTTATTCTGACTAGCGCCGCCACCAAACTGAGTCGCACTACCACCACCAACACTGAAGGACTTTATCGATTCGAAGCCGTCGATCCGGGAACTTATTCCGTGAAAGTCAACGCGACCGGCTTCGGCGACATCGTGCGCACTGGCGTTGAAGTGCGAGCAAATCAAACTTCAGATGCTCCGGCGCAGATGGCCCCGGCCGGACAAATCGAGACGGTTAATGTCGCTGCTGACGCCGGCCAGCTACTCCAGGTCGAAGCGCCGGTGCGCGGCGGCAATATCGATAAAATCAGGATCACTGAGCTGCCGGTTGCGGGTCGCAATCCGGTTTCGCTCGCGCTGACGCTCCCCGGAGTTTCAACTAACCGCTTCGGCTTCGGCGTCGGCACGTTTTCAGTCAACGGCTCGCGCGGGCGCTCGAACAACTTCCTGATCGATGGCACTGAGAATAACGATATCTCAGTCGCCGGTCAGGCCTTCCAGATCACAAACCCTGACGCGGTGCAGGAAGTTTCAGTGCAGACTTCAAACTACGATGCGGAGTTTGGTCGCGCAGGCGGCGCTGTCGTCAATACCGTTACGAAGTCAGGCACCGATGCTTTTCACGGCAGTTTGGCTTATCTCTTCGACGTCACTCGCGACGACGCCCTCACCAACACACAGTCTCTCTCCGCCATACTTCGTGAGCGCGGTCATCCGCCGCGTGGCACCGAGCAGTACTACGCCGGCACGCTGGGTGGTCCACTACTGTTTCCGCACTTCGGTGAAGGTGGCTCGATGTGGCGTTACGATGGCCGGCAGCGAACCTTCTTTTTTGCCGCGTGGCAGGAACAGTTTCGTAGTGCTTCCACACAGGCTTCCAGAACCGTGCTGACTCAGAATGGGCGCAACCAGTTGAGAAATCTCTTTCCGGTCGGTGTTAATCCTCGTGTCGATCTTCTGATGGACGTGACGAAGAACGTCATCGGCGAGTCGTCTTTGCAGAACATCGACATCGGCGCGCGTCCCGGTTGTCCGGCGCCGTGCAACATTCAATTTGGAACGGGCTCACTCTTCGTTCCGCAAACGTATCGCGAGCGTCAGGCGCAGTTGCGTATCGATCATAAGATCGGCGAAAACGACCAATTCTCAGCGCGTTACCTGTTTGACGATCAGAAAGATCCGCTCGGCGGCGGAATCACGTTCCCGGGATTTGGAACGGCCAACAACAACACCTATCAGAACCTCCTGCTCAGCGAGACGCATATCTTCTCATCAAGTTGGACCAATGAAGCACGTCTTGCTTACAACCGAATCCTCATCGATTTCCCACTGAATCCGGAAGACCAGCTCGGACTGGTGTTGCCTCGATTCGACATCTCGACACTCAGCCAGTTTGGTGTCGCCACGAATCTGCCGCAGGGTCGAGTGGCAAATAATTATGTCTTGCAGGACACAATCACTTACCTTCGCGGAAATCACTCGTTCCGTTTTGGTTTGGATTTACTGCAGCAGCGGTCTCGACAGTTTGCGCCGATCGTCGAGCGTGGTCTATTGACATACCGCTCGGGCGGCGGCTTCACCGCGTTGGGTAACTACGTCGACAACTTCGCAGGCTCGGGCGGTGGCACGCAGCGCGATTTCGGAAGCCCGAGGTATTATCCGTTCCTCTTTCGCCAGGCGTATTTCGCGCAGGATCGCTGGCGCGTTTCTGACTCAACCACGCTCACACTCGGCTTGCGCTACGAGAACTTCGGCAACGCCATCAACACACTTCAAACCGCGGCGTTTACCGGCTTGTTCAACGTCAATCCCGTGACGTTTGCTGGTCCATACAGCCAGCCTAACGAGGTCGCAGACGACAACAACAACTTTGCGCCGACGTTTGGTCTCGCTTATTCACCTGCGTTCGAGAACGGGTTGTTGGGACGACTCTTTGGCAACCGGCAAATGGTCATTCGCATGGGTTACCAGCTCGGTTACGATTCGTTCTTCAACAACATCGCTTCGAATGCCGCGACTTCTTCGCCCAACGTGGTTGCGACCGCAGTGCCGTCGGTGGTCAATGCCGCGTTGCCAAGAGGTTTGACGAACGTTACTGCAGCCTTGCCGCTGAGTCCGCGGCCACTGTCTCCACTCGATTCGCAGACGCTCGTCGTTGGGAACCTTGTCAATCCTTATTACCAGCGTTGGTCTGTGGGAGTTCAGCGAGAACTGCCCGCAAACCTCCTGCTCGATTTGTCGTATGTCGGCTCGAAGGGAACCAAGCTCTACGTGAATGAAGATCTGAATCCGAGCGTGCCGGCAGTAGCCACTGCCGCCAATCCCGGAATTCAACGCATCACTCCGGCGGGATTCACGGGCTCGACCACCTGCACGCCGAACACGACCGGTTGCTTGATCTCAGGCCGGTTCGACAACTTGCAAGGGTCGCGTCTGATTCGCACGAACGGTGGCTCGTCGGTTTATCACTCGGCTCAAGTGCTGGTGACGCGCCGCTTCACAAATGGTTTCTCCCTCAGCTCTGCCTACACGTGGTCCAAGCTCATCGACAACGCGAGCGAGGTGTTCGGAGTTGGCGACACGAACCTGCCGCAGCAGGCGTCGTTCCCGTCAATCTTCGGCGGGCAGGAGGCGGAACGTGCCGTATCGTTCTTCGATCGCACGCACCGGTTCTCGTTGACGTATGTCTACGAGCTTCCGTTCTACAGAGACCAGCGCGGGTTCGTGGGGCACCTGCTTGGAGGCTTTCAGCTTTCAGGTGTAACGACGTTTGAAACCGGAGTGCCGCTCACGGTCGTGAATGGACAGGACGCCGATTCGATCGGTGGAAACCTCGATCGACCCGACTTCAATCCGAATGGTCAACCAGGAGTTCGTGCAGTGCCGGCGATTGCAACGGCCGCAGCTAATCCCTGTGGTGTTGCGGTTGGCGCGACCTTCTACACGAATCCTGATGCGGCGGGTGCGTGTATCAATCCGGCGAACGCGCAATACATTGGATTGCTGGCCGGCAGCGGGCGGCGCGGTAATCTCGGGCGCAATACGCTGCGGACTCCGGGACAGAATAACTGGAACCTTAACCTGTTGAAGCGAATTCATATTGGTGAATCAAAGGCTGTTGAGTTGAGGGCGGAGTTTTATAACGTCTTCAATCATCCGCAGTACGGGACGGCGAGCGTGAGTCCATTCTCGCCTGGGAGTACTGGTGTGCCGGCGAACGTATTTACTTCTGCGGCGGGACAGTTCCTCCATCCCGAGTTCTCTGACGGCGGCGGCCGCGTGATCCGTTACCAGTTGAAATTCTCCTTCTGAGAGGCAAAGCCCGCGGAGCGGGCGACAGCATAAAGCCGGGGGCGCAAGCCCCAGGATAGCGTTCAAAATAAGCCCCGAGCCCGCGAAGCGGGCGATAGCCTGATCCACATTGAGCTGTCGCCCGCTTCGCGGGCTCGTTCGCTTTTAATTAATCTCGATCCTGGGGCTTGCGCCCCAGGCTTTATGCTGTCGCCCGCTTCGCGGGCTTAAATCATTCTCGCTTCGTGAGCTAAGAAGGCGCGCCGAGGAACGAGGCGAGGCGGAGGAGATCGGCGAAGACGCCTGCCGCCGTTACCTCGGGTCCGGCGCCTGGTCCTCGCACAATCATCGGCTGAGTGTTGTAACGCGCGGTTTGGAAGCTCACGATGTTGTCGCTGCCACTCAGGCTTGCGAACGGATGGTCCACCGGATACCGGCGCATCTGGGCCGACAAATCACCGTTACTACCGATCGTCCCAACATACCGCACCACCTGACCTGCTTCGCGCGCGGAGCTCAACAACGCCGCTATCGTCTGATCGTCTTCATCCGCCAGACTCTCAACATGAACAGAATCCATCTCGACTTCAAGCCCCATCTCACGAGCGAGAATGATCAGCTTGCGCGCCACGTCCATTCCCGATAAGTCTTCGCGCGGATCAGGCTCAGTGAAACCCAACGCGTGCGCTTCGCGAACGATCTCGGAGAACGTGCGCGTGCCGTCAAGTG
>Ga0126314_10001570_pt1 | contig 11054 bp, 13 predicted proteins | sample Plot105B_FD_92535 | JGI IMG/M metagenome (GOLD analysis project Ga0126314, IMG submission 92535) | Serpentine soil microbial communities from UC McLaughlin Reserve, CA, USA - Plot105B | ecosystem: Environmental > Terrestrial > Soil > Grasslands | place: USA: UC McLaughlin Reserve, Lake County... | reverse complement strand
TCTTGTCCGACTTTCTGGTACTCGACGAGGAAGGGGGCCAGGAAGAGCCATATCCCGGCGAAGAACCCGATGACGGTAACTATCAAACCACCTCTTGCTTGCGGCGCCATTAGCTCCTCACGCTCCCTTCTTCTCCAGCGCTGGGCACCTGTTGGACATTGTTGGGTGTCTCCCGGTGGGCTTCATCGCGACTACGGTCGCGTTCCTGCATGTCCTTGAGTATCGCCGTTACCAGCGGCAACAGGATCTGCTCCGTATTGTTCTCGGAACCGGAAGCGTTGTCCGACGGCTCACCCGGGGCCTGGGGCTGCCCCGCGGACTCTGCGTAGGGACGACGCATGATGCCACGCCGGCGTAACTCCTCCACGAGGCCGGAGACGTAAAGCACCAACCCGACCACGGAGACGATGAGGACCGGGAGCCCCGTCCAGAAGTCCACGAACGTTGGGTCGGCCCAGTCCGCCCCCGAGTTCTGGTAGGCGAGGGCGAAGGGGGCCAGCATCAGCCACGCACCGGCGAGGGCTGCGAGCAGCGCCCCGACAGCCCCTATCACGTACTTGACCATTACTCGCTTCTCCTTTCCGGCTCGGTTGCGTGGCCCTCCAGCGGATTCTTACCGCCGGGGGTCGTCCCGTTCGCTGAATGGCCGTTGGCGCCGTTGCGCCCGAGGCTGGTGCCGAGAGCTTCGAGCGCCTTAGGCCGCAGTATCCGGTCGGCGGCGATCCTGGCGCGCTCCCTTTCTGAGCCCCCGGCGTCGGGGACGAGTTTGGAGGCGGCGGAGATCAGGTTCGGAGAGTCGCCGTTGGCGCCCTCGATGCGTCTGGCGAGGTACTCGAGCGTGATGCCCGTGACCATCCTGTCCTGCTTGAGACCGGGAGCCGTTTCGGGTGCTTGCGGAGCGCCCTTGGCGGCACCCTGATCGCCACCGAGGCGAATGTTCTTCATCAAGAGCGCGGCGACGATAGCGAAGGCCACGGCGACGAGGGTAAAAACGAAGCCGTCGTGGAGCGAATTCGAAAGACCCTGCTTGGCGACCTGGAGGATCTGGTTGACGAGCTGCTCCCCCCCGGGGAAGGCCGAAGCGACACGGTCCAAGGCATTGCGGGCCTCGTCGCTGACCAGCGCGTTCGGGTCTTTCAGGGCGCCGATCAGGCGTCCCGGGGCCTGCGCCGGGGCGTTGTCGTTCAGGTAGTCGGCGTAACCGGAGGTGACGAGCGAGCCGATCACCGCGGTGCCTACAGTCGAGCCTAACGACCTTATGAACTGCGTTGCCGAAGTCGCGACGCCGAGTAACCTCTTCTCGACGGTGCTCTGGACGGCGAGGGTCGCCGAGGGCATGAGCGGGCCGAGGCCGAAGCCTGTTACCATCAGATAGAGGGCGACGGTCCTCTGGGTAGAGTCGACGTCCAGCGTCGTCAGTAGGTAGACGCCGAAGGTCATCACTATCGCGCCGACGATCATGAACGGCTTGATGCGCTTTACGCGGGCTATGAGCTGTCCGCTGACAATCCCCATCGCCGTCATGCTGAGGACGAGCGGGGTTAGCACGGTGCCGGAGCCCGTCGCGGTCTTGCCGAGCACGCCCTGCACGAAGAGCGGAGTGTAGAGGATGATCCCGAACATCCCGATCCCGACCATGAACATCAAGAGCGCCGCGGAGCCGAAGACCCGGCTCTTGAACAGCGAGAGCGGAATTATGGGCTCGGCCGCCCTGAGCTCCACGGGTATGAAGGCGGCGAGCAGGATGCCGGCGACAACAAAGCTTACGACGACGCGGGTGGCATCCCAATTGTAGCCTTCACCGACCCAAGATAGCGCTAGCAAGAGCGAGACGACCGAGGCTGTGATGGTGGCCGCTCCAAGGAAGTCGATCTTCACGCCGTACCGCCTGGCGCTCTGATGGAGCACTACGGGCAAGGCGAAAAGTGAGAAAACGCCGAGCGGCAAATTGATGTAGAAGACCCACCGCCAGGAGAGGTTGTCCGTGATCCAACCTCCCATCGTCGGGCCTATGACGCTGGTGAGCGCGAAGACGCTGAAGAAGACGCCCTGGTACTTGGCCCGGCGTGCGGGATCCGGGAAGATATCAGCGACGCTGGTGAATATGTTGGAGAAGATCATGCCGGCCCCGAGCCCCTGCAAACCCCTGAAAAGGATCAACTCGGTCATCCCCCACGCAGCCCCGCAAAGAGCGCTGGCGGCCAGGAAGATGGCAACCCCGGCGATAATGAACCACTTTCTGCCGTAGATGTCCCCAAGCTTGCCGATGACCGGGATCATGGCCGTCGAAGCGAGCAGGTACGCCGTCGTTACCCAAGCGTAGTGCTCGAACCCGTTGAGGTCGGCGATTATTTTCGGTAACGCGGTCCCGACGACCGTCTGGTCCAGGGCCACGAGGAATAGCGCGAGCATGAGCCCCGCTACTGCTAGCACGGTCGCCCGACGCCCCGACTCCTCCACCTGAGTAGCGTTCTCGCTCATCCTTGCTCTCCCTCTAATAAAAACGTTATAGCCCCGAAAATCCCGGACCTACGATTTCATCGCTTCGGCGAGAAGTCCCAGCATCCGCCGAAGCTCCTCGAACTCTTCCTCGCTAAGTACGCTGTGCACCCTGCGCCTAAGCTGGTCGTTGATCTCCGGCAGCCGGTCCAAAACCTCGGAGCCCTCCTCCGTGAGGTACATCCGCATGACACGGTTGTCCTCGGGATCACGCTCCCTCCGGATGAGGCCGTCGGCCTCCAGCGACTGCGCCGTGCGCGTCACCCGCGAAGGGTCCATCTCGTACTCCTGCGTGAACTCGCCCTGGCTCAACCCGTCCCCGCGGCCCAGCACCGTGAGCAGGAACCACTTCATGCCCCCGACCCCGGACTCTCGCTCTATCGTCGCTACCATCCGCTTGAACGCCAGCGCGAGCGAAGGTAGTACAGGATGGACACCCCGGAGAACTTCTGCTTTCTTCTGACCCTCTACCATCTTCCGACCTCTGATAACTGCACGACCGGGAGAAGTCTACGCCCGATCTTTGCAGTTTCAAACTTTGCAAGTGAAAACGTTGTGATAGTGTTCACCTGAAGTGAAAATATGTGTCTTCTACTTGCCCGTGTCGCGCTTGTGGTCGGAAGCACAACGATCATAGGTGTGTCGTGGGTTCCCGCTTTCGCGAGAATGACGGTCTGTGCGGTGGGCGCGAGGCTTTCTTCAGCCGGTGTCTGTGGGATATCCGGCTTCGATCCAGTCCTGTTTGCCGCCCTCGTACTCGTAGGCGTTCTTGTAACCCATGGTCGTCAGCTCACGGACGACCCGCGTCGAGGAGTGTCAGTTGAAATTCGAGCAGTAGGCGATTACCTGGGTGGATTTGTCAGGCAGGAGGTCGGGGATCTCGGTCTTCGTAGGGAACCGGACCGCGCCAGGCAGGTGCCCTTGCGCGTAAGACTGTTCCGAGAGGACTTCGAGTAGGACGAAATCGTCGCCGCGGTCGATCTTCGCTTTCAGGTCTTCACGGCCTATGGTCTTCACGATACTCCTCTCCGCTAGTCCCTCGGGTGCAGGATGACGACCGGGATCTCACGGTCCGTCTTCTTCCGGTAGTCGTCGTACGTCGGGTACATCTCGGTCAACTTCGCCCACAGCCTGGGCTTATCTTCGGGGGTCGCCACCTCGGCCCGAACGTTTATCTTCCGGCCGCCGACCTCGATCGAGGTCTCCGGGTTCGCCTGGAGGTTCAAGAACCAGTCGGGGTGTTTAGGCGCGCCTCCGTACGAGGCGACTATAGCGTAGTCCTCGCTATCCATGGCGTAGAGGAGCGGGGTCGTGCGCTCCACGCCGGTCTTCCTCCCAACGGTATTGAGAAGCAGGACAGGACTCTTGCCCAGGCTGCCGCCCAGCTTGCCGCCGGAGGCGCGGTACACCCCAGCATGTGCGCTTGTCGCGAACTTCATCGCCAACCTGGCCGGTCCGGAGGGATTTCTCCCCGTAGATGTTCCTTCACTTTGACGCATGTATTACTCCTTTACTATCCGGCCCTCTCCGCGCGGCGGAGGCCGTAGACGGCCCAGAGGGCGAGTACGAGTATCAGGATGGCGCTCGTGGTGAAGGCGGCGAGGACGTTCGTCGGGTCGCCGGCCAAAAAGCTGCGGGCGGCTTCCAGTATGGCGGTAAACGGGTTAAGGCGGGCGGCCGTCTCGAGCCAACCTGTAAGCAAGCTTAGTGGGACGAAGACGGGCGCCAGGAACAGGACGAGGAAGATCGGGGTTCGTATCACCGGCCCTGCCTGCTGGGTGCGGAGCATCATCGCAACTCCTGCTCCGAAAAGGGTCGCCGCGATGTTGGCGAGGACGGCGAGTGAGATCAGGCCGAAGAAGTCGAAGCCGCCGATTATGGGCATGCCGGTAATCAGAGCAAACACGGTTACCAGCGTCCCAGTCATGGTGGCGCGCACGAGCGAGGCAATCGTATAGCCGAGGATGATCCCGTACCGGTTCGAGGCGGCGAGCATGAGCCTCCTCGCAAACCCGTTCTCGAAGTCGCCGGCGATCGAAAATCCGGTGAAAGCCCCACCCATCGAGACGGCCTGGAGCAAAGCCCACACGTACTGGAAGGCGATGTAGCCCGCAGCGTAATCGAAGCCGGGCACGTCACCAACCCTCGTAAGGCCTCCTGCGAAGGCGACGAAGAAGAACAGCGGGAAGAGCGCCGGCGCCAGAAATGCGGGGTTGGTGAAGTACTTGTAGACCTGGCGTCCGGCTACGGCCCCCGCCACCTGGAAAAAGCCGCCCATCCCTAGACCACCCTCGTCCGTAAAGAAGCCGCGGCCCCGCCTATCGCCACGACGACGATCGCCAGCGCGAAGCCGAAGCCGAGAGCCAGGGCTTGCGGGTCCCAGCCGGTTATCACGAGGCTCCTTATGCCTTCCACCAGGTAGGAGATCGGGTTTATGGTCGCGACAAAGCGGAACCAGTCCTGTTCGATCAGGTTGCGGGGTAGGTTGATTGAAGACAAAAAGATCACCACGAAGAACAACGGGAACGCGCTCTCTACCGCCTCAACAGAACCCGTTCTTATCGCCAGTATAGCCCCAATACCACCGAACCCGAGGGCGACGAGCACCGTAAGGAGCACGATCACGAACATCCCCCCAACGCCGCTGCTGATGTTCACGCCCATTAGCAGCCCGATCGTGAGGAAGACGACGCCCTGCAGGAGCCCGAGCGCCACGACGCCGGCCAGCATCCCGCCCAGCAACGCTACGGGACGCATCGGGGTTAGCGAGAGCCTGTCGAAGAAGCCGCTCTCGATATCACGGGCCAGGTCGGCCCCGGCCGTGACCGCGCCAAAAAGCGAGGCCTGTATGAGCGGGAAGGCGAAAGCGAAGTCGAGGTACGAGTCGGTCGGAAAACCGGGGATCTTCGAGGCGGCGTCGAGGCCGCTCGCGTTGATGGAGAAGAACATCATCGGGAAGAGCAGCGCCGAGATTATGACCGCTGGCTGCCTCATGGTACGAACCGTGGAGCGCCGGGCCAGTGCCGCGACCTGCGTGAGCAAAGAGGGCCCCCCCACTACTGAGCCTCCTCCATCTCGCCGTCTTCGGCCGCACCTTCCAGCGAGCGTCCAGTCTTCTCCAGGAAGACGTCGTCGAGGCTCGGCTCGTCGAGGCGGAGGTTGGCAACGCGCACGTCCTCACGGTCGAGGGCGCGCACCACGTCGGCGAGGCCTGCGGCCCCGCCCGTGAGCCGCACGGCGACGGCGCCGGGTTGGGCGGGGATCTCCTCCCCGAACTGCCCCAGTACGCTTGCCACGGCGTCGCGGTCGGAGGTGCCTGCGGGCGTCGCCTCGACGCTCGGGCGTCCTATCTCGGCCTTCAGGGCTTCGGGCGTGTCCTCGGCCACGATCTTGCCGCGGTCGATGATCCCGACCCTGTCAGCGAGCACGTCGGCCTCTTCGAGGTACTGCGTGGTTAGGAAGACGGTCACGCCGTCCTCCCTGGCGAGCCGGCTCACCTCGGCCCACAGGGCGCTGCGGCTCTGCGGATCGAGGCCCGTGGTCGGTTCGTCGAGGAAGAGTATTCGTGGGCTGTGCACGAGCGCGAGCGCGAGGTCCAGACGGCGCTTCATCCCGCCCGAGTAGCCACGCACCTTCCTGTCGGCGGCCTCCTCGAGACCGACGCGCTCCAGTAGCTCCTGCCCCCGTCGCCTGCGCTCCTTGCGCGAGAGCCCGTGCAGGGCGGCCTGCAGGTGCAGGTGCTCGCGGCCCGTCAGAAAAGGGTCGAGGGCGGCCTCCTGCAGCGCGGCCCCGATGGACGCCCGCACCTGCGGACCTTCGTGAACGATATCGTAGCCGGCCACCGTGGCGGTGCCTCCCGAGGGCGGAAGGAGCGTCGTCAGCATCAGGACGGTCGTTGACTTGCCAGCGCCGTTCGGACCGAGGAAGCCGTAGACCTCGCCCGGTTCGACGCGCAGGTCTATGCCGTCAACGGCCCGTGGTCCCTTCTTGAACTCCCTGACGAGGCCTTCGACCTCGATCCCCCGCTCCTGGCCCACTAGGCGGCTACCTTCAGGCCCGTAAGTTCTTCGCTGATCTCCCAGAGCCTGCGGCGGGCACCCTCATCGTGGGCGACCTCTTTGGCTTCGATCTCCTTACGGTCCGAGAAGTATTTTCCGCTCACACCATCGACATCGGCCGAGGAAGCCAGCCAGATCAGGCTGTCCGCCCCCTGCTCCGGCGAGCGCATGAAGGGCTTCGCCACCCTGAAGAAGAGTGCCATCGGGCCGGCGTTGTTCTTGCCAAAGTTGGTGCTGACCGCACCAGGGTGCAGGCAGTTCGCGGTGACGAAGGTCCCCTTCAGGCGATCCGCGAGCTCGTAGGTGAACATGATGTTGGCGAGCTTGGTCATCCCGTAGACCGGGAAACCGCTGTATTTGCGCGTGGACTGCATGTCATCGAAGTCGATGTTCCCCCACCGCTGCGCCTCGGAGGAGACCGTGATCACGCGGCTCGGCGCGCACTCCTTGAGCTGGTCGAGCAACAGGTTGGTGAGCAGGAACGGCGCGAGGTGGTTTATGGCGAGCGTCGTCTCGATGCCGTCCGCCGTCTCGGTCCGCTTGCTCTGTACCAGCCCCGCGTTGTTGGCGAGCACGTCGAGCCGGTCATGGCGCTCCAGAAACTCGTCGGCCAGCCTCCTGACCTCGCTCTGCACCGAGAGGTCCGCAAGCATCAGCTCCACGGACTCGCTGTGGCTCTGCGCCTTGATGTCTCGGAGCGCGGCCTCACCGCGCTCCGGGTTACGTCCGACGACCACGACGTTCGCGCCCATCGCCACAAGCGCCACCGCAGTCGCCTTTCCGATACCCGAGGTACCGCCCGTGATGAGGGCCGTCTTGCCTCCCATACCGCTGTTCTGATTGTCCAAGATCTCTCCTGCTCTAGAAAACGCGCGTCAGCCCCGAGTCTATCCGGTAGCACCCACGAGGCTGTGTAAGCGGCACTACGTTCTACGCGCCCGCGGTCTCCACGCCCCCTGGCTTGGTCAGATAGAAAGCCGGGTCTTCGTCTATCATCCAGGACCATTCCTCGCCATCGGAGGCTCGCAACGACTCTGGTGCGACGGATCTCTCGTCTCCGTCGACACTACGTCCCAGAAGTCCTGTGATTTCGTCCTTGCGTCTCACGATCTACCTCCTCTAGACAGATCGATACCGGGGAGATCCACCCTCTCCGCGTTCTCCAGCGTCTGCCAGTAGCGGCGTCCCATTCCTCCGTCGCGCCCGATGTGCCCGAAGCCGGAGCCGGGGATGTGGCCCGCTGCGACGGTGATGCCGTCGGCCTCCATCCACGCGAGCAGCATCTCGCGGGTGCGGGCTGCCTGCTCCTTGTCCATGTCGAAGTGGACGTTCCAGGTGGGCTCCGTCGCCTGCGCCGGGTGAACGATGGCATCGCCAGAGACGAGCGCCTGCTCCCCGCCGGAGGAGACGAGAAGGCTGCTATGGCCCGGCGAGTGACCGGGCGTCGGTATTGCCGTAAGGTGCTCACCGACCGGTTCCTCCCCGTCGAGAAGCCCGAGAAGGCCCCGGTCGTCGAGCCCAGCGACGGCGCGTCCCAGGTAAGGCACGGAGATCTCCCACTCTGCAGCCTGCGTAACGTAGCGGGCCTCGGGAAAGACCGGCTCACCGTCTGGTCTGACGCTCCAGCCGAGGTGGTCGCCGTGCAGGTGGGTCAGAAACACGGTGTCGACATCCTCGGGCTGAACTCCGGCGTTCTCCAGGTCTACGAGTAGGTTGCCTCCCTGGCCCATGGCCTGCGGTCCGACGCCGGTGTCTACCAGGACAGTGCCCTCGGGTAAACGCAAGACGTATGATCCGACACGCCCGAGCAAGGTCTCGCGGTCCGCGAAAGCCCACGGGTACCGGTGAACGTAGGGTTCCCACTGGTCTTGCGAGACGCCGGGGAAGATCTGATCCAACCTGAAGAAAGCCCCCTCCATATCCGTCAGCGCTGTGATCTCGACCCTTCCAACCTTGATGCTTTTCAAGACCGAACCTCCTTCTTAAGAGACGCCTGGTACGCCCTGCTGGCGCACGCCGGACTTGACGCGGTTCATGGCCGCTATTGCCCCGACGACGAACACGACACCGATGCCCTGCGCCACGGTGAGCGGTTGCCCCAAAAGCAGCCAGTTGAGGGTGACGCCGGTGGCGGGATAGGCGAGCTCGGCGAGCGTCGCGTAGCTGGCCGGCGTGCTCCTGAGTCCCCTGTAGTACACCAGCAGGCCAACGAGCCCGGGGAACAACGCAAGAAGCACAAGGTTGCGTGCGACCTGAGGCCCCGCGAGACCTCCGGCGAAACTACCCAAAGGGTTGGGGACCGCGACGGCGGCCCACACGACAAGCAGCGGGAGCGCGACGAGGAAGCGGGCCCCGGTGAGTGTCTGGAAAGAGAGCCGCCCGCCGAGGTAGCGGCCCATCGCCGTAGAGGTGCCCCACAAAGCGGCCGCCCCGAGGGCGGCGAGCGCGAACTCCAGCCTGGCCCGCCCGACCTGCGTGAACGGCGCGAGGATGCCGCCGGGTTCCCCGAATAGGTCCCCGAAGGCGAGCAGGTAGGCGCCGAGCGCGGCGACGGCGAAGATCGGAAGGTACAATACGGTCAGCCTCTCGCCCAGCACCACGGCCGCAGCACCGATCGCGAAAAGAGGCTGCGTCTGTTGCAGCAGCAAGACTGTGTTCACCGAACCCCCGCCGGCCTCGAACGCCGCGAACAGCCCGCTTGTGAACAGTATGGTGGCGATCGCCGACCCCCCCCACCCGACAACGAGGAGGGCACCCCAGCGCCGCAGGTCCAACCTCGACACCTCCCGCCACCCGAGCACGACGGCCGGCACCGCGTACAGTGCCAGCACGAGATGTTCCCCGAGCACGAGCAACACGGGCGAAAAGGCGCTGCTCAAGGGGGCGCGTAACACGGTGTCGGTTCCCCACACCGCGGCCCCGAGCGCGACGAGCAGCACGCCAGCACCGGCAAAACCTCCTGCCACCCGACGGTCGATGGTGCGCGCCCCCGTGCCCAACTAAGCCACCAGCCGGCGCAACAGATCCATCACCAGAAAATCCCTCGCCTCCATCCGTCGCCCACTCCTTCTACAAGAAAGCCACAAGCTCGGCCTACGGTAATCGTGTATATGTACACAGTAACATTGACAATAATGTACGTCAACATGTAAGATGCCGTGAGAGGAGTTGGTACGGTGGATCTCGTGCGAGGCGTATCTTGGGTGCGATAGAGCGTGAAATGGTAGTAGAGGATTCGTCGCTGCGGCTCGTCGACGAGTTCGCCGCGTTCGGGCCTTTGTATCTGAAGTGGGTCAGGTCGCGGTTGCAAGACCGGGGGATGACCTACGCCAGGATGCGGTTGCTCGGGACCTTGCATTGCAAGGGACCCCAGATCATGAGCAGCATCAGCGACGAACTCGGCGTTACGAGACGCAACGTCACGGCGCTGGTCGACGCGCTGGAAGAAGAAGGCTTGGTAAGGCGCAAACCCCACCCCACGGACCGGCGGGCCACTGTCATAGAGATGACGGACCGGGGCGCGCTCACGATGGACCGGGCCTACGACGAGCACCGTATCGCGGTCGCCGAGCTGTTCGCCGGCCTGGACGGGGAAGGCCGGGAGGAACTCACCCGCATGCTCGGCGTCCTGCGCGACGCGTTGCGGCGCGAGGGCATCTGCGGCTAGGGCGGTTCGCGAACCGCCCCTACACGGTATTTCGGTGGTCTTGTGGTGGGCATGATCCCATCTTGAGGGTGGACGCGGAGCCTACAGGTTAATTAGACTCTATTGATGGAACCCGAGACCAAACCGCTAGACGTGCTCACCATCGGGGAGATGGTGGTTGATTTCATCTCCGCCGAGAAGACGGATACGCTGAGCAATGCTTCGACCTTCAAGCGGTATCTCGGGGGATCTCCGGCCAACATCGCGGTCTACATCTCCAAGCTCGGGGGCACCTCGGCCGTTATCGCCAAGACCGGTATAGGCGCGTTCGGGAAGTTCCTAAAGAGCGAGCTCCAGCGCCACGGCGTCACCACGGACTACCTCTCGATGGACCACCGCACGCACACCACCGTCATCTTCGTCTCCTCTACCGCGGCCACGCCGGATTTCGAGGAGTTCAGGAGCGGCGACTACCTGCTCACGCCGGAGGAGGTCTCGGAGGAGGCCATCTCGCGCACCAGGGTGGTTCACGCCTCCACGTTTGCGCTCTCGCGCGAGCCCTGCCGCTCGGCGGTGATTTCGGCCTTCAGCAAGGCCCGCGAGATGGGCAAGCTAGTCTCCCTCGATCCGAACTACAGCAGGAGGGTCTGGCCCGACTACAAGGAGGCCAGGCAGGTCATCCGAGAAGCTTACCGCTACGTCAACGTGACCAAGCCCTCAGCCGACGACGCCAGGCGCATCTTCGGCCCGGAATACGAGCCCGAGCAGTACATCGAGATGTTCCACGACCTCGGCGCCGAGACCGTCGTCTTCACCATGGGCGGGGAAGGAAACCTGATCTCCGAGAACGG
>Ga0126314_10001569_pt1 | contig 11057 bp, 13 predicted proteins | sample Plot105B_FD_92535 | JGI IMG/M metagenome (GOLD analysis project Ga0126314, IMG submission 92535) | Serpentine soil microbial communities from UC McLaughlin Reserve, CA, USA - Plot105B | ecosystem: Environmental > Terrestrial > Soil > Grasslands | place: USA: UC McLaughlin Reserve, Lake County... | reverse complement strand
TCGGGCAGCACCATCCAGCCGATGCGCCAACCGGTCATGCAGTAATATTTGGAAAAGCTGTTGATGACGATGGCGTCCGACGTCAGCTCCAGCGCCGAAACCGAGGGGCCGCGATAGTCGAGCCCGTGGTAGATTTCGTCAGAGATGACGGTGACGCCGAGGCGCTTGCAGGTGTCGATGATGTCGGCAAGGCCCGCGCGGTCGACGGCGGCGCCGGTCGGGTTGGCGGGGCTGGCAAAGAGCAGGCCCTCGAAGGGGTTTTGATGATAGGCCGCTTCGATTTCGGCGCCAGTCAGGTGCCAGTTGTTGGTGGCGGAGACAGGGATTTCGGCGACGGCGAAGCCGAGACCGATCAGGGTGTTGATATAAGCGGGGTAGCCTGGGCGGGTGATGGCGATGCGTGCGCCGGGGCGGAAGCTGGTGTGAAACGCGAGGATGAAGCCGGCCGACGAACCCATTGTCGCCAGAATCATTTCCGGGTTCACAACGACGCCGTGCTGCTCTTCATAATAGCCCACCAACGCCTGGCGGAGGCCGATCATACCCTTTGCGTTTGTATAGCCCTGCGGGTTGGGCAAGGCGCGGGCGACGGCTTCGATGACCTTGGGGGCCGGGGGCTGGCCTGGCTCGCCGACTTCGAGATGACAGATGGTGCGCCCCTGCCCTTCCAGCGCCTTGGCGCGGTTGAGGATGTCCATGGCATAGAACGGCATCAGGCCATCGGGGGCGGAAAGTGTCATGTCCTGGCTCCATTCGTGATGGCTTGGGGTTAAAGCCTCGGGCGCCCTCACTCAACAACAATTGAAGGGCGCGTTGAGCCGGTGGCAATTGTCGTGTGCCAGTCTGGGGCGAGGTCTGCTAGAAGGCCGGAAGCAGAATCTCTGGGGAGCCGCGTTTTCCGATGAATCGCCTGACTGTCGTGCTGGCCGCTGTTGCCGGCATTCTCGCGGGAGCCCTGGGCTATGCGCAACTCAACAAGCCCGAACCGCAGACCGATGCGGTAGCGGTGAGGGCCATTGTCGAGACCATTCTGCAAGAGCGCGATGTGGTGGCGGCGAGTACGACCCCTGCCCCTGTAGCGGTTCCAGTCGCTGCCGCAGAGATCGATCCGGCCGTGCTCAATCCAATGATCGAAGATTATCTGATGAGCGATCCGAAGCTGCTGCAGCGGCTTTCGGTGGCGCTCGAGGACACGTTGCGCGTCGAGGACGAGGCCAAGGCACAGGTGGTCATTGCTCAAATGCAGGACCAGATCTTCAATGATCCGGGCCAGGTGGTGCTTGGCAATCCCAATGGCGATGTCACGCTGGTGGAGTTCTTCGACTACAATTGCGGCTATTGCCGCTCCGCCCTGCCCGATCTCGCCGTGCTGCTGGCCGAGGACCCGGGTCTCAAGGTCATTCTCAAGGAATTCCCGATCCTTTCCAATGAATCGATCGATGCCGCCCGCGTCGGCGTCCTGGTCGGCGAAGCGGATGTCGACTATTGGACGTTCCACGAAGCGCTGTTCTCCAGCCGCGGCAAGGTGGATAAGGCCGTGGCCCTCGAGGCTGCCGGCTCGCTGGGGCTGAGCCCCGTCAACCTCGAACTGCAGATGGGCGAAGAGCGCGTGTCGCAGACGATCCAGACATCCTATGAAATCGCCCAGGCGCTGGGGATCACGGGGACGCCCACTTACATCATCGGCAACGAGATCATTCCCGGCGCAATCGGGGTCGATGACCTGCGGTCGCGGATCGCCAACATGCGCGAATGCGGCGAGTCGGTGTGCAGCTGAGTTTGCATAAAGCCTGAATCTCGCCCGACTCTCTGGGTACACGAGGGGCAAGCACCGACGAGGCTCGCCTTTTCGGTGCATTTCGTGTAACCGCCCTTGCACCGCCGGAAAGAGCCGGTGCACAACGCAAAGACCATGGCAAAGCACGTTCTCGTCCTCAACGGCCCGAACCTCAACATGCTCGGCAAGCGCGAACCCGGTATCTATGGGGCGCAGACCCTGGCGGATGTCGAGGACCTTTGCCGCAAGGCCGGCGAGGATTTCGGGCTTTCCATCGACTGCCGCCAATCCAATATCGAAGGCGAGCTGGTCACCTGGATTCAGCAGGCCCTTGGCACTGCCGATGGCATCCTCATCAATCCGGGCGCCTATTCGCACACATCCGTGGCCATTTACGATGCCTTCAAGGCCGTGAACCTGCCGGTGGCGGAAGTCCATATCAGCAACATTCATCAGCGCGAGGCCTTCCGGCACCATTCCTATGTGTCGGCAGTCGCCTTTGGCGTCATTTGCGGCTTTGGCACGCTGGGGTATAGACTGGCCCTGCAAGCCATGGCCGAAAAACTCGCATAACGCTTCGACAGGAAGCCGGGAGACCGACAAGAATGACCAAGTCATCGCAGGTGGATCAGGACCTGATCCGCGCCATCGCCGAACTGCTCAACAAGGAAAATCTCGCCGAGATCGAGATCGAGCAGGAGGATTTCAGGGTCCGCATCACCCGCTCTTATCCGGTAGAAGCGCCGACCTATGCATCGGCCCCGCAATATTATGCGCCGCCGGCCGCTCCCGCGGCTCCGGCTGCTTCTTCGATCACCGTTCCCGCTGCGGCGCCCGCCGGCAAGGAAGACCTCGCGTCCAATCCTGGCACACTGACGTCGCCCATGGTGGGCACAGCTTACCGCTCACCCGAGCCGGGCAAGCCGATGTTCGTCGATGTCGGCACCAAGGTGTCGGAAGGCCAGACCGTGCTGATCATCGAAGCGATGAAGACCATGAACCAGATCCCCGCCCACCGTTCGGGCACCGTCACCCGCGTTCTGGTGGACGATGGCCACCCGGTCGAATATGGCGAGCCGCTCGTCGTTATCGAGTAAGGAGGGACTTTCACGTGTTTCAGAAAGTCCTGATCGCCAATCGCGGCGAAATCGCCCTGCGCATCCTGCGCGCCTGCAAGGAACTCGGCATTCAGACCGTTGCCGTGCACTCGACGGCCGACGCCAATGCCATGCATGTGCGCCTGGCTGACGAGAGCGTCTGCATCGGCCCCAACTCGGCCAAGGACAGCTACCTCAATATCCCCTCGATCCTTGCCGCGTGCGAGATCAACGGGGCGGATGGGGTGCATCCAGGCTATGGGTTCCTGTCGGAAAACGCGCGCTTTGCGAAAATCTTGACCGAGCACAACGTGACCTTCATCGGTCCCTCGGCGCACCACATCGAAATCATGGGTGACAAGATCACCGCCAAGAAGACGGCGGTGGAGCTCGGCATTCCCGTGGTTCCGGGTTCCGCCGGAGCGGTCGAGAGCGACGAGGAGGCCCTGAAAACCGCCAAGGAAATCGGCTATCCCGTGCTGATCAAGGCCACGGCCGGCGGCGGTGGCCGCGGCATGAAGGTGGCGCTGAGCGAAGCCGACGTGCTGGTGGCCTGGTCGACGGCCCGCTCGGAAGCCAAGGCGGCCTTCGGCAATGATTCCGTCTATATGGAAAAGTATCTCGGCAAGCCGCGGCACATCGAAGTGCAGGTGCTAGGCGACGGCCAAGGCAATGCCGTGCACTTGGGCGTGCGCGACTGCTCGCTGCAGCGGCGCCACCAGAAGGTGTGGGAAGAGGCCGGTGGCCCGACCATCGCACCCGAAGAGCGCGACCGCATCGGCGAGGTTTGCGCCGCAGCCATGCGCAAGCTGAAATATTCTGGCGCCGGGACGATCGAATTCCTCTACGAAAACGGCGAGTTCTATTTCATCGAAATGAACACCCGCCTACAGGTTGAGCACCCGGTCACCGAGCGCATCACCGGCATCGACATCGTCTATGAGCAGATCAGCGTCGCCTCGGGCGAAAAGCTGTCGATGACGCAGGAGCAGGTGCAGTTCTATGGCCATGCCATCGAAGTGCGCATCAATGCCGAGGACCCGCAGACCTTTGCGCCCTCGCCAGGCACGATCACCTTCTACCACCCCGCTGGTGGCGTTGGCGTGCGCGTCGATTCGGCGGTGTATCAGGGCTACAAGATTCCGCCCTACTATGACTCGCTGATTGGCAAGCTGATCGTCTATGGCCGCACGCGCGAGGAATGCCTCAAGCGGTTGAGCCGGGCGATCGACGAATTCGTCGTGGATGGGGTCAAGACCACCCTCCCCCTCTTCCAGCGGCTGATCAAGCAGCCCGACATCATTGCCGGCAACTACGATATCCACTGGCTGGAAAAGTTCCTGGCCGAGAACAAGGTCTGAAACGATCAAGGGGCGCTCTGCGCCCCTTTTCATTCTATCGACTTGCCATAGCCCGCCGCACCGACCCCTTTGATATCGAGATCACGCCCGAACTGATCGTGCGGGCCTATCGCGCCGGCATCTTTCCCATGGCGGAAGATGCGGCGGACGAGGACCTGTTCTGGGTGAGCCCGGAATGGCGCGGCATCATGCCGATCAAGGGCTTTCACGCCTCGAAAAGCCTGCGCAAGGCCATGCGCAAATCGGGCTGGACCATTAAGGTCGATACCGATTGGCACGGGATCATCGAGGGCTGCGCCACGGTTGGCAAGGATCGGTCGACGACCTGGATCAATGCCACCATCCGCGCGGTCTATGGCCAATTGTTCGAGCGCGGCATCGCGCATACCGTCGAAGTCTGGGATGGTGAGGCCCTCGTTGGCGGGCTCTATGGGCTTGCGATCGGCGGGGCGTTTTTTGGCGAATCCATGTTCCACCGTCGGACCGATGCCAGCAAGATGGCCATGGCGCATCTTGTAGATCGGCTCGATGCCGGAGGGTTCGTGCTGCTCGACACACAATTTGTCACGCCGCACCTGGAATCGCTGGGCGGTGTGGAGATTCCACGCGCCGAATATGAGGAGCGGCTGGGAGAGGCGCTGGCGCTCGAAGGAGACTGGTGGGCATGGGAGAAGCAATGAATCCGCGCGTACGGCTGCCGCACGCGCTCAAGCCGCTCGAGGGGCATGAGTGGACGCAGATCACCATCGGGAAATCTGGCGCCTCGGTGTGGCGCATCGCGATGGGCGAAAGCGCGCTGTTTCTCAAGGCCGAGCCAAATGAGGATCTGGCGGAAATGCCGGGAGAAGTGCTGCGGCTCGATTATCTCGCGGAAATGGGATTTCCGGCGCCACGCATCGTCGACCATGTGGAGGCCGATGACTACCACTGGCTGTTGATGACAGGGGTCAAGGGCGAGGACCTGACGCATGTGACGGGCAAGCCCGAAGTGCTGGTAGAGGTGACGGCGGATGCGCTGAAGCGCCTCCATGCGCTTGATCCCGCGCATTGCCCGTTCGATCACAGGCTTGAGCGGCGGTTGCAGGATGCGGAGGCAAACCTGCTGGCTGGTCGGGTCGACGAAAGCGATTTCGACATCGACCACGTGGGCTGGACGGGGCGGCAGGTTTTCGACTGGCTTCATGCCAACAAGCCGCGCGAGAGCCACATGGTCGTGACGCATGGCGATGCGAGCCTGCCCAACCTGATGGCGCTCAATGGCCGTTTCAGTGGCGTCGTCGATTGCTCGCGGCTCGGGGTCGCCGATCGCTGGCAGGACCTGGCGTTGGCCTGCAGCAGCCTTGAATACAACGGCGGCAAGGCGCTGGTCGCGGATTTCCTTGCCGCCTATGGGGCGGAGTTCGACGAGGAACGATACGCCTACTACATTTCGCTCGACGAGATGTTTTAGTCCTTGAGCTTGAAGGCCAGGGTCGTCACCCAGTCATTCATGTCGGGCACTTCGCCGGGATCGGACTCGTAGATTTCGAGCCGGCAGGCAAAGTGGTCGCCATCTGGCTTTTCCTCGACGTCGAACTTTTGCTGGGTCAGGTTCACCCAGCCGATGAGCATGCCGGTGACGGTGATGAGCTGGTCGGGGTGGCCGGTCCACGAAAGGCCGATGAAATTGCCTGCGGGCAAGGTGCCGTTGCGCACATTGCCCTCTTCGGGGCCGAGTGCTTCGACGGCGATGCCGGCTTCGACATCGAGCGTCTCCGCCATGTTGATGCGCCGATAATTGTAGAAGGCTTCGCCGACAGGCTTCAGCCCGTGTTTTTCGAGATGGGCAAAGACCTGCGGGAAGCCTTCATTGGCCGGCTTCTGCATTTGCTGCATGGTGACGGTGAAGGGCACATAGATATAGGGCTGGGCCGGACGGTTCTCTGTCTTTGGCAGGGTAAGCATGGCTTTTATCCTTTCGGTGTTAATCGACCTGGCCGCCGCCTGTGGCGTTGGCGAGCGTGGCGGTCATGCTCGAGGCAAGATCGCTCGACAGCAGCACGACGGCGTCCGCCACCTGCGAGAGCGAGGAAATCCGCCGTAGCGGGGTGTTCTTGGCGACCTCGGCGTGCATTTCATCAAAAGTGATGCCGCGCTCGGCCGCGTGGATTTCCCAGACTTCGCGGACGCCGGGGGAATCGGGTGAGCCAGGCGAACGAACCCAGCAGCAACGGACGCCCTTGGGGCCGTTCTCGACGGCCAGATGGCGCAAAAAGTGCTCCACGGCCGCGCAGGCGACGCCGAAGCCGCCCATCTGGTTATAGGCTTCGCGGGCCGCATTGGCGGTGATGCCGAGGATGACTCCACCGCCGTTCTCGCCCATGTGCCGCGCCGTTTCCGTGCCGATATTGAACCAGGACTTTAGACCGCGCTCGACCGGCATGACGAAGCGCTCGAAATCGAGGTCGTAGAGGTCATTGCCCTGGGCATCGCCCCAGTCGATGGCGCTGAAGACAATGTTGACTCGGCCGCTGGAGGCAACGGTGCGATTGAGGTGCGCTATCACCGAGGTCCGATCGAGCGCGTCGACGGTGTCGACATGGACCTCCCCGCCCCCGGCGCGCAAGGCAGTAGCTGCGGCTTCGAGCTTCTCCCGCCCGCGGGCTGCAAGATGGACCACCGCCCCCTCGCGTAAAAATGCCTTGGCGACGGCGCCACCGACTGCACCGCTGCCGCCATAGACGATGGCGGTCTTTCCCTTGAGCAACATGCACACCTCCCTAGGCGCGCGAATGCACGCGCCCGCCACATCCGACGAGTGGACGGGATGGATTTGAACACGGTCCAGCGAAAATTTATCGCTGGTCGGGCGGAGGGACGTTTGTGCTGGTCTTGCACTCGATCAGCCACACGTCATAGACGGGGTGATCGACGGCGCTGAGGGCGGGACTATCGGCGAACATCCAACCAGTAAAGATGCGCTTGGTCGTGCCATCGAGGGAACGCTGGTCGACTTCGACAAAGACAGAGGTGCGCTGCACCGTGTCGGTCGCGGGCCGATTGTAGCAGGCGCGCGTCGTGATCTCGAGCGCGCCAAACAGCACAGTCTCGTCGACATAAACATCGAAGCGGGTGATGCGGCCGGTGATCTTGTCGAGGCCGGCGAGCGTGGCGACCGGATGCGCCAGCGGCTGGGCCGAGGCAGGCATGGCCAAACCCGCCAGCCCAATGAGGGCCAGCAGGGCAAGAGCACGAAAAATCAAGCGAAGGGGCATCGACGCCTTATTCGGGCGACCAGGCCTGGTAGTCGCCGGTGACGCGGGGGCGCTCGCCCTTGTTGAGCAAGCTGCCATCGGGGCGGTAGGCCTCGGCCGTGCCGGTCAGGTTCGGCTGGTGCGGCTTTTCCCAGGCATGGGGGACATATTTGGCATCGGTCGGAACGACATCGGTGCGGTGGTGCATCCAACCGTGCCAGCCGGGCGGGATGGCAGACGCATCGGCGTAACCCGCATAGGTCACGTAGCGACGGTTCGCCTTCATGTCCTGATAGTAGCGGTTGCCGAATTCGTCGGAGCCGACATAGTTGCCGAAGCGCTTGATCCAGAGACGGGTTCCCCAGGTCTGGCCGCGCCACCAGGCGAAGATTTCAGTGAGGAACTGCTTGGTATCAGACTTGGCCACGGGACGATTCCGCTCAACGTGTAGAATTAGCCTGCGGTTTATCACGCTCCCCGCGAGGAGCCTAGACCTAAGGTGCGCATTTCGGGGGCACATTGCCGCGACGGCAAGCGGAGCATGAGGGGAATCGGGGAGCCATGACGAATTCGCGATTTCTCAGAATCTATTACGCCTATGCCTTCCTCTTCGACTTCATGTTCGCCTACGCCGTCTATGCGGCGCTTTTTTCGCTAGAGGGATTGAGCATTGCCGAGATCGGCGTTCTCCTCGCCTTCTGGTCGGCTGCCGCCATCGTGCTCGAAATGCCATCGGGAGCGCTTTCGGACCACTTTGACCGGCGCGTGCTGCTGATCCTGGCGCCGCTCGCCAAGGCGGGAACCTTCGTTCTCTGGGGGCTCGCGGCAGGCAATTTCTGGATGTATGGCGCAGGCTTTATGTGCTGGAGCCTTGGGCAAGCCATGCAGTCTGGCTCGCGCGAGGCGCTTCTCTATGAGCGCATGGAAGCGGACGGGCGCAGCGCCGACTTCGACAAGGTTTTGGGCCGCGACAACGCGGCCGAAGGGCTGGGTATCGGGTTTGGGACGCTGTTCGGCGGCTTCGTCGCCTATTTCGATTTCGACTGGGCGATCTGGTTGTCGATTCCGCCGCTGCTTCTCGCCTCGGTCCTCGCCTTCTGGCTGCATGACGTTCGCCGCGGAAATGCGCAGGAAGACGGGGATGAGCATGAAGGTAGCTATCTCGGCCACTTCGTCGACGCCTGGCGGGAGTTCCGGAGCCATGCCGAGTTGCGCTTCATTACCACCTATGTGGCGGCAGGGCTGATCGTCTTCGAACTGCTCGAAGAGTTCGATGAGCTCTATTTCCTAGCTGTTTCCCTGCCAATCTGGATGTGGGGCGTGGTCGCGGCGGGGATCGAGGCGGTTTACGCGCTCTCAAGCATCCATGCCCACCGTCTTGCTGGACGACCCTGGCTGGCCTGGGCGTTGCCGCTGGTGGGCGGAGTACTGTTAGTTCTCTGCTCGGTCGGGCAAAATGTCTGGTTCGTGCTGCCATTGGCGGCGGCCTATGTGGTTGTGGCTCCGGTGACGGTGCTTGCCGAGGCGCGGTTTCAACGCGTCATGGACGGCAGGAGCCGTGCGACGACGACATCGGCGCTGGTGATGGCGGAGAACGTGGTGGGCATCGTTGCGACGCTGGCGTTCGGCTTTCTCGCCGAGTGGGTGGGCATCCTGCCGGCCTATGGCTGGGCGGGTCTGGTCATGGTGCCGCTCGCGCTGTGGGTGATCGCGCGGCAACGCAGCGGGCTGCGGGCCACGGATTGAGCAAGGAGAATCTGGGCAAGCCCAACGATCACGTTTGTTCGCCCACACCGAACCTGTAGAGCCTCACCGCGTTTCGTCAGTCACGCCAACACTGGGAGGCCTTCAATGGCACAGACGCATCATCGTGGCACGCTGGTTCCGCAGGAAACCAATTTCGACAATGCCGACCAGGCGGGCATTGCCCAGCCCTATAGCCAGAGTGAGATCGAGGATCTGCTGTATGGCGACGATCGTTCTACCGAAGAGCGCCTGGCGCGCTTGCGCGAAATGCGTGACGAAGCGGCGATTCGCGAGAGCGGCGACTGGGGCGATGAGGATCCGGCGGCAATCCTTGATGAGCTCGATCGCGCCATCGAAGAACTGAGCGGCGATGCCGAGGCCAGCGACGAGAATTTTGAACTGGCTGGTGTCTTGATCGACGACCCGGCCAATCATTCGCATACCCTCTCACCCGATGATGTCGACGCGCTGCAGGAGCTTTCTGGCGAGGACGAGGCAGAGGAGGCGTTCTTGGAAGATGACGAGGATGGCCCGGCAGATGACGAGCAATTGGCAGGGAGCGAGGCGTTCCGGAAGGACACGCACTGAGCCAGCAATCCGACCGTCAGGCAGTCAGAACCTCTACCAGCACCCCGGCCTCTCGCCGGGGTGGTGTTTTGTGTGAGCTAGGGTGTCTGAGCACCGCGATTGGCCAGGTAAATCGAATAGAGCGACGTCGTCGCGGTGATGAAGAGACGATTGCCCCTGATGCCGCCGAAGGTCAGGTTGGCGACGCGTTCGGGAACGTTGATGCGCCCCAGCAGTGTACCGTCGGGGGCGAAGCAATGGACCGCGAAGCCGCCGCTGGTCCAGACATTGCCGTGAACGTCGACGCGCAAGCCGTCTGGAATGCCGGCCTCGACCTCGCAGAAGACGCGGCCATTGGTGAGGCTGCGTCCATCCACGACGTCGAAGACGCGGATGTGCCTAGGCGCATCGAGCTTATGGCTGGCGCCGGAATCAACGACATAGAGCAGCTTTTCGTCCGGCGAGAAGGTCAGGCCATTGGGCTGCAGGAAATCGGTGACCACCGCGGCGAGATCGCCCGTTTCGGGGTCGAGCCGATAAACATTGCGCGTGGCTTGTTCGGGCTCGGCCTCGAAGCCTTCATAGTCCGAAAGAATGCCGTAGGTTGGGTCGGTGAACCAGACGCTGCCGCTTGAATGCACCACGACATCGTTGGGCGAGTTGAGGCGCTTACCCTCGAAACGCTCTGCGAGGACGGTGATGGACCCGTCGACTTCGGTGCGGGTAACGCGGCGGGGGCCGTGTTCGCAGGTGACGAGGCGCCCCTGGCGATCGCGGGTATTGCCATTGGAAAAGTTGGAATCGCCGCGGTAGACGGAGACCGTGCCATCGGGCTGGTAGCGCATCATGCGGCGATTGGGGATATCGCTCCAGAGCAGGTAATCGCCATCCTTGAACCAGACCGGACCCTCGGCCCAGCGGCAGCCGGTATAGAGCTTTTCGAGTTCGGCAGCGCCGATGATGAGATCGTTATAGCGCGCGTCGATGACGTCGTGGACACTGTCGGCCACTTTTTCCTCCCCTGGCGCAAAATGCTGCGCCGCCAAGACCCTGCCTCAAAGTCCTCAGACAAGGTCAGGCGACCATAATTGCGGGGACGGATGGCGGCAATGGCGGCTTGGGCCAATTAACCGCTCGTCAGCCCTGCCGTGAGACTGTCCCGCCCAAGGGCTCACAGCCGACAAAGGATTACGATGACCACTTCACTTTCTCGCCTCGCCGCCGCAGCCGGCATTGTTCTTCTCGCCGGAACCGCGTTGGCGGGTTGCTCGGTGAT
>Ga0126314_10001565_pt1 | contig 11063 bp, 13 predicted proteins | sample Plot105B_FD_92535 | JGI IMG/M metagenome (GOLD analysis project Ga0126314, IMG submission 92535) | Serpentine soil microbial communities from UC McLaughlin Reserve, CA, USA - Plot105B | ecosystem: Environmental > Terrestrial > Soil > Grasslands | place: USA: UC McLaughlin Reserve, Lake County... | reverse complement strand
GGCGACTTTAGCGACGGAGATAGCTTTGAGGAGTAGCGAGCAGTGGGCGCTAAAACGCTACCTCACGATAGACGCTCTCGAAGAAGCAAAGAAACCAAACCCACAACTTTCGAGACATTGACTGTAACCGCATCTACCACACTGTTGGGGAACCTCCAAGTAGTGCCCGTAATGCATGGTGCACCTACCCATCTCTTTAGTCGCTTCGAGAAAAGCGTTTTGGCGGCGTTGCTTGTTAGGGGACCGGAGATGCGAGCGGTAAAGTACTTTACACCCACCAGCTGCTGTCCTGGTTTGAGCAAGTTTTCGAAGAAGAACCCGTTTACGCTGGAGCGGAAGCTCGATGCCGAGCACGTGACAAAGACGCAACTCCCTCTCGAAGAAATGGAAGATCAAGGTGCCTACAGCGCCTTGCACACAAAATTGCCCCACCCTACCTCCAGGGTGGATGTTCGCCGACTGCAAGGCTTGCTGCGAAGATGGGTGGACACCCCCACCTTGGCTGCTGAAGAGGCTGCGTTATAGATGGGGCAAGGTCATCGCAAGTCGCTGTAGGACTTGCACCATCTGTTCACCCGAGAGGCGAGAAGAGTACCATACATCCTAGCAGTATTAGCAACATCTAATCAATAGCTCATACAACCGCAATCAATCCCATGATACTAGTTATGATGCGGACTGCCGGCCCAGCAATGTCGGCAGCGTAAGACGCTCACAGGTTATTGACGGCATAAGCTGCTAGCAGCACGATAATCGCCAGCGAGATCACTGCCTGTACCATCATTGCCACCTTTGCCGGCCGCGATAAAACCGCTGTGTCGGTTGGGGACAGGGCTGTACTAGTGTTGAGGCCAAGAACAGATAATCCACAAAACGCGGCGACCAGGTGGGTCCGCTACCGGTAGCCTTTCTGAACGTCATCTGCGGGAACAAGAACGCCCCGTCCGGGTGGCCTTCGCGCCGCTCACGCTTGTGCGGTCCGCCTGCATCAAGAAGCCAGTACCAGAGCCCGAACACGAGCACGTTGATAATCCACAGCGCCACCGCGGATAGTAGTAGAGTAGGTGTCGACTCGACAAAGCTGCGCTGAAATAAACTTACCACCAGCAGGCCAAGCCACAAGAGTGCGAATAGGGTTATGACCACGGTGGCGATTACCGACAGAACATAGTTGGCTTGAGGGTGGCCCCGACGGTGTGTGCGGATGGTCGGCACGAGGAGAGCAGCAACGAGGACGACGGGTAGCCAGCGCAGGGTGGCGGCAATACCCCATGGCAAGGGGGTGAAGTACAGTAAGCTGCTCGCTAGCAACGACAGCAAGGCGCTCGCTGCCAACGCGACCACGGCGGGCCAACGAGGCTCCAGCTCTCCTGTGGCTAACCGCCGTTCGAGCTCTTCTGGCATTCCGGTGATCTGTTCCTCCCGTCTAGTGTGTAGTCAGGCCGGGTGCAGTCCCTTTGTGCCCGAAAGTGTCCTGGCTACCCACGACCGTATTTCAATCAGCACACTACGTACCTGAGTAATTCTAATTGTGCTGGAGGTTTCCCTGGTACCATCTCCTCTAGTCTGTCTCTCTTTTGTTAGATGAATGGTCGCGTATTTTTCAAGAACCCTAAGGTGAGGCAGTGCCAAAAGTGCCAGAAGCCTCCAGAGCATCCTTTTGGTACTTTTGGCACCCTACTGGTTCGCGTATTTGGAGAAAACACACCGCCCGCACAGCGTGTTGGACTGATATTGTCCGCTTGGCTGATCGACGAGCACGCTTACAGAACCTGTGCAAGAAGACTGTTGGCGCCCCACTACTGTCTATCGGTCCAATAACTATGAGATCCCCTGCATCCATTCGCCTCTTCGATCAGAGCTTTCAGCTCCTCAATGGACGTTACGGAGGTTCTTCTTCTATGGGCCATTCCTATGGGCCATTCTGTGGCAGTTCGCGCAGAGGGGAACTAAATCTGTGGCAGGGTCTACTTCTCCCTCGTGCCGCGAAAGGGGTCTGGCGTGGTGGATCTCGATGTAGCTGCGCCGGCCGCATAGCCTTCTTTTATCAGTAAACCGCATGTCAAGACACAGTGCTCATGAATAAGGCTAGGCCCCACCCAAGCAGGAACACGCCCAGTGGCGCACTGAGCCGTCGACCCCAGGTCATATTCTTCTCGGTGCCCATCACCACGGCTAACGCCAGCATCCAGCCAACGTTTCCGACGCCGACCGCGAACATTAGCAGCATCAACGACCAGCAGCAACCGAGGCAAAACAGTCCGTGATGCGCGCCGAGCCGAAAGGCCTGCGCTTTGTCATGGCGGCCGCACCAGCGCTCCATGATGAAGCTCAAAGGAGAGCGGCATTTGTCGAGGCAGTGGTACTTCAGTGGTGTGAACTGGTACAGCCCTGCCAGGAGCACCGTCACCGCTCCCAACACCCAGACGTTGGCCTGCAGCCAAGCGTTGTGCTCGACGGCATGGTGTAGCATCCAATCGCCTAGGTAGATCACGAAGCCGAACAGCATCCAGATGCAGAGATAGCCGACCAGGAGCAAGGCGACCAGTAGTTTCTGATCCCTACGCCGGTTGGTGAGGGTGTGAAACGAAGTTAGGAGCGGCAGACTGGTCGGCAGCATCATAGCGACGATCATCAAGGCCCATCCTGCGATGAAGATGAGCATGAGGCCTCCACCCCCTCTTACTTCATCCAAGTGATGGTGGCTAAGGAACCTGGCGTAGGGCGATTGCCCCCAGGCCCATAGCGCCAGCCAGGCCAGGACGATCAGAGCGCCCATCAGCGGCAGGAAGTATCTGTGGTTAGCTGTAGCCTGCACGGCTTCGGGCCGCCTTCATGAAGCCCACGCCTCAGGCCTCGAAGCGAAACCTTACCTGGACAACGCTATGCCCCTGGGGGGGCGAGGTCTCGCTCCAACCGGGAGTAGTGGAGAGTGCATTTTCGTGAATGGTGTGAGCTCGGCCCTCGGCTTCTTGGAGCGGAGCAGTGTCGGCCTTAATATCCTGGCCGATCGCTAGCCTCCCTTTGCCCCCGTTGTCACTGAAGGTGATGGGCGCGCGCTCCGTGCCGATCACTTCGCCGAACAACTGCGCCAGGTCGGCCACGGGGCCACCTAGTCTCCCAGTCCACGCGTTCAGCAAGGCTTCCTCCTGCTCGGGCGTGGCCTCGTCGTCTATGTAGAGGGTCACCCTTACAGCCCCCTGGGTTGCAACACTGCTACACGGAGTGTCGGCCACGATCGCTACGGTGCGGCCTGAAACATCGACGTCCTCGATGGCCCCGTTGTCGATGTGCCACGAGAGGACCGTACCGCAGCCCTCGTAAGGCTCATACCCCGCCCAGCAGGGACAGCCTCCCTCGCACGTGCAGGCTTCCAATGAGGTTCCGTTCAGTTGATAGGCCATTTCTGTTCTCCAGTTAGGATTGCGTACAACGTCTAGTGAGCAGCATGCATAGTGCTCTTAGAACTTGTCCGCTTCTTCAAACTCACCAGCCCACAGCACAGCCTCACCGCTGCGACTCGGGAAGCTCCAATGCTCAAACGTTCACCCCCTCATCCAGGTAAGTGACGTGGATGTGCAGCTGGTGCTCAGGGTCGGAGTCGGGCGGTCCTTCAGGGGAGGGCTGGTCCCCTCCTGCCCTCGTCCACATATTGCCCTGGTAGATTATCCACCAGATATCCGGCGGATTCGGGTCGTCGAAGATCGCGTCGTAGACCTGCCGGCCTATATCGACCGGGAGCGGATCGCCCCTGCCCCCGAAGCCCCACACGTCGAAGCTAGTAATGTCCCGATTCCAGACTGGCGGGTGCTCGAAGTACGTGTTGATCCAGATTTTCTCGTAGAACTCGTCCATATTGACGAGCCGAGAGGTCAACTCCTCTATGTCGTCGCGCCAGTCGTAGTTCGTCGGGTGCTCTCGCACATAGTCGACCGACGGGTCTCCATCCTTGCCAAGCCCGGTCTTGAGCACGACCGCTTTCCTCTCAGGGTTGGGCGCGGGCTCGAACGCGGCGTCGGGGATTTCTAGATCGTCGGGCAGCTCCTCCATGGCACGGTCGTAATACACGCGCCTCTGGGGATCGGCACCACCCCTCACGCCGAACACGGTGCTCTCGAAGTCCCCGTCGTCTGCGAACAGGTTCAGGTTCCCCAGGCTGCTCATGTTCTCCCAGTAGAAGCCCGCCGTCGCCCAACGGGCCGGCATATTCTCCAGAAGGGTTGGGCGCGCCACGCAGGGTATACTGAACGCCTCCGCAATCCGCGTGTAGTTGTTCCGGCCCGTGATCTGTATGTAGCCCCGGCCCTTGAACCTCACACCGTCGCCGGGCTGAATGTTGCCGAGGTCGAGTCGCCCCTCGTAGTCGGCGCCCGAGGCGATCTCCTCGGTGAAGAAGAGCTCGCCGGACTCCTTGGCCACGTTGGCGAGCCAAGCTGCCGCCCGGAGCTTGCTCGTGATGTTGAAACGCTGCATCGTCGCGCAGCACGCGGGGAACTCCGTAACCTCGTCGTCCTGCGGGATGTTCGGCATGATGGCCCGCAGATGCGCAGGCGTCAGGTTAGTCATACTGCACGCTCCTTACTGATAGCTTCCTTCTTCGCTTCCTTCATCTACTCACGAAGCGACCTGCTCAGCACAGCTCGGTCAAGTCCCGATTTTTCTGAGCAGCGCTCCTTGGGGAAGATGCCCTTGCGTTACTTCGACAATGACCTGAAGTAACAACGTTGTCAAGGCTTGGCAAGATTCAGGAAGGGAAACTCTAGAGCTAGGGCAGGTTGACTCTATTCACCGAGAATCCGAGAGTAGGCAATGCCGGAAGCTCGGTTTCCGAGAAGAACTCTTCTAGGAAGCCCGCTGAACAAGCCCGCTTGCCTACGCCCCTATCGGGATATGCCCCGATGTGAGTAGAGTAGTTCGCAAGGTATTACGCGTAGAGCATAGTGTCTAACAATTAGGCACTACAAAACCAGAAGTGGGAGATTGGTACGGCCACGCCGGCTATACGGCAGCTTGCGATGAGGTTGACCCACACGGACTTGCTCTTTGCCATGCCGGACTCGACCGCGTCCATTATCTTCCTGGGCGACTCTTCCGGGTAAGCCTTCATACTTTTCACTGAATTTCGCTGCCAGGTATTGACACCTTTGTTATCTATGGTCATAGTCAAGTTAGGAAAGGATCTTGCGATCTTGTACTGAGGAGAAGAAGAAGGAGGACACCCTTATGCACAACCACCACGACATGCACCACCCTACTGAGAGCGCAGCCACTCCTAGTGAGGGCGCAGCCACTCATGGGATGTTGCTCTTCGGAGAACAGACAGCTTATCTTTCCCACCTTCCGATGTTCGGCCCTCCTCATAATTTCCAGGCCATCCTTGAAGTGAGGCTGCTATCGGAGGACGGAGTCGACCTTTTACCGGCAATACAGGACGATCGTAGGGCACACCCACAATTCAAGATGTATTCCTTCGTGCCTACACGGGATTTCGTTCTAACAGATCTCGTTACGTTTATGCTCGATGAGCATGAGCATCCCCAGCACCCGGTACTTGACTCATTTCCAGGAAAAGTCTATCGGGGTCACTTTGAGACCTGGCATGAGCATGAAAAGTCAGAGTTCAAACCTGCCACACCGATTCCCGAGCTTGTTAATGTCTTCGCTCAGGTCACTAACGTTGTTCTTTTTCGAGAGTTAGACACGTATGCACAAGCACCACCTCTGCTTCCCCAACTGGGCTACTTTCTCTTTGGTACAGCACAGGAACTATTCTTAGCTCATGTGATTACCCAGCCCCGTAACTTGGCTGAAGATTTCGATCAAGTATTGGGGGTCCAGTTAGTAGACGGTCATCAGCTCACTGATGATGAACTACGCCGGGGTATGTTAGTGACTTTCCCTGAGAGGGCAAATTCCGAAGATCAGAAGATAAACGAGCAGGAGCAGGTTACCGGAGATGTTTGGCTGCCTGGGCAGGGTACTCCTGAATCCATAACTGTGCAGTTTAGAGGAGGCACCGAGTTTTACTTTGAGACGGACGACCTTAAGAGGATTCCCGTCCACGCCCAGGAAATGCAGATGTAGCCGACCTTAACACCTTGGCCAGCGCCAGAGCCATAAGCCACAATGAGGCAGGGAGGCACAAGCCCCACGCCCGTACCCCTGTGAAGAAAGTCCTGTGTAGCCTACCGACTGCGTAGTACGCACAGCACTACACAGGATAAAGCAAAGATGTGCCGTCTGTGGAGCATCAGAGCGCGCCCGGCAGGATTCGAACCTGCGACCCGCGGATTAGAAGTCCGAAGACCTGCGTTCTAGCCTGTCCTAGCGTGTCCGGAAATTCGCCTTATTTACGCGGTTTTTCATGTTTTCGAGAAGCTAGCTTTCCTATTGCGTACTAGCCTGTACTAGCCCGGTTGCAGTACGATTGCAGTACACTGCAGTGTAATTAGCTTGTGTTTTTCGTCGCCGTCAGGTCACCTGGTCAGCCATGGAGCTTAACTATAAAGTGACCACTATCTTAGGATCAGCAAGGCTCGGACTCGAACCAGGTACGCCATACTATGTGGCTACCGTTGATGGGCGATAGGCTTAATATTCTCTCGCCCTCGCTGCCCGTCAAGAGCCAACCTCGCACGCCTCAAACGGCTACGAACCTAACGGGCAGAAAGAGGGGCAGTAGGTATTGAGTAAGGGAGGTACTCTGGCCACTGTACGGATTTTAAGTCCGCGAACCTATGTTCTGTCCTGTTCTAGCTCGTCAGAGAATTAGGCTTTCTTAAGCCAAATAAACGATTTAGTTCCATGAGGGACTTCTGTTCCGTTCGGCTGTGTTCTATCCCTACTGCTGCCACTCCCCGACACGTAGGCCGTGACCTCGAGGATCAACGGCGTAGCGATAAGGAGTGTAGAGGCGTCGAACCTACCGGTGAGCGCTTCTCTCTCGCCAAGCATCTTTGTATAGCCGCCCTATATAAAGGTGCAATGTGGTTACCTCCGCCGTGACTCCATAGCATCTGCTAGCTCGGTCAGTGTCTCGACGATCATCTCCGGAGGCGAGCCGAGCGGATCGAAGAGGCCACCGGAACGATCCACCCACACCGCCCGCATCCCGGCGGCCTCGGCCCCGACGTCGTCGAAGGGGTTTGAGGAGATAAGCCAGACCTCCTCGATTGGCCGGCCGAGGCGATCCGCGACGTGCCGATAGACCTTCGGGGACGGCTTGTACACCTTTACCTCATCGACGCTGATAAACCCCTGGAAATACTGGTGGAGTCCCTCTTGATCTAGCGTAGCCTGCAGCATGTCCGGGGTTCCATTGGAGAAGACGACCATCTCGTGGCCGGCTTCCTTCAGTCGCTTCAGGCCCGAGTCGACATCGTCGAACCGCTCTAGATTGTTGTACTGTGCTATAAGCACATCTTTTTGATCCGCTTCTAACTCCTGCCCGGCTGCGGCGAGCGCGTAGTCAAGCGCCTTGCGCGTGATCCATTCGAAGTCTTCGTAGCGCTCCATAACAGTGAGGCGGAAGGTGAGCTCGAGCTGCTTTTGCCGCCACACCTCCGCTACTCGCAGCGCATCTTCATCCGGGATGTACTGTTCGAGCTGTTTCCAGATGCGGATCGGGTCGACTAAGGTGCCGTACATGTCGAAGGCTAGCGCCTCGGGAGCTGACATTGAGTCTCCTTTCGGTAGAGGTTACGGGACCGGGAACGGGGATGAGGCTGCCGCCTCGGGACCATCGAACGCCTGCTTCAGACGGATCATATCGATCGTAACGTCGCAGATGAATCGCTGGTACATGAACAGCAGCCCGTTAAGCCCAGCAATCTCTGAAGGCGTGCATAGCTCGTTGAGCTTGTTCGATTCAATCCCTGTGGAGGTCGGGAAGCCCCGGATCAGCTCACGGGCCTGTACGAGCAGTGTACGGCCCGCTGCGTCGTAGCCTTCGGTTCGGACGACCGGCTCGAGCGTCTCGTCGAGAGCGAGTTGGAGATACTCCGGCCAGTTCGCCAGAACCCGATAGTCGCTCGACGGGCCGTGGTGAAAATGCAGGTCGGTGATCCGCTTGAAGAGCGCCTGCACTTCGGGGGATGCAGTGTCCGGGTCGACGAGCTGGAGTGAGGCGACCCCTTCGGGCAGGCCACGCGGTATCAGGGCGGCATCATCCCGGGAAAGGTCTGCTCCACCGGAGGAGCGTTCTTGGAACGCCTCGGTCCAGGCGGTGATGAGCAGCAAATACTTCGGGTTGCCGTAGTTGAGGACGTCGAGCGCGTGCCGGACCGCATCGATCTGCGCCTCGTCCCATCCCAACTCTTGCAGCCTGGGTCGGGGATCCGGCGGGTTCGGACCGGGGAGCAGAGACCGCTCGCGTAACGTGTCGGCGGCGCGCTCCGCATAGCGCGTTGCGAAGTTTGGCTGGGCTGCACGCCACGCTAGTGGCAGGTAAGCGGGGAAGGTTGCGAGGACTCTACAGGCGAACGCGACCCAAGCGACCCGAAGCGTATCCTGAATGTCGTCGTAGATCTCCCTCAACTCTCCGGTCGCATCCGCGTGGTCGACTTGAGGAAACTTCTGGGCGGGTGTCATAGGCCAACTCCCTTCTTCTCTTTAGCAAAAAACAGCTACGAGGACATCTGAGGAACTACCCCTCCGCGCCGGCACCGGTCTGGGCCCGGAAGGCGACCTCGTCGAACCTCGCCTCGTTCTCCAGGCTACGTCTCCCCAGGAGTGTGCCGAGCATAGCGCCTGCGAACCGGCGGGCGACGGATTGCTTAGCATGGGTACGCTGATAAGCGCGATGCCCTAAAAGGCTTTGCTCATCATAGCCTCAGAGCGCTTGGTTAGGGACCGAACCGTACTTTATCCTGCGACGTCTTCGGCCTGCAGGTACCTCATGCCCCTCAGATCCATCCAGTACCGCCCGCGGTTATGGGCTAGCCGGATAAGGGAGTTGTCGCAACTCGGGCAGCGAACGATTGTGCCTAGTCCCCTCACGTCATAGACCATCGCTCCTCCGAGCCTATCGGTCCTCCCGCATCCACCGCAGGCGTACTCTGCGGTGGTCACCTCGAAGGAGAAGACCTCTCCGAGGGTCCCAGCCGCGGCGTTGCCGTCCAGCCTGAGTTTTTCCATAGCTCTCTCTAACCTCCCGTTGCTCCAAAGCGTTCGGTCTTCACCCGCGCGGGGTCGTGCCCCAAGCCTACCAGTGCGGCCCCCGCCGCCTCCACCAGCGGCGTGGGGCCGCACACGAAGGCCAGAGTACTCTGATCTGTGGACCAGGCCACCTCCGCTAGCATCTCGGCGTCGATCCGCCGATGGTAGCCGCTCCAACCTTGCGGCCTGGAGCGGGTTAGGGTGTGGATCACCTCCACCGAGCCGTCCCTTGCCGCGAGGTTCTCCAGTTCCTTGCGGTAGATGATCTCCTCGTAGGAGCGCGAGGAGTAGAGCAGGCGGGTGGGCACCTCGCTGCCTACGGCAACACGGTGGCGGATCATCGCCATCAGCGGCACCACGCCCGAACCCCCTCCAACCAGTAAGAGGGGACCGCCGTCTCTAGCCTCCCAGGCGAAGTAGCCTCCAATCGGCCCCCTGAGCTCCAGTTTGTCTCCCGCCATCAACACCTCGGTGAGGTAAGGCGAAACCTCGCCCTCGTCCAGACGGTCCACCGTGAGCACGAGCCTCTCGTCCTCTGGGGCGGAGGCTATGGAGTAGCTCCTCTGGGCCTGGTAGCCATCTTCGGCGGTCAGCCTCACATCGACGTGCTGCCCGGCCTTGTGACCCTCCCAGTCAGGAACGTCGAGCAGCAGGCTCTTGGTCCTGGGGGTCTCGGGCACCACCTCTACCACCTCCGCGAGGCGCCAGGCAAGCCTGCGCGGCCGCACGGCGACCACGCTAGTCCCCCCAGTAGCGCTGCTCGCGCCAGGGGTCTCCGTAGTTGTGATAGCCCAAGGATTCCCAGAAGCCGGGGATGTCGTAGGAGGTGAGCCTAAAGCCCCTCACCCACTTGGCGCTCTTCCAGAAGTACAGATGCGGCACGAGCAGGCGGGCCGGACCGCCGTGCTCGGGCTCCAAGGGCTCCCCGTCGTAGGCGAAGGCCACCCACGCCTTGCCTCCCGTGACCTCCTCTAGGGGCAGGTTGGTTGTGTAGTCGCCGTCGCAGAAGGCCGTGACGTACCCGGCCGCCGTCTCCACCCCCTCAAGCAGGGTATCCACGGAGACTCCTTCCCACCTGGTATTCAGCTTAGACCACTTGGTGACGCAGTGTATGTCGGTGGTAATCTCCTCTGAGGGCAGCGCGCGGAACTCCTCCCACGTCCACTTCTTGGGCTCGTCCACCTCCCCGATGATAGAGAAGTCCCACTCCTCAATAGGAGTATGTGGTGTGGGTCCTGCGGAGAGGACCGGGAAGCCGTCCACCAGGTACTGGCCGGGAGGCAGCGCCGCATCCTGGCTCCTGCGGCGGCCCCTGAAGCCTCGGGAGAAGAACCCTTCGCCCATGTTCTATACCTCCTTGCTATAGCGCTTGTACTCTAGCGCACCTATTAGCCGTGGCGCACTTAATCCAGTGCCTCTCGAGGCAGGTTGGTGATACGAGCGAATCTCCGCCCGCTTCGGTTCTTATCCTCTGCAGCAGAGCGGCCAGCCTTTGACCAAGGAGAGACCTTTCACCACCTAGAGGTGTAGGATTCCATGACTCAGCGCATATACTCGTCGGGGCTAGCATTGCCATTGAGTTTGCTCAGTACAATCATGCTGGAGCGGATCCGCGTGCCGGTGCGCCGCCAGGTCGGTGCCGGCCGTTAGCTCGTACGGGAGGCTGCGGACCGGAGCGTCGAAGAGTCAGGAGAAGGGCTCGTCGTCGAGGCTCGACCGGATCACCCAGAAACGCTCTTCGCTCGTGCCACCCCTTCCCACATCATCTCTGAGACCTCGAACACGACGTCGTCGGATCCAGGTCCGTCGGTACGCGGGCGGGCCTCGCCCTCAACCGCGCAGACGCGCTCGTTCAGCCAACGGTAGCGGGGGTCGTCGGTAGTATGCACGAGGCTGCCGAGCAGCCG
>Ga0126314_10001563_pt1 | contig 11068 bp, 9 predicted proteins | sample Plot105B_FD_92535 | JGI IMG/M metagenome (GOLD analysis project Ga0126314, IMG submission 92535) | Serpentine soil microbial communities from UC McLaughlin Reserve, CA, USA - Plot105B | ecosystem: Environmental > Terrestrial > Soil > Grasslands | place: USA: UC McLaughlin Reserve, Lake County... | reverse complement strand
GCTGCGGCTGCTCGGCGACACCGATCATGGCGAATGCTGCTTTTTCAGGGTCTCCCGGCTGGTTGCCATTGTAGCTGTTTTGATGGGTTTCCTGACTTTCTCTTACGCTTTGATAAGCGTCGATCGGGTGCTGCGGCACACTTAATGATGCATCGAGAAAACTGGTACGGAAATAACCCGGAGATACAATGGTTACATTTACGCCAAAGGGCTGTACTTCTGCCGACAGCGATTCTGAAAAGCCCTGAACCGCAAATTTGGTAGCGCAGTAGATGCCAAAGCCAGGGAAGGCTCCGGTGAAGCCGCCGATTGAGCTGACATTGAAAATATGTCCTGATTTTTGCTGGCGCAGGAAGGGCATTGCTTTCCGGATCACATTGAGTGAGCCGAACACATTGACTTCAAAGTTTTGTTTCGCTTCTTCACTGCTCAGTTCTTCCAGTGCTCCGGTGAGGCCATAGCCGGCATTGTTTACCACAACATCGAGCCCGTCAAAATACATGATGGTTTGGTCAATTGCCTTTTGTACGCTTAGTTCGCTGGTAATATCTGCTGAAAGGGGAAGAAAAGACTTGTTTGCACGACCTACCACTTTTTCAAGATCGCTGACGTTTCTGGAAGTCGCGGCAACCTGGTATCCTTGTTCTAATAATGTTTTTACGAGGGTGAGCCCTAATCCTTTAGAGGCACCTGTTATAAACCATACTTTCTTTTTCATGATGTAATTTTTAGATTTTTTCAATTCTTTGTTAATACCCCAAAATTACTCCTGCCGGAAACGCCGCGTTTGCTGCAATCAAGCCAATAATTGTAAAATTCAAACATTGTGTTTCAAGGAACTTTCACCGGCTAAATGTTGCGCTTCACCGTTGTAGAAATGTCAATTGGCTTAATTGAATGAATTCTAAGTGTAACATTCCCGATCTTGCACCGACTAATTGGTAACAACCTTAATTTTATGAAGCGAATTATACTTTTTATAGCCGGTATGGTCATGTTCCTGAGCGCTGATGCACAATTTGGAATGATGGGAGGAGGACCGGCAAAACCAAAGGTGACAGGCAAGATTACTGCCCTCATACTGGATTCAATCACTAAAAAACCCATCGATTATGCAAGTGTTTCCTTAAGTAAAGTGAGCGATAGCAAATCTGTGAATGGTGGGGTGACTGATGAAAAAGGGAAGTTGTCCTTGCAAAATGTAGCACCTGATCAATATAAATTGCTGGTTGGTTTTATGGGGTACAAGACCAAAACCCTGCTGTTGAAGACTACGCCGGAAAAACCGGATCTGAATGCCGGTATTATTTACATCAGCCCTACTGAAAATAATTTAAAGGAAGTTGCTGTGGTAGGTGAACGCGCACTGATAGAAAATAAGGTAGATAAGCTGGTTTATAACGCTGAGGCGGACATTACCAATGCGGGCGGCGATGCGACAGATGTGATGCGCAAGGTACCTATGCTGTCTGTTGATATGAGCGGGAATGTTCAATTGCGTGGCAGTTCGGTACGTGTGCTGATCAACGGGAAACCGTCTGGTACGATGGCCAACAGTGTTGCTGATGCGCTGAAGATGATTCCTGCGGAGCAGATTAAAAGTGTTGAGGTGATAACCAGCCCCTCGGCGAAGTATGATGCGGAAGGATCGGGCGGTATCATCAATATCATCACCAAGAAAAATACTTCGGAGGGAACCAGCGGAAGTGTGAATGCTTCGGCGGGTACACGTTCGAACAATGGCGCGTTTAACCTGAATGTAAAAACTGGCAGACTTGCGGTAACGACCAGTTTAGGCGTGAACCATGCCTATCCGCAAAATTCGAGTGTGGTGACCTTTAACAGCTCTACGCTGAATGGGGTGACTAGTACTGTGAACCAGAATGGGTTTTCTGACTGGTCCAGGGTAGGTTATAACGGAAGTGCCGGCCTGGATTATGATCTGAATGCTTACAATAACTTTACTACAAATGTTAAGCTGAACAGCTTTTCCAACGGTGGGCCGGGACATTCTAACATCGACGTAAATGGTGTGACCTCTGAAAACATCAGGGATATGGACATGAGTTTTAAAAATTTGGACTGGACCATGGATTACAGAAAAACCAGCAAGCGTGAAGGCGAAGAGTTCAGTGTGTCCGCCCAGTTGTCTACAGGACGTAACGGCAGTGATTTTTCCAATTTCTTCACCGGAGGCGGACTTCCCGACAGACAGATCCTGGGGTCTAACACAGGTAAGAATAACGAATACACCCTGCAGGCAGATTATGTATATCCGATTACAAAATCAACTACATTGGAGACTGGTATTAAGGGCATCATGAGAAAGATCACCAGTGATTATGATGTGACTGCGCAGGATTTTGATTACGATCAGAATGTGGGTTCTGCATATGGTGTGCTGGGTTTTAAACTGACGAAAAAGATAACAGCTAAGGCTGGACTGCGTGCAGAATATACTAAAATTGATGGGCTGGCTGGCAATGCGATTACTTACAACAACGATTATTTTAACCTTTTTCCAAGCGTAATCGTATCCCAGGCCCTGTCTGGAATGAGCACGCTGAAGTTGAGTTATAACCGTAGGGTACAGCGTCCGAGCCTTTTCTACCTGAATCCGTTCAGGAACGAGAGTGATGTGTTCAATCCTATGGAGGGTAATCCAAAGTTGTCGCCCGAGCTGACCGATAACATCGAATTGGGCTATTCTACTTTTATCAAAGGTTCGGTGATCAATGCTTCGGTATTTTACCGCAATACTCAGGATGTGATTGAGAGCAAGATTGCCCCGATTGAAAACAACAGAAACCTGACTACTTATGCGAATGTGGGCACGAGCAAGTCGTATGGATTTAACGTGTTTGGTTCTTATAATCCTAAACCGAAATGGACATTGATGGCCAATTTTGGTTTGAATACTTATGAAGTGAGCAGCAGTGCCAATAATGTGAATACGGGTACATTTCTGAACTACAACGCATTCTTGCGCTCTGCGTATGCGTTGAATGGAGGCTGGAGCACGGAGCTCTGGGGGGTGATCAATTCTCCAAGAAGAACATTCCAGGGGAAAACAGATATGATGTATTTTTATGGCGGTGCTGTAAAGAAAGAGATCTTAAACAAGATGGCAACGATAGGTATCAATGTGCTGAATCCTTTGAGCCGGGACCTGAACATCAAGACAGTAAATAATACAGCGAATTCTACCCAGCGCACTGACATCCATTATCCGCTCCGCTCGTTCGGACTTAATTTTAGTTATAAATTCGGTAAGCTAAAGTTTACGCAGAAGAAAACGGTCAAGAATGATGACCTGAAGAAAGAGGAAGGCCAGGGCGGTATGGGCGGTGGTATGGGTGGCGGCACGCAGTAGGCCCTTATTGTTTTTTTACGGTTTTGAGGATAACCAGGTTCTGCGGGTTTATGGTCAGGCCTGAAATGTTGTTCTGTGTCATGACTACAGATTGATCATAGTAAATAGGGACCATGTTGCCATATTCTATGATCATTCTTTCCATTTTATGATACATGAGGTAGCGTTTGTTGTTATCGCGCTCATAATAACTGTCTTCAAAGAGCTTGTCGAATTCTTTATTGTAATAGGCGGTGTAGTTGGGGCCGTTGGGTACTTTGTTTTTGGAATAGAATACGGCCAGGTAGTTTTCTCCGTCGGGATAGTCAGCGATCCAGGACCCGCGGAAAAAGTTAACTTCGTTTTTAGACATCAGATCGCGAAGGCTGGCACTCGCGCTTACATCTACTTTGGTTTTAATACCGATTTCACTCAGCTCGCCTTGTACAAATTCTATAAGGTCTTTATAGGTGGTTGAGGTATTTAACATAAGCTGAGGCATGCCTTTTCCATTCGGAAAACCGGCTTCTGCCAAGAGTTGCGCTGCTTTTTTCGGGTTGTAATGATATCCCTTTACCGCAGTGCTGTCAAATCCGGGCATGCCCTGGGGTATAAAACCAGAAGTCGCAGGAATGCCTATTCCGTTTCTCAGGTATTTGATCAGTTTGGGTTTGTCTATTGCATAGTTAATGGCCTGACGTATCTTTTTGAGCCTGAGCGGTGAATTTTTAGTAATGGCTTTTGTGGAGTCGACCATGATGCCGATGTATTCTGTACAGAGGTAGGGGCCTTTGCGCAATACAAATTTCCCCTTGTACCTGCTGGTCATTTTGCCGCTTTTGGTAAGGATGTCATCCCGGTAAGAGCCGTCGACCTTGTCGAAAAAATCGAGTTCTTTTTTAAGGAAATTCATAAAAGCACTTTGCTTGTCTGTAATGAAGCTGACTTTTACGGCGTCCAGATAGGGCAACTGCTGGTCATTGGCATCCTTTTCCCAGTAGTGTTCGTTTTTAAGCAATACCAGGATCTCGTCTTCCTTCCAGTACTTAAAGCGGAATGGGCCCGTACCAACGGGATGGCTCCGGAAATCTCGGCCATAATGTGCTACAATTTCTTTTGGAACCACTGAACAGTATTGCGTGGAAAGCAGGTTGAGAAAGGCGGGAAAGGGTTTAACCAGTTTAACCTGGAAGGTGGTATCGCTGATCGCGATGAAACTACTGATGTCTTTGACCTTGTCGCTAAAGATCCAGCCGCCTGATGATGCGACTTTAGGGTCGATGAGCCGATAAAAGCTGTATACAAAATCTGAAGCGATGACCTTGCGGCCCTTTCCATTGGGGAACAGTTCATGGTCATGGAAATAGACATCGTTTCTAAGCGCAAAGGTGTAAGTGAGTCCGTCGCCAGACACCTTCCATGTTTTGGCGATACATGGAATGGTATTTAATGCGCTGTCTATCTGTACCAGTCCGTTGAATACCTGGTTGATCATCCAGATCGCATTTTGGTTGCGTGCGAAAGCCGGATCCATAGAGGTCAGGTTCTGGTCGAGATTCATGTTGAATACTTTCTTGTCGCCATCGCCTGAAGATCCGCCACAGGACAGCAGGGTAAGCAGCGGTAAAGCACAAAAAAGATAGGTGATAATACGGTGCATCGGCTAAGGAATACTATTTTTGCACAAAATAATAAATAAATCGTTATGTCTCTTTTAGATGCGGTGATAAATAAGGTTGAAGATGGAGTGCTGCGTGAGCAATTGCAGGAGCGGGTTGATATTGTGCTGCACAAAATCAAGTTTATGGAGAAAATTCCGGTAAGCTGCCTGGATACCGAAAATGCATCGGGCAGGGAGCTGCAGGATCTTATAGTTACCGCTGGTGGAGAGCTGCAAGCCGATCCGTTGAATGCCCGGGTTGTTATTTATTGTGAAAAGGAAGTCGGAATATTGCAGCTCATGGGTGCGGTGCCCGCACTGCTTCATAAAGACTGGCCGGCCGTTACTTACAGCAGGGTATACCTCTGGGAAGATTTTCGGGAACCTTCAGCACAGGCCCAAAGCGCAGTTGACGCACTGGAGGACCTTGCTGAGATGCTCTATCCGGGATATTTTGTTTTTGGAAATGAGGGCAAGACCTGGATCAGCTTTAAAACGCAATAAATTTGTCCATTTGCTGGCTGGTGAACTTTAGGGTATCTTCTTTAAAAAGGTTGCCGTTCCCGTCGAGTTCTGTCTTTATGGCGGCGATGTGAAGCCGAAGTGGCAATACGTGCAAATGAAGGTAGCTGCACACGCCTCCGAAATGATCAATTCCACGGATATTGCCGTATTTCCCGGAAGATACACCCACTAGTGCGGCCTTTTTGTCGTAGAAGCTATCAGGGAAATTACACGCATCGATAAATATCTTCAGTACACCAGGAAAACTGCCATTATATTCGGGAATAATGAAGAGAAATTTCGTGGTTTTGGTAATCATTTCCTGTATGACTTCAAACCCGGGACTGTGGTGGCCATAAAGATCGGTTGATATCAGGGTGTCGGGCAGATTTTCAAGATTAAAGAGATTGGTTTCCAAGCCTTTTAACTTCAGGGTATTCTGATAATATTTAGCAACTTTCAGCGTATTACTTAGTGGTCTGTTGGTTCCTGATATGATGGTTACCATGGTTAAATTGTTAATAAGATGTGTAAAACACTTGTAGCTTTAGTGCTAATTTTGCCTTTTAGTTTGTATCTTAGCTATCCGTAAAAATATGCCTGAATCATTGCAAAAATAGCATTTTTTATAGATTTACTACACGTAAAATCAAGGCTTAAAAGAATAATTGAAATTATTAATTAGATAGATGAGTAAAATTATTGCATTGGCAAATCAGAAGGGCGGGGTGGGTAAAACTACTTCATCAATTAATCTGGCCGCAAGTTTAGCCGTACTGGAATATAGAACACTATTGGTTGATGCCGATCCCCAGGCTAACTCTACTTCGGGCATTGGATTCGACCCAAGAAGCATCAAAAACAGCATCTATGAATGCATCATTAATGATGTGGAGCCATCGGAAGCAATTCAAAAGACGGATACCCCGAATCTGGATCTGCTGCCTGCTCACATTGACCTTGTCGGTGCCGAGATCGAGATGATTAACCTGAACAACCGTGAATATAAAATGAAGGCGGTTCTGGAGAAGGTGAAGGACCAGTATGATTTTATCATTGTAGATTGTTCTCCCTCTTTAGGTCTGATCACGATCAATGCGCTAACTGCTGCGGATTCTGTGATCATTCCCGTGCAGTGTGAGTATTTTGCACTTGAGGGTTTGGGTAAGTTGTTGAATACCATTAAGATCGTACAAAGTCGTTTGAACCCTGAACTGGAAATAGAAGGCATCTTACTGACAATGTATGATGTTCGTCTGCGTTTGTCTAACCAGGTGGTTGAAGAGGTGAAAACGCATTTTCAGGAACTTGTTTTTGATACCATCATCCAGCGCAATACCCGCTTGAGTGAGGCGCCGAGCTATGGCGTTTCGGTGATCATGCACGATGCAAATTGCAAGGGTGCGATCAACTATTTGAATCTGGCCCGCGAAATCGTGAGTAAGAATGGAATGGTGAGGGAGGAGCAGGATTCAACTACAGCTTTAATTTAAAATTATATTAATGACATCTTTTCAGCGAAAAACAGGTTTAGGTAAAGGATTGAGTGCGCTTTTGGATGACTCGGATACTGTTAATCCACCAAAGAACGGAGTGAATCCGGTAAGTGAGACCAGGCAGGAGACCGTCAATAATAACATCGGTCACATCAATATCGTTGATATTGAAACCAATCCCTATCAGCCGCGTACGGAATTTGATCAGGTTGCTTTAAATGAACTTTCTGAATCGATCAAGGTTCAGGGATTGATACAACCCATTACCGTAAGGCAGCATAAGGCAGGCAAGTACCAGCTGATTTCTGGCGAACGCAGGCTTAGGGCTTCCAAACTGGCCGGGCTGACCCAGATACCTGCATATATTCGTTCTGCTGATGATCAGCAGATGCTGGAAATGGCACTGATCGAAAATATTCAGCGCGAAAACCTGAATGCGATTGAGGTGGCACTCAGCTTTCAGCGCATGCTGGATGAGTGTAACCTGAAGCAGGAGCAGCTTGGTGAAAGGGTAGGTAAGAATCGTACTACTGTGGCCAATTACCTGCGTCTTTTAAAATTACCGCCTGCGATCCAGATTTCTATACGGGATCAGAAAATAACTATGGGGCATGCCCGCGCATTGATCAACGTTGATCAGGCAGATAAGCAGCTTTTTATTCACAATGAGATTATTGATAAGGGTCTTTCAGTTAGGAAGGTAGAAGAACTGGTAAGGAGCATAAACAGTGTGCAGGTGAAACCTGCCCAGCGTATCGCTTCATCCGGCGTATCATTTGAGCATCAGAAACTACAAAGGGACCTTGCTTCTAAGTTTGCTACAAAGGTAAAACTGAAGGTTGGAGAAAATGGAAAGGGCGCGATTGAGATTCCTTTTGTATCTGAGGATGACCTGAGCCGTATTTTAGAACTATTGGATTGGTAATGCGTAAGTATCTGCTTCTGCCGGTTCTGTTGCTTTTCAGTTCAGCTGTATTGAAGGCGCAGGAAGTGGTGCCCATCAAAGAAGACAGCCTTGTACAGAAAACAGATACCGTCAAGAAGCGTCCTGCCTATGTAAATCCGGGAAAGATTGCAGGAAAAAGAGCTGCATTCAGGTCTATGATTGTTCCTGGGCTGGGACAGATAACCAACGGCGTAACGGTTTACCGGCTTGCGAAGGTAGCGGGAATATATACCGGGGCGACCATGCTCACACTCTCTTATATTGAAAATAGCAGTAATTATAAGCTGGTACTGGCAGAACTGAGGTACAGGGCTGCAAACAATGGCCAGCCAGATCCTGTTGGGCCCTTCAGAAACACGCAGCAGATCGAGGGCCTGAATGCGGCTAAGGATACTTTCAGAAGGAACAGGGAGGTAATCGTTTTTTCTTATGTGGGTCTCTACCTGATCAATATAATAGAGGCTTATATAGACGCGAGACTGAAGTACTTTGATGTAAGTGATATTGCATTCAAGGTTTCTCCCGGCCTGATTAACACCAATGCGATGTATGGTTTTAATCAGCCTGTTCCCGGTGTCACACTTACACTTAAATTTTAATACTTTTGATGCGCAGTGATTTCAGCTGCGGATCATTTGAGCAATAAATAAAGATAAAAAAATACAAAATGAAGATAGCACTGCTTGGTTATGGTAAAATGGGTCAGATCATTGAACGTTTTGCCTTAGAAAGGGGGCATGAGGTGGTGTTGAAGATCACGATTGATAATCCGGATGACCTTACCGAAAGTAATCTGCGCAAGGCGGATGTGGCGATAGATTTTAGCGCGCCGGATGCTGCGATAGGCAATATTTATGCTTGCTTTGAAGCAAACCTGCCAATCGTTGTGGGTACCACTGGTTGGTATGGGCAATTGCAGGAGGTAAAGAATGAGTGTGTGGTGAGTAACAATACGTTGCTTTATGGGTCTAACTTCAGTATAGGGGTTAACCTGTTCTTTCACATGAATAAACTATTGGCAAAACTAATGAATGATTATCCGGCATATGAGGTGCAGGTAGAGGAGATTCACCATACACAAAAACTGGATTCGCCAAGCGGAACAGCCATGACCATTGCTGAAGATATTATCGCTAATGTGGACAGAAAGAGCGAATGGGTAAATGAACTGGAAGGAACTCCTTTTGATGAGGTGATCAGGAAAGAGCAGCTGCTGATTGAATCGCACCGGATTGATAGTGTACCTGGTACGCATACCGTAGTGTACAGTTCTGAAGTGGATGAAATAGAATTTAAGCATACTGCGCATAACCGGGCAGGATTTGCTTTGGGTGCTATAGTAGCTGCGGAATGGCTGGAGAAGAGGCAGGGTTTTTACAATATAACAGATATATTTAATTTTAAATAAGCGCAAGATATGAGTTGGAAGTTCTGGCAAAAGAATAAAGCCGATAACAACAAGCCTGTACAAAAAAAATCAAAAAGCAGAGAATGGCTGGATGCAATTTTATTTGCTGTGATCGCCGCAACCATCATCAGGGTATTTTTTATAGAGGCTTATACGATCCCTACGGGTTCAATGGAGCGTTCATTGCTTATTGGAGACTTCCTGTTTGTAAGTAAGGTAAATTATGGGGCCCGGATACCTATGACCCCGGTGGCTTTCCCTTTTGCGCATCACACGATGCCGCTTACAGGAACCAAAGCGTATTGGGAAGGTGTACAATGGGATTATCGCAGGCTGCCCGGCTTTTCAGATATCAAGAGAAACGATGTTGTAGTATTTAATTACCCTCAAGGTGATACTGTGGCATTGGAAAGGCAGGATGATGATTACTACCGTATGGTTAGGGCGGAGGGATGGAAGTCGGTTAACACCAATTATACCATCGTAAGCCGTCCTGTTGATAAAAGGGAAAATTACATCAAAAGATGTATTGCGATTGGGGGTGATACGGTGAGCATGAAGGCCGGACTGGTATCGGTAAATGGTAAGCCGGAAAAATTGAAGCCTACCGGGAATTTTACTTATGTGGTTGAATTTAAGACCAGTGATGTTAATGGAAGTGCACTGGAGGATATTGGGTTTAATATTGGGCAGGATATTTTTCAGCAGACCCAGACTACCTATGTATTTGCGAACGCCAGTCAGATCATGATGGATAAGGTAAGGCAGCTGGATTTTGTGAAGTCTGTTAGAGATGTGACTAAACCTGAGGGTGAACTTGAAATTGATGTTTTCCCGCACGATCCCAACAGACGCTGGAACGTGGATAATTTCGGTCCGATCATCATTCCAAAAAAAGGATGGACGGTTACATTGGATAGTGCCAACATGCCGCTTTATGAAAGAAGTATCAGAATTTATGAGGGGAATACATTGGTGAAGTCTGGCAATGGATGGCTGATCAATGGAAAGCCCGAAACAACATATACCTTCAAAATGGACTACTATTGGATGATGGGTGATAACAGACACAATTCACTTGACTCCCGTTACTGGGGCTTTGTACCCGCAGACCATATTGTGGGTAAGGCACTGTTTGTTTGGATGAGCTTTGATTCGAATGGATCTTTCTTCAACAAAATCCGGTGGAACAGATTGCTTAGAGGCATTCACTAAGGTGCAGTTAGCATAAAATTAGGTAGGCGGGTTACGGTTGTAACCCGCCTTTTTTTTTGTAATCAAACTAATACTTTTGTAAAGTATGAAGTACTTTTAAAAAAAATTATAAAGTTTTGTAGTTTATTATAAAAATATAATTAAGTTTGGATTATCCAAAACTTACCAAATTGACTGTAATAATCCAAAAGAACCGGGAACTTAGAAAAGAACTCATCAGGCATCTTTATTACGATAGGATGATGACGCTTACTGAACTAAGTTCGGCGAGCAAAAAAAGCTTGCCCTTAGTGACTAGTATAGTTAATGATCTGGCTGGAGAAGGACATATTATAGAGCACGGTCTTGCACCTTCGACTGGCGGCCGCAGACCTTTGGCATTCCTTTTAAATCCTGCTAAAAAAAGATTTATTGTGGCTGTTGCGGTTGACCAGCTGGTAGCTCAGTTTGTGATCTACGATCAGTTCAATGAAGCACAGGGGCCTGT
>Ga0126314_10001561_pt1 | contig 11075 bp, 13 predicted proteins | sample Plot105B_FD_92535 | JGI IMG/M metagenome (GOLD analysis project Ga0126314, IMG submission 92535) | Serpentine soil microbial communities from UC McLaughlin Reserve, CA, USA - Plot105B | ecosystem: Environmental > Terrestrial > Soil > Grasslands | place: USA: UC McLaughlin Reserve, Lake County... | reverse complement strand
GTCCCGGGAGGGTCAACGAGCCGCCCCCCGGAGATCCAGACCCCCCCCGTGAAGGCGTACTCACGGTCCAGGCCGAGATTCTGGCGGGGTTGCCGCCGAATCCCACCTATGGGCTACCGAGCGTAGGCGGGTTGACGGCCCTGACGTCCACGCCGGCCTTGCGTAACCTCCGCCAGAAAGAGCGCCGCACGTCGAGGCAGCCGAACCAGTCGTAGAGCACACGAACCTTGACGCCTTCCCCGGCCTTCGAGGCGAGGGCATTCGCGAACCTCTCCCCGACCTCGTCGTCCTGGAAGATGTAGTTGTCCAGGTGAACCCAGCGCCGCGCCCCTGCGATGGCCGCGAGCCAGTCCTCGTAGGTGTCGGGGCCGTTCCTGAGGAGCTCTAAGCGGTTGCCCTCCCGAAGCGGCGCATCGCTGGCGCGGGCGAGCGCATTGTCCAGCCGACCACGCTGAGCGGCGACCCCGCTGGCAATGTCGAGACGGCTGCTGTTCGGGTCCATACAAAGCCTCCTGGCTGCACAGGCTCTTGCCAGTTTAGCTCAGCACGCTCCCTACGGTCGCTTGTCAGCGAACCGAGCGGCGGATTGCGAACGGCGCTTCGCGAAGCGTCCTTACACCTGATGCCTCTCTAATCGAGGGCGCGTCGCATGGCTTCCCAGGCCACGGTGGCGCAGCGGGTGCGATTCGGGGTCTGGACTACGCCCTTGAGGGCGGCGAGTTCGCCGAGGTCTTCGTTTTCCTCGGTGCGCATCATCTCGAGGAAGGCGTCAATTTTCTCCTCGACCTCTTCGCGGCTCCTGCCCGCGAGTTGCTCGGTGAGCATCGAGGCAGAGGCCTGGGAGATGGAGCATCCGCGGCCGGTGAAGCTCACCTCTTCGAAGACGCCGTCACGGAAGTTCGCGTAAACGGTAACGTGGTCGCCGCAGAGGGGGTTGTCTATGTGTTCCTCGATGGTTGCGTTTTTGATCTCGTGACGATTGCGCGGACGCTGGAAGTGATCCAGCACGATCTCCCTGTAAAAACCTCGCATCATCGTGCAAGGATTGTATCAGGGGACGTTGGCTCGCACGGCGCCTGGGCGTGTTACGGACACGAGGTCAGAGTCCGTGGCGGCGGTGCCACCCTTCCAACGATTCTTTAGGATACTCGCGGAAGTGTTTCTCGCCTTCTCCGGTAGGGATCTCGCACCACGGCGCGGCGTAGTCGAGCATGAGACGGACGTGCTCCGGGGGCTTGGGAAGCGGCGTGTCTACCGCAGAGGCGAAGGGGTGAACGAGATCCGGGTAGCCCGGGGAGTAAAGCCGCAGGAAGCTTCCACAGAACCTGCAGAAGTTTCGCTCCGCCTCGCTGGCCGGTATCTCCTCAGAACCGCCACGGTCGTAGAGCTTCGCGTTGTAGACGGAGAGGTTCTCCGCGCCCTCGACCTCCAGGGTGTTCGCGTCGGCCCCGAGGTTGATGGCGTAGCCTCCGCCACCGGCAGTCTTGCGGCAGATGGAGCAGTAGCAGGCCTGATACGGGTACGGCGTCTCCGAATCGACCCGGAACCGGACCGCGCCGCAATGGCATGAACCTCGGAGCAGCACGCCCGGCTACCTCCTGAGGCCTCTCCTGCCGCCGACCTTCACCCGCTTCGGGTTGAGCGCGACGTAGACGCTGCCGTTCTCCACCCTGACCTCGTGCTTCGGGACGGGTTTGACGGCGGGCAGGCTCTTCGCCGCGCCGGTCTTCACGTCGAACTTCGCGCCGTGGAGGGGGCATTTCACCTCCGAGCCTGCAAACTCGCCCTCGCTCAGGTGGGTGAACTGGTGGGTGCAGACGTCCTCGAAGGCGTGGAACTCGCCTTCCACGTTGCACAGGGCGACGAAGCGGTCCTCGACCAGGTACTGTTTGATCTCCCCCGGGCCAACCTCATCAACGGTGCCCAGCGTGTGGAAGTCGGCCACTACGCGGCCCGCTCCTCGAAGCCGAGCCCGATCTTGCCCTCGATAACACGGTCTAGCTTGTCCTTCAAACCCTTCAAGGGAATCCTACTTGTGATCTCCCCGAAGAACCCGAAAACCACGAGCTTCTCGGCCTCGCGACGCGGGATGCCCCGGCTCATGAGATAGAACAGCTCCGTCTCATCAACCTGCCCCGTCGTCGAACCGTGCGAGCACTTGACGTCATCGGCCATGATCTCCAGGTTCGGCAGGGAGACGGCAAACGCGTCGTCGGTTCCTAGGATCAGGTTCCGGTTGGTCTGGTAAGCGTCGGTCTTCTGCGCCCCGGGCTCAACCCTGATGAGCCCGCTGAAAACGGCGATGGACTCGTCGCGAAGCGCGCCCTTGTAAAGCAGGTCAGAATGGGCGTTGGGCGCGAGGTGGTCCTGAAGCGTGTGGTGGTCGAGGACCTGGTTCTGGTCCGTGAAGTAGAGGCCTAGCATCTCGGAGTCGCTGCCCGCCGCCGTCAGGCCAGCCTCGACGTTGGTGCGGGAGAGTTGCGATCCGAAGGAGACGACGAGGCTGTTGATCGTCGCGTCCTTCTCGGTCTTCGAACGAATGGTGTTGAAGTGAAGGACGTTCCGCTCCCAGTTCTGAAGCGAGACGTAGCGCAAGTTCGCGCCCTCACCGACGTAGAGCTCGACCGCTCCGTTGCTGAAAGCAGGGTCCTCGCCGTCCGCGCTGGCGTACTCGTCGATATAGGTAACGCTCGCTCCCTCCTCGACCACGACCAGGGTGCGCGGCATGATCGAACCTACCACGTCGAGCCAACGATAACTCTGTATTGGCAACTCCACATCGACCCCGCGCGGCACGTACAGGAAAGAGCCACCGGCGAACAGCGCCGCGCTCAGCGCCGCGAACTTGTCGTAGTCGGCAGGCACGAGCCCGAACAGCTTCTCCCTGACGAGGTCCTCGTGCTCCGCGAGCGCTGTGTGCAGGTCCGTGAACACTACGCCCTTGCTCGCAAGCTCCTCGTCGACCCGGCTGTACGCTGTCTCCGAGTTGTGCTGCACGAGCAAAGCCGAGTTCTCCTCGCCCTCGGCTATGAGCCGCTGCACGGCGTCGGGCAGGTCATCTTCGCTGGCTGCATCGGGACTCGGAGAGTAGGGAAGAAATTCCTCGATCGTGACGTCAGAGATATCCGTGTAGCGCCACGCCTCGTCGCGGAGCGTAGGCATCGGGAGGCTCTCGAAGCTACGCCACGCCCCCAGGCGCTTCTCCGTGAGCCAGCTGGACTCGTCTTTGAACGAGGAAAGGGCCTCGACCGTCTCCCGGCTTATGCCCTTGCTGTTTAGAATCTCCGGCGATTCCTTCTGCTGCATACGACCTGCCTTTGCTCTCTAAGAAAAGGGCGGGTCCCCGGAGGGCCCGCCCAACCATTGACTACCTGTTACGCCGTGGCCCGGTCAACACTCCCGCACCCAAAAAGCTGGCAAGCTGAAACGCTGACTAGCCGACTAGCTTTCTTACCCGACCGAGCCTTCCATCTCCAGTTGGATCAGGCGGTTCAGCTCGATAGCGTACTCGAGCGGGAGCTCCTTGGCGATGGGCTCGATGAAGCCGTTGACGACCATGGCCATGGCCTCCTCCTCGGAGAGCCCGCGGCTCATGAGGTAGAAGAGCTGGTCCTCGCCGACCTTGGAGACGGTGGCCTCGTGCTCGGTGTTGACCTTCTTCTCTTCGATCTCGATGTACGGGTAGGTGTCCGTCCTGGCGTTCTCGTCGAGCAGCAGCGCGTCGCACTCGACCCTGCTCTTGGAGTTAACCGCGCCCTCGTGCACCTTGAGAAGCCCGCGGTACGTGCTCCTGCCCGTCCCCCTGGAGATGGACTTAGAGGTGATGAGGCTTGACGTGTTCGGCGCGGCGTGGACAACCTTACCTCCGGCGTCCTGGTGCTGGCCGTCGCCGGCGTAGGCCACGGAGAGGATCTCACCCCGGGCGCCCTCACCGAGCAGGTAGACAGCCGGGTACTTCATCGTGAGCTTGGAGCCCAGGTTGCCGTCAACCCACTCGATGGTCGCATTCTTGTAGGCCGCGCCACGCTTGGTGACGAGGTTGTAGGTGTTGTGAGACCAGTTCTGAATGGTCGAGTACCGGATGCGCGCGCCCGGCTTGGCTATCAGCTCGACGACCGCGGAGTGGAGCGAGTTTGAGGTATAGGTCGGGGCTGTGCAGCCCTCGATGTAGTGGACGTAAGAGCCCTCGTCGGCGATGATGAGCGTCCGCTCGAACTGGCCCATGTTCTCCGCATTGATGCGGAAGTACGCCTGAAGCGGGATGTCGATGTGAACGCCCGGCGGGACGTACACGAACGAGCCACCCGACCAGACCGCCGAGTTGAGCGCGGCGAACTTGTTGTCGTCGGGCGGGATGATGGTCCCGAAGTACTCCTTGACGATGTCCTCGTGCTCGCGCAGGCCGCCGTCCATGTCCATGAAGATGACGCCGCTCTTCTCCCACTCCTCCTTGAGCGAGTGGTAGACGACCTCGGACTCGTACTGGGCGCCGACGCCGGCGAGCGACTCTCGCTCGGCCTGTGGGATGCCAAGCTTCTCGAACGTGTTCTTGATGTCTTCAGGCACGTCGTTCCAGGTGCGGCCCTGGTTCTCCATCGGCCTGATGTAGTAGTAGATCTCATCGAAATTCATCTCCGAGAGGTCGCCGCCCCACTGTGGGGTCGGCTTCTCGAAGAACGACTCCAGAGCCTTTAAGCGGAACTCGAGCATCCACTCCGGCTCGTTCTTGTGCTTGGAGATCATGGCGACGATCTCGGGGTCTATACCCTTCCTCGGGGTCTTGAAGAAGTACTCCTCCGGATCGTGGAATCCGAATTTGTACTCGTCTAGCCCGAGCTCCTGGATTGTCCTGTCTTCTGGCATAACTTCTGTCCCTTCCCTTAGCTCTGCGCGCTCGCGCCGAACTCCTGGCGCACCCACTCGTATCCCTTGTCCTCAAGCTCCAGCGCCAGGTCCTTACCGCCGCTGGTCACGAGCCTCCCATCAAGCATGACGTGAACGTGGTCCGGCTCGATGTACCTCAAAATCCTCTGATAATGCGTGATGATCACAGCTGAGAACTCGGGACCACGCAACTCGTTGACGCCCTTGGACACGACCTGCAACGCGTCGATGTCGAGCCCTGAGTCTGTCTCGTCCATGATGGCGAGCTTGGGTTCCAGCATAAGCATCTGCAGGATCTCGTTCCGCTTCTTCTCACCACCGGAGAAGCCCTCGTTGAGGTACCTCTCGGCGAACTTGGGGTCCATCTGCATGACCTTCATTTTTTCCTGGATGAGCCGGTACATGTCCATCGGGCTCAACTCTTCCTCGCGCACCGAGTTGACCGCGGTCCTGAGGAAGTTGGCGACGGAGACACCAGGAACTTCACTGGGATACTGGAAAGCCAAAAACATGCCGAGCTTGGCGCGCTGGTCGGGCTCGAGCTCGAAGACGTCCTCGCCCCTGAAGGTTATGGCGCCGTCGGTCACCTCGTAGCGCGGGTGGCCCATGAGCACGTTGGCCAGCGTGCTCTTGCCCGACCCATTCGGGCCCATGATCGCGTGGATCTCGCCTTCGCCGATCTCGAGATTCAGGCCCTTCACTATCTCCTGGCCGTCGATCTCTACTTGAAGATTTTCTATCTTGAGCATCGAACCCCTGCCGTTTGCCTATCCTAAAACTTTGCTACAGTAAGGCTATTAAATCACAGCAACATACCCCTAACAACGTAAAGAGATCACGAGCAAGAACGATTTTCGAAATCCGCGAAATCCAGCTTTTTATAAGGGTTTTTGTGATCCAGGTCACGCCCGCGAAGGCTTCCCGGGAACTAATGTCAGAACACCTCGCTAGAGAGGGCTTGTAACATTGCAGAGGCCCCTCGACCGGCGGTTATTGCGAACGTTTCCCGATAAGGTGTCGGAAAAGAACGGCTCGGTTGTCAGGACTTTCGCCACTCGTTCATCTCGCGGTTTATGAAGTAGGAGACGAGGTTGCGGTAGAGGTCTTCGATCACGTCGGGGTCGAGCCCGTTCTCCTCGGCCCAGAGCCGGCGCGCTTCGAGCATTGTTCGCTGGCGTTCTGGGGCACGGAGGTCCTGCTCGCCGGTCTTGAAGCGGGCGAAGGCCTCGACGTAGCCCGCGCGGCGGCCGATCAGCTGGATGGTTCGCGGTCCAGCTCGTCTATGGCCCGGTAAACGTCCTCTATATTCTCGCAATCTTCGGGACGCGTCACGCCTGCGTCACCGAGAGAACCTTCGCGTTTTCCGCCCTCATTGGGGCTTCCAGGTTGGCCTTGCGGGCCAGGTAGCCTAGGGCGTAAATCCTGCTGTCCACCGGGAACGGGGTCACCGAGGTGAGCCGGCCGACGACACCGACCGGGGAGATCGAGCCGACGAGCTCTTTCTCGGATTGCATGACCTCGTCGCCTGTCCTGGGCGTGTACATCAGGCCGGCCTCCAGTTCGAAACGGTACAGCTTCTTGTTGGGGGTTCCACGGTAGTGCATCCTCGCCACAGTCTCCTGTCCGGGGTAGCAGCCCTTCCCGAAGCTGACGGCCCGCTCCAGCACGTTCTCTGATTCTCCCGGGAAGTTCTCGGGCCTGATGTCCGCGCCGAAGCGGGGGACGCCCGCCGTTATCCTGGCCATCTCGTAAATGTCTCGGTCGGCAGCAACCGCGCCGCGTTCGACCAGATGCTCGCGGATCTTACCCAAAGCGTCCGACGGTCCGATGAGGTCGTAACCGCCAACGGGCACTGCGACGCCCACGACGAGGATCGGAACGCCGCCAATCTCCGCCTGTTCTGTCTCGTGTTCGGCGAGACCAAGGTTCTTAACTAGCCCTGCGGCCCGAGGTCCGTAGAGGCCGAGAACGTTCCAGTCGGGGAGCTCTTCAAGCTTTACGCGAGAGAAGGGGGCGTAGCGGCCCAGTATCTCCTTTGCCGCCTCGGCGCCTTCCGGTTCCGTGTCGACGAGTACCCCGTTTACGGTTTTCACGACGCGAAGGTCGGTCTGGATGCGACCCTTCTGGTTGAGGAGCAAGGCGTAGGCGCCACGGTTGTCTTGTGCCGGCACGTCGTTGGTCAGGACGGCGTTCAGCATTCCTACCGGGTCCTTGCCCGCGAGACGGAGGAGGCTCCTTTCCTGGCGGTCTACGATGGCGGCACCTTCCCGCAGCGTGGTGTAGCCTGCGAGATCGTTTGAACTTGTGTCGTTCTGGGGAACTCTCAAGTACTTCATAGGTCCAATTCTAAAGCACTAGAGGAGTCTTGATGGCGAAAGTAGTCGTTCTGGACGTTGACGGGACGCTGATGGACACCAATTACCTGCACACCGAGGCCTGGGCGCGGGCGTTCGAGAAGGTGGGCCATCGGGTGTCGAGGGTCAAGCTGCACAAGCAGGTAGGCAAAGGCGCGGGGCTCTTGATCCAGGAGTTCGTCGACGACGGGGAGACGGAGCAGAAGATCCAGGATTATCACTCCGAGGCCTACGAGGAGCTACAGGAGTACGGCCACCCGCTCCCGGGGGCGAAGGAGTTGATCTCCTCCCTTAAAGAACGCGGCTACGAGGTCTGGTTCGTGACCAGCGCGAAAGACGAAGAGCTGGAACACCACATGCAAGAACTGGAAGCCGAAGGCAACATCGACGGCGTCGTCAACTCCAGCGCCGTCGACAACCCGAAGCCGGCACCCGACATCTTCGAAGAAACCCTGCGGAGGGCTGGGGCCACGGCTGACGAGACCGTCGCGGTCGGGGATGCCCTCTGGGACGTCGAAGCCGCCAGGGAGGCCGGAATTCGCACCGTCGCCGTTCTCTCCGGCGGTGCTTTCCACAAACAGGATCTCGAAGAGGCAGGAGCAGTGGCCGTCTACGAAGACTGCGCCGCACTGCTAGAAACCGATTTCCCGGAGTAGTCCGAGGCTTATCGACACATAATTCCGATGCGGCAAGCCCGGACCCCACGTCAGGTACATTTCTTATGTATGAACAAGATGGGCCTAATCCTCAGCCTTGAATACATAAGAAACCGATTTTGCCTTCCGGCTTCAGGACCCCCAGAGGCCGCGGGGTTTACGCTGGGGTGCGAGTCTGGTTCGCGCCGTCAGCTAGATTCGCTCTTGCTGCCCGCCAATAGCTGTCCGCTGAAGGCTGCCGTAGGCGGCCCTCGCATCCCCGTACACCCTCGGTAGGGGAAGTCCAGCCTCCCTTGCGAGCCTCGCGGCGTCAGCGTACTCGGGGGAGATGATGAAATCTTCCCCGTCGAGGCTTCCGATCTTGATCCCGCACTTCCCGTAGGGTAGCGCGACTTCCACGACACGCCGCTCGGCGACGGTACGTCCCACCGGATGATGGCGGACCCCCAGGGTACCCGTCTCCCGCATGAGGAGCCCGACGAAGCGCTCGCGATCTCTGGAGACGACCAGGGTACACGCTTTGTATGCGCCCCGCCCGCGCTTCATCATTATCGGCTCCAGCCAGGCGTCGAGGGCGCCCGCCGCGAGGAGCCGCTCCACGGCGGCCCCAAGAAGCTCGCCCGAGGCATCGTCGACGTTCGCTTCGAGTAGCGTCACATCTCCTGCGGGGCCTTCAAGCTCTCCGACGACGGCGCGCAACAGGTTCGGCGCGCTCCTCAACCTCGCGTTTCCCGCTCCGTAACCCACGCTTTGCAGGGTCATGGGAGGAGCGGTGTCTGTGAACTCGCCACCGGTGAAGGATGCCATGAGCGCGGCCCCCGTCGGGGTGGTTGTCTCGCGGGGTTCGTCGGTCCAGCGGACGCGCGAGCCCTTCAGGACCTCCAGCGTGGCAGGTCCAGGTAGGGGGATGAGCCCGTGCGCGGTGTCGGCGACTCCGTTGCCCATGGGGAGGGGCTCGCAGCTCACGAAGTCCGCGTCGAGTAGCTCCAGTGCCACGCAACTCCCGATCACGTCGACTATCGAGTCCACGGCCCCGACCTCGTGGAACGTAACCTCTTCCGGGTCCTCGTTGTGTACCGCGCCCTCCGCGACGGCCAGACGGCGGAAGGCATCCAGCGCGCGCAAAGGGGCCCGCTCCGGGAGGTCCGCATCTTCTATCAGGGCGCGGATGTCTCCGAAAGTTCTGTGACCATGCTCTTCGGGGTGTCTGACGTCTGCCCGAAGCGCGGCGACGCCGTTCACCCTGGCCTGCTCGGTGGAGAGGTCGAAAGGTACACCCAGGCTACGCAGAGAGTTCGTGATCTCGGGTAGCGGCGCTCCCGCGGCGACGAGGGCAGCCAGGGTCATATCTCCCGCCGCGCCGCCAACGGGCTGGAAGTGGACGTGGGTCAAAGCCTGTCCCCGGCTACCGGTCTGAAATGGTAGGAGGTATCAGGGACTCGTAGGACGGTGCCTCTATTCTTCCTCTCCTCCGTTGGAGATCCTGCGCACGGCCATCAGGGTGACGGCCAGGCTAATGGCAAGCAGGATCAGGGGCCTTGGGTCGCTCTTTACGGCGTCGGTCAAGGGCGCCGGGTTCCTTTCCCTTCCCGCTTCGCCGATCATTTTGGCCTGGCGGCTGGCCGATTCCCTGAGGCTCTTGCCGAAGCGCGTCAGGGCGCCCCTGACGCGGTCTCTGACCTTGGTGGAGGTACGCTTCGCTATCACCTGGGGCTCTACGTGCTTTTTGAGGTCCCTTACGTCCGGACCCATGCGGCTCCGGATCTCGAACATCTCCCTCTCTATGCGCTCCGGTATCTCGTTCATTACCTGAACTGCCCCTTTATCCAGTTGACGTTCTGCTGAAGGGTAGCGATCGTACGGTGGGGCTTGGGATCAAGACCCCTCAAGATGCTGGCGCCGATCCCACCGAGTATTACCCCGACTAGCAGCAATATGCCGCTCACGATGAGGGCCGAAACCCACGGGGATAGGAAGACGCTAAGCATGTAAACCCCTGCGAGAGAGAAAATTATGAGGAAGACGAGCAGGAAGACGCCCGCGGCGGCCAGAAGGCCTGCGGCCAGCCCACCCCTCTTGGCCACGGGGGTCAGTTCCGTCTGCGCCAGCTCGATCTGCTTGTTGACAAGCTCCTGGACCTGCGGCCTGATGGCGTCGATGATCTCTTTGATGCTCCGGTCGGAAGGCTCGGGACCTTCTCTTAGCTCCCTGCCAAACTCCGCTACCCGTTCTCGCCCATCCATCCCCACGCTCCTTTGCTCTGATCCCAGGACCACAGATTCTCTTGCTCCTAGTTACCCTCACAGCACCCTGCGTAATCCGGTTGGCTTCGCAGAGGCAACCTTGCCTATCCTACACCAGATCCTAGTATCCAACATGCCATAAAGCACGCGAAGTGTATCGATGATGTAACATGAATTCAGTTGTACAAGAACGAGCATTTTCCGGCGCGGATAGGAGTCGTTTTGGAACTGCATGAGGCGCTAGGTATCACCTCGGGGGACGTGGTCGCCTTCGTGGGGGCGGGCGGCAAGTCCGGCGCGATCCTCGCCGTCTCGAACGGTCTGCGCCAGGCCGGAATGAAGGTACTCGTAGCCCCGACGACGAAGATGTTGCTGGGCGAGGCTGAGAAGGTAGGACCGCTCGTCACCTCCGGAGACGCAGACGAGTTGCGCGAGAAGGCCAGGGCAGCCCTCTCCGAGTCTCCCATGGTCGCGGCCGGCTCAGGGATGCTCTCCAAGAACAGGGTCGGCGGCGTAGACCCGGCATCGATCGGCGATCTCGCGCCGCTCGCCGACGTAGTCCTCGTCGAGTCCGACGGGTCGCGGCGACGTCCGATCAAAGGCACAGCAGACCACGAACCGGCCCTCCCCGCAGCAACCACCCTGGTCGTCGCTGTAGCCAACGTCCACGCCCTCGGCACGCCCGTGGACGAGGAGCACGTCCACCGCCCCGAAGTCTTTTCTAACCTTACCGGCGTCGGTCCGGGACAGAGCATAACCTCGGGAGCCTTCGCCACGGCCCTCGCACGCGGCTCGCTCTCCCGAGTTCCACGAAATGCCAGGATCGCGGCCCTCATAACCGGCGTCGAGCCGGGCCGCAGCATGTCCAACGCCTCCGTCATAACCCGCGAACTCTGGCGCCTCGGCGTCAAGAAAGTCGTCCTCGTCTCTTTCGCGCC
>Ga0126314_10001560_pt1 | contig 11075 bp, 4 predicted proteins | sample Plot105B_FD_92535 | JGI IMG/M metagenome (GOLD analysis project Ga0126314, IMG submission 92535) | Serpentine soil microbial communities from UC McLaughlin Reserve, CA, USA - Plot105B | ecosystem: Environmental > Terrestrial > Soil > Grasslands | place: USA: UC McLaughlin Reserve, Lake County... | reverse complement strand
TATAGGCTGCATCAAACCTTTTTCTTTAATGGAACTAGCCAGCTGGGTCAGGGCCACTGGATAATCATCGCGTATGGCGTTTAGGGAGGTCCGTAATTCTCTGATTGAAAGCTCCTGAAACAAGCCTTGAGTAGACGACATCAGAAGTCGGGTGAGGATATTAAATTTAAAGAATTTCATTACTCTTATGAATAATGGGGAAAATTCATTATACTTCTCACGCAAATAAGATAACTTACAGCACTTTACTCCCAAAGGAGATAATGCAGCCTGCACCAAATGAACTCGCTCTCCAACCAGAACGAGCTTCATTGGGATAAGAAGCTGTTATCGGTGCTCTTATCATATTCTACGCTCCACGCTGATTTGCAGAAATCATCTTCTCTGGTTGGTTGACTAGGAGTCAAAGGGGTTTAAATCGGCTAAATGTCAAATAAGGGCATGAAACAGCACCGCAAAATATAGATTTTCTCTGCGGGCTGTCCACTATGCAAGCATATAATCGACGATATTCAAATCGGTAAATGTCAAGGCTGCAATCAGATGATCTATAACGTAAACAACATGACTGAGGACATTAAAAGGAAATGAAAGAGTATGGAGCTGACACGTGAAGAATCAAAAAAATTGCGGACGAGGAGTCTGCAAAGACAATCTTTCAAGTAATATAAGACAGACTGATGACTCCTAACGATTACATTAAATCAACATAAGACTGTCGGAGGGATAGACACTTTGCCATGTACAGCCAGGGCTCATAGATATCCCTGTATTTGTTTTGTCAGTAATGATATACTCATCAATTGTACATACTATTTGACAAAACCCGTTTCTTCTTCGAGAGAACTTGTCATAAGTCAGACACGAAATGGTGAACAGGTTCTTGCATACCAAGGGTGAATTCAAGGGTCTTCTCTTCTAATATATAAGAACTACCCCGTCAAAAATGAGACAAAATGAGATAAATTTGTCCATTCTCCCAAGAGGCGCAATTAGCGCATTAAATCGCTTGCATATAGAAGATCAACTATTACGTTGCAGATTAAGTAGCGATAATGACAACAACAGCGTTTTACATCGAGAGCACAACATGATGTCGTAAACCATCAATCTTGAGGACACTCTGAATTTTTCTGATGCCACCCTTACACCAACAAATATTCTTCTATTCGATTTGCGAACTATCAGGGCTTTTTTGAGACAATATGAGACAAATTTTCCAACTGTGTCTAATAAGGCAAGTATTGACTTCTTCTCAGTAAGCGTTTACCTCTTAGCATTATGATGTCTCACGTACAACGTTACTAGAGATTTTGCCAAATTGGGCTATTTCAATTGGTTTAAGTGGCAGCTGATTTAGAAAGAAGTTGCTCTTGTAATAGTCGACGACCTTTATCAGTGATTACATTAAAGATTGGGGTGAATTGACCAGGTGCAGGTGGTTCGCCTTCTATACGCTCTATTAACTTCAACCGCTCAGCTGCTGCAATAATGTCATTGATACGGTTAGCTCTAGAACCTAATTTGTCTAGAAGCATCAAGGTTGTGATGCCATCTTCACCTGCGTTGTTTAGGAGGGTCAGGATTCGGAGCAGGCTATAGTTGCCGTATTGCAGCAACGCACCTGTTTTGGGCTGGTATGAGGTAGAGGGTCTAGTTCTTGCGTGCCTTCTTTGGCTCGGGACATCTTCTTGTGGTCTGGGCTTCTTAGAACCTTTCAATTTTCAGACTCCCCCTCAGCAGCAGCTTTCTCATCATCCATGCCTAGAGCTTTCATGATTCCATATCCCTTTTCAGCGTCCAGCTTTCTGATACCCTTTATAATAGCTTCATTTGCTTTGTCTGCTGCCGCCTCAAGTATTGACTGGACAGATACCTCATTCCGCACTTCTTTCATCGCATTATCTACCACAACATCAATATCGTCCATGATTTCATCTTCGTCTACTATGTCTTCAATCTCCTTACGTATCTCTCGCTCCTTTGCACGAACGTCATCTATTAAGCCCTCATAATCCTCAAGTTCCTCTTTTATCTCTTGTTTGGGCTGCTCAGTAATTTCCTGTGTTCTGTCATATATATAGGACTGCAGCTTAGAGACTATCTTAACGCTGGCAGTAGCAGATATTGAGCCTGACAAAACTGGCGGGTCAGGAGTCTTAGTGTAAACATCAGAATCTATGACCCTAGTGTAATCACGCTTCGGCTGCTCTTTTACTATCTGACCTAACAGATAGTTCCACATTTTCTCAGAACCTTGGTCCTTGACTACTGCATCAATCTCTATCTTGTGACCTTCAACCCTTGTTCCCTTTTTACCTTTCTTAGTTATGTATGGAACAGTCTTGGTCCACAGCCAATCTAAATCGACTTTATCAGCGGAAAATCGAAGGTCTTTCACTATTACTTTATTACCATCTTCATCTTCGATTTCATTTTCGCCATGCTCCACTAGCCTGCGGAGCTTTTCCTTGTCTTTTGGTATGACTTTTACATCATAGGGAACTACAACGTGTCTTTGTTCGCCCTTAGGATATTTCTTAACCGATGAGCCATATGGGTCTGGTAATGAAGGCAATGGAATGTTAAAGCGTTCTATCGTCTGTTTGTTGATGCCAATCCATGGTATGTTAGGACCTAATTTGGATGCAATGATAATGCCAGGCACATCATAATCTGTGACGATGAACACATGACCACTAGATTCTAGAGCCAAGTCTGATAAGTCTTTTGCATAGTCCGTTAGTTGACCTTGTGAATTCACAAGCGCTATCCTATATTCGTCTGCATAATCTTTGAATGCTTCAACCATACCCATCTTTTCTATGTAGGCAACATCAGTACCATTCTTGGCAAGCCTCTCAACTTCAAAGAAGCTGACAGCCTTAAACTGTCCATTATAGTACATGACAGCTCGTGCACCTGCTATGATTCCTATATCTTCTCGCTTTACTCCGTATTTTTTGCAGATTGGTTTGATGTATTTCTTTACGTTGGCTCTGACGCTTTCAGTTGCTTCAATCCTATTATTTTCTAGGGCTGGAAGCGCTAGATACCAGACACCATCTTGAGTTATCCTTCTTTTTGCAAATATTTCGGGGTTGTCGTTGTAGTCATGATATTCGTTGATACGCTCTAATAATATCTCCTCTACAATTTGATAGACATTTTTGAACTTTGATTTCTCTTCTCGCTCCTTCTGCTTCTCCTGTTCTTCTTGCTCTCGCTCTTCCTTCCTTTGCTGCCGCTCCTCTTGCCTTCTGAGTTTTTCATCTTGTTGCATCTGCCGCTTGAGCTCACGTAATGCTTGTTCAGCCTTGGCGGTTCTCCTTGCATTGATTACGTCTTGAGTTAGAATATTAGCAGCTCTAAATGTCCTAATCTTATTTGCTATCTTTTCAACCGCATCTTCAATCGTTTTATGGAAGGGATCGATGTCAATATTGGATTTGCCTTCTGATGTGTAAGAAAGCACTGGAGAAATGAGATTGACAGCAATCACACAGGGCAGTTTTGTATCCTGTGTATTCTCTCTTACCATGGTATTGAAGTTAAAGCCATATGCCTCAAACACGCCTGTGATATTGTTAGCCTCATAAATCCTGCCTGTCTTTTTGTTATATGGTCTGTAATGACCTGTGAATGTGTTATCCTCTCCTGGAGAGACTGAGTAGTTTATTGCACCTGCGATATAGTTACTTTCAAAAGTATCTGGATCACTTCTTTTTCTTACAGCGTCTTCAGAGTATGGAACTGATATGATCTCAACTGCATAAGGATACTGAACTATCTGACCACCAGATGCATTATCTTTGTATGTGACTACACCTTGCAAGATTTCATAAGCTGCCTTTGATGTGTCTAAATCATGGCGCAAAACCATATCCTCAATTCTTGCTGCTAATGCCATCTTACGCTCTTGTTTGTGGGTATAAGGTAGAGACAGCTTATCAGGTGGAGTTGTTATCGTACCTTCGGTACGCAGCCTGAGATATAGCGACAAAATCTTTTCGGCTCTTGAAGATTTGTCTTTTAGGAATTCAGATATTGAAATATCCAAGTCAGTTACGTCCTTCTTTGGTACTTGAGTCCACTCTCTGAACCTTTTCTTTATGAGTTGATAGATTGTTATCTTGTTTTTTTCATCGATTGAAGAGAGCAGAGTTGTGAATTGTTGCAACGAGTAGTAAAAGATGCTTGAGATGTTAATCCATTTCTTTAGAGAGCTGGTTTGGGTTGGTGAGAGTGTGGCTGGTAAATTAATTACTGTCTTGTCACGCCCGTCATCAATCTGGACTACAAAAGTAATGTCTGTTGTAAAGATAAGATACTTCTTGCAAAAGTGTGCTATTCTGCTTGAAGTTAGATGATTTAGACCGTTATCAGCCTCTGGGTCCCGAACCTTATCAGGTATGTGCCAAGTATGGTCTACTGTGATACCTGTACTTGGAACCTGTCTGCCTGTTGAGGTTGGAGGAGATTCTATAATGCGCTCAATCTCATCGACTGTTAGAATGGATTTGTATTCTTGATTGTTGAACTTAAAAATCGCTGGATGAGTCCATTGCTCGCTACCTGTAGCTGCTGCAGAGGCTCCTAGGTCTTCTTTTAACAAGGTGTAAGGAATGGATGCTAAACGCTTGAGTGCGTCACCTAACATCCCTCTTCTAATGACATAATCGTTTTGCTTGGTGCCCCACGTCATATCAAAATTTAAGATACGGTCGAGGTTTTGAAACACTGGTTTGTTCTTGGCATTTGTGTTTGTAACAGTACAGCGAAATAATTTCTTGTTATAATTCAGTGTTATGTTTGCAACGACTAGCTTATCCTCCTGTCGGGGAGCATCAGGGTAATTATCCCAGGTAAAATCGATAGCATTGTCGAATTTCTCCTTAAGCATAAAGAGATACCAGTCGGCTTCTCTGGATAGACGTAAAGCCCTGATAATTTCAGCCCTGTTAACATAATCCATCCGATGCTCTTTACTAGATGCAATCTCTTCGATATTGTCGTCCTCATTGTCCTCACGGGGGGTCTGATTTTTTTAGGGTCCTTACCGCCGTCGTTATTAGGCAGTGGGACATCTTGTGGTCCAGAGGCGGGTTTAGGCGGTTTTTTACCCTTCATGAAAAAATGGGACCCCAGCCCAAGCCCACGAAACCGCAGATATCCCAATCCTCGGTTGTTAATGCCATTACATACTTGTATGTATTGGATAAGCTATATTTGTTTTGGTCTTTGTTGGAATCTTGTCATTCATGAAACCCGTAATTCTCCCATGATTACGGTACTATTACCTCTGAAACCTTTTCGCTTTCTCTTCTTGTCTGCGTTAACTCTACCACATATTGTTTTGTTGCTATCTGATGATAAGAAACCATGCCATACCACCATCCCACCTTTTTGGCATTAACTCAAGCTTTTAAATTTTGGGGAGTTTCTAATTCTCTCCTATACGACGCCCCGTACCGTAACAGTACAGAGATTGTACAGATTTCAATGTCGTGACTGCAAAGAAGAAGTATACCTAGATGATAAGCTAGTAAGTCCCAAAAACGGAAGAATTCCGTTAAATGTTAAGAACCAGGAACTACTAGATGTTCAGCCAGAAAGTTCACTATCCCTGTCGGGATTGCCAGGAACTGATTTATTTCGGCGATTCTAGACTAAGCAAGAACGGGAAGAAAATACCATTGAACAATCCAGATGGATTACCCCCATTGCCTGAAAAGACCGTTTGGAGCAAAAAACAATGTTTGGTTAGCAGACTAATAGACAGCAATTTCCTTTGGAACATCTCGTTTTTGTTCCAAGTTGTTCCGTTGTTCCATGAAGGATTTTGGTACATTAATTGCTTTAACGTTACCATTTTCGTTATTATTACTATTATTATTCGATTATAGCAATCAATGTACTGCATTCGGGGTACAACTAGAACAGCTGTAGGAGAACACATACATGTTTTTCTGAATCGCAGAAAAAAGAGAGGGTCTGCTCAATAGGGCTGTTCCAGTTGTTCCATTGTTCCAAATGTTATGGTTGCCTTCGTGCTGGGTTAATAAAATCTATAAAAGTTCCAAGCCTGGCATAAACAACTCTTTGTTTTTTACTTCCAAACCAGACGTTATCATATCCAAAACCCTCACAGTATGAAGGCAGTTGGGTGTGTGAAACCCTACTAATTCCGTGTTTTTTGAGTTCTTCTATCACTGGTGCAGTCATGCAAACCTCGTATGTATCATGCCATCTAAAGAAAGGAAGGGCATTTATCGCTGTTAAGGCTCTTATTTTCTCTTCGAAGGTCGCAGTTGGCATAACGTCGTCTATTGCATTCCTAGCACGAGCCGTTTCATAATCGAGTTCGCCAGAGTTTAGAGTCCTTCTTATATTCTTACAGATCCAGATAGCAGCCTCTCTCTTATTCCTAACCCAAGCGTGGTTTTGAATTATGTCGTGTAGTGCTGCAGCAATACCTGAAGACCTATTTTCTGCTAGTTTGGTTTGGCTGGTGGAGCTCTCTACAACTTCATTTAGTAACCATTGAGGTATTTCTTCTTGAGGAATTCCAGCATAGATAAAGAACTCGTGTAATATGGTCCTTGCAATCGTCAGCCAGTCATTGAACAAAATCTCTGGATGCTCTAGGTAGTAGTCTATCGTAAAGTCACCAAGAAAACCAAAGATATGTCCGTGTTTGTTAAAGAATGCCTGATAAGCTTGCTCTTCCTCCTTTGTCTTTTGGTCGTCCTTGGTAAATTCATGACCTATAGACCTTGTGATAAAGCCGTCTTCGTCTATCAAGTCTGAGTTATGTGTTATTATTGTGTAAGCGCATAGAGGTAAATCCAAAGTTTTGCTGTCTTGTGTTAGGATATTTCTGGGGTTTGTGTTATCGGTAGCGTACTTCATAATGGAAAGACAGCGTTTAGCCTGATCGTTTCGCTGCCAGTCCGTGAAAAAGTCAGCATCATCCAGTATAACTGGCATGGTAGTCCCCTTGGTGTGGTGTATAAGTCTGGCTTCTGTTTCCACAGACCCTGAACCTATAACGTATTTTGTCTTACCATGTAGTGGTAGCCTATACAGTCTGAGCGCTAGCCCAGCATACCCGTAACTCTTACCAGAATGCGACCAACCGCCTAGGTCCTGACGTTGTATAATCCCATGTGTTTCAACCGCTCCACATTGGCGGCGTGCAAAATCTATGATAGACACGAGTCCTATCTTAAGGAAGTGGGCGAATCTCTTCCTCTCAAGTGGTCTTTTTGCAGCAGGCTGGTAAAACTTCTCTTGCAGCTCGAGCATAACCCTGATGCATTCTCTAGCTTCCTCAGGAGTGGGCTTGTATCGAGTCCATTTAGATAATGTTAAGCGGTTTTCCTTTGCAAGCCATATCAACCCTTCAGTTTCAATCTCTTCTCTGGTTTTTGCCATTCCGTTTCTAGCCCGATATCCTTTGAGTATGTGGTTTAACGTGTCATCTAGGAGCCTAGCCTTATACACCCAGTCCGTCCGTTCTAGGAGGTAATCTTTGAGCTCGTCTTTTGTGTAAGGTCCTATTGGCTCGTCCATCTCTATAACTTGGTTGCCAGGACCTACGTATTCCCACCTGATTTTGTATTTTGTATGTTCAAAGAGAGGGTCATAGATTATCTCAATAGGCGGGATTGGAATGGCATTTAACACAAAGTGTCTGTAATGGTATTCAGGTGGTTTAGGATTGCCCTCTTTATCTTTATCCCGCTTAACTTGAATTTCCTGGATTACACGTAAGCGCTGTTTCATACCAATTGTCGGGTTCTGATAATCGTCTTTGCTTATGACTGCAGCGTATGTCTCAGGCGATCTGTTGATTAATTCCATCATAAGGCAACCATCTAGAAGAGCCTCCTGTCCTTCCTTTGCAGCCTTTTCTGCATCCTTTCTTGCTACAAATTTCTGTGCTTCTTTCCAGTTCTCTTCAAACTCTTCATCTGACTTGGGAGGCATACAATGATTTTCGTTCCAGAAACGACAAAAAGCTTTAATCGATTCCATTGGCATAACATTTCTGAGCTTGATAATCGCAGACTCCATTATCCGCAGGAGTGCCAAATGTCTGTTGTTGCCTTCATAAATGACGAAGTTGTCGCTATATAGTTCAGGTGTTGGAATCTGTGAAATGTTTTTACCTTCACGATCTATTACGTTTTCTCCCCTATAATGAAGACCATATTTTTTACAGATAGAGTCAACATGCTGCATCATTTCCTCTGCAGCATTTTCGGATAACACTTCGGGTATCTGTACGCCAATTATCTCGTAGTGTTCACCGTTCTTATGTCTTGAAGGTGTGCAAAAAACAATTCCATGCTCACCTAAACCTTTAATCTCAACTGCGGGTATCTCGTTGTTTCTGAATCTGCTGTCAAAGTCGTTTATACTGTTGGCGTCGCTACTCTTTTTCGTAAATGGAATATCTGAATAAAAGAGAATATGCGCTTTGTTGGTATCGTCCTTATGTTGTTCAACTATATATTTCTCTGCTACTTGTTTGAGTGATATAGTGACACCGTTTCTTGTACAGAACTCTTCAATGGCTTTTAGGTTGTCCAGGTCGATAAAAATAAGATATTTTCCAGCATACTGACCTCTCCAAACTCTGCCTAGTATGAGTGCCATACCATCTTTAAACACATCTCCTCGTATCCACTGTTCAAAGACTTCTTCAGAAATTGGAGCTGTCTGAAAAGGTTGCCACTTTTCAAAGGTTTTCTTTATTCTGGTTTTTGCAGGAATTACGTTAGCTCCTATTATGTAAAACCAGAATTTTGCCCAACCGTTGTAATCATGAAGTGGTGGGACTGAAACTGCTGTTTCTACCAATGTGGTCTAGCCTCCCTCCTCCTTATCGTTTTCCTCCTTATCCCAAAGCAAATCTTGCGTTTGGTGATGCCCAGCCAGCAATAACAAACATCGTCCAGTCCACTCCCTCTTAGTTAACTTGCCAGCTTGTCATGATAATGACAAGGGCAGTGACAGATGAACCGCTTTCCTAGGACATTGCTAACATAACGACCTGTGCACTCTGCACATGGTGTCAGGCACTTGTGGATTGTTTCTGTAACTAGTTCACCGCTCATTGAGCTGCGCCCTCCTTCTCTGCATCACGAATAGTGGACTTCAAGAGCCCTGAGATGACGTCATTGAAGCTGTCCCCTGCATTTCCTAATCGTTTGAGTGTGAGGTAATTTTGCTCATCGACTGTGATGTGTTTTAATGTCTTTACCGACACACCAATACTTACAGTCTTTAATACTTGGGAACTATGAACTGTCGTACCTGTTTGCCGATCCCAAGGAGCCTAAACCTAGATGTCAGAGTATATCGAGAAGTAGGGTTGACAGTTGATACTAGGAGCATCACTTTTTATTGCAAGACAGAAGGTAAAGGAGTACCCTATGGCTCTTTCTTGATTATCCCCTGCGCATATAATACTCTGTATAGCTCGTCGACTTGCTGCTTTAACGATAGGTTTTCAGCCATTACCTGCTCAGTCTTTGTTTCCATGTCTGCGCCTTTGCTTTCAAGTCCTGTTATGTCTAGGAATGTGAGATAGGGCTCAATCTTTCTAAATAATTCAGCTTTTTCGCTATCTTTTTTGCGCCAGTATGTGCTGCCTGCATGACCAATAAACCATTCTGAAAAATCCTGATATCCTAGGTCACTTATTGTGGTCTTTACAAAGCGCCTAAAAGAGTGAAAGGTTATCTCCCTTCTGCCCTTATTACCATTCTCTCTATTGCCAAAGCCTATTCGGTCAAGCGTCCTGGCAAAATCTTCGTCCATATGTACATAGAGACTTTGGAGACTGGACCTTTGTCTTCCACGTGGCATAGAGAAGAACATATCATCAGGGCTGAGCTCAGGTTCTATCCATTGTGATATTGTTTTATTATTACTATGACTGCCACTTCTATTGTCATCATCATCTCTACTGCTACTACTATTACTATGGCTCACAACTTTTGTTATTCGGCGGGGTCTGTACTTGAAATCAATCCAAGCTTTGCAATGTTCTACCAATTCTCTTGTCAAAAATACATAGCGGTCCATGCGTGTCTTTGTGAATTCACCTCGTATTCTCACAAAGGCTTGATGATTATTGTTTTTATTATCCTCCCCAAAATCAAAATCCTTATACCTTAATGCCAACGCTTCAGTCGCTCGCATACCTGTTGCTGCAAGCAGCATTACATAGGTCTTGAGTTTAATATCAGAGCATTTGAGTAGGATTTCACGTATCTCCTCTTTCCCTATGGGTTCTTTGCTGCGTACAATAGGCTTGGGTAACCGCACTCTCAACTTGAATTTGCGAGGGCTAATTTCTATATCATGGTATTCAAGAAAATTTCTAGCAGTTATGACAAAGGACCTTATAGTATTTGGATTCTCAATGCCCTGCTCTTCTTGAATATATGCGACAAAACCCGACAGAAGATCATAAGGGTCAATAGTGTTGTTGCTGCTCCTCTTTAATTCTTCGATAACTTGATCAAGTGATGTTATTATCGTTTTTCTTTTTCGATCTTGGTTTTGTTGTTGATATTGCTGTTGGTATGCTATTACGTATTTTTCAAATTTGGATAGCCTGTATTCATATTCTAAAGCAGTCCTCTTATTTGCTTGCTGGATGTTTTTGATATATTTGGTGAGACAAAGACTCGTAGGTTTTCTGTTGGTTGAGGTAGCAGTAATCGTTGTTGTAGCGGTTGTTTTCAAGCTTCTTAATACTGTACAGAGGTCAGCTTTAAGCTTTTGGTTGATTACGTATAACTATAAATCAACCGACACATTGATGACAGCTAGTTGGAACATCTGGCAGAGTTTCTCTTCATTCTTGCTAGCGTTGATAGGCTGACATTGATTTCTGAAATAGCGATCGAAAAACGCAGATTGAACCAGCTTAGTGCTAAGCTGTCAGCTACACCGCAGGAGACTTCAAAGCACTTGATGCGTCTCCGTAATGCAAAGCTCATAGAGAAGGATTCTGATGGGTTCTTTGGTCTGACCGCTTTTGGTAAGATCATCGT
>Ga0126314_10001558_pt1 | contig 11085 bp, 9 predicted proteins | sample Plot105B_FD_92535 | JGI IMG/M metagenome (GOLD analysis project Ga0126314, IMG submission 92535) | Serpentine soil microbial communities from UC McLaughlin Reserve, CA, USA - Plot105B | ecosystem: Environmental > Terrestrial > Soil > Grasslands | place: USA: UC McLaughlin Reserve, Lake County... | reverse complement strand
TCATCGCGGCATTCGCCCTAGCCGCGGCGGTCCTGGCTGCTGTCAATCACGCTGAGGTGGTTGCCCCCCGGGTCGGGGAGCCCTTCGGGTCGCTGGTGCTGGCGGTCGCTGTAACGATCATCGAGGTGGGCCTGATCGTGACGCTGATGATCTCGGGCGGCCCGGAAAGTGCATCATTGGCCCGGGACACGGTGTTCGCAGCCGTGATGATCACCTGCAACGGCATCGTCGGTATCGCTCTGCTCATCGGGGGAGTGCGCTTCCACCTCACGATGTTCAACGCAGAGGGAACCGGCACCGCCCTGGCCACGGTGACCACCCTGGCCACCTTGAGTTTGGTACTGCCGACCTTCACCCTGGGTCGCCCCGGTCCGGAGTTCACTCCTGCGCAGCTGGCCTTTGCAGCTATCGCCTCACTCGCGCTGTACGCAATGTTCGTCCTGACGCAGACGGGTCGGCACCGAGACTTCTTCCTTCCCTTGACATCCGCCGGCGACGTCGTGGAAGCCGAAGAACACGCCCATCCGCCGAGCAATAGAGCGGCGCTGGCCAGCGTCGGCCTGCTGGTGCTGGCTCTTGTCGCCGTCGTCGGCCTGGCCAAAGTCGAGACGCCTGCGATCGAGGCCGGTGTATCCGCTGTGGGGTTTCCACCGTCATTCGTTGGCGTGGTGATCGCCCTGCTGGTCTTGTTGCCTGAGACGCTGGCGGCGGCACGGGCTGCACGTCGAGACCGAATCCAGACCAGCCTCAACCTAGCGTTCGGCTCTGCCATGGCCAGCATCGGACTCACCATCCCCGCGATCGCCGTCGCCTCCATTTGGCTGGAGGGTCCCTTGGTGCTGGGACTCGATGCCACGCAGATGGTGCTCCTGGCAGTGACCGTTGTGGTCGGGATTCTCACGGTGGTTCCGGGACGGGCAACGCGCCAAGAGGGCGCAGTTCACCTGGTATTGCTGGCGGCTTTCCTCTTCCTCGCAGTCAACCCCTAGCGGTCAGGGAGCCCCAACTAGCCGATCTTCTCCAAGATCATTTCACGCACCCGGGTGGCATCTGCCTGGCCGCGCATCTGCTTCATCACCGAGCCGATCAGGGCCCCGGTTGCCTGCACCTTGCCGCTTTTGATCTTGTCAACGATGTCGGGGTTGGCGTTGATCGCTTCGTTGACCGCCGCCGCCAGCGCACCCTCGTCAGAAACGATCGCCAGCTTGCGGGCCGTCACAACCTCGGCCGGCGAGCCTTCGCCGGCGATCACGCCTTCGAAGACCTGACGCGCCAGCTTGTCGTTGATCGTGCCGTTCTCCACCAGGGCTTGGATCTCGGCCACCTGCTGCGGCGTGACGCCCACCGCCTCAAGATCAACTCCTACTTCGTTGGCGTGTCGCGCGATCTCGGTGAGCCACCACTTGCGGGCCGACTGCGGCGTCGCGCCCGCCGCGACCGTCGCCTCGATGGCGTTGACTGCGCCGGCGCTGACCACATCGCGCATCTCCAGTTCGGAGAACCCCCAGTCAGCGCGCACTCGCTTCAGCCTCACCGTGGGAGGCTCCGGCAGGGTCTCGTGTAGCTCTTCGACCCACTCCCGACTCGGCGCTATCGGCACCAAATCCGGCTCCGGGAAGTAGCGGTAGTCTTCCGCGGTCTCTTTGTTCCGGCCGGGCGTGGTGATGCCGGAGTCCTCGTGCCAGTGCCGGGTCTCCTGGATGACCCTGCCGCCGGAAGCCAAGATGGCCGCCTGCCGGGTGATCTCGTACCGCACCGCCCGCTCGACGCTGCGGAGCGAATTGACGTTCTTGGTTTCGGTTCGGGTGCCGAAGCTCGACCTACCAACTGGTCGCAGCGAGACATTTGCGTCACAGCGCAGCGAACCCTGCTCCATCCGTACGTCGGAAACGCCGAGCGCGCGCAACAGATCGCGCAGCATGGTGACGTACGCGCGCGCCACCTCTGGCGCCTTGGCGCCAGTGCCCTCGACAGGTTTCGTCACGATCTCGATCAAAGGTACGCCAGATCTGTTGTAGTCCAGCAGCGAATAGTCGGCCCCGTGGATGCGCCCGGTCGCACCACCCACATGCAGCGACTTGCCGGTGTCTTCCTCCATATGGGCACGCTCGATACCGATCCGGTAGATCTCCCCATCAAGTACCACTTCGGTCCACCCGGCGTACGCGATCGGTTCGTCGTACTGGGAGATCTGGTAGTTCTTCGGCATATCCGGATAGAAGTAGTTCTTCCGGGCAAAGCGGCACCACTCGGCGATCGTGCAGTTCAACGCCAGCCCGATGCGGATCGCCGACTCGACCGCCTTCGCATTCACCACAGGCAGCGAGCCGGGTAAGCCCAGGCAAACCGGGCATACCTGCGTGTTCGGCTCAGCGCCGAATTCCGTCGAACAACCGCAGAACATTTTGGAAGTGGTGTTGAGTTCGACGTGTACTTCTAGCCCCAGCACAGGGTCGTACGCGGCCAGTGCGTCCGCATACGGCAGCACGGTCATCGCAGCGCTCCAGGGTCGGGTAACCGATCAAGGAGAGGGCCATTCCACGCCGAATGCAGAGCCGCTTCCAGTGCCCCGCCGACGCGATACAACCGGTCGTCGGCGAGTGGCGGTGCCATCACCTGGAAGCCAACCGGCAATCCATCCTCCGGGGCCAGACCGACCGGGAACGACGCGCTGGCGTTGCCCGCCAAGTTCGACGGAATCGTGCACAGGTCGTTCCGGTACATGGCAAGCGGGTCGTCCACCTTCTCACCGATCTTGAACGCGGTGATCGGCGTTGACGGCGAGACCAGCACATCGGCCTGCGAAAACGCCTGATCGAAGTCTCGGGAGATCAAGGTCCTGACTTTCTGCGCCTGCCCGTAGTAGGCCTCGTAGTAGCCGCTGGACAGGGCATAGGTACCAATGATGATCCGTCGCTTGACTTCAGCACCGAAGCCTGCCTCACGGGTCGCCGCCATAACCTGCTCCGCGCTCGCAAAGCCGTCATCACCAACCCGCAATCCGAATCGCATGGCGTCGAACTTCGCGAGATTTGAGGAGCACTCGGCAGGCAAGATCAAATAGTAGGTGGGCAGGGCGTATACGAAGTGCGGGCAGGAGACCTCGATGATCTCCGCACCCAGCGAGGCCAACAATTCGACCGCCTCGTTGAATCGCTGCTCGACCCCCGGGGCGTATCCTTCGCCGCCGAGTTCGGTGACGACGCCGATCTTCATCCTCGAGACGTCCGCCGACCTGGCAGCTGTTACGACGTCAGGCACCGGTTGATCGATTGATGTGGAATCGCACGGGTCGTGGCCGGCGATCGCCTGGTGCAGCAAGGCTGCGTCGAGCACCGAACGCGCACAGGGACCAGGTTGATCAAGACTTGATGCGAGCGCGACGAGGCCGTAGCGGGAGCTACCACCGTAGGTGGGTTTCACACCAACCGTTCCGGTGACGGCGGCCGGTTGTCTGATCGAGCCGCCGGTGTCTGTACCGATGGCGAGCGGCGCCTCGAAGGCTGCCACCGCGGCGGCCGACCCGCCACCGGAACCACCAGGGATCCGACTGGTATCCCAGGGATTGCGGGTTGGCCCGTACGCGGAGTTCTCGGTCGAGGAACCCATCGCGAATTCATCGAGGTTCGTCTTGCCCAAGATCACCATGTCATGATCAAGAAGTCGCCGGGTCACCGTTGCGTCATACGGCGGCAGCCAGCCCTCCAGAATCTTGGACCCACAGGTCGTCGGCGCGCCGGTGTAGGTGAGAATGTCCTTCAGGGCAAGGGGCACTCCGGCGAGTGGACCGACCGGTTCGCCGGCTGCGATCTTGGCATCTACACGCGCCGCAGACGCCAAGGCACGCTCACCATCGACGTAAAGGAAAGCGTGTATTTCGCCGTCGACCTCAGCGATTCGATCAAGGTGTGATCGAGTCACCTCGACGGCACTGAGTTCGCCCGATTTGATCTTGGTTGCAAGATCAACAGCGGTTTGTCGGATGATCTCGGCATTCGGAGCCTCAGCGAGCGTCATGCCTCCTCCCCCAGAATCTTTGGCACCCGGAATCGCATTTGCTCCGCAGCCGGTGCGCCTGCTAGCACCTGCTCGCGAGACAGCGAAGGCCGAAGTTCATCCTCACGGAACACATTAGTCAAGGGCAGCGCATGGGAAGTCGGCGGAATGTCTTGGGCGGCGACATCGGAAACTCGGGCTACCGATTCGAGTATCACGTCAAGTTGCGGCGCCAATACCTCCAATTCCGCTTCGCTCAGCTCGATTCGCGCCAACCTGGCCAGGTTTGCCACGTCTTCAGCGGTGAGTGCCACCTATCGAATCTCCTTGATCGTTGGGTCCGGCTCATCCTAGTGCGGGAGTTCCTGCAAGCCGCAGCTGATCAGCGGCTCGGGGTTCTCTTCCTGTCGTCGTCGGCATCGCGGGTTTCCATGGCTGAAACGACCGAGACGCGACGGGTTTTATGGCGACCCGTGCGGCTTACATCGTCGCTGCAATGATCGTTGGACACTGGAACCTCCGGTCAGAAGAGGAAAGGTATCCGAACACCGAGGAGGGGCACGTGGCCGATGAGTCCAAGGTCCTCGAGACCGTGCGGCGCTATTTCGAGTTCGTCGGTGCGGACGTTGAGCGCGCCGAGGAGATATATCACGACGACGCGATCCTCGAGTTCCCGCAGTCGGGAGAGCGGTTCGAAGGAGTCGCCACGTTTACGGAGTGGCGGCGGCACTATCCTGCCGATCCCGCACAGATGCGCTTCCGCATCCGACGGGTCACCGCCCGTCTCGACCTGGCAGTCGTCGAGTTGAACGCGACATACGACGGCACATCGTGGCTGCAGGCCGTCCAGCTGCTCGAGTTTCGCGGGGACAAGGTGGCGCACGAGCGGATTTATGTCATGGACGCCTGGGAGGCTCCTGAGTGGCGGGCGCCTTGGCGCGCGGACACACCGGCCGACCCGCCCGAGGAAATCAGCCCGATCTGATCGCGGTTTGGCGCGCCGCCCTGTAGGCGCTTTGCGGTCGTTTCCCATCACAACCGTCAAAACGAGCAGATCGCAGGCCCGAGAGGCTGGTCAGCCGTGCCGACAGGCTCAGGGCACAAATCGCCGGCTCGTGATCAACAACGTCGCTGTCGTCTTGGCAGCTTCGCGGCAGGAGCAGGAACAGGTCATTCAGTCAGTGATCGAATCACGATCCCGGTCTTGAGCTTGGGGGTGAAGAACGTCGACTTGGGCGGCATCAGCAGGCCTTCCCGGGCGGTCCGTTCGATCTCGGCGACATTCACCGGCCGGATCAGCACCGCCGCCGAAGCGCGCCCGTTCTCCACTTCGGAAAGTGTTTCGTCGAGCCCGTGCTGATAGGTCACCGTCAAAGGGAGGTCGGCGAGTGCCGTCTCCAACCAGCCTCCATCGAGCGCCCGTACGCCGTCGAAGCGTCCCGGTTTGGCGTGCAGCCGCCAGGTCCGTTTCCGGGTGAACAGCACCAGAAACTCTTTCGTCGCCATCTCCGCGAGGGTGGCCGGGCTCGGCCGGTCGGTGGGGATCAGCTCGAATGATCGTGCAAGCGCGTCAGCCAGGTCGCGCTCCTCGATGTTGGTGTAGAGGCGGTGGATCGCCTCAACGCTCAGCTGCTCCTCGATCAACTCGTTCACGAAGGCAAGTGTCAGCTCCGCCGGCGTATCCGTGCGCCCGGTTGCCTCGCGCACCTCGTCGCGGTAGCTGCGGGCGACCCCGTAGCGGTGATGGCCGTCGGCGATCAGCACGTCATCAGCTGCCAGCTTGTCCCGAATTGCGGCGATTCGCAGCGGATCAGTGATGCGCTCTACCACGTGTTCGACGCCCGCCTCGGTCACTGCCCCGAGGGCCTCACCCTGCTCCGCGAGCAACTCTGTCAAGCCGCTTGACAGCGAGAGCCCCCAAACCGGGGACAGGTTGGCCGCGGTCGCCCTGGTCAGGTCGAGTCGATCGGTGGACGCCTCAGCTGTGGTCCGCTCATGTGGCAGAACTCCGCAAGCCTCACGATCAACGACTTCCAACGCACCGAGCACGCTAGCAATGTCGCGTCGCTCGCCGGCGGAGTCGGTGAAGCGCATGCGGTAGATGGTGAAGGAAGGTAGCCGGTCGACGACAAGGATCTCTTCGTCGAGCCACCCATGCATGGTCTTGGCCGCAAGGTCGTAGCGGTCCTCCGCACCCCGCGGCACGTCGATGCGCACCACATTGTGACGCGACCTCGCCTCGAGGGCATCGACGTCAGCCTTGGAGAGCACGTCATACGGCGGGGCGATCACGGAGGCCAGGTCATCAGTTGCGTAGCGGATCGCGGCAAAAGGTTCGAAGCGCGGCACGGCTCAAGGCTTCCATGCTTTCGTGCGGCACCTGAGCATGGCTCAGAACTCGGCAGTTGGCTGACGAGCGTGATCGACCCGAAACACTGTGGTAATCGCGGTAGGGAAAGATGTTCATGTGTTTTTGATGCGGCTCACCCTGCCGGATCGGCCAGGTTCGCTGGGGTCTGTTGCGACGGCGATGGGAAGTGTGGGCGCCGACATCAATGCTGTCGAGATTGTGGAGAAGACCACTGACGGGAGCGTCGTCGACGATTTCATCGTCGACCTACCGCCCAATCAGCTGCCCGAGACCATCGTCACCGCCTGCCAGAACCTCGCCGGTGTACGTGTGGAGTGGATCGCGCGCTATCCCGAAGGTGGCGGGCTGCAATCGGATTTGGAGGCGCTGGAGCGAATGACGGCTGATCCGCCGCACGCAGCGGAAACACTCGTCTCGCTCTGTCCCGTCGTCTTTCGATCCCATTGGGCGACCTTGATCGATGCGTCAGAGAACATTCCTCGCTCGAGCTACTCGACCACCCTGGCACCGGACCTGACGCCGGAGATCGCGGCCAGGTTCGCACCATTCGACACCACGCACCGCATCGACCTGGAGTCGGATTGGAGTCCTGGCTGGGGCGACACCACAGCGGTCGTCACACCGCTGACGCAGGACCGCGTGATCGTCATCGGCCGCCTAGGTGGACCCGCCTTTCTCGACTCCGAAATCGCCCGCTTGCATCATCTCGCCGCGCTCGTGAAGTAGGCGCCACCCTCGGGCTCAGGTACGTTCGGCCCGTGGACACCTCCCGGTGGGCTGAGCTTGTCGCATTGCTCACCTCGATCGGTTTCGGAACCGTGTCTGCGGTCATTCCAATCGTCAATGCCGAGGCATATGTCATTGCCTCGCAGATGTCAGCCGTCATGGGCCCGATTCCCATTGCGATCGGCATTGCCATCGGCCAAACGATCGGAAAACTGTTGCTTTTCTTCGGCGTGCGTGAGGGAAAGGAACTGCGTTTCGTCAAGCATCGGCGAGAGATCCAGAAACAACGCCCGGTCGGGCCGGTTCGAGCCCGGTTTCGCGTCTTTATGGCCAAACTGCTTGACCTGGTCGGGCAGGAACGCTGGGGATTGCCGATCGTCCTGGTCGCAGCCGTGGTCGGTTTCCCACCGTTGTACGCTGTCGCCCTACTTGCCGGCGCGACAACGATGAAGCCCGTTTGGTTCGGGCTTACCGTGCTCGTTGGCCGGCTGTGCCGCTTTCTCCTGGTGGCATCGGGCTTTCAGGGACTTCACGACTGGTTCATCTGAGCTTCGCGCGCGGTACGCGAGAGCGCGCGCCGACTACAGTGGTCCGGTGCCGAGGATCTTCAGCAATCTCAACCTGCATGGGGCAACCCCGCCGCGGGTGCAACCAACACTCGGCGAATGGGGTCCGGTCCAGGTACCCAGCACCAAACAGAAGAAGCGGATGCGGATCTGGGTCACCGTCGCGCTGCTCGGCGCCTTGATCGCGATCTTTCTCCTTGGCTGGTACGTCTACTACGCCATGACTGGCAGCTGGGGCTTCGGCATCGGCGATGAACGGCAGTTCTTCGAGGCATTGCTGCGGTAAGCGCTACTCCCCCACAGTCGCCACTTGACTCGCCGCCTCGGGGCCGTGTTCGAGCAGCACCTCGAAGGCCTCGGCCCCACTGAGCACCGGAACCTTCAGCTCCACAGCCCTGTCGTACTTCGATCCCGGAGAATCACCGACAACGACGAAGCTGGTCTTCTTTGAGACAGAGCCAGCTACCTTGCCGCCGCGAGACGTGATGGCCTCCACTGCCGAGTCGCGGGTATGTCCCTCCAGGGACCCAGTGACCACAACTGACAAGCCGGCGAGCGTTTGATCCAGTGCCGCCTTGGGCTCGCTTCGCATCACACAACCAGCGGCCTTCCACTTGGCGACGATGTCGCGATGCCAGGGCTCGGCGAACCAGTCGGTGATTGCGGTGACGAGTGTCGGTCCGATGCCCTCCACCTGTGCAAGTTCCTCTGGGGTCGCGCTGGCAAGAGCGTCAATATCGCCGAATGCTGCGGCAATATCCGGCGCTACTCCTTTGCCAATATGCCGAATCGACAATGCGACCAAGAACTTATCCAGCGGCCGCGTCTTCGCCGCTTCTAGATTGGCCAGGAGCTTCACGCCATTTGCCGACAAGGCTCCGGACTTGGTCGTAAAAAAGTCGGTCTCTGTGAGTTTTTCCTCGGTCAGGCTGAACAAGTCACCTTCATCGGTCAGCAGGCCGGCATCCAACAGTGCTTGTCCCGACTGGTAGCCGAGCACCTCGACGTCGAGAGCATCCCGGCTCGCTACGTGGAACAACCGCTCCCGAAGCTGTGCTGGACAAGACCTGGTGTTGGGACACCGCAGGTCGGCATCGCCTTCTTTCTCCGGTCGCAGCTCAGTGCCACATGCGGGGCATTGGGTGGGCATCACGAACGTCCGCTCGGTTCCATCGCGCAGGTCGACCACCGGTCCGACGATCTCTGGAATGACGTCTCCGGCCTTCCGAAGCACCACCGTGTCGCCGATCAGCACCCCCTTGCGGACAATCTCGCTGGCGTTGTGAAGCGTCGCCATACCCACAGTCGACCCGGCGACCTGGACTGGCTCCATAACACCAAAAGGCGTCACCCGGCCCGTACGCCCGACGTTGACGTTGATGTCGAGGAGCTTGGTGGTGACCTCCTCCGGAGGGTACTTGTACGCGATCGCCCAGCGTGGCGCTCGGGAGGTCGAGCCGAGCTGATCTTGTACTGCCCGCTCGTCCAACTTCACCACGACGCCGTCGATCTCGTGCTCCACCGAATGCCGATGCTCACCGAAGTGCTCGATATAGGACCACACCTCAATCAGGTTCCGCGCCAGCTTGCGGTGTGGGCTTACTGGAAGTCCCCAGCGATCCATCGCGGCGTAGGCGTCGGAGAGCCGATCGGCGCGGAAGCCGTCAAGTACCCCGATGCCGTGGCACATGAAACCCAGGTTGCGGGAGGCGGTGATCTTCGGGTCCTTCTGCCGCAGCGAGCCGGCGGCTGCATTTCGGGGATTCGCGAACGGCGCCTTTCCGGCCAAGACGAGGGACTCGTTGAGGGCGGTGAACTCGGCCACTGCAAAGAACACCTCACCACGCACCTCGAGCGTTTCAGGCAGATCCTCGCCAGACAGTCGATGCGGGATGACCTTGATCGTTTTGACATTGGCGGTGACGTCTTCACCCACTCGGCCGTCGCCTCGGGTTGCGGCGCGCAGCAGCCTGCCGTCTCGATACACCAGGTCGATGGCCAGACCATCCACCTTGAGCTCGCAGAGGTATCCGGACTGCTCCAACCGCTTCTCACCCAACTCACGAATGGCGCGCTGGGCCCAACGGTCAAGCTCTTCCCGGCTGAACGCGTTGTCCAGGCTCATCAGTCGCTGCAGGTGCTCGACTGGATTGAACGTGGTCGACGGCGGGCCGCCCACCTGCTGGCTCGGCGAGTCCGGCGTACGGAGAGCGGGAAATGCGTCCTCCAGTTCCATGAGCTGGCGCATCATCGCGTCGAACTGACCGTCAGAGATCGTCGGGGCGTCGAGCACGTGATAGCGCCACCGGGCATCGTTCAGCCGTTCGCTGAGATCTGCGTGCTGCTGACTCGCTTTCGCCAAGGATTCCGAAAGCTCGATTTCTCCATCGCCGGCTGGCATAACGTCTTCGTCGCCTCCCGGCGGAGGCAAGATCTCCTCCATCACGTAAGCACATTAATGCCCGGTGCCGACATCGTGGCGTCCCAGAGCGGTCGCCGGAATCGACGTGCCTGAGAACTCGCGATCAGCTAGTCCGCAAGCTGCTCGGTGATGATCTGCGCCGCGGAACGCAGCGTTCGAAGCGCGTGCACCGCGTCGTTCCGGGCCGATGAGGCCAATCCGCAGGCGGGTGTGATCACCATACGAGCCGCAGCCGGTGGCTCCAGGCCAAGATCACGCACTGGCTGGAGCACGCGGCGAGCGACTTGATCGGGACCGAGCGCACGGTCGGTTGGCAGTGCCCCCACTCCGATCCACAGTCCGGCTTCGAGGGTGGCCCCCACGGCATCCCAATCCGCGCTGGACAACTGGTCAATGTCGACAAGCACGCCGGAGACGCCTGCCAGGCGCAGCAGTTCGATGGGAGGATCCGCCGCACAGCAATGCACCGCAAGAGGTGTCGGTGCCAGCCGCTCGCGGGTATGGATGATGGCGCTGCTGATTTCGTTCGGCTCAACGGCGCGATGCCGCGACAAGCCGCTCGCATTGGAGATCGCGCCGGCGAGCACTGCCGGGAGCATTGGCTCGTCGAACTGGATCAACAGCTCGATATCAGGCAGCCGCCGGCCCAGGTCGGCAGCGAGCTGGGCGGTTCCCTCGGCAAGCGACTGGCCGAGATCGCGCCGCGCTCCAGAGTCTGCAAGCACCCGATCCCCGCGTGGCCGCTCCATCATGGCCGCCAGCGTCCAGGGGCCCGCGACGGACAGCTTGACTGTTCCCTGGTATCCCTGAGCGTGCTCCTCCAGCAGGTCAAGGTCACTGCGCAGGGTACTGATCGCCAGCCGATGATCGCGGCTCGATGCATCGGTGAGCCGCCATCCGGCTGGTTGCAGATCAACAGCCAACCCGGCGAGGAACGCGGTCGACCGTCCGATCAATTGGGCGTACGCTCCGCGCGCCGGAAGCTCTGGCAGGTAAGGGAGATC
>Ga0126314_10001555_pt1 | contig 11088 bp, 11 predicted proteins | sample Plot105B_FD_92535 | JGI IMG/M metagenome (GOLD analysis project Ga0126314, IMG submission 92535) | Serpentine soil microbial communities from UC McLaughlin Reserve, CA, USA - Plot105B | ecosystem: Environmental > Terrestrial > Soil > Grasslands | place: USA: UC McLaughlin Reserve, Lake County... | reverse complement strand
GTGCTCAAGCCGTACCAGAAGGACCGCCTCACGGCGTTCCTCAACCCTGGCGAGAACCGCGGGAAGGAGGCGTACCAGATCAACCAGTCGCTGACGGCAATCGGCGCCGGAGGCAAGACCGGCCGCGGCGACCAGGCGACGCAGACGAAGCTCGATTTCCTGCCTGAGCACCACACGGACTTCGTGTTCTCGGTGGTCGGCGAGGAGTTCGGGTTCGTGGGCGCCGCGCTGGTGCTTTCGCTGTTCGCGCTGCTTATCTGGCGCGCACTGCGTACTCTTACGATGGCGAAGAACTTTTACGGCGCGCTAGTCGCCGGCGGCATCACCGCGATGCTGATGTTCCAAGTCTTCGTGAACGTGGGCATGACGGTTTCGATCATGCCCATCACCGGCATCCCCCTGCCGCTCATGAGCTACGGCGGCTCGTCGGTAATCACAACACTTATGGCAATAGGCCTACTGCAATCCATTCACGCGCAGGCGCGCGATACGGCCGCGGTGAAGCGCCTATGACCTTTATGAAGGGAATTCTTCTTGAGAAAGCAGTTGCTCGTCTCGGTGGACCGAGGCGAAACCAGAGTCGCGATCCTGGAATCGGAGGGCAGCCCCCAGGGGGGCGCCGCGAAGGGACGAGGGCGCGGCGGTAAGCAGAACCAGCAAGCCGACGACTGGCGCGTTGCCGAGCTCTACATAGAGCGCAAGGGCAACCGCTCGATCGTCGGGAATGTCTACAAGGGCAAGGTCGACAACGTCCTGCCGGGCCTCGAGGCGGCGTTCGTGGACATCGGCCTCGACAAGAACGGCTTCCTGCACGCGGACGACCTTGTCTTCCCGGGCGTGGAGGTGGCGCGCCGGGGCCGCGGCGGACGTGGCGCCGGCAAGGGCAAGCGCATCTCGGAGCTCCTGAAGCCCGGCGACGAGATCCTGGTCCAGGCGATCAAGGATCCGCTGAAGACGAAGGGGCCGCGCCTGTCGATGCAGCTCTCGATCGCGGGGCGCTACCTCGTGTACGTGCCGCAGGGCGAGGGCGTCGGCGTGTCACGCCGGCTAGAGGACAAGGAGCGCGACCGCGTGCGCAGGGCCGCCCAGAAGATCGACTTCGGTGAGGGCGGCGTGATCGTCCGCACCGCGGCGCAGGGCGCGACGCGTGAGGACTTCGAGCGCGAGATCAAGTACCTCCACAAGCTCCACGAGGTGCTCCAGCAGCGCGCCAAGGACACCGCCGCCCCAGCGATGGTCTTCCAGGAGGCCGACCTGTCGGTGCGCGTGGCGCGCGACATCTTCTCCGGCGAGTTCGAGAAGGCGATCGTGGACGACCCGGGACAGCACCACCGGCTCCAGTCCTTCTTCAACCGCACGGCGCCCGAGCTGCTCGAGCGGCTCGAGTTCTACGAGGACAAGGACGAGCCGCTGTTCGAGAGCTTCGGCGTCGAGGACGCCATTCAGTCGGTGCTGAAGCGCCGCGTGGACCTGCCGAGCGGCGGCTACCTGATGATCGACTACGCCGAGGCGATGACGGTCATCGACGTGAACTCCGGCTCGTTCACCGGCCGCGGCAAGGGCGCGAAGCTCGAGGACACGATCACTAGGACGAACCTCGAGTCCGCGGAGGAGGTCGTGAGGCAGCTGAGGCTGCGCGACATCGGCGGGATCATCGTCATCGACTTCATCGATATGGCCCGCGCGCGCAACCGTGACACGGTGCTGAAGACGCTGCAGAAGTCGCTCAACGAGGATCGCACGAAGACGTATGTGGTCGAGATTTCTCCGCTGGGGCTCGTGGAGATGACGCGCCAGAACGTGACCGACGGAGTGCGCGAGATCATGACCAAGCCCTGCCCCGTCTGCGAGGGCGAGGGCGTGGTGCTGTCGGAGGAGACGGTCGCGATCGAGGTCGATCGCTGGCTGCGCGACCTCGCCGCCGAGCGCCCCAGGGCACCGGCGTTCCTGATCCGGGTGAACCCCAAGGTCGCCGCGATCCTCGTGGGCGGCCACGGGGTCGAGGGCCCGATCCACGAGATCGAGCAGGAGACCGGCAGGCACTTCCACTTCGAGGGCACCGAGGCGCTGCCGATCGACCACTTCGAGGTGGTGCTGGAGGGTACGACCGACGACGTGGAGGAGCGCGCGCTCCCGTTCCGAGAGGGCGAGGAGGTGCTGGTCCACATCGAGGAGCCGCACATGTACAACGAGGACGACGCCGTCGCCAAGCTGGACGGCTACGTGGTGTCGGTCTCAGGCGCGGCGACCCTGGTGGGCGAGAAGACGCTGGTGAGGATCGACAAGGTGGGCCGAAGCGCCGCGGAGGCCTCGCTCGTCAACCCGCCCGAGGGCGTGGTGGCGAGCTCGGCTGACGGGTCGGCGTCTTCGTCGGTGGACTCGGCGAACGGACGGCGACGCCGCCGGGGCCGGCGCGGAGGCCGCGGGCGCCGGAAGCCGCAGACCCAGACCGAAACCGGAAGCTCGTCCTAGGTCAGTTACGCCGTGCCTCGGATCGGTGGGGCCAGGCCCTCCGCTGCGTAGGCCGCTTCTATCAGTGCGTCGTAGCGGCCGGTCTCCAGGTCGCCGAGTGGGTCCTGCGTGTGGCGCACCAGGTCTCTCGCGGGGAGCGAGAAGGCTGCTCGCATCGCCAATAGCCGGCGGCGTTCGTCGGAGATCGGCTCCCCGAGCAGGCGCTGCGCGGCGGTCAGCTCGCGGATCTGTCGGATGCGGCCGGGGAGGGTCGCGACCAGCAGGATGGAGGCCGGTATGGCGAAGAAGAGGAAGCCCAGCAGGTTCGCCAGGTCGTGGACGCGTTCTTCGCCCTCTCGGCCGGCGTCGGCCACCTCGCCGCCGGTGCCGGATCCGGCGTCGCGCAGGGCGTCGCCGACCTCGCCGCCCACCACGGGCAGGCCCGAGACGGCATCGGCGGCCCCTTCGAAGCTGTCCTGTACGGCGGTGCCGGTGTCGCGCACGCCGGTGCCGAGTACGGCCAGCTGGTCCACGGCGTTGTGGACCTTCACCGCCAGCCAGGCGAGCACGAACAAGGCCAGCAGCGTCAGGGCGTCCCGCGCGACGGCCCGGCCGCGCTCGTTCGGTGTGTCGGGATAGATCCGCATAGGGCTGGCATACCCCCCATGCGTTGGTTCGAGCGGAGCTAGTCCCGCGTCATAGGCCGCGAGGCCGTGATGATCCAGGTCGACGACGGTGCGACGACGGTTCCGTCGTCCTGCATGAACTCGGACAGGCCCTCGCGCAGCGCTGCCTCGACGTGAGAGTGCAGGTGCGCCGCGCGCTCGCCCTGGAGTCTCAGGATCTCGCCGGCCGGGCCGAGCGACATGACCATCTCAATTGCCTCGTCGAGGTCGTTGCCGCTGAGGATCGGGATGTCGCAGCGGCGCAGCGAGATGTCCGTGAACCCGGAATACAGAAGGATGTCGCTCACGGTGTCGGCGTTCGCCATCGAGAATGGGCCGGGGCCGCAGGTCGGCTCGTCGTACTCCTCCGGCTTCTTGACTATCCCCTCCACGATCTGCTGGGCGCGGTACATCCAGACGTTGTCCTCGCGACGGCGCCATACGACCATCGTCAGCTTGCCGCCCGGGACGAGCGACTCGCGGACGTTCCGCAGCGCCGCAACCGGGCTGATGAAGAACATCGTCCCCATGCGCGAGAACGCGCTGTCATAGGGCCCGCCGAGCGGATCCGTCTGGACGTCGGCGACCAGGAAGCTCGCGTTCGGGACGCCTGCCTCCGCAGTTTCCGCGCGGGCGGTCTCGATGAATCGTTCGGCGGCGTCGACGCCGACGGCCTCACCCTCTGCGCCCACCAGGGCGGCGATCTGCTGCGTGGTGTCGCCGAAGCCGCAGCCGACGTCCAGCACCCGCTGGCCGTCGCCGGGCGGAATGAGCCGCAGTGCCTCGTCGCCGTGTGCACCCAGCCCGCCGATGAAGATGTGGCGGAAGCGGACGAAGCTGTCGTAGAGGGGGCCATCCCATGCCTGGATGGCCTCGGCGTTCACGCCTGGGCCCCAACGGGTGTCGGCAGTGCTCATCTGCCGAGAATAGCCCCTGCTCAGAGCTGCGCGCGAATTCCGGCCTCGTCCTCCACGCCAGGAACCGCCGCAGCGTTCACCCTGCCACCACGAGTGTCTGCGGGGCCGCCTCCTTCATTCGCGACTTGAGCCACTTCAGCTGGATCGCGGTCTCGCCCTCGCAGCGGCCGACCAGCTCGTGCAGCTCGATGTCGCGCGCGCCCTGGGCGGCCTGGCCGACGAGCGTCCACGAGATGTCGGACTCGCACACCATGAGGTAGAGGTCGTGCAGGTCACGCAGGAGGCCGAGTGGCCCGCTGCGGCTCCCCTGGAAGAGCTCGGAGTGAAGGCGCTCGGGCTCGTCGTCCTGCTCCTCGCCGTAGCGATCGGCGAAGGGGGTCAGCTCACGCGCGTGTCGGTCGCACTGGGCGGCAAGCCGCCGACACTGGTGGTCCACGTCCGACTCGTCCGCGTGCGCCTCGGCGACCTCGCGGAACGCGTCCGCGAGCGTGACCTCCGCACGATGGAGCAGGCCGAGGTAGTGCGCGAGCTGCATTTCAGTCTCGCTCCGCGGTCCCGGGCCGGACCGCCACCGCCGCCACCTTGAAGAGCGGCTGCTTCGAGACCGGGTCCCACGCCGTGATCGTCATCTCGTTGGCCGCGCGCGCATGTGCGCCGTCCGGTGCCGCCGCGCCCTCGTCCCAGTACCCGTAGTGGAACGGCACGAACACCGAGCCGGGGCGGATGTCCGAGATCCGGGCGGGCCCTTCGATGCTGCCGCGCTCCGCCTCGACGAGCACGGGCGCGCCGGCCATGATCCCCAGGCGCGCGGCATCCCCGGCGCTCAGCTCCACCCAGACCTCGGGCGCTGCCGCGTTCAGCTCCGGCGCGCGCGCCGTGCGGGTACGCGTGTGGAAGTGGTAGACCGTGCGGCCTGTGGTGAGCTCCATCGGGCGCTCCTCCGTGGGGACCTCCGGCGACGGCTCGTAGGGCGCCGCGTACAGGAAGGCGCGGCCGGCCGGCATCTTCGCGCGGTGTTCATCGGCGGTGTTGGGCGCGCCGGTGCCGAGCTCCTGTCCATACGTCTCCGTGTAGGCCGGGTCGGTGTTGAACACGGCGTCCGTGTAGAGGCGCTCCGTCCCGTCCGGAGACTCCTCGGTGCACGGCCATTGGATGCCGCGGGAGTCGCGCAGACGGGCGTAGGTCATCCCTGAGTAGTCACAGGGCCGCCCTTTGGAGCACTCCTTCCACGCCTCGAAGGCGGACTCTGGGTCGTGCCACTTGATCAGCGGCTCGCCGTCGCGGTCGCGGAAGTCCATCCGCTGCGCGTAGTCGAGGAAGATCTCGAGGTCCGAGCGCGCGTCGCCGGGCGGCTCGATCGCGGGCTCGCAGAGGTGCACGGTACGGTCGACGTTCGTGAGCGTGCCGCTCTTCTCGGCCGAGCCCGCTCCGGGCAGCACCACGTCGGCCAGCATCGCGGTCTCGGTGAGGAATAGGTCCTGCACCACCACGAACAACTCCTCCTTCTCCAGGATCGAGCGGATGCGCGCAAGCTCCGGGAGTGACACAGCCGGGTTGGTCGCGCTGATCCAGAGCAGCTCGATGGAGCCCAGCTCCGCGTAGCGCCAGATCTGCATGGCATGGCTCGGCGGCGCCCAGTGCGGGATCGTCATCGAGTCAACCTTCCAGAGCTCCGCGAGTTCGCGGATGTGGTCCTCGTTGCTCCAGTTGCGGAAGCCGGGCAGGTCGCCGTCGGCGCCCGTCTCCCGCGTGTTCTGCGCGCTCGGCTGGCCGTTCATCTGGTAGAGCCCCGCGCCCGGCCGGCCGATCATCCCGCGCAGCAGGTGCAGGTTGTTCACCTGGCAGCTCGCTGCGGTGGCCTGGTTCGACTGGTAAAAGCCCTGGAGCACCGTCGACAGCAGGCGCTCGGCCGTGCCGACGATCCGGGCGGCCTCGCGCAGGTCGGAGGCCGGAACGTCGCAGATCTCCTCGACCCGCTCGGGCGTGTACGGCTCGACCTTGGCTCGCAGGTCCTCGAAGCCGAGCGTGTGCTCACGCACGTAGCCATCGTCCATCCAGCCGTTCGCGATCAGCTCGCGCAGCACGCCGTTCATCAGGGCCAGGTTCGTTCCGGGCCGGACGCGCAGGTGGGCGTCAGCCTCCACCGCCACGGGGGTGAGGCGCGGGTCGGCCACCACCAGGCGCGGTCGGTCGGGCCCGTGCAGGCGATCGAGCATGCGCATCCACAGGACCGTCTGTGTCTCGGCCACGTTGTGGCCCCAGAGGGCCAGCGTGTCGCAGTGGTCCACGTCGGTGTAGGACCCGGGCTGACCGTCGGTGCCGAAGCTCTGCTTGAGGGCGGCCGCGGCGGTGGCTGTGCAGAGCCGCGTGTTCCCGTCCATGTGCGGAGTGCCGAGCCCGGCCTTGCCGATCACGGCGAGCGTGTAGTACTCCTCGAGGAAGAGCTGTCCCGTGGTGTAGAAGCCGAACCGGCCCCACCCGCCTGGCTTGTCGAGCAGCTCCTTTGAGCGTTCGACGATCAGGGCCATCGCCGTGTCCCAGTCACTCTCCACCAGGTCGCCGTCACGGCGGACCAGCGGGCGGGTGAGCCGGTCCGGCGAACCGTAGGCCTGCCACCCGTAGAGGTCCTTGATGTCGAGCCTGCCGTGGTTCACGCGGTCCTTCGCACGCCCGCGAATGCCCACCAACCGTCCCTCCTTCACGGCGAGGTCGAAGCCATCGCCGTTTGAGTGCAGGGTCGAGGCGGACTGGACCCAGCGCTCGACGTCCTCCGCTGCGACCCCATCCTGGAGCTGGAAGTCTTCCCTCACCGGCCAGTCCTCCCCGCGCCCGTACGGCGTGCGCTCGCCCCATGGGTCTTCGATCCGGTCCGTCACCCGGGTCTTGATTTCCCGGCGACCTCCACGAACTAACGGCCGCGGTGGCTGTGCAGGTAGACGACCTGGTCGCCTTGGCGGAGCTCGCTCGCGCGCGGGTCGTCGAACCGGATCAGCTCGCCGTCGCGGATCACGCCGACGACGATGCCGCGCTCCGTTTTCAGGGCCGACAGCGGCCCCAGCTCCGACTCCTCCACCGGCCGGTGGGCGATGTCGAGGCCCTCCCCGACCGAGAGCAGGTCCTCCAGGATCTCCGTGACCCGCGGCTCGTGGACGGCGTGCCCGAGGAGGCGCCCCGCTGCCCCCGACGAGGTGATCACCGAGCTGGCGCCGCTCTGGTGGAGCAGGTGGACGTTCTCCTCCTCGCGCACCGCGGCGACGATCGTCGCGTCGGGGTTGAGCTCGCGTGCCGTAAGCGTGGCCAGCACGGCCGCATCATCGCGGTCCACCGCCACCACCACGGAGCTCGCCTCGCGCACGCCGGCCTCGTTGAGTGCCTCCGTCGAGGTCGCGTTGCCGGCGACCGCGGCCAGGCCCTGCGCCGTCGCCCGGGCGCGAGCGTCCGCGCTCTCGTCGAGCACGACGATCTGCTCGCGCGTCAAGCCCTTCCCGATCAGGGTCCGCACGGCGCTCCTGCCCTTGGTGCCGTAGCCACAGATGATCACGTGCCCGTTCAAGTTGTTCCTCCATCTCGACCGTCTGTAGGCCTGCCGGCTGCGCTCCGCCAGAAGCTCGAGCGTCGTGCCCACCAGCAGGATCAGGAACACGATGCGGGCGGGTGTCACGAGCACGGTGGTGATCAGCCGCGCTTCGTCGCTCACCGGCCTGATGTCGCCGTACCCAGTCGTCGTGATGCTGACGGTCGAGTAGTAGAACGCGTCGAGCAGGCTGACCGAATCGTCCTCGGGGTCGACGTAGCCGTCGCGGCCGAGGTAGGTGAGCAGGGCGACGAACGCGATCAGGCCGAGCGCGAGCGCTACGCGCCACAGGATGCGGCGCAGCGGCCCCGGCTCCGAACCCGGGAGCTCGACCCGGACCGCATCGCCGCCGCTCGCCACGGGCGGCACTCTACGGGCGCGATGCGGCGGACACGTCACATTGCCCTCTCGGATTCGTTGGCTGACCAATTGGTTGGCCAACGAATTTCTTAAGCCCGTGTGACGTGTGCCGGTCGTGCGCACCGCCGCGGCGGGTGGGGCGCCGCGCGGATTGTGTGACATGGAGCCGGCGCCGGGGCCTCGCTAGATTCGGACCGCGTGAGTCGCTCGCTCGTTCTCGGGGGGTAGCTTTCCCGACCTCGGCCACGTAGGCTGCGCAATCAGGCACAGGCTGCCGATCCTCCAAGGTGGGCTCGTGAAGTTCCCCCCTTCGCAACCGGCTCCGGTGCCTCTCACTCGGGACCCGCAGAGGAGGTCAGGCCCATGCCGGCAGTATCGACAATCAATGAGCAGGTTATTGAGGCGGTTGTCAGCGGGCCGAGCGGAGTCACCGGGCCGAGCGGAGCGAACCGGCTCTATACGTGCCGGGGGCAGGCGGTGGTGGGCATGCAGCTCTACAGCAACCAAAACAGGCGAGAGACATGGACCTTTCTCGTCGGTCCTGTGTTGCCGCAGCGGTTCCTCCGGGGCACGGCATCCGTATCTGTCGCATCCTATGCAACCTTCATTGAACCCCAGACCTCCGTCGATCCACAAACCGGGATAGCGACCACGAGCCTTTTCAATTTGTGGCACTCGCTGGACTTTCAGTCTGTTGAGGCCGACTGGGACGACGAGAGCGGCAGGACGGAGATGCGGGTCGAAATTGAGATATCGACGGGTTCGATCCATTACAACCTCGCCAAGATCGGTTACGAAGCCACGGTGCTGGCCGAACTCCCAGCCGTCTAGGCGAGTCCACCCACGGCTCGGCACGCTCTCGACCGCGGACCTCGCCGCTCGCCTCGCGCTGTGCACGCCTACGGCTCGTAGCTGGACCACTTCCCTCTCGACCACGGCGCGCAGCAGCACACGCCGGTGCCCACCGCGCTGCCTCGGCGCGATTCGAGCGATCGTCGTCCGCGCTAGCGCTCGACCAGCTCGTTAGGGGGTCGAAACGCTGATCCTTCTTCTTTGCACCTAACTAGGACGCCGTACTCCGATCGAGATAGCGTTGCTATTCGACCCTGCACTACCCCCACGTGCTCGCTGGTCAGTCGTCGGCGTCGGGCTTGCGCTGGGCGCTGTCGGAGCCTTCGAGTCGCGCGCGCTCCCGGAGGCTGTAGATCGCCGTTGGGTACGCCACGAGCCAGACGAGGTAGCCGAAGATCCACAAGGTAGGCGGCGGGCCACCTCCGGGAGGTGGGTCCCACGCGCTCATGAGGGCGATCACGCCGCCCACATACCCGCCGATGACAAACAGCCACGGCCACGCCTTAACGGCCTTCTCGTAAAGGGTCTCGCTCATCGGCGTGGACCGTCGTCGTCGATCTTCACGCGTCGAGCGCGAGCGGGATCGACGCGTTTGGTCGGCCTGCGCTCAAGCTCCCGTTGCTCGCGCTGTTCCCCGCGCGGCAGGGGCTCCTTGTCGTCGGGGCGCGGCCACGACCTCTCGTGGCTCGCTCCGAAGCGGTCGGCGGCGTCTAGTAGCTCGTCGAAGTCCTCGTCGCGTCTCGCTTTGCTCACCGCTTCGGCTGGACTGCCTCCGAACGTGCTGACCTTGGCGCGCCACCAGGCGCGTAGCGCGTCTCGGTCGAGCACGTCGCCGAGCCTCATGCACATCTGGTTCGCCACTCGGGCGCGCCTTTCGATCAGGGGCGGCACCGGGCGCTTACCTGAGAGCCACTCAGACAACTCACCGTGATCGTCGAGGATTCGCCTCGCCGCCTTGGCGCCGAGCCGCGTCACGAGCTTCGACACCTCCTCCATGGCACGGCAGCCTAACGGCGAAGTGGGGCGGTCTACGCCGTGCGCGCCTTCACAGACACAGCGAGACGATTCGTAGCTCGCTACGTGCGAAGGGCCCTCGCTCGAACAGCAACGAGGGCCACATCGCGCGTCGGGGTGTGACTTCGGTGGCTGTCGAGAGGCTACCGCTCGAAGCACGAAGGGCCCTCGCAACCTAAACGAGAGCCCTTCGCTGAGAGTCGCGTCCCCCTGGGGAAAGTCGCGACGTGTCCGTTACTGGATCGGGGTCGGGAACGCCTCCGCGCACCGTTGGTGGCATGTGGTGGCGCGGTCGAGGTTCTCCTGAATGCATGCCTGCCGCTCGGGCCCCTCGGGGTGTGCGGCCTTGCACGCCTCCGTGCCAGCGGTTAGCTCTGTGATGCAACGGTTAGAGCAATCGGCCTGGCCCGAGTCGTAGGTGTTCTGCCAAAACTCGGGCTCGGCGAAGAATCTGTCGAGCCCGAATCCGTGTGCCCCCTGGGCGCCGAGAAGTTGACTGCTTACTATCTGGCTCTTGAGCGCGAGATCGCTGTTGCGCTTCTCCAGTGCCGCGACGTTGGCCCGAAGCGCTGCAACTGCCTTGGCGCCAAGTGCTGCCGCGCCGCCGACCCCGGCGCCCACGAGCAGAGCAATCGCTTTCATGGCTTCGTTCCTCTCGTCGTGATGCGCGATGTACGGACTCTGCTCCTGGGTTATGCAAGTGTCAAGACGGCTCAGCGCTCTCCCGACGACACTCGTCGACAAGCGGGAGTGGCGAAGGCAATGGCCACACCGAATCATCCCCCCGGCTGGCCCTAACCGATGCGACCAGCGGGCTGTACGCCTACCGGACCGAGCGCAGCGCGACGACCTCGAAGCGACCGTCGTCCACGTTCACGTTCCGGGCTAACGGAGCGAGGACGCCTATCCGATATCTGTCGATGCCATCTTTCCTCTAGCGCGCGGGCAGCGCGCAAGGTCTATCGTGGGCAACGTGTCTGTGACCGACGCACCGAGCACACCCGAGCGCCAGCATCTCGACGTCGTGATCGAGCCGGCGCCGGATGGCTGGTGGGCGGCGCGTATCGAGGGCATCGAGGGCATGGGCGTGTTCGGACAGGGACGCACGCCCCAGGAGGCCCGCCGTGACGCGGCCTCAGCACTGGCCGATCTCCTCTATGCGCCCAGCCGAGCCGAGCGGCTGCTATACCGCTTCCGGCGCCTCTACGCGAACGCACGCGATCTGTTGCCTGCGCGCTAGGTGCAGCGCCGCAAG
>Ga0126314_10001554_pt1 | contig 11090 bp, 14 predicted proteins | sample Plot105B_FD_92535 | JGI IMG/M metagenome (GOLD analysis project Ga0126314, IMG submission 92535) | Serpentine soil microbial communities from UC McLaughlin Reserve, CA, USA - Plot105B | ecosystem: Environmental > Terrestrial > Soil > Grasslands | place: USA: UC McLaughlin Reserve, Lake County... | reverse complement strand
TATTCTCGGGGCATGCAAGTAGACAGGCTACCTGTCTAGGCCGATGAGAAGGGAACGGTTTATGACGACGTCTCTGCGCACTGGGGAATCCACGCCTGGAGAAGAGGTGACGGTCGGCGGCGACCGGATCAGCTTCAAGTTGACGAGCGAGCAGAGCAAGGGCGAGCTATCCGTGTTCGAGGTCAGGATTCCTCCAGGCGGCGGGCCGCAGATGCTTCACCGCCACGACGCGTTCGAGCTCTATCGCGTGACGCACGGTGAACTCGCTATCTACCTCGAAGGCAAGGATGGCCGGTAACGCGCACGGTCGCGGGTCGGGACACGGTCGTTCCAATTGGTGGCTGGCTCGAGCATACGATTCGCAATGAGTCAGACGAAGAGGCGGAAGCCGTCGTCGTCTTCTCTCCAGGTGAGTCGATCGAGCGCTTCGCTCGTGCCGCCGGCGGTCTCAGCCCGCGATCAGGCGCCGGGCCGGGATGAGCTGCTCGCTCTCGGGGAGGCGCATGGGATCGAGATGACTCGGTCGATCGAGAACGCACTTACGGAGACCGGCGAGGAGGAGACCAACTCGGTGGCGGCATCCAGCGCGGCGTACCTCACGATCGCCTGGTTCTCAGGCGACGCTGCCGAGCTCCTTACCGAATACCGGAAGCATTCGGACGTGATGTCCGAAGTTGGCCGGGATCACGGCCTGATCGTGCACGCCGGCGCGAAGACCGACGGCGGTTTGATGATCGTCAACCTCTGGCCGTCGAAAGAGGCCTCCGAGGCGGCTGCCCGCGATCCCCGGAGGCGAGGCGTAATCGAGCGGGCCGGGGTCAGCCCGGACCAGATTCGCCGGGAGCACTACGAGCTGGCTCACTTCGCCGTCTTCGACTGACGCGGCCCGCTGTGCGGCAAGCGCGCCCGCAGATCCGGGCGCTCAGCGATCCTCTCTGCGGCGCTCCCGGATCTGCGTGATGCCCAGCCAGATCAGGAAGGCGACCACGGGCACGAAGTAGGCGATCGATGTGAGCCAATGGCCCGCGTGGGCGATCTCGAAGGTCATACGCTCGCCGACGACAGTAGCCACAGGGCGAGGCTCGTGAAGCCGACCATCACCGCCAGCATCCAGTACTGGGAGCGCACGGCCAGCTTGGGATCGTTGTAGAGGGCAAGCGCGCGGTCGTGGGCGAGGATCAGCGCGGCCACATGGCCGGCCACTACGAAGCCCACCTGCCAGTACCAGGTGGCGTCGGCCCCGATCAGCGTGTAGTCGATCTCGGTGTCGGCCGTGCCGAAGATGTCCGATCCCTCTCCGAGCGGGTCGGACGCGAGGTAGACGATGCCCTGGCCCTGGAAGAGCAGCAGCGTGAAGTAGTGCGCAGCCACGTACGCCAGCGCGATCGGGACCAGCGCGTGGACGAACTCGTGTGCCAGGCGCCGGGCGCTGAAGCCGCCGCCCACGCTCTTCGCCCCCAGGACCCCGAGCCGGTAGAACCCGGCCACGAGCAGAACCCCTCCGATCAAGCCGAGCAGGAAGGTCAGCTCGAGCGCGTACTCCGGCGAGAGCCCGCGGTCCTGGAAGAACTGGGCGATGTCCGGGGAGATGCTGTTCCAGGGCCGCTTGCTGGTGAAGCCATCGAACGAGACCGCACCGATCATGACCGCCACCAGCGCAACGGTCCCCGGCAGCGGCTCCAGTTGCGGCAGTCCGGAGAGTGGCCTCCGGAGGCCGACCTCGCCGTCGCGGGTCTGGATCGGGGAGATCCGCGAGAACAGGTTGAAGTAGACCGAGAAGGCCTCGCCGCGCTCGATCCAGCGCTCCACCCCATAGAGCGCCATCGCGACGAAGCTGAGCGCCGAGTACACGAGAGCGGCGATGGCGAGGGTCTCCGGCTTGTCGCCATTCGAGGCGACGAGCTCGATCGTCGCGAAGCAGAAGATCCCGGCGGCGGCGGGCCAGCGCCCGAGCCAGGCCGGGTACTCGAGCGGCGCCGGCAGCTCCTCGCGCGAGACCGCGCGCGCCATCCACGCGACCGCCCGTCCGATGACTCGCCACGGGTTGAAGGCGCGGAAGACGTCCCCGAACAGGACGCTGACCGGCACCAGCCCCAGCCAGAAGATCACGTAGATGAAGATCGGCGCGAAGTTAGCCGTGGTGCTCTGGGTGCCCTCCAGGCCGGCGTAGATCGTGAGCGCGAGCAGGAACACGCCGATGGCGCCGCAGAGAATCTCGACCGGACGGCTCGCGAGCACCCGGCCGATCTCGCCGGGCAGCGGTCGCCAGCTCGGCGCCTGGAGCCGCGGCTCGGGCCACAGCGCCGCAAGTGCCACGAACGACACCACCAGCACCATCGCGGCCGCCCATCCGAACAGCCACTCCGGGATGGGCAGGTCCGACCGTACGGAGAGCCCGTGCCCGATCAGGAACACGCAGGCCTCACCTGGGTTCGACTATGAGAGTGGCGACAAGCGGGTCGAGGCCGGCGTGCTCGGCCGTATGGCTCTCGAGCTCGAACTCGCCCTCGGCGTTGGCCTTGAACTCGAAGCGCGCCGGCTGCCCCGGCTTCGCCGTCTGCTCGACCTCGTAGCCATGCAGGTGCAGCTCGTTGGGCGCGTCGGCGCTCACGACGATCACGACCGTGTCGCCGTGCTTCGCGGTGACCTCGGGCGGTCCTCCCGCCACCTCGCCGCCGCGGATCTGGATCCGCGCCACCACTGGCGCCGATGGTGCGGGCGCCTCAGTCTTGGTCTGGCCCTCGGCGCCGGCCGAGGGCGTGGTGAGAGCCGAGTTGCCGCTGCCGTCCTTCCCTCCCGGGCTGACGACCACGAACCCCACCACCGCCACGATCGCGGCCGCGACGATCAGCCCGATGCGCTGACTCCTCGTCATAGCGGCGGGGAAGTATGCCTAGTCGGCAACCAGCGCGTGCGCCTTGCCTTCGCCGCGCTCGGGGTCCAGCTCTTGCGCCTCCTCGAGCCGGTGAACCGCTGCCGGACCCGCCCCCGCATCGCTCAATCTCGCGTCGAACCCGGCGGCCTCGTGGGTACCGCCGCGCCCCTCCGGCTGGAAGCGGTAGCCCACGCCGAAGTGCGTGTGGATGTAGCTCCAGTCGGGCGAGGCCGTCTCGAGCTTCTGGCGGACCTTGCGGACGAACACGTCCACCGAGCGGTCGCCGTGCGCCATCGCGTAGCCCCAGACCGCCTGGTAGATCTCCTCGCGCTGAAGCACCTTGCCCTGCGCCTGCGCGAGCAGCTCTAGCAGCTCGAACTCCCGGCGCGTGAGGTCCACGCTGCGACCGCCGACGAACGCCTGGAACTGGTCGGCGCGGATCTCGAGCTCGCCGGCCACCAGCGGACCGGTTTCCACGCGCTCGGATGCGCGCTTGCGGCGCCGGACCACGGCCTCCACGCGCGCAAGCACCTCCTCGGGGTGGCACGGCTTAGTGACCCAGTCGTCGGCGCCGGCGCGCAGGCCCCGCACGCGCTGGGACACGCTCGTCGGGCTGGTGCAGACGATCACCCCCATGCCCGGCAGCACCGTGGACACGCGCTCGAGGAACTCCCAGCCGCCCGGGCCGAGGAGCGCCAGGTCCACGACCAGAGCGTTCACCCGCATGGCCACGAACTCGTCGACGGGAGGAGGGGCCTCCAGGCAGCGGTACTGCCAGCCGAGATCCCCGGCGCGCTTCACCAGCACTCGCACGAACCCCGAGTCCGAGTCGAGGATCGCGATACGCAGGTCCGCCATCGCACGAGAGTCTATGGGTCGCGCTCTCCGACCGAGCCGGGGTTCACAGCCTTTTCACAACCCGGCAACGCCGGAATAACGGACTTTGCGCACATAGCTGGCACAGTCGCCGTCCATGGTTGTCGGAGACCTGGAGATTCGTCCCAGCGAGTATGTCGCCTACGCAGGCGGCAGGCCGCTGAGGCTGACCGTCCGCGAGCTGGATCTGTTGACCGCGCTCGCAGAGCGGCGTGACCGCATCGTCAGCCGCGAGGAGCTCTACCAGGTCGTGTGGGAGGAGCAGTACCGCAAGGCGGACCGCTCCGTGGATGTCTACATCGCGCGCCTGCGCCAGAAGCTCGGCGAGGCCATCCCCGGCCGCCAGTACATCCACACGCACTTCGGCTTTGGCTACCGGCTTTCCTCCCAGTAGCCCCCGCCTTTCACATCCTTTTCACAAGACGGGCACAGCTGGATAACAGACTCGCGTTCGCCCCGTGCGAGCGTGCCCCCCATGAAGACACTCATCACTTTTGCCGCCTGCTGTGCCCTCGCCCTGGGGGCCGCGGCCTGCGGTGGCGACGACGACGGCAGCGCCAGTGCCAACGGTGGCGACAAGCTTGCCGGGACGATCAAGATCGACGGGTCGAGTACGGTCGCGCCCTTCGCGCAGGCCGCTCAGGAGGCGTTCCAGGGCGAGAACCCCGACGTGAAGATCACGGTCGGCACGTCCGGAACCGGCGGCGGCTTCGAGAAGTTCTGCGCCGGCGAGACCGACATCTCGGACGCGTCGCGGCCGATCAAGCCCGACGAGGAGGCCCCGGTCTGCAAGAAGGGCGGGATCGACTACAAGGAGATCCAGGTCGCGAACGACGGCATCGCCGTGGTCACGAACCCGGACCTGAAGGTAGATTGCCTCACCACCGACCAGCTCAAGAAGCTCTGGAACCAGGGCTCCAAGGTCAAGAAGCTCAGCGAGATCGACCCATCGCTGCCCGACACCGAGCTGAGCCTTTTCGGGCCGGGCACCGACTCGGGCACCTTCGACTTCTTCACCGCCGAGGTCAATGGCGAGGAGGGCGTCTCGCGCGAGGACTACCAGCCTTCGGAGGACGACAACGTCCTCGTGCAGGGCGTCGCCGGCGAGAACGGTGGCCTCGGGTACTTCGGACACTCCTACTACGAGCAGAACCAGGACAAGCTCAACCTCGTGAAGGTCGATGGCGGCAGCGGCTGCATCGAGCCCACGACCGAGACGATCCAGAGCGGGGAGTACAAGCCGCTCTCCCGTCCTCTGTTCATGTATCCGAGCACCAAGGCGCTGAAGCGCCCGGAGGTCAAGGCGTTCCTGGACTACATCCAGGCGAACTACCAGGCCATCGCGGAGGCGTCGCAGATCGTCCCGATGGACCAGACCCAAGCGGATAAGGCAAAGGCCGCGCTCGGGTAGCTGATGGAAGCAGCCAGCACAGCTGCGGCAGCAGACGGCCGCCCGGAGGCACCGAGCCTCCGGGCGGCTCGCCGCCGTTACGGGGAGGACCTGATCAAGGGGGTCTTGGTACTGGCCGCGCTGATCTCGCTCCTCACCACCGCGGGGATCGTCTACGCGTTGCTGAAGGAGACGATCGTCTTCTTCGGAGACGTCGGCATCGGCGAGTTCCTATTCGGGACGAAGTGGACTCCGCTGTTCGGGTCCGCGAGCTTCGGCGTGCTGCCGCTTGTCGCCGGCACGTTCGCAACCACTTTTATCGCGCTCCTGGTAGCGATCCCGCTCGGGCTTGCGGCGGCGATCTATCTCAGCGAATACGCGCGCCCTCGGGTGCGCAAGACGATCAAGCCGATGCTCGAGCTGCTCGCCGGCGTGCCGACCATCGTCTTCGGCTACTTCGCGCTGACTTTCTTCACGCCGGAGATCCTGCGCAGCTTCTTCAACCTGCACGTCGCGATCTTCAACGCCCTCGCCGCCGGCATCATCATCGGGTTCCTGATCATCCCGATCGTGGCGTCGATCTCCGAGGACTCGATGCGGTCCGTGCCCCAGGCGCTCCGCGAGGGCGCCTTCGGCCTTGGCGCCTCGAAGTTCCAGGTCAGCCTGCGCGTGGTCTTTCCCGCCGCGCTGTCCGGCATCGTGGCCTCCGTCGTGCTCGCGATGTCGCGAGCGGTCGGGGAGACCATGGTGGTGCTGATCGCGGGCGGCCAGCAGCCGCAATGGGGCATCGACGTCGGCAAGTCGATGGAGACGCTCACCGCGTTCATCGGCGCCACGGCGAAGGGCGACGCCGCCACGGGCTCGATCGCCTACAAGACGATCTTCGCGGTCGGCACCACCCTGTTCGTGATCACGCTGGTGATGAACCTGATCTCGATCCGGTTCGTCCGCAAGTACAGGCAGGTGTACGAATGAGCGCCCGTCAGGAGGCGATCGGCCGTCCGTCCGGCTCCCAGCGTGCCAAGGACCAGAGCTTCCGCGTCGCACTGCTCGCCTGCCTGGCCGTGGCTATCGGCCTGCTCGTGGTCCTGCTCATCGACGTCGTCCTCGACGGCGCGGGCACGCTCAGCTGGCACTTCATCAACAGCTTCACCTCGATCTCGGCCGACAAGGCCGGCATCCAGGCCGCACTCTGGGGAACGATCTGGCTGATGGGCGTCTGCGCCCTGTTCATCGTGCCGGTCGGGGTCGCGACGGCGATCTATCTGGAGGAGTACGGAGACTCGACCAAATGGTGGAACCGCCTGATCGAGCTGAACATCCAGAACCTGGCGGCGGTGCCCTCGATCGTCTACGGCATACTTGGGCTCGCGTTCCTTGTGCGCGGACCGCTGAGCCTGGGCACGGTGGTTCTTGCGGGCGGTCTGACGCTCGGGCTACTTGTTCTGCCGATGGTCATCATCGCGGGACGCGAGGCTCTGCGCGCGGTGCCCTCGTCGATCCGGGAGGGGTCGATGGCACTCGGCGCCACGCAGTGGCAGACGATCTGGCGCCAGGTGTTGCCCGCTGCGATCCCCGGCATTGCGACCGGAGTGATCCTGGCGCTATCGCGGGCGATCGGCGAGACGGCGCCCCTGATCGTGGTCGGGGCAGCCACCGTCATTGCCTTCAACCCGAGCGGCGTCGACTCCCAGTTCACCGCGATGCCGATCCAGATCTTCGATTGGATATCGCGCGCCTCCAACGACATCAACAACTACCGGCCGCTCGCGGCGGCGGCGATCCTCCTGCTGATGATCCTGCTGCTCGCCATGAACAGCGTCGCGATCTGGTTGCGCAACCGTTACGAACAGAAGTGGTAGGTGATCTAGAGTGGCTGAACCAGTGACCGAATCACCCGAGATTCGCGTCGAGACCCCCCAGCCCGCGAGCGACGCCGAGGGGTCGCGCCCGGAGTGGAAGCGAGCCCGCGAGCCGATCTTCCACCTCGACGACGTGACGGTCTCTTACGGCGACAACGCGGCCGTCCGCGATGTCACGTTCGACATCGCGAGGCACGAGATCACCGCGCTGATCGGACCCTCGGGGTGCGGCAAGTCGACGCTGATCCGCTGCCTGAACCGGATGAACGACCTGATCCCGAGCGCCAGGGTCGAGGGCAAGGTCGTCTACCACGGGCAGGATCTCTACGGCCCGGAGGTGGACGCGGTCGAGGTGCGCAAGCGGATCGGCATGGTCTTCCAGAAGCCGAACCCGTTCCCCAAGTCGATCTACGACAACATCGCCTTCGGGCCTCGCGTGCTGGGCATGAAGGGCGACCTGGACGAGATCGTGGAGCAGGCGCTGCGCAGCGCCGCGGTCTGGGACGAGGTCAAGGACCGGCTCAGGACGAACGCCTTCGGCATGTCCGGCGGCCAGCAGCAGCGGCTCTGCATCGCGCGCTGCCTCGCCGTCGAGCCGGACGTGATCCTGATGGACGAGCCGTGCTCCGCGCTCGACCCGATCTCTACCGGCAAGATCGAGGACCTGATGATTGATCTCAAGCAGCAGTACTCGATCGTGATCGTCACGCACAACATGCAGCAGGCGGCCCGCGTTTCGGACAAGACGGCCTTCTTCACCGTGGAGCTGGACGAGGACGAGAAGAACCGCACCGGCCGCGTCGTCGAGTTCGACGATACCGAGAAGATCTTCACCAACCCGAGCGACCCGCGGACAGAGGCCTATGTGACCGGGAAGGTCGGCTAGCGCACCGGTGTCGGACACCACCCGAACTCACTTCCAGCACGAGCTCGCCGGGCTCGAGCGTGCGGCGCTCGGCGGCCTGGATCTCGTAGCCTCCGCGCTCGACCGGTCGATCGAGACGATCCAGAACCAGGACATCGAGCTGGCGAGCATGGTGATCGCCGACGACGACCGCATCGACGGCCGCTACCTCGAGGTGCACCAGGGCATCCTGTCGCTGCTCGCCCTCCAGGCGCCCGTGGCGGGCGACCTGCGCCTGGTCGCGGCGCTCCTCCATGTGATCAAGCACGTCGAGCGAATGGGCGACCAATGCGTCAACATGGCCAAGCTCGTGCCCCTAGACGGACATCAGCCCCCCTCCGATGCTCAGATGCTGCAACTGATCCAGCGCATGGGCGATCAGGCGCGGGCCCAGGTCGTCCAGTGCGGGCAGGCGTTCGAGCGCCGCGACGTCCAGATGGCGCAAGACCTCGTGCGCCAGGACGACGAGATCGACCGCCTCAACCGCGAGGTCTTCCATCACGCCCTGGAGCTGGGCGACGAGGCCGACAGGCGCGAGTGGGCCATGCACATGATGCTGGTGGGCCGCTGCATCGAGCGCATAGGCGACAACGCAGTCGACATCGGAGAGCAGACCGCCTTCGTCGTGACCGGCCTGTTCAGGGAGTTCGAGGACGCCTCGCACCCGGTCGCGGCGCCCCCAACTGCTTGATCTGCGCCTGTATCGACATCGGCAGCAACACCACGCGCTTGCTGGTGGCCGATGCGGGCGACGGCCGCCTCCGTGAGCTCGTCGCCCAGCGAGCGTTCACGCGCATCGGCAAGAGCCTTCAGGACGGCGGTGTGATCCCGCGGGCGAAGATCGCGGAGACGGCGGAGGTCGTGCGGACCCAGACCTCGGTGGCGCGCGAGGTGGGCGCCAAGCACATCGTCGCGGTGGCCACGGCCGCGATCCGCAACGCGCGCAACCGCGACGAGCTGGTCGGCGCGGTGGAGGACGCGGGCGGCATGGAGCTGAGCGTCCTCTCCGGCGAGGAGGAGGCGCGGCTGTCATTCGTGGGAGCCACGCGCACGTTGCTGGAGGCGCCCGACGGCACGGTCGCGGTGGTGGACGTGGGCGGCGGCTCCAGCGAGATCGCCGTGGGTGAGCCGGACGGGGAGATGACCTGGTCGGCGTCGTTTCGGATCGGCTCCGGCTTCCTCGCGGACGCGTACCTGCGCTCCGACCCTCCGTCCGTCGACGAGCTGGAGAAGCTGCGCCGTCACGTGGACGGAACCTTCGAGGGCCTCGAGCCGCCACCCGCCAGCAGCGCCGTGGCAGTGGGGGGCACGGCCACGTCCCTGCGCCGGCTGGTGGGGGCGGAGCTGGAGCACGAGACGCTCGAGCGCGGCATCCGAGTGCTGTCGTCCACGCCTATCGGCGAGGTGGCCGAGCGCTTCCAGCTCGACGCCGAGCGCGTGCGGCTGCTGCCGGCCGGCATCCTGATCCTCGAGGCGGTCTCGGACCTTCTCGAGCTTCCGCTCCGCATCGCCCGCGGCGGCCTGCGCGAGGGCATCCTGCTGGAGCTCGTGGAGGGCCGCCGGCTTGCCTGAGACCGTCGCTGCGCACCGGCCAGTGACGGGTGGTTGCGCTAGACGCCCGCGATGGCGCGCGTCTCGCCCGGGCGGAGCAGCGCCTTGAGCTCGCCCTTCTCGACCGCGGCCAGTCCACCCTTCTTCATGCGTACCTGCGCCCCGGTGAGGCTGTGCACCGTCATCGAGAAGTCCGGGTCGTGCCCCACGAGCAGCACGTCGTCGCCGAGCCCGGCGGCGAGCGCCTCGGCGTCGAACGGGCCGCCGGCGAGCTTGGGCTCGAGCTGCGGCTCGATGCCGAGCGGCTCACACGCGATCCTGGCGGTGTCCGCGGCGCGCAGCTTCGGGCTCGTAAGGCAGGCGGCCGGCTGCACGCCCAGCTTCTTTAGGGCACGCCCCGCCGCGCGGGCCTGGTCCTTTCCCTTTTCGGTAAGCGGCCGCTCAGCATCCGGCGATCCGTCGGCGGCGTCCCCGTGGCGTAGCAGCCAGAGCACGATGCGTCACGATATAGGCCTCTGATGGAAGCCGTAACGGCAACGGCCGTGACTCCGGAGCTGGAATCGCCTGAGCTGTTCGTCAACCGCGAGCTGTCCTGGCTTCAGTTCAACGAGCGCGTGCTCGAGCTCGCGGAGGACGAGCGCACACCGCTGCTCGAGCGGGTGAAGTTCCTCGCGATCTACGCGCAGAACCTCGACGAGTTCTACATGGTGCGCGTGGCGGGGCTCCATGACCAGCTGGACGCCGGAATCGACGCGCGGGGGCCGGACGGCCTGTCCGCCCGCGAGACGCTCGAGCGCATCAACGACCGCGGCGTGGAGCTCGCGCGGCGCCAGGCGCGCGTCTGGGAGCAAGAGGTTCGCCCTGCGCTGGCCGAGGAGGGCGTGCGGGTGGCGGAGGTCCGGGACTGCTCGAGCAGCGAGGTGGAGACGATCGACCGCCTCTTCTCGGAGCAGATCTTCCCGGTGCTCACGCCGCTGGCCGTCGGGCCGGGCCGGCCGTTCCCCTACATCTCCAACCTCTCGCTGTCGATCGGCGTGTGGCTGCGCGACCCGGTGTCGCGTCTCGAGACGTTCGCGCGCGTGAAGGTGCCGAAGGAGGTGCTGCCGCGCTTCGTGCCGATCGGGAGCGACGTGTTCGTACCGCTCGAGGCGGTGATCGCGCGCCGCCTCGGCGAGCTCTTCCCCGGCATGGAGATTCTCCGCCACGACTTCTTCCGGGTCACGCGCGACGCGGACTTCACGGTCTCCGACGAGGCGGACGACCTGCTGCGCGCGGTGGAGGACGAGCTGCGGCGCAGGCGCTTCGGGGAGGTGGTGCGCCTCGAGGTCTCGTCGAGCATGGACCCGGACATGCGCCAGTACCTGATCGAGCAGCTGGCGATCGACGAGACGCAGGTCGTCGACGTGGACGGGCTGCTCGCCCTGGACGACCTCTGGGGGCTCTACGACATCGACGGACACCGGGACTTGCGCTACGGGCCCTGGACGCCGGTGGTTCCGCCGCCGTTCGCGGACACGGAGGAGGACACGGCGGACGTGTTCGCGGCCATGCGCTCCGGCGATCTGCTCGTCCACCATCCGTACCACTCCTTTGTGGGCGCGGTGGAGCGCTTCGTGCGGCAGGCCGTGAAGG
>Ga0126314_10001553_pt1 | contig 11090 bp, 10 predicted proteins | sample Plot105B_FD_92535 | JGI IMG/M metagenome (GOLD analysis project Ga0126314, IMG submission 92535) | Serpentine soil microbial communities from UC McLaughlin Reserve, CA, USA - Plot105B | ecosystem: Environmental > Terrestrial > Soil > Grasslands | place: USA: UC McLaughlin Reserve, Lake County... | reverse complement strand
TACACCGTCTTGGTTACCTACTGATACTCCTACTTTTGAGCTGTCTGGACCTGGACCCATTATAGTATGACCGTTTAGTCTTATTGTTGTATCGTCGCCCCCTACAATCAAGCCATCGCCGCTACAGTTTAAGTCTGAATTCAAATCTACAAGTCCTTCTACAACTTGTCCGCAAGCAGCAGCGGTAGTTGGAGTTCTAATATCTCCCATTGTTGCTAATGCTTCTTGTTGTATATGTATAATGATATTAGTGGTAGGACCAGAAAGGACAGCAATTGATGATAAGATTAAAGCAGTTATTATTATCGTTATAATAATAGACCACATTAGTTTACTCTTACTATATAACCATTGTAGTGATTAATAGCAAGTAATTAATATTTTCTAACTAATTTGTTAGAAACCTTCAGGCTATCTCTTAAGGAACTCGATGGTTAATTATTAAATGTGCTAAAGATATGGCTTCTACAGCCATACCTACCCCCGTAAGTACGCGACTAGCACTTGATAGCATATTACTATTTATCTATCTTCCTAAACTAAATAGCAAAGAAATCTTATGCTGCCTTTAAAGTTTTGTAGATCATATCATATTATATACATTATTACCACCAGAACGTATTGTGGTGATTTGTTCGCGTTGATAATAATGAGGATAATTTCCATAGAGTCATTTTCTGACTGACTAAATTGTTTCTGCGAGATATATTGTTAGATGGTTGATGTTGCTGATGGGAAGCAGCGACAGTAGTAGTAGATGGTAGAATAACCGGATTAACAAGTTGCTGCTGATTGTTTTGAGCTTTCTTTTGTTCCTGTTCCTGTTCTTCTTCAAGTATAGGATATATCAAATTATTATGAAGTTGATTTAGTATGTGTCTTATTGTAAATCTTAGTAATTCTGATGTACTTTGTTCTTTAATCAATCCAGCTTGATATTCAAGCTTTGTTAGCGTAAGAAATGCATTATAATCATCTATAGATAGCTTTGTTGATAGAACCTTTGATAATTTCTTATTGTTCTTCTGATTATCCATCCTACTGCAAGTAAATGATAGGATGAAAGCTTTAAACTCTTAGTTAGACCAGGTATACTTAGGTATACTAGATCTATATTCCAATGCGTGTGTGTCAAAATATGTGGATATTTCTTCAGTTGTGTGCGGTATTGTGCGGAAAAGTGTGTGGAAATACTGATTAAATGATTTACTATATGTCATAGAATTAAGATCGGTTATCTATATAATTTATCAGCATCTAATAACAAATATACTGTTTACAAATTTATTAAATGGAATCTAATTCAAAATATGATGTACTTTCCACTTCAGATAATAAATTATCTTTTAGCTAAGTTATGTAAATTCAATTTGAAATAAAAGGGGTCTGTTACCTTAAAGGCTTATCTTCAACCTGCTAACTATAGTAGCAGAATCTTGATGTTATAGTCTAGATGACGAAAATTTTGACATAATAAAGGTTTAGGAATAGTATGATGGAGAGAAATACGGTTGATGCAAATCTAAAAGCACTATATATATAGTTCACAACAACTTATCATATCTCGCACAAATAGACCTATGAGTTACCTATCATCACCATCACCACCAATACAATGGAACCGTATTGTTTATTGTCCATTTTGTAATTGGATGGCTACACTCAAGCCAACTAAAACAAATAAGCTAATGCTAAGATGTAATAACTGCACTCTTCTGATATTTGCAAATGGAAGACTATCGCAACAAAAGTTATTGATGTTACCAAACTATCCGTTTCATCATCCTGTCTATTAGAAGCAGCTGTATATTTTCTGTGAAAGAATATCTTCAGAACTTCATAAATAGAATTACAATCTTACTGCTTTAACGTGTTCAAGTATTTTAAACATAGGAAGAACTTAAAGATAATATCAACAATTGCATTACTCACTTTGCTTTTAGACCTGTCAGAGTTGAATCCTTCAGTGACATATTCACCAGATGAGGAAGAGGAGGAGTAGAGGAAAAGAAATTGCAGAACTCCAATAATGTAAATCCATCATCATCATCTTCATCCTCAAGCTACAAGCTTTCTCACTCTATATTAGATCCAAATCCATCTTTAATTAATGATGATGGCAACCTAATTAATGACATCAGTAAGGCTATGGACATAACAACATATCGTAATGGAACTATAGCCGATGGTGTCTCAAAGCTAATTCTAGTTGTTGATTCTAATAAGGAATTGCAGTTTTCAATCAATGGCACAAAGTCTGACGATCTGACAAATGGAACATTAAGTAGCCTCAAAGAATCAAATATCAATAATAATATAAACTCTACTTCCATTTGGCCTCAAAATACAACTAATGGAAGATCAGTTGTCGCTGCTGTGTATACACCTCCAGACTCCTTTAATCAAGACAAAGGAAGCAATAGGACTATCAATATTAATATCTCAGAGCCAAATAATCCTAATGCCAGGACACTTTATGAACTTCCAATAAAGCTATACCGTCCTCCTGTTATTCTCGTCCACGGCCTTTGGATGAATTCAGATAATACATGGGTAGAAAATAATTGCACTAAAATTAACTTCACTAATAAATTGACTGACAATGGCTTCATCTATGCTTTTGCCGACTATAAAGAGTATAATTCTGAAACCTTTGATCCATGTGATAAAGTATTTGGAAATTATGGAATAAATTCAATTAGAACTACAATATATGATATTCTTGGACAGTATCATTCCTTCTCAATAGCAGCTTCACAGGTAGACATAGTAGCTCATAGCATGGGTGGGTTGATGGCTCGCGGTTTTGTTCAGCAAGATGATTATAAAAGAAAGGAAAACTATATGAAAGGTTCGATTCACCGATTGATAACTATTGGAACACCACATTTTGGAGGACCCTTGGCAAAATTTCTATATGAGCATCGTGATGATTGGTATTGCACAGATGGCATACACGTAACTTCAGCTCTAAATTGCAAAGTTGAGCCAAAGAAATTAAGAACTATTTATGCTGACAATTTTAATTCGTGTATCGATAAAGGTGATATTGAAGCTTTGGTTGCCATGAGTAATGCTTATTCTCGCTTATATCAAACTAATGTTAAATCCTATGCTATTGCAGGTACTTGGAAACCAAATGCTAATGACAGCCATGAAGATCAAGAATTATATTACAAACCTATTACAGATATCGATGATTTTAAGCTTGACGGAAAGGATGGTTTTAATGATGACAACGATCTTGTGGTAAGTGTAAAGAGCCAGCTCGGCGGCCTTCCGTGTCAAATTCGCCAGCTAAACAGCAATAACGATATTCCTGATCATAGCGCATTATATTGTAATACTCTCCATACTGACTTCTACATAAAAGATAAAGATAAAGGCATATTCTCGGAAACGAATTCACCATATATTCAGAATGATGTCATAAAACTGCTCAGCTCTTATGACAAGAATAAGTTTGCTGATGCCATCGGAATAGGCTCTCCCTGTGATCCTTCGAAATAACTATAATAAGCACAATTAAAAGGCATATATTATTCAGACCATATAATAGTACCAAACTTAATTTCTTAATTTGGAGAGCAGCAAGCAAGAAGACATCTTCTTTAGGTTAGTTGTTTACGTCATTATATACTATCGCTTTACAATTTAAAATCGAATCCAATTTCTGATGTAATTGCTTCCCTACTATCTCTGCAGCTATATTGTCAATATTGTATGGATTCCTAATTTGTTTTAATGCTTCAACAATAGGAGTATTATTGAAAGCTAATGATTCTTCGCATCTGTAAACTGCTTTATCGTGTAATGACTTGACATAGAGTCTGAATACCTTGTCAGCATATTTGAGTTGAATATCGATTGAAGATAGCTGCATCATATCGCTTATCTCTATGTCTTTATTTATGTCGCATCCAGATAGATACCATTCCATTACGGATGGTACTACACGTTCCCTTGGATCATTTAGAACATATAACAATCTGTCTTTTACCTGTCCTAAGAATGAGAATAGACTACTCTCATCTTCATCAGTTTCTAGTTTGAATGGATTATTACTACAAGCTATAGATATCATTATTTTGCCGTTAGGATAGACAACAAAATTAACATCAGCTCTAGCCATACGTTCTAGATGTTGCTTCCCTTTATTCTTCTCGATTTCCGGAAGTCTTGTTATTGTTGTTGATGTATAATAATATTCGGGTGCAACTGATAGTTGCAAATGTAATTTATGTATATATAATGGATACATACCAAGTGAGCATAACACATCTAGGAGCCATTGAGCCTTTTGTAATTCTAAGGATCTTGAAAGAGGAGATTTAGAAATGGTGAACCCCCGTGGGTTGTACTGGTACATTCTTGTATTCTTTCTTTATCTCTTCTATGATATCAGCTTTCTTAGACCTTGCATAATAACGCTGAGGCTTTCGATTTCCAAATGTAGGTGGTAGGTCTAAGCCCCGATCTATTAGGTCTTGTGCGGTAAATAGCACTCTTTTCGAATATAGATGCTTCAACTTCCGCTGGGCTTCACCTTTACTGCATGAGAATTTGTCCCTGATATCTTCCCATGTAATACCTTTGCTTGTTCTTTCAATAGCCAGATCTTCTATACTCCTTCTTTTAATGTATTTCCGGCGACCTATATTATGTCCTACTTCTTCTAATGGTACATTTCTGCCAGAACTAATTGGTACATTTTGGGCGGTAGAATAAGAACGAATTGATGAATCGTCAGCCATTATCTAATTCTCTCTCTAAAGATATCAGAATCAGCACGTTGCAATATGCCACTCTTGTCAAATGTTAGATATACAGAATCTCTGCTACTATCAATCGCTGCTTTTACCTCTTCGAATTTTGACTTGAGAATTGTAAACTCTAATTCAGTTGCAGAGATCTTGTCAGCTGGAACTATAGACGTTAGTCTTTTCACAGCTTGTTTTAATTCATAATTCTCTGAACGTAACGCTTTGTATTTATCATCATCATTATTATCATCAGATGTAGTGTATTGATCAGTGACTTGTTTCTTTGGTCTTTGTTCTATGCTATCACCAGTATGAAAATTGCCTTTATGTCCATCATCACTGCGGCTGTCTATATTTGTTAAGATAGACTTTTGACCTTGAGCATCCACTAAAATTTGATCTCTATTCTTCATCTTCTGTAATTCAGTATTTCTCTTGGCTTGTTTTGAAAGCGAACTAACTTCGCTTTTAGCATATTTTCTCTTATATTCTTGAGGTAAGCATCCTTCAATCCACTTTTCTGTGATTTTACCTTCTTTGATCTTGTCTTGTAATATTTCCTTTATTGTTCTGCAAATTTGGCTTTGTTCACATCTCTTAGTCTCATCAAGGCGTCTTGCTAACTCCAAAATAAGGCTTTTGGCATTAGCAAAATTCATATCGAGTTGATCGATAACGACTCTTAGATCGGTAATAATACCTTCGATAATCTTGCCGTCTGATGACACGACTGAATAGGTGTTTTCAATAGAATCAGGTAATGTTTTAGGAATCATTTAGTGACCTCACCTCTTTATGACAGCCACATAAGCATCTGACTGTGTAGCCAAACCCATAACTATCTAGATAATAACCATTACATTTTGAGTGATTAACCTCTCCAACTTCATCCTTTGTGAGGCACTGCGTAACGACAATATTTACGCTGTTTTGAGGAACCTTTAAAATAGCATCGTTGCTATTACCAATCAACTGCCTTATCATCGACTCCTCTTGGAAGTTATGGTTTGGCAGGTTCTGCTGCTACATACTGGTCAGGGCGTGGTAAACTCGAACCAGTATGTAGCCTATTCTTCTTTATTGATACTCTGGTACAGCAATAAGGACAGCTAGCAACATACGGGTTATTTCCACGATATTGCCATATAGTCTTACAACGCTGACATCTTAATCGCGTAACGTTAGATGTCTCATTAGCTTTTAGCATACATGTATGTAAGATCCGCTCCCTAAAATACCTAACGAAAGCCTTTGAAATTTATTCATAAAGATCACAATCCTTTTAAAGTCTGTGGGTATAAGATAGATATAAGTTATAAGAATTACAAATTTATTGTAAAATATTTATATACTTAATGGAGAAAACATCAAACAACTTTTGACTATACTTTTATCTATCTTTTAGGTGACAAAATACTGTAAGAATAATGTAAAATTTGGCTGCCAACATAGACTTATTAATTGATTTCATGCGTCAAATGTTTTCAATTCAGTTATTCAGTTAGGGTGATTTTATAATTTTGCTATCAAACAAATATTGAGCAAAGTTGTTAATCTGATTTTGGTCTTTCATGCTATTAACTGCTAATATCAAGGCCTGTATCTGTTCCTTTATGGTCTTTATTTCATCGTCCTTTTGCTCTGCACTTTCTATTGTTTGAGCATACGCATCATAGGTTAGAACCATTCTGCATTTTGCACAGAACTTGCTATCTGGTTTATTTGGTTCACTACAATTAGGACATTGTTTCGGTCTGAGTTTATCTATATCTTGCTTTTCCTTAGTTACTATACCGTAAGCTTGGAGTATGCTTTCGCTTGATTCATTACCAAAATAATGAAGATACTTTTGAGGCATATTTGAGCGAATAGACCATCCAGCATACTGGCGTAAAACGTTCTCTTTTAATATAACAGACTTTTCTGTCAATGCGGAATGTCTTCTGATATAAGGATTCCATGGTTTCTTTAACAGTTCTTTTATCTTTTGTTTATCTTCTTCTGGAACATTTTCTGCTCGTTCTAGCGGTGCTACTAATTTTGTAAATAATCCTTTCTTATAATTATCATAAATATTATAGAGTGATCTGGGTTTCAGACGCCTTCCTATACTCTTAGCATACCCACAGATTAATGGAGCATTTGGATTTCCCCGTTGCGGATGTTGATCCTCCCAGTCTTTAACATATGGAATAGAATCTATTAATGGTATATGTCTGCTACCTGTCTTCCCATTAACTAGAACTTCTGCATATTGTTGTCTTCCTTCTCCTCCTCCTGTAGTTTTAAAAGTGATATCTTTTAGTCTTAGTTTTAAGATTTCATGTGGTCTGCATCCTGTATCTCTTGAAATCATATGATAGCATTTATCACGTTTACTTGGACAGTATTTTAGAAACAGAAGGTCATCTTCTTTTGTCCATAAATCAGTTGGTTTGTAAATTGATTGTTCTTTTCTTTTCAAAAGAGCAATATTTTCAATGACATGCGGCTTTGGCCTTTTAGTTGGTTCGATGTCAGGATAATATAACCATTTGAAGAATTTAATCAACATAACAGTATATAGATTATAAGTTCCAATCCATTTGTGCAAAGGGTCAGAGTTTTCAGGTTTGCGGAAGCTATCAAGAAATAATAAGACATCTTGTCTCTTCATTTCTTTAAATGGTTTCTTATTATGATAAAACTTTGATAATTGGGTTAATAAGCTGATATAGTTTCTCTTATGATTGTCTGAAAGATTAATCTCTGTTTTGGTATTTAATATAAAATCTATAATAGCGATGGCATTCTCTTTTGATAGATTTCCTAAAGTGTTAGCATATAGTGGTTCTAAGCCCTCTGTTATTAGATTGATCTTTCTTTCATAATATGGATCTTCATAACAATATCTTTGATTATCATACTTTGCTGTATTTGCAGTTATGGTGGTATTCTTAATATTATTATTATTATGGTCAATCAATTCTATTTCTTTGTCATTAAATGAGACTAATAAGGTAGTATTCTAAACCACATTACTTGATGATAATATACTAATAATATAATATATTAGATTTGCTTTCTCTATCAATGCAGCAAACCGTAATTTCGTCAGTGTCCCTATTCTTTTTTTGACAAAAAAATGACTGCAGTTACTTTGCAGTTACTGCAGTTGCTGCAATTTCGAAGTATATGGAACTTAAAAGTCGAAAATCTCCATCTAAAAAATCATAGCGAGACTTATAGTAATTGTTATCTTTTTTCTCAATAAACTATCAGTCATGCAACCAAGACAATAAGAACGATTTTTACTAAGAACTACATAGTTGCAAAATTAAGTTAAAAGTCTCATACCCAACCTTGGTTGTGGTGCTCTATAATGTGCAGCATACTCTAGAAATGGAACTGTTAACTAGAGAATGTTATTATTACCATAAATAGGAATTAAAGTAAAGTAAATTCACTATATTGAATATATATAATATTAACTATCTATAATTGTATACGGGCAGAGCAATTATGAATTATAAATTATCTTTTGTGATTCAAGCAATAAATAAATAAATGTATCTCTCTCATTTTGGTTTTCTAGGAAATATTGTTTTGCTCTCTCTTCTTTTTTGTATTCGATTGTATCAACGGATTATCTAAAATCTATCTGAAAGATCAATTTTTGTCATAATTGATCAGTCAGCATTAAGTATGCAAGAGATATAATTTAAGATTTTTTCGAAAGTCTCTAACGAACTATGACCAGTTGTCTCTATAAACTATATGCGCTCATTTTCCTTCATATGCTAAATTGTGATAATGTAGTTATCGATTCAGGAAAACAATAATCACATATTTCTTTACCTGCAGCATTTTTAAATATTAATTATATATTGAGAATTCTGTCAACAAGATCATCATAACCAAGTTCTTCTGTCTCAGGTAGTGCCATATCTAGAAATTTTGAAGATCTACAGCCAAGGTAATGTAGAATATCTGTAGGTAGCATAACAAATGATCTTCAACATTTATAGAAATTGACCCTGAAGTCTGTATATCTATAGGAGGAGAAAGCCGCAAGATTAACTTATCTGATGTAAAATTTGGAACAATTTCAATGTTAAATTCAACAACAAATTCTAACATGAACATACAATGGGCATCCTAATAATCGTTTAATATAAGATATAAACAAAAAAAGCAAAAAGTAATGCTGTTAGAGATATTTCTTTACTTGTAAGGGTTATCTAATAATTGACTTGTCAAGTTAATTAAAATGTATGTGTATTGAATTATCTGATTTTTTATAGGTAGAGAGTGTACAAAGAAAGAGAAGATTTTGAAATGAAATAAATCCCAGCAATATATAGGGTACAATAATATTTCTCTCTCATAGTGAAATGATGCAGACGCTTAATCAAAAAAAATAGATTATTATTATTACTATTTAGATCAAACAAAGGAGATGTAGTAAAAAAAAGAGTCTCTTAGATTATCATCCAATCCTTCCACAATAGAAATCCGTAAAACAAAAACCAATAGCGATAAATGTAATATTACATAATTATATTCTACTTTGCGCATTTTGTTCGAGATTGAATCTATAAGTGATCAGACATTCTCAAATACTAATGACTATTACAAAAACTAGTATTAGAACTGTCATCGTTACGTTTTCTTAATAAGCAAATATGTTTTCTTAATAAAAAAATTTCAATCTTAAGAAATCCGATCGCAAGCCTTGCTTGTTAACAAATTCCTCTTAAGATAATTCTTAAGAAAATACACGATTCTAGAGCCCTAGAGAACCATTTTTTTATTAAGAAATAGTGTTTTTATTCTCAAGAAGCAATCACCTGCTCTCAAATATACTGTATGGACTGGGGGGGATTATATCCCTTGTGGTAAAGGGGTTCAACTCTCCATAACAACAATCTTTTCAAGAATAGTTTCTAAAAACAAGACTTATCTATTAAGATCTGTCGCAGTAATAGATAGTTATATTAGGTATATTACAGCACTTTTGATGTTTATTATAAATGGCCTTTGCATATGTAAGGGGAGTTGGTACGTTTTTCAAAGAATATGGAGATCCTAAAAAGAAGCATGTGTTATTTATACATGGTCTTGGAGCTTGATCTCTTGCTTGGAGGGAGATTCCAGAAGCGTTATCAAAACATTGTCATACAATAAGTGTTGATTTAATAGGCTTTGGTCTAAGTGATAAACCAGAGAAAGCAGATTATACAATCAAAGGATTTCAAATGCATTAAACATATGAAATTAAATTTGATTCACGAATTAATATCGGTTAGGGCCCAGAGGTTTGTGAATTGTTATTGACACAATATTTTTGGCCCATAATAAGACAATAAACATAAAATGGGATTCGAATCCATAAAGGATTCTTGGGGCTTCTTTTTTTTGAGAAAGTACAAATGAAGATAGGGAGAAAACAATCCAAATATAATTCATCAAAAACTCTTGAAATTGCAATTTTAGTAATTTTACAATAATTGAAAATGTTTTTTCGAACTTCTATTAGCGATATTTTATCTACTACATTATACTAACACTATTCAAATGATTTCTACTTTTTATTTTTAATTGATTTTTGAAAATTTTCCCAATCATTAGGATAGTTTTTCTTTACAAATTTCTCTGCCATAATTTTCAAGTTCTCAAAATTGCGCATATAGTTAGAAATTCCATTATTTGTATTCCTCCTTTCTTTTATATCATTTTCTAATATGTTCCAACAGCTTAGAATAATCCACCAATATTCGTCAATAAACATCTTCGATTCTATCATTTTATAATGTACAAGTGTTCCTGCATAATTTAGATCACTTCTTACTATATTTTTGGATATTTCTATAAGAGCTTCTTTAGCTTCAGCCTCAAACTCAGTGAATTTTGCTCTGTCAATTTCAAGTAATTGAAAAGACATGTTTGAAATTTGTTTTTTTTTGAAAATGGTCATAGATAACTTTTCGTGCTTCTCTGTGTGAAGGCTGATTGAAATTCTTAATTAGTTCTGATAATTGATTTTGTTTTAACTGTTTTTTATTGAAGATATAAGTAATATAACTTACAACAACTCCTGCTATAGCAATATAGGCTGCTATTGCTTCTTTGCTACTCAAAATGGTAATTAAATCCATTGATTAACTGTTTTTATTTAAAATTATATCATTAAATGTTTTGTATATTACTTTACCTTTGAGTAAGTATTAGAACCGATATTTGTCCAAGTCTTTTTCTATAACTGCTAAACTGTCATAGAAAGATTTAATGCATTTTTGATAAATAGAATAATGGAATTTCCTTCCGTCGAAACATTCACGTGGATTT
>Ga0126314_10001552_pt1 | contig 11098 bp, 10 predicted proteins | sample Plot105B_FD_92535 | JGI IMG/M metagenome (GOLD analysis project Ga0126314, IMG submission 92535) | Serpentine soil microbial communities from UC McLaughlin Reserve, CA, USA - Plot105B | ecosystem: Environmental > Terrestrial > Soil > Grasslands | place: USA: UC McLaughlin Reserve, Lake County... | reverse complement strand
GCCCCGCGACCCGAGCAGCCTCCGGACATGGCTGCTCGCCGGCGCCGCGCCCTCCTCGACTGGGTCATCGTCATCGCCGTCGCCCTCGTGGTGGCGTTCCTCGTCCGCACCTTCGTGCTCGCCCACTTCGTCGTCGACGGCACGTCGATGTCGACGACCCTGCACGACGGCGACCGGGTCTTCGTGAACAAGCTGTCGTACCGGCTGCATGATCCGCATCGGGGCGATGTGGTGGTGCTCCACGAGATCCGCGGCACGACGGACCGTGATCTCATCAAGCGGGTGATCGCCCTCCCGGGCGAGACCGTCGAGATGCGCAATTGCGAGGTTTCGATCGACGGCAAAGGGCTCGCCGAGCCGTACCTCGACCCGGAGGTCGTCACGCCGGGCAACTGCGGTGGCGACCTGGCGCCGACGCTCGTCCCCGCTGACCACGTCTTCGTGATGGGGGACAACCGCGGTGGGTCGCTGGACAGCCGCAACCTCGGACCGATCGACGAAGACGACCTCGTCGGGCGGGCCTTCGTCGTGTTCTGGCCGAAGGCCGACTGGCAGTGGCTGTGAGGCGTCGGCGCGCTTAGACCGCGCCGAGCTCGGCGACGAAGGCGTCGACCATCCGGTCGACGTGGTCGCTGAACACACCGTCGAGGCCCATCCGCAGCGCTGGACGCAGGATGTGCTCGAACTGCATGTCCCAACCGAAGCAGACCCGGTTGAAGCGGTGGAAGAGCGTCGCCAAGCCGCCGTTCCAGTCGGCGTGGTGCAGGTTGATGGCGTCGATGCCGCGCGCCGAGAGGGTGGCGGCGCGCCGCTCCGGTCCCTCGCGCAGCCGGTTGAGCCGGGTCGAGTTGACGAGCTTGACGTCGGGATCGACCTCCCGAAGCCGGGCCAACAGCTCGACGTCCTGCTCGCAGAGCCACAGGCGCGCCAGCATGTCCGGCGCCGCCTGGCGGACCGTCGAGATGACGGCGGCCCCGGCCCGCAGGTCCTTGAGATCCAGCGAGAGGTGGTACTCGGTGCCGCAGCGCGACAGCAGGGCATCGAGCGTCGGAACGTGCTCGGGCAGCTCGTCGTGGCGCATCTGTCCGATCGATCGCTTGCGGCGGCCGATGCGCACGAGGCCGTCGTGGTCCAGCACGGGCACCCCGTCAAAGGTCAGCCAGACGTCGCTCTCCAGGCCGGTGGCGCCGAGCCGCAGGCCGAGCTCGAACGCCTCGAGGGTGTTCTCGCGAGCGTGCGCTCGGGCCCCGCGGTGGGCGAAGGCGATCGGTCGCTCGAGGAGCGAGGGGAGCCGTTGCTGCACGTCAGCCGATGATGGCAGGCCCTTAGACTGCGCGCGTGTTCAACGTCTCAGGGGGCGAGATCATCGTCATCCTGCTGCTGGCGCTGGTCGTGCTGGGACCGGAGAAGCTCCCGGAGGCCCTGCGGCGGGCGGGGCGCACCTACGCCGAGCTGAAGAAGATGGGCAACAGCTTCCAGACCGAGATGCGCAGTGTCCTCGACGAGCCGATGAAGGAGATGCGCGACACGGCCGACATGCTCCGCAAGGCCGTGGACGTCACCGTCGAGACGGCGACGACCGACACCCGCGTCTCGTCGGCGAGCCCGACCGTGGTCGACGATCCGGTGCCGGAGGTCGCGGCGGCGACGGCCGAGCTGGAATCCGTGGAGCGGGATCCGCAACCCGAGGCGGCCACGAACATCCCGGCGAAGCACGACGACGTCGAGCCCGCGGTGCCGGCGGTAGCGACGGTGCCGACGCCAGAGCCGCCGGCACCGGCTCCCGCCCCCCCGACGACCGAAGCGGACTCGGATGACGACCTGATCAACCGGACGCTCAGCGGTGACTGAGTCGTGACGTCGAATCGTGCCAGGACGGCACGCCCCGGACCCACCGGGTCATGAGCCACTCGTTCCGGCGCCGCAAGGAGCGGCCGGCGATGAAGTCGCCCGACGACGTCATGACGCTCACCGAGCACCTCGGGGAGCTGCGCGTCCGGATCATCCGCTCGGCCCTGGCGATCACCATCGGGGCGATCCTGATCATCGCCTTCTACGACCACGTGCTCGACTTCCTCACCCATCCGTACATCGAGATCTGCAAGCAGCACCCCGCCGACTTCTGCGGGTTCGACGCCAACGCCAGCGGCAGCAAGTCGCTCTACATCTTCGATCCCATCGACGGCCTGGCGACGCGGCTGCGAGTGGCCAGCTACGGCGGGCTGATCCTCGCCATGCCCGTCGTGCTGTGGCAGATCTGGCGCTTCATCGTGCCCGCCCTGCACGCCAAGGAGAAGCGCTACGCGATCCCGTTCATCGGCAGCTCGATCTTCCTGTTCCTGCTCGGCGGGCTCCTCGCCTACCTCACCCTGGGCAAGGCGATCGAGTTCCTGATCGCCTGGAGCGGTTCGGACGTCGGTGCGTTGTTCCAGGTGAGCAAGTACATCCGGCTGGTCGGGCTGATGGTCGCCGCGTTCGGCATCGGCTTCCAGTTCCCGGTCCTGCTCGTCTTCTTGATGCTGGCCGGGGTGATCACCCCGCAGCAGCTGATCAAGCAGTGGCGCTACGCGCTGATCATCATCTTCATCGTGGCCGCCGTCATCACGCCGTCGGGCGACCCGATCTCGCTGTTCGCGCTGGCGGTCCCGATGACGTTCCTGTACTTCGTGTCGTACTTCCTCGGCCTCTTCCTCCAACGGCGGAAGCGGCGCAAGGAAGCGGCCGCCTGAGAGACTGACGGCGTGCACGCCGACGGCGACCAGCGGGCCGAGATCGTCGGTGCGTATCCCTTCCCGCTCGACCACTTCCAGGTCGAGGCGATCGACGCCCTCGATGCCGGCCACCACGTCGTCGTCGCCGCGCCGACGGGCAGTGGCAAGACGGTCGTCGCCGAGTACGGGATCGAGGCCATGCGGCGGGCCGGTCGGCGGGCGTTCTACACCGCGCCGATCAAGGCCCTCTCGAACCAGAAGTTCCGCGATCTGCGCGAACGCTACGGCGCCGGCAACGTCGGTCTGCTGACGGGCGACAACGCCATCGACGGTGACGCCCCGATCGTCGTCATGACGACCGAGGTGCTGCGCAACATGATCTACGCCGGCTCGACCCAGGCTGGTCGTTCGCTCGCTCGAGGACTCCCTCGGCTCACACGGCTCGACTCGCTCGGGCTGGTCGTGCTCGACGAGGTGCACTTCCTGCAGGACACCTACCGCGGCCCCGTGTGGGAGGAGGTGATCGTCCACCTGCCCGAACACGTCCAGCTGGTGTGCCTGTCGGCGACGGTGAGCAACACGGCCGAGCTGGCGGCGTGGATCCAGACGGTGCGCGGCCCGACGACACCGGTGGTCGAGCTGCGCCGGCCGGTCCACCTGCACGATCGCTACCTGGTCGGCGACCGCACGAACGACCGGCTGCACTTCCTGGAGACGTTCGAGGGGGGCCGGCCCAACCCGGACGCGCAGCGCCTCGACGCGTCGGCGATCCGGCGGCCGCGGGGTGGTCGCGGCGAGGGGCCGGTGCGGGGCAGTGGCCGCCGGGTCTTGTACACCCCGGGGCGGGTCGAGACGATCGAGCTGCTCGAGCAGCGCCGGCTGCTGCCGGCGATCGTGTTCATCTTCAGTCGCAACCAGTGCGAGGAGGCGGCCCGCTCGTGTTTGGCCGCTGGGCTGCGGTTGACGACGGCGGAGGAGCGCGATCGCATCCGCGACATCGTGGCCGCCCGCCTCGAAGGGATCAGCGACCAGGACCTCGCGGTGCTCGGCTACGGGCAGTTCCTCGCTCAGCTCGAGGCCGGGATCGCCGCCCACCACGCCGGGATGGTGCCGGCGTTCAAGGAGGCCGTCGAGGCGTGCTTCGTCGAGGGCCTGATCAAGGCGGTGTTCGCTACCGAGACGCTGGCGGTCGGCGTCAACATGCCGGCGCGCACGGTGGTGATCGAGAAGCTGACGAAGTTCACCGGCGATCACCACGAGATGCTCACGGCGGGGGAGTACACCCAGCTCACCGGGCGGGCCGGGCGGCGCGGGATCGACGACGAGGGCCACGCCGTGGTGCTGTGGAGCCCGTTCGTTTCCTTCGACCAGGTCGCCACGTTGGCGTCGAGCCGGACGTTCCACCTCCGATCGGCGTTCCGCCCGACGTACAACATGGCGGCCAACCTCGTCGGGACGTACACCAGCGAGCAGGCCCACCACCTGCTGAACCTCTCGTTCGCGCAGTACCAATCCGACCGCGATGTGGTGCGCCTCGAGGCCCGGCTGGAACGGGTGCGCGCGCAGCTCGGCGCGGCGCGGGCGGCGGCCGAGAGCCCGCACGGCGACATCTGGGAGTACCGCCGGCGACTCGAGGAGATCCGCGTGCGCCGGCGGGGGCGTGACGACCTGATCTCGGTCGGCATGGCCCGCCTGCGGCCGGGCGAGGTCGTCCACGCGTCGAAGGGTCGGTACCGCGGCCCGGTGGCGGTCGTCGCCAGCGCCCACCGCAAGGGCGGGATGCGGCTGACGACGGTGACGCCGCGGGCCGACCTGCTGCTGCTGACACCGGAGGACTTCTCCGACGTGCCCCGATCGATCGGCACTGTGCGGCTGCCGCAGGTGTTCAACCCGAACCGGGCCGAGTACCGCAAGGAGGTGGCCCGGGCGCTGAGCGGGACGAAGCTGCGGCGGCCGGTGGCGGGGGAGCGGCACCGCATCTCCGACGGCCCGCACGCCGTCGAATCCGATCCCGAGCTGCGCCAGCGGATGCGGGCGGCCGGTCAGGTCGAGCGGCTGGAGCGCGAGCTCGTCGACCTGAGCGGGCGGGTCGAGGGCCACGGGCAGTCGCTGGCGCGTGAGTTCGATCACGTCCTCGACGTGCTCGACCGCCGGGGTTACGTCGACGCCGACGCGTGGGCGCTGACCGAACGCGGCGAGGCCCTGTCGCGGGTGTTCCACGAGTCGGATCTGCTGGTCGCCGAGTGCGTGCTCGGCGGGGTGTTCGAGGGCCTCGACGCGGCGACGCTGGCCGGGCTCCTGTCGGTGTTCGTGTACGAGCACCGCAGCCCCGAAGCGCCCCCGCCGCCGTGGTTCCCGTCCAAGGAGGCCCGCGAGCGCTGGCGGCGCATCGTCGCGGTCAGCGAGGACCTCGCCGCCGACGAGCGGTCGGGCGGTCTGGCCGAACACCGGCCGCCTGATCCGGGATTCGTCGGTGCAGCCCACGCGTGGGTGGCGGGGGAGGGCCTGGCCGAGGTCGTCGGCGAGGAGGAGCTCACCGGCGGCGACTTCGTGCGCACGATGAAGCAGCTCGTCGATCTCGCCCGGCAAGTGGCGTTGGTGGCGCCGGAATCGCAGACCCGGGAGCGGGCGCGGGACGCGGCGGCCAAGGCGTTCCGCGGGGTGGTCGCCGACAGCGTGGTCGCCGCCGACGCATGACGATCCGGCCCGGCCAGGACTGGGGCACTCCGACCGACCTCCCGCCCGACGTGGTCGATGTCATCACGGATGCCGACGCGGCCGAGCAGCTCGCTACGGATCGTCCGGTGCGTTTGTGCGGTGGTGACGTGTGGACATCGCTTGGTGCGCGAACGCGACAGGACGGGGTGCGGGCGTTCCCGATCGATCTGTTGCGGATCGACGCGGACGGCCGGGCGTTCGTCGCGATCGCGCACGTCGTGGCCAGACGGTCGTGGTGGCGGGGGCCGGTGCTGGCGGTGATGAACGTCGATCGGCTCGGGCGGTGGGACGTCGCCCCGCGCGCCCACCCCAACGACGGCCGGGCCGACGTGGTCGAGGTTGCCGCCGACATGGGCCTCCGTGCCCGCTGGCAGGCGAAGTCGCGTTTGTCCAGTGGCACCCACCTGCCCCACCCGTCATTGCACAATCGCCGCGTCACGGACGAGACGTGGACGTTCGACCGGCCGCGTCGGCTGTGGGTGGACGGCGTCGCGCGGGGGACCGTACGCTCGCTGCGCGTCGCCGTCGAGCCGGACGGGGCAACGGTTCTCGCCTGAGCCGTTCGATCGAGGAGGTCGCTGTTGGACGCTTGGATCCTGGACGAGTCACCCGGCGCGTACCGGTGGGGCCGGATCGACCCGCCGCCGCTGGCCCCGGATGACGTCCGGATCCGCGTGGTCACCAGCGCCCTCAACCACATGGACCTGTGGGTCCAGCGCGGCATGCCGAAGCCGCCGCTGCCCCACGTGCCCGGTTGCGACGTCGCCGGCGTCGTCGAGGAGGTCGGTCCCGACGTCAGGCACGTCGCCGTCGGTGACGAGGTCGTCGTCAACCCGGCGGTTTCGCCGCTCGAGGACATCGTCGCCCTCGGCAACGACAGCCCGATGGGTCCCGGGTTCGAGATCTGGGGCGAGCACACGTGGGGCGGCCACGGCGAGCTCGCCACGGCGCCGGCCCGCAACGTCGTCAAGCGCCCGGCCAGTCGCTCCTGGGAGGAGTGCGCCGCCTACCCTCTGACCTCGCTCACCGCCTATCGCATGCTGCGCCGGGCCCGGGTGACGGCCGGTGACACGGTGCTCGTCGTCGGCATCGGCTCCGGCGTCTCGTGCGCCGCGCTGGCCATCGCCACGCACCTCGGCGCCGAAGTGGTCGCCACCAGCCGGAGCGAAGCCAAGCGCGAGCAGGCCCTGGCGATGGGCGCCACCGCAGCGATCGACTCGGCGGCCGACAAGTGGCCGGTCCAGGCCGACATCGTCATCGAGAGCGTCGGCGAGGCGACGTGGGACAAGTCGGTCCGCGCCCTCAAGGCCGGCGCGCGGTTGGTCGTCTGCGGCGGGACCTCGGGCTCCAACGTCACCGTCAACCTGCCCCGACTGTTCTTCAAGCAGTTCGAGATCATCGGGTCCTCGATGGGCAGCTACCAGGAGTTCGCCGAGCTCACGGCCCTGGTCGACAAGGGCCTCGACATCCAGGTCGACCAGGTCCTCCCGCTCGACGGCTACCAGGACGCCCTGACCCGGATGGAGGAGGGAGCGCAGCTCGGCAAGATCGTCCTCCAGCACTGAGCGACGCGTTCGCGCGGTCGACGCTGGGGGGCAGCCGCCGCTGCGCGAACGCAACCGCAGGTCGCGGGCGATCCCCGAGGCGGGTGACAGCCGTCTCCTAGAGTGCAGCGCCGTGGCTGCCTACGTGCCGGAGGAGTTCACCCCGGACGAAGCCGACGTGCTGCGGCGCTACTTCACCAACCTCGACGGGCCGGTGTTCGCGCTGGTCAACCTGCCCGAGGTCGTCAAGGGCGCCCTCTTCGCCCGCTACAGCCGCAGCGCCAAGAGCCTGCGCCGGTTGTTCCTCGACGAGTTCGTCGGCGACCTCGACGTCTCGGGCGACCAGACGATCGACGCCACCGTCGGCGTGCAGCGGGCCGAAGCGCTCTACGAGAAGGTGTTCGTCGAGTACGGCGACGACTCGGTGGCCCAGCTCGGCGGCGTCCACCTGGCGTGCGAGCAGGCGTCCAACGTGCTGACCAAGATCCTCGAGTGGGGCCGGCTGATGAGCTACCTCGAGCAGAGCACCCGCTACATCGCATACGACGCCCGCCTCGGCGGCCGCTACCGCTTCTACCGGGACCCCGCCATCCTCGCCAGCCGGCTCGGCACCCGCTACGTCGGGGACATGGACCGCCTCTTCGACGCCTACAGCCAGGTGCTCGGCGCCGTGACCGACCACGTCCGGGCGACCGTCGAGCGGCACCCCGACGACAGCGACTTCGTGTTCCGCCAGGCCACCCGGGCCAAGGCCCTCGACGCCACGCGCGGCATGCTGCCCGCGGCCGCCCTGTCCAACGTCGGCATCTATGGCAGCGGCCAGGCGTTCGAGGCCCTGCTGCTGCGGTTGCGGTCGCACCCGCTCCCGGAGGCGCGGGACTACGGCGAGCTGATCCTCCACGAGCTGCGCAAGGTCATCCCGAGCTTCCTCCGCCGGGTCGATGTCGTCGAGCGCGGCGGGCGCTGGAGCACCTACCTCGCCACCACCCGCCAGCGGACGGCCGAGCTCGTCGACTCGCTGTTCGCCAACGAGACGCCGCCGCCGACCCCCTCGGTGACGCTCGTCGACTGGGACCCCGACGCCGAGCACAAGCTGCTGGCGGCGATCTGCTATCCGCACTCCCACCTTCCCGAGCGCCAGCTGCTCGACAAGGTCGCCCGGCTGGGAGCCGCCGAACGGCTGGCGCTCGTGCGGGCCTACGTCGGCGAACGGGAGAACCGCCGCCACAAGCCGGGCCGCGCCTTCGAGCGGATCGACTACCGCTTCGACGTGCTGTCCGACTACGGGGCGTTCCGCGACCTCCAGCGCCACCGACTGCTGACGATCGAATGGCAACCGTTGACACCGCGCCACGGCTACGTGCGGCCCGAGGTCGTCGACGACGCCGGTCAGGCCGGGGCCTTCGACGAGGCGATGCACCGCTCGTCCCGGCTCTACGACGCGCTCCGCGACGACTTCGGGGAGCAGGCCCCGTACGCCGTCGCGATGGCCTACCGCCTGCGCTACGTGATGCAGTTCAACGCCCGCGAGGCCATCCACCTGCTGGAGCTGCGCTCCGGCGTCCAGGGCCACCCGGCGTACCGCCGCATCGCGCTCGAGATGCACCGCTTGATCGCCGAGCGAGCCGGGCATCGGGCGGTCGCCGAGGCGATGACCCACATGACGAGCGCGGCACCCGAGCTCGAGCGCCTGGAAGCTGAGCGGCGGGCCGAGCAGCGCCGCTCGACGTGACCGCTCGCGTGTGACGGTTGTCACGAGTGCGGCCACAGGGCACTCGGGCACCGACGCCTAGGCTCCGGCCGCGAACCCGCCCGTGAGGCGGGTCGCCGACGAGATCGGGGCGAAGAGCGCAGATGGCAGCCGACGACGACGACGTGATCACGCCCGACGAGCCGGACGAGGAGGTCGAGGAAGAGGAGGAGGCTGAGCTCGACGAGGAGCCCGACGCCGAGGAGCTCGATGAGGAGGACGAGACCACGTTCGGCCTCGAGGACGAGGACGACGAGGCGCCCGTCGACGAGACCGTCGAGGAGGAAGAGGAAGAGGACGAGTCCGACGAGGCGCCGACGACACGGACCAAACGGCGGACGGGCGACGAGGAGGAGGATGAAGACGAGGATCTGCTGTCGCCCGACGACGTCGAGGCCGATCTCGACCGCATCCTCAAGGATCGCCTCGTCACGGCCGAGGACGAGGAGGACGAAGAGGACGAGGAGGAGCCCGACGAGCGGGGTGAGCAGGGCGACCGCCTGCAGCCGAAGCGAGCTGACGAGCAGCTCTGTCCGAACTGCTTCCTGCTCGTGCGGTCCAACGCCCCGGGGTGCCCGGTCGGCGACGACGCCTGCCCGATCTTCGGGTGATCGGAGCACGCCAGCATGACCACGGCGACGGAGGATCCCATCCGCACCGAGGTCGAGCGCGTGCTGCGCGTCCTGGTCGACGCCACCGTCGTCGCACCGATGACGGCGGCCACGGCCGTACCACGGTGCCTCCTGCGTCGCGCCTGCGCGCTGCGTCGCCGGCTCGGCGAGCCCGCACGCGTGGTCCGCTCGTTGCTCGACCTCGTCAGCGCCGGTCCGGTCCGCGGGGTGATCTCGCAGGACGACGCGCCGGCGGCTGACGAGCCGGCGGCGCCACGAGTCGTCGGCGAGGCGGGCCGCGCCCCGTGGGACGACGAGCACCTGCCCATCGATGAGTACGAGAGCCTGGCCGCCAGCCAGGTCGTGGCTCGCCTCCCGACGCTGCAGGCGGACGAGCTCCACGTCCTCCGCGCCTTCGAAGCCGGACACCGCGGGCGCCGCACCATCCTCGGCAAGATCGATCAACTGCTCGCATGATCGACCCGCTCGTGCGCCGGGCGACCAGCGGCGACGCCGGTCCGCTCCGGGTGCTCGAAGCGGAGGCCCGCGCCGGCCTCATCGAGGCCCGCGGCGGCAGCCGGTGGTTGCAGGAGCACCAACTGATCGGCGAGCGCTGGCCCGAGCGACTCGATGCCGGGCCGGTCTTCGTCGCCGTGCTCGAGCTGGACGACGGCGGGCCCGGGCTGGTGGTCGGGTACCTCGTGCTGGACCTGAACCTCCCGATCGCGACGGTCGATCAGGTCTACGTGACACCCGATGCCCGGGAGCTGGGCTACGGCGACGCCCTCCTGGAGGCAGCCACGGCGGCTGCCGTCGACGCCGGTGCCCACCTCATCGAGGGGACGGCGCTGCCTGGTGACCGGGACACCAAGAACCTCTACGAGCGGGCCGGGATCACCGCCCGCCTGATCACGGTCTCCCGTCAGCTCGGACTCAGCGCCCCTTCCAGATCGGGGCCCGCTTCTCGATGAACGCCGTGAGGCCCTCTTTGAGGTCCTCCGAGCCCATCACGGCGCGCATCGCATCGTCGGTCATCCGCTTCAAGGTCTCGTCGTCCTCCGCCGCCGCCGCTCGCACGACCTTGCGGCTCTCCCAGATCGCCAACGGTGCGTTGAGGCAGATCTGGTGGGCCAGCTTGCGGGCCTCGGTGACGGCCTCGCCCGGCTCGGCGAGGCGGGACACGAGCCCGAGGTCGTAGGCCCGCTGGGCGGGGATCGGTTCGCCGGTGAGGATGGCTTCCATGGCCGCCGCCTGGCCGATCGCGCGTGGCAGCCGGAACAGGCCGCCGGCACCTGGGACCAGGTTGCGCTTGACCTCGGCGAGCCCGAACGACGACCGGGTGGTGGCGATGACGAGGTCGGCGGCCAGCACGATCTCACACCCGCCGGCGGTGGCGAGGCCGTCGACGGCGACGATGACGGGCTTGCGACGCTCCCGGTAGACGAAGCCGGCGAAGCCGCCGCGGGCGGTCCCGAGGCCGGTATCACCGGCGTTGACGGCCTTGAGGTCGGCGCCGGCGGAGAACACCGGGCGCTCCTGGCCGTCGTGGTTGGCGGCCAGGATGGCGACCCACACGTCGTCGTCGGCCTCGAGCCGGTCGATCGCCGCCTCGAGACCGTTGGCCAGGTCGGCGTTGACCGCGTTGCGTGCTTCAGGCCGGTTCAGCGTGATGAGGGCGACGCGCCCGTCCGTCTCATAGGTGACGATGTCCGACATGCCGGGAGACTGTACGGAGGCGCCCGGGGCGCAGCGGCATCCGGCCCG
>Ga0126314_10001551_pt1 | contig 11107 bp, 22 predicted proteins | sample Plot105B_FD_92535 | JGI IMG/M metagenome (GOLD analysis project Ga0126314, IMG submission 92535) | Serpentine soil microbial communities from UC McLaughlin Reserve, CA, USA - Plot105B | ecosystem: Environmental > Terrestrial > Soil > Grasslands | place: USA: UC McLaughlin Reserve, Lake County... | reverse complement strand
CCGAATGCCCCTCAAAATCACGCGTGCCTCCGACCCGATCAAAGTAGATCGCCTCAACATGGTCATTTACGGCCCCCCAGGCATTGCCAAGACCTCGCTGGCCTTTACCGCCGCCGACCCTCTGCTGCTCGACTTCGATAACGGCAGCCACCGAGCAGCGAACCGCAAGGATGTCGTGCGCATCAGCGAATGGGGCGATGTCTCGGCCATGACCGCCGACGACCTGGCGCCGTTCAAGACCGTCATCGTGGATACCGCCGGCCGGGCACTCGACACTCTAACCGCCGACATTATCCGGATCAATCCCAAGCATGGCCGGGGCGGCGCCTTGACCTTGCAGGGCTATGGCGAACTAAAATCCCGTTTCGGATCGTTCCTCAAGATGCTGAACAGCTTCGGCAAGGACGTGGTGCTGATCGCCCATATGGACGAGCAGCGCAACGGCGATGACGTGGTTGAACGGCTGGACGTTCAGGGCGGGTCCAAGGGCGAAATCTACAAGAGCGCCGACGCCATGGGCCGGCTGGTCATCGTCAATGGTCAACGTTGGCTGCGCTTCTCTCCGACCGACGCCGCATTCGGCAAGAACCCCGGCCAACTCGACCCGCTCGAAGTGCCACACTTCGACAGCCCGGAATTCGCCGGGTTCTTGGCAAGCGTCATCCAGACCACCAAGGACCGGCTCAACGCACTGACGGAAGACCAGATGGCAGCGCAGGCCGAACAGGAATGGTTCAGGACCACTCTGCCCGGCATCACCGCCGCGGAACATCTGAACGGCCTCCTTGGCCGCGCCAGCCGGGCTGGTCAGGCATGCAAGATCATGGTGCGCGATCGCGCCGTCCAACTCGGTCTCACGTTTGACAAGACCGCGATGGTTTACGTCGAAGTCGCCGGCCAGAAAGCCGCATGATGCTGACCCGCGTGAGCAACATCGAATCCTACCGCCGCTGGCAGAATTGGCGCCAGCGGTATGAGGATGAACCTGAGCCGACAGTTGATGACCTGGTGCGCCAGATCACGGTGGACGAGCCCAGCGAAGCCATGATGGCAGGTACGGCTTTCCATTCCGCAATGGAGCTGGCTGCCGAGGGCGAATACGAGGTCTTCGGTGCCAATGGCTACATCTTCCATCTGCCCGATGCCGAGCTTGCCCTTCCCGCCATCCGTGAGCTTCGCGGCTACAAGGACTACGGCCCGCTGACGGTGGCCGGCAAAGTCGATTGTCTGCACGGCAAGGTGGTCATCGACCACAAGACCACAAGCCAGCCGGATATGGAGCGGTATCTAGAGGGCTGCCAATGGCGGTTCTACCTCGAAATTTTCGGTGCCGATGTTTTCCGCTGGCATGTCTTCCAGATCAAGGAAACCGGCCACAAAACTTTTCAGGTTTCGCCTCCGCAAACCCTTGAGGCCCGCCGCTATCCCGAACTAGGCGCCGACTGCGCGCGCCTGGCTGACGAGTTTCACGAGTTCGCAATTCGCGTTGGCCTGCCGGATGCCCGGCTGGACGACGCCGCTTAGTCACCAGACAGGCCCGGATGCCTCAACCACATCCGGGCCGGGAGCTTCACATGGCCGCCATCCACGACCTTCTGCAGATGACCTACGCCAACATCAAGTCCATCCCTTCGCGGAACGTCTGCCAGATCGTGCTTGAATGCCCGCTGGAGGAGATGAAGCGCGTCATGGACCTGTTGGGGGCGCCCAACCCCAAGGCAGAGCCCTGGGTTGCGGTTGCGCGCCTCTCCCAAGCCACTGCCGAGGTCAAGGGCGGCAAGCTGGCGCAACAGGCTGGCATCATGTGCGGCGAAGGTGCCTTCCGCCAGTGGGTTGAGGCCAATGACGCGGAGGAGGCTGCTCAGTATATCCGCAACTACTGTGGCGTCACGACCCGGCGCCAGCTCGATCATGACGACATTGCCGCGCGCAAGTTTCTCGAGCTCAAAGGCAACTATGAGTTCTGGCTTCGGGATGATGCAGCATGACCAGCATCCACGTTTCCACTCGCATCGACCTGAGCGATATTTGGGACGAAATCGGTGACGACGACCTGCGCCAGGAAATGGATCGCCGCTGCATTGAAGCCGCGCGCACCGTAGAAGAGGCCAAGGCCGACACCTTGACGCCATTGGTAGAGGAAGCGCTTGCGCTGTTGCGCAGTGGGCGTGCGGATGATGCGGCCCTGTCGCTGGAGCGGGCACTGTTCCCCAAGTGGAAGTCGCCCGAAGAGGCGCTGAGACAACTCAAGGCGAGGGCAGCATAATGGCCTTCCAAGTCGCACGCCCGGCAACCGCATTTTCCCTCGATGGCCGCCGCTCAAAGCAGAAGCGCCCGCGCGTCGATGACCAGGCTCATCTGAAATGGATCAAGACGCTGCCATGCATTGTGACCGGCGCCTACGGCGTCGATCCTGCCCACATCAGGTTTGCTGACAACCGATACCGCAAGCCGGCGGTCGGCGGTGGCGAGAAGCCGGACGACCGTTGGACGGTCCCTCTTTGCCGGTCGGAGCATGATCGCCAGCACTCCATGAACGAGCAAGCCTATTGGGCATCGGTCGGAATTGACCCGGTGATGGTGGCAATGCTGCTGCACGCAGCGTCAGGCGACGATGAAGAAGGCGAGGCCATCATTCGCCAGTTCCGCGTCAACGTATTCCATAAAGGGGAGGCATCATGACCGAGACACCAAAGCCGGAGAAGGTAAGCCCGGAACGGGTGGCGGAGATGCTGGCGCCGAGTGACAGCGCACGGCGCGAGGGAAAGAAGAGGTTCCCATTCGATATGGCCGCTGCAAACGCATTCCACCGCGCCGCAATGGGCTGGACACCGCCAGACCGGGTTAGGCTGACCAGAGAGCAGCGCAAAGCGGTCGCTGAAGGTCACGCTTATGCCCTCAATGCTGCATTTGGAGCCTCATCATGACCGATACCGAGAGCAATCCCATAATGGTGAAAGACGTACTGCCGCCCGACATGTTGACGGCGCTGGACGTGCTCGACAACGCACTTTGCCAGTTTTTGAACAACGCCAGTGATGAGTTCGACCCTCGCGTATGGATACCCTCTATCGAGCGGGACTTTGCCAGGCTGGCGGACGCCTATAACCAGTGCCATGTGGTTAAACTCATGGACCTGCGTGCCGCACGAGCCCCATCCGGTGCAGAGCATCGTCCCCTCTACGCCGCTCCTGTCCGACCAGTCCCTCCTGCATTGGGGGAGATAGGCGAGTGCCGCTATTGCGCAAACACTGGCTGGTTTTACGGCGACCCCGAGTTGGCTACTTTTTGCGGCTGCGCGTTCGGCAAGTTACGCGAAACCCTCTCCGCAACTGAAACCGGAAGCGAGGTGACGGAGGAGTCGGATTGTTGCATTGAGGACCAGGCGGTTGGGGGCGAACCATGCGGCCCATTCTTGGAAATCCAGCGAGAGCGAGACGTGCTTGAGGCTCGCATCTCGAAACTGATCGACCTAGAAGCCATGACAGACGAGCAAAAGGAAGAGTTTGCTGACGGCATCCTTCGTGGCTTGGTTCGGCCCGCCGCTCTCGCTACCCACAATACTGGAGGACGGGAATGATTACGACCCTAGCCGACCAACTTAGCGTCATCGCAGTTAGCATTATGTTTGGCCTATTCTTAGCCTGGATGGTCTTCGTCGTTTACATGAACAAGGGCAAGACCTGGAACCAGAAGGACCAGCCATGATCCCTATCCCCAGAGTGGTTGAGAGGTTGCGGGCGGGTGGCGATACCGAAGCCGCCGACCTGATGGAGCGGATGGCCAAGGCGCTTGAGCCCTTTGCGGCATGCGCGGATCACTATGTCCGAGAAGGCTACAACATGGCCGAGAGGGTTATTCACATTCGCAGTTATGACGGCCACCGAGAGACCGAAGCCAGGCTTACTCGCGGTAACTTCCGTGCCGCCCGCACCGCCCTCAATCCCACTGACCAACATGGTTGAGACATCCATGACCAACACCACAGCAAGCCTTGTAGAGCGGTTGCAGCCCCGCGAATTGAACGGCATCACGATCGCTGATGCCGTGAGCCAGTTGAGCGGCAATGGCGTTCAGGCGATGGCGAAAAAGCTCGCCGAATGGATGATCGCGGACAACGCGTTGAGGGCCGAAGCCGCCGCCAGCCTCACCGAACTGGAGGCCGAGAACGGGAGGCTGGCCGACGAACGGCGCGAAGCGCTCATGCAGGCCCTCTCCAGCGATGGGCAGGCAGCCGAAGCACTGGCCCGCGCCGAACGCGCAGAGGCAGCGCTAAAGGCTGCGAATGGCGGCCCGGCACCCGGAGGGGTCGAGTTGGGCCCTGACGGAAAGGAATGGTCCAAAACCAGCGCGGGGTACGATCACGTCCATGCCGTGTTGCCACACGCCGATGGCATGATAAGCGGCGCCCCTTATTGGTTTGGTTGGGCGATCCGAGAGGCGTTTGTCGCCGGGGCTGAATGGCAGGAGGGCCGATCCTCGCAACACATGGAGCCGGGGCCATGACACGGGAACATGCGATTCTGGCTGGACTGTCGATCCAGAAGCGAGCGCTTTTGGACCAGTTGGGCCGTGTGCCCGCGTCCGACAGTTTCGCCAACATGCTGCTGATGGGCAAGATCAAGGCCGTTCAACGCCAGATCGACGCGCTTCCGCTCCCCAAACTGCCATGTGCCGAGGCAAAGCCATGACCTCAACTCAGCTTTCCCCGCACCGCCTCAATCATAGCGCGCCAGGATTCGATAAGCGTTTCGATCTTGAGCGCCTTGCCAGGGTGTTCCTCAGCAATGGCTTCGAGCTTTTCGACTTCGCCCTGCATCAGCGGCAGATCGCCCGTGGGCCAGGTTCCGGCGCGGGTCATGTTGCCGTAAATGCCCAGCGTATGCCGGCTCAGGGTAATGGCTCTATCGGCTTGTTCCGGGCTCATGGATTGTATCGTCTATGGGATGGGGGGAGAGGTCAACCATGATAGCGCTGCCGACATGGGCCGACAAATTGGTGCCCGTTGACATGGGTGGCGCTGCGGTATTGCTTGGTGTGTCCCGGAGATACCTGGTGGACGTTCTGCGCAAGCATCCGCACTACGAGCGGCGCGGGACCAAGAAGGTATTCTACCCTGAGCATATCGGGCTTTTGAGGGATGCGCTATGCGATCAAAACCACACAGCAGCAAGGGGCTTGTCCTCAAGCTCGTCAATGGCGTCTGGCACGCATCCGGGACCGTTGGAGACATCCGCGTTCGCAGAAGCCTTGGCACTCGCGACGAAGAAACGGCCCACCGGCTCAAAGCCGACTACGAAACGAAGCTCTGGAAACGTCATACCGATGGCGACGAAGCGGTAAGGACATTCGAAGAGGCGGCTATCAGCTACCTCAAGAACGGCGGCAAGGGCGGCGAAGGTGGCGACGGGACTTATCTGCCGGCGGTGCTGAAATACTTCAAAGGTCGCGTGGTCGGGACCATTAAGCCGGCCGAGCTGCGAACTATGGCCAACAGCATCTATCCGGGCCGTGCGCCAGCTACCAAGAACCGACAAGCGATCGTGCCAGCTCGCGCCGTCATCATGCACGCCCACGACCTAGGCTGGTGCGGTGCGATCAAGGTCAAGCAATTCGACGTGCCGAAGTCTCGCAAGCATAGGCCGGTCGGCAGGGACTGGATCGTGAAGTTCATGGCAGAGGCCGACAAGAGCAAGCTGCCTCACCTATCGGCGCTCGTGCTGTTCATGCACGAGACGGGAACGCGGGTTTCCGAAGCCATCCGGGTGGAAGGCCAGCACGTGGATCTAGGCCGGGCAATGATCTTGCTCGAAAAGACCAAGACCGACGAACTGGTCATGCGCCAGGTCACGTCCGAGATCGTTGCGCGGTTGTCGCATTTAGGCTTGAAGGCGGGGGAGAGGATATTTGGCTACACCGACCCCAAGGCGGTAAACCGCGTGATCAAGCGGGTAGCAGGCCGGGCCGGAATTGCGGAAGTATCGACGCATTCGGCGGGGCGGCATTCGTTCGCGACCAATGCAATCGCGGGCGGCGCGGCAATCAAGGATGCGATGGACGCGGGCGGGTGGAAGTCGGCCAAGCTGTTCATGGAAACGTATGTTCACAGCTCTCAGGCGGGCAAGAATATCGCGGAAATGTTCGACCGACAGAAAGGCCCGATTGACGTAAACGAGGCAGGTGCTAAAATAGAGAGGCGGCGAAAAGCCCGGAAATCCTAGCTTTTCTATGACTTGGCTCAGTGCCTTGGTAAGGGGGAGGCCGACAGTTCAATCCTGTCCGGCAGCACCAGAAATCCTCATCTTTTCCTAGACACTGGCGAGCCTACCACGCACCGGAATGCACTGTCACGCGCACTGCTGTGGCAGATTCTAGGCAGGGTTTGTTCTCCAGACGTTCATGGGAGATGACAAATGGCAGACCGAAAGCTGCGGGCCTACTTGGTTTACGAGTGCGTGGAAGGCTGGTGCATTGAGCCGGCCACGATGGAGCCCGACTACAGCAAGAACCGAGCAGAGCGAACGCGCAGCTATTCGCGTCTCACCGAGTTGCTGTTTCACTTGGCGCGGCGGGTCAAGAAGCAGGACCAGGAGCGCGAAGGTGACACTCAAGTCGTTTGACGATGGCACGAGCATGGAAGCGCGTCAGTTCCTCCTAGATCGGCGGAATGAGCGTAAGCACCCGAAGCGACACCGGACGCTTGGGCGTCGGCTGCGCATGAAGGCTGCGAAGCGGGTGAAGGTCAAGGCCCGGCTATCAGTTATGAAAAGTGAGCGCGCCAAGTTTCTTGCGGCATCTCGGCGCTATTGGAACGGAGAGAGTGATGGACACCCCGAAGGCTGATGATATTCCATTGGAAGTGTGGGTTAGGGCCTATGAAATTCAGAACAACATCCTGAGCGGCAAGGGCGGGGCAGCTTACGTCGCGCGCGTGCTAGGGGTGGAACAACGACAGTATGAAAAACTAAAGGAACGAGTCGCGCAATTAGAAGCGATCTTGCGGTTTTTCAACTGTATCGATTTTGACAATTTCACAGAACACGACGAACTGCTGCTCGAAGACACCATCCGACGCCTGACTGCGTCCTAGCCCCTTATCCTGGATAGAATAGGAGATCGAAATGGAAGATCGGAAGTTCATCAGCGGCCACATGACGATGGCCGATGGGTCACGGGTGCCAATGACCGAGGAAGATGCAACTGCAATTTGGGCGTCTGTGGAAGCAGCGACCGCCAAGCGGGCCGAGGCGATGCCGATCGCCAAAGATGCACTATCGCTTATGATTGATGCCAAGAGCCGCATGAACGAGCTGGGCTGGTGGCTCGGCGGCAGCCTGCGCGTCAAGAAGGGCGATGACTGCGCCGTTGCGGAGACGGGTTCGACCGGCATGTGGAAGGGCAGGATAGATGCCGAAGGCGAATACGTCCACTACGGGGATTGCGTATCCAAGCCGCAAAAGGTCTGGCTCAAGCCGCTTTCGGAGCTGACCGACGACGAGCGCGCTTGGGTGGCAAGGTGCGACAATGAAGCGTCGGAAGCCTACCGCGCCATGATTGGGCGATGGGGTCAATGAAATCCCCCGTCCATTGCTCCTGCGGATGGCAGGGAAAGCGTAAGCCGGGTAAGCTGGTGTTCTGTCCACGTTGCGGGCGGTGCGCTGCGTTTCAGCCTACGAAAGTGGAACCATGAGCCACATCACACGAGACATAATAGCTAACGGCCATGGCGGCTACATGCCCGCGTGGTTCGTCGCGTTGTTTATCTTGGCGTTCATCGGCCTCATAGCGGCGGTGATATGGGCAATCTGGTCTTCCAAGACTTCCCTATAACCAGACGAGAGGAGAGCGGGATGTTCAGGCCCTATGAAACAATGCCGCCAGAGCAGCGCGACGGACGGCAGGTGATCCTTGGATGGGTCGACAACCCGCGTTCGGGCGCGCCCTTTCTGGCGACAACTGCGACCTGGGATGAAAGCGCTGGTGTGTGGGATTGCGATAACCGGACAGCGGGCAAGCTGGCGGACGACATGGGCATTGACCCGACGCATTGGGCGGAGGTAGTCGCCACGCCTCTGGATGCCGACGCAAGCGAGGTAGGCCAATGGCATTGGTCGCACTCGCCGCTATAGAGGGAGGGGCCGCGCGCCTCAATACGCCTCATCCTTCCAATGCTGCACAGTCCTGACGCCGGCCGTCTACTACCGCCGCCCACGCTTAAACGGATTGGGCGGCCCGATGAGGATGGCCTTATCCTGTTCGACCTTGGCCGCAGCACGGCGCGCTGCATTCGATTCCTGCGTCATTTCCGCATTGGTCTTGAGGCCATAGAACCGGCGCTCTGCAGTTCGTAGGCGCTCTGCCTCCGCCGACTGGTCAACCGTCATGACGGGCGGCTTGTTCGCGTGCCCGCCCTTCCCTCCCCAGCCTTGTGACGGGGTGACGATAACAGTGGCGCCGCGTCCGCCGCAGACCTCGCAGACAAACCGCGTGTTGAGCGTCTGCCGATCGCGGATGAAGTCGAAGTCCCAGCCCAGAACCTGGGCAAGCTGGTCATAGCTCGGCTTCCACGAATGCGTGCAGAACGCGCCCTCTCTCGACACGCAATACAGCGTGACGGTGTGGCTTTCGGCTTTGAGCTGGCGGACCGTGGACATAGGAACATTTAAGGAACGCGGGGCCTTCGAGTCCAGCCGCTAGGGCTTGGGGCTGCCTACTGGCTTCCACACTATTTCGACCTCGCCTCTCGGCTCCCAACGGCCTGATCTATCGCATGGGAGACAGCGCACGAAGCCGTGCCACTTGCCTGCGAACTGGTGGACGGCCTGCTCAAGCAGGCGGCCGCAGCGAGGGCAGATCATTTGCCAGAACGCGCTATCTCGAGCGCCAGGGCCTTTACGTCCATACGGGCCTCAGCCACCATTACCGTTGATCGTTCAACGGCCTTGGTGTTTTCCTCAATGGCCTCCCGCATGGCATTCCGGTCGGCATGCTCCTCCCGTCGAAGGACGTTGTTCTCGGTCAAAATGACGTTGCTGGCCTCGATCGTCTTGGCCAGCGAATCCATCGCCACGGTATCGCCCGTGATGATGGTGGTTTTCTCGGTCTTGACCGTTCCGGTTTCCATGGTCGCGACGGTCTTGAGAACCCACCGAAGGCCAAAAAAACCCCCGGCCGCTAAAATGCCGACAGCGCCGCCTATCTGGTAAAGGCTGTTGATTTCATCGGGCGTCATATTCAGGCTTTACCGCGTCTAGTAGAGCCCAAATGCCACCGAAGAAGCCAAAGAGCGCCAGAAACCCGTAGGTCGTGATCCCCGGCGTGCCTGTGCCGGAGACGGCAAATCCGATCGATAGAAGCAAATAGAGAAACACTTGGGCGCCGGCAGCGACTGTGCGCAGCATCGCAGTGGGCCGCGGTACGGTTCCATTAATGATCAGCGCCGTGAAGCTGAGCGCGCTGATCAGCAGGAAGGCGGCGGCCCACGCTTCCCCAGGCCCGGCGAAGCCTGCATAGGAAGGCGCTTTGAATTGGGCAGGGTTGGCCATAATCATGACGCCCCACCCGCCGCATATGCAAGCGTTCTGCCACTCTTGGATGCGGAGCCTGAACCGCTGGCGGAGATGGAGGGTACTCTCGTGAATGATAGCTTTCATCGTTACTTGCCCGTCAGAACATCGACCAGCGTCTTGCGGCGTGGAGGAGGAACGGCGTTCTCAAGTGCGCGCTTGTCCGCCGGCGCCACTTCCTTGAGCGGCGTGGTGACGGTTACGCCGTCCACCTTCTGCACGACCTGAGCCTGCACGGTTTTTCGATAACTGATGACTTGGGCATAGACGAAGGCCACGAGGCCGACAGCGGCGGAGATGGTCAGCCCACCACCCTGCCCCGACAGCACTGCATTGATGGTGTCTTTGTGCTCCTGTGGCAGCGCCAAGTAGAGCGAGACCAGAAAGGTGATCTGGCCACCCCAATCAGGGACGCGACGGACCAGCCACTGGATTGCGACGTTGTTGAGGATGCCCATAGCGAGCCCTTTCAGAACAGAGGGATGAAGATGGCGGCAGCGCAGGCGGCGACTGCAGCAAAGAGGGCGAAGGCCAGCCAGCCGATGCCGGTGCCCTTGGCGGGATCACTGGCGGGCGTTTCGAGATTGTCGGGGAGATCGATGGGGAGAGGTGCGACCTCGTGCGGAGCGGCTGCTGCCGCCGCCGACAGGGCACGCCGAAAGGTTCGGGCATAGCCGGCGATCAAGTCCGCCCTGTCAGTGCCGTTGATCACGCGACGGGCATTGATGAAATCCACGTCCGCGCCGATGTAGTCGCCAAGCTTCTTGGTGGTGAACGTACCGAGCATGGACCCTTGCACGAGGATCCGGGCGGCTACGGCCGGCGCCTCAACAAGCTGCGGTTCCTTCAGCAGGTCGAGCCCGGTGCGCCTGGACCAGTCGGCATAGTTGCGGCGGCCGGTGAGTTGCACGTAGCCGCGACCCATGAAGCGCTTGCCGTCACCAGCCTGATTGTTTCCCAGATCGGCCCTGCCCTCGTAGCGCTTCTGTGCGGAGGTCGGCCCCCAAATTTCCTTCAGCCACTTGAAGGCGCCGGTCTCGTGCTGCGCAGTGGCGAGGATATAGGCAAGCTTGTTAGGGTCGCCGTCGCCATATTGCTCCCATGCCTGGCCAATGGCGTTGAGGCTATCGACCTGCGTCTGGTTGAGCGCGCCGGCATATAGCGATGCTCGCACGGCGTCGAAGAACGCTGCGTCCATGGGTGGTGTTCCTAATGTTGGGAAGTACGGAATAGAAAAAGGCGACCCGTTTGGATCGCCTTATCGTTCCCGCAGTGAAGTGTGGTTTATCGTCCGATTTGTAGAAACCGCTTGAGGCCCTGTACGGGGCGGCTGCCTTTGAAGGCGTGAAAGGCTTTCACGCGCAGGGGGCGAGCGGCCCACCTGGCGTCTGCCTCCTCTGCCTCTTTCCTCCTGACAGCCATCTCTTCGAGTCTGGTCTGCCTCGCCCTTTCGCGTTCCTCAATCCTCGATTGGCGGTCGGCCTCACGTTGAGCAATTCGCTGCAGTCGGGAATCCAATCCACGCGCGGCGTCATCGGGCT
>Ga0126314_10001550_pt1 | contig 11109 bp, 8 predicted proteins | sample Plot105B_FD_92535 | JGI IMG/M metagenome (GOLD analysis project Ga0126314, IMG submission 92535) | Serpentine soil microbial communities from UC McLaughlin Reserve, CA, USA - Plot105B | ecosystem: Environmental > Terrestrial > Soil > Grasslands | place: USA: UC McLaughlin Reserve, Lake County... | reverse complement strand
GTCGGTGGCGCTGACCCGGCAGATGTTCTGGCGCATGCTGGGCGCCGACCACCCCATGGCCGCCCACCAGCTGGATTCCCGCGCTATCGCGGCCCGGGGTGTCTCCGCGGACGCCCAGGAGGGGGTCACGGCCTTCCTGGAGAAGCGCCCGGCCCGTTTCCCCGACCGCGTGGCGGCCGACCTGCCCGACTTCTTCCCGTGGTGGCCCGCCCGCCCCTTCACACCGCTCCCCCACGCGGGGTGGCCTGTAACGCCGCGCTCAGCCGGCCCCGAGGACGGCGGTGAGCGTCGTGTGCGGCGCGTCATCGGTGCCGGCGAGCACCAGCTCGTGACGCTCCCCGGCCGGTCCACCGCGCACTGCTGCGGAACGGCCGCAGAACAGCGGCCGGACGTTGCGGTGCTCGAGCGACCGCACCGGCGCCCCGCCGCTCTCCAGCCGGAGCACCTCGGCCAGCGCGAGCGTCATGAGCGGACCGTGGACCACCAGGCCCGGATAGCCCTCGACCCCGGTGGCGTACGGCCAGTCGTAGTGGATGCGGTGGCCGTTGCCCGTGGCGCTGCTGAAGCGCATCAGGTGGGTGGCATCTGTCCGGAACCGCCAGGACCAGTCCCCCTCGCGCTCAAGCAACGCCGGCGTCGTCAGGAGCAGCTCGGGAGCGACCCGGGTGCCGCCGGGCGTCGCCGGGTCGCGGTAGACCAGGTCCTGCCGCTCGACGAGGGCGGGTCTCCCGTCCTGGCCCTGGACCACGGTCTCGACGACGACGAGCACGAAGTCGCCCTGGCGCCCGGACTTGGGGGTCACCGACAGCACTCGCGTCTCGCGGCGCACCGGCTCGCCGACGACGAGGACCCCGTCGAACCGGACTGACCCGCCGGCGAACATCCGGCGGGGCTTGCCGACGTCGGGCAGGAACCCACCGACCGCGGCGTGGCCGTCCGGACCCGTGGCCCTGCTGCCCGGCCACGCGGCGAGGGCGGCCCAGTGCCACAGCGGCGGAAGGACGTCACCTCGGCGGGGCGTCGGCAGCCCGTCGTCGAAGAGCGCGGCCAGCGCCTGCACGGGTGCGGGCTCCACGACCTCCTCGGCGACGTGGACCGACGGGTCGCATCGTCCCGTCACCGGAGGCTCAGATCTCGTGCCGCGAGATCCACTGCGCCGCGATGACGTTGCGCTGGATCTCATTGGTGCCCTCGCCGAGGATCATCAACGGCGCGTCACGGAAGTACCGCTCCACGTCGAACTCTCGCGAGAATCCGTACCCGCCGTGCACGCGCATGGCGTCCAGGGCCACCTGCATCGCTGCCTCGGAGGCGAACAGCTTCGCCATCCCGGCCTCCATGTCGGCCCGCACGCCCTGGTCGAGCTTCTCGGCCGCGTCGGCCGTGAGGAGCCGCGAGGCCTGGACCTTGGTGGCCATGTCGGCGATCAGGTTGCCCACCGACTGGTGCTTCCAGATGGGCTTGCCGAACGACTCCCGTTCCTGCGCGTACTTCGTGGCCGAGGACAGCGCGGCCTGGGCGACCCCCACGGCACGGGCGGCGACCTGGACCCTCCCCACCTCCAGCCCGCGCATCATCTGCGCCCACCCCTTGCCGGCCTCGCCGCCGAGAACGGCCGAGGACGGCACGCGCATCCCGTCGAAGACGATCTCGCAAGCCTCGACGCCGCGGTAACCGAGCTTTGGGATCTTCTTCGAGACGTCGAGCCCTTCGCCCGGCTCGACCAGCAGGACGCTCATGCCGGTGTGCGCCGGCCGGGCGTCCCGGTCGGTACGGCACAGCAGTCCGATCAGGCCGGAGTGCTGTGCGTTGGAGATCCACGTCTTGCTGCCGCGGATCTCCCAGTCCTCCCCCACCGGTGTGGCGTAGGTCCGCATCGCCTGCAGGTCGCTGCCCCCGCTGGGCTCGGTGAGCGCCATCGTGGCCCGGATCGCACCCTCGGCCATCCGGGGCAGGTATGCCTCGAGCTGGTCCTGCGTGCCGAACGTCCGGATCAGGTAGGAGATCACCGAGTGCCCGCCGATGGCGCCGGCCAGGCTCATCCAGCCCCGGGCCAGTTCCTCGGTGACCCGCGCGAAGCACGCGGCGCTGACCTCGCTGCCGCCGTACTCCTCGGGGACGAGCAGCCCGAAGAAGCCGAGCTTCTTCATCTCCTCGATGAAGTCCTCGGGATAGCGGTCCTCCGACTCGAACTCCGCGACCCGGGGGCGCACCCGCTCGTTCACGAACTCGGCCGTGAGCTGGACCATCTCGCGCTCGTGCCCGCTCAGTGCGCTCATGCGGCGTCCCCTCCCTGTCCTCGCTCCGCGGGCGCTCCGCCCGGTTCGAGCAGCCGGCGAGCCCGGTCCGGGTTCGGCTCGTCCACCCTCTCACTACCGACGATGCCACCCCGGGGGGCCTGGCCGATCACGAGCGGCTGTCGTGTGCCCGACGCCGGACGGCCCTGGGACGGCCACGCCTCGATCGGTCCGTCGTGCCAGACTGCCGCACACCCGCCGCGGTCGGATCGAGGCAGCTCGGCTGCCGGTGCGACCCGCTCGTGGGGCGTTCGTCTCGTGACCTCCGGCGCCGCCCGATCCCCAGACTTTGGAGCGACCCATGACCGAGCCCTCGTCCACTGCGCCGCCCGGCCTGCCCTTCGGCCTGCGGTGGGGCATCAAGAGCTCGTTCGTGGAGTACATCCGACGGATGCCCGACGGCCAGGGCAGGCTCGGCGCCGGCGCCGTACCGGTCGGCTCGCTGGAGGTCCTCTACCCGCCGGAGCGGGGAGAACTTCACACCCTGGACGACGGCAGCATCGAGCGGTCCTGGACCTTCCGTGGCGAGGTGCGTTTCAGCGGTCACTTCGGGATGCTCGTCGTCCGTGTCGCCGCCCCGGCCCTCACCGTCCGCGACGGCATGGCAGAGCTCAGCGTCGCCGACCCCTCGGCGCAGGAGGGGGGTGAGCGGCTGCCGCTGGTGACGCTGCGCCTCGACCCCCAGCCTGCTCCGGACGGCATCGAGCTGTGGCACGGCACGGACGTCCGGCTGACCGCGGCCGGTACCGGGTTGTTCAACGACGTCTACCCGGAGGGTGAACCATTCGAGTCGCTCACCGTGACGCTGCCCGTGGTCCCACCGTCCGGCTCGGCCATGCCCTCGTCAGCCACCTGACCGCCGGCGCCCCCAGGACCTGCTGACGAGTCCGCCTGCACGGTGTGTGCCTGACGGCTGACATGACTCGGGACACGCGCTCACTCTCGCTGCATTCGTCTATATGATGTAACGGTTTGGTGAGCCGACACGACGCCACGGCGCTCCGCCGTAGAGGACCGCGATGCGATCAGCGACGAATGCAGGGGCTGCGGCCCAGGGGCCGCTGGACGGCGTACGCGTCGTGGAGGCCTCGCGGGGTCGCCCCGCGCGCATCGCCGGCATGCTGCTCGCAGACCTGGGCGCGGACGTCGTCCGACTGGTCACCCCGGACGCGCCGCCGGAACCGCTGACCCCGGAGACGCTGTGCTGGGACCGGGGCAAGAGCGTCGTCCGGGCACCGCTGCGCGACCTGCACGAGGACGGCGGAGCAGCGGACGTGGTCCTCGTCGACGAGGCGCCGTCCTCCCTCGAGTCCCAGGGACTGTCCCGCGCGGCGGTCCGGCGGGTGCACCCGGGGGCGGTCCACGTCTGGCTGCCGGCATACGGGGAGCACGGCGAGTGGAAGGACGTCCCCGAGGACCCGTTGCTGCTCGCCGGCCTGGGCTGCCTGGCCGTGTACTACCCCGCTGACGACGACAGCCCCGTGGCCCCCGTCGTTGCCGGGCTGACCCACCTGCACGGCGCGCTGGGCGCGTCCGCAGCGGTGGCGGGACTGGTCGGCCGGGTACGCACCGGCACCGCGCCCGCCGGCGTGGTCACCGGCCTGGGCGCCGCGGCCATGTTGATGGGGACATCCTTCGCCGAGATCGACGGAGGCCCGTCGTTCATGCCATCCCGGGCGCTGCGGGGAGCACCCAACTGGCGGACCTACCGGTGCGCCGATGGCGAGTGGCTCTTCCTGGCGGCGCTGACGCCGGACATCTTCTTCCGCGCACTGGAGGCCCTGGACCGCCTGGACGTGATGGCGCTCCCCGAGGTGGCCGGCGACTTCCAGGCCATCGCAGACCTCGCCCGCGGCCGTCTGGCGGCCGGAGCAGAACTGGAAGCCGTCTTCGCGGCCCTGCCGAGCACGCACTGGCTTGCCCGGTTGCAGGCTGCCCGTGTCCCTTGCACGACGGTGCGGTCCCGTGCGGACTGGATGGACAGCGAGATCGTCCGGGCGAACGACGGGCGGGTGGATCTGCTGCATCCGGAGCTGGGCACCGTCACCATGCCGAACGTGCCGCTGACGTTCTCGGCGACGCGGGGAGGAATCCGGGGATTCGCGCGCGCGTTGGATCCCGCGGACCGTGCGGACACCCTGCCGCGCGCATCGGGGAGCGCCGTACCTGCGTCGTCGGGACCGCCCACGTCACGGCCGCTGGACGGCGTCACCGTGGTCGACGGAGCGTCCTTCCTCGCCGGCCCCATGGTGTCGGCCATCCTGGCGGACTTCGGGGCGGACGTGGTCAAGGTCGAGCCCCCGGGCGGCGAGCCGTACCGCACCTTCCCGCTGGCATTCCTCGCGGTCAACCAGCTGAAGCGGGGTGTCGAGCTCGACCTGAGGCGCCCCGAGGGCGTCGCGGGCCTGCACCGGTTGCTCGCCGGCGCCGACGTCTTCGTGGAGAACCTGCGGCCCGGCATGCTGGGCTCCCTCGGGCTGGGCGGCAACGGCTCACCGCCGGCATTCCCCCAGCTGGTGCACTGCTCGGTGTCGGCATTCGGCCACGCGGAAGCATTCGCCGACCTGCCCGGGTTCGACCCGGTGTTCCAGTCGCTGAACGGGATGGCGATCGCTCAGGGACCGGACGACGAGCCCGTCGTCACCGGTGCTCCGCTGAACGACACCGCGACCGGCGCGCTGGGCGCGCTCGGCAGCCTGGCCGCGCTCTTCCAGCGGTACTCGGGCGGAGCGGGACAGCGGGTCCGGATCTCGCTGGCCTCGGCGTCGACGTTCATCCAGTCCGGCGAGATGACCTCCTGGCCGGGCAGCCCACCACCCCAGCGTGGCGACGTCATGTTCCGCGGGCCCGACGCCGGCCACCGTTTCTACGCTTGTGCCGACGGGTGGATCGGCGTCGCCGCAGTGACCGAGGAGCTCCGCGTCCGGCTGTGCACCGGTCTCGGCATCGCCCACGTGACGGAGGCGGAGGTGGTGCTGGCAGCGCTCACCGTCACCTCGGCGACCTCGGCACTGGCCCGGCACGGCGTCCCTGCGTGCCGCGTCGTGCCCCGCAACCTGCCGATGCGTGACCCGTTCCTCGTCGACAACGGCTTCGCCCATTTCGTGCCGTTCCCCCCGGACAGCACCGCCCGGGTGGTCGGCCCGATGTCCCGCTGGCCGGGGACCGAACCCGTGCGCGGTCCCCGCCACTTCTCGCCCGGCGAGGATTCGTCGTCGGTCCTCGCGGCCGACAGCGCCGGGTCCGGCGTCGGCTGATCCTGTACGGGCTTTCCGGCAGCCGCTCCCCGGTGCACCGCTCCGCGGAGCGGTGCACCGGCGGCCTTGTCCCGCTGGGCCGGCTGATCCAGGCTCCCATCGTCACCGTCGGATCGGCGGACGGGTCTCCCACCTTCCCGTGACCGAGGGCATCCTCGATCCCGGCCACCTTGATCCCTGCCACGAGGTCGTCGTGCAGCGATTCGTGCACGAGGGTGCGGGTGAGCATCGAGCAGCCCTGCCCGGCGGCCTCACGTACCACGCGCGAAGGAGGGGACTAAGAAGGACGCCGTGACCTACCCCGGCGCCTTCGCGCGCACGGACCCGGAGAAGCCGGCGCTGATCATGGCCGGCTCGGGCCGCACGCTGACCTACGGCCGGCTCGAGGAGCGCTCCATCCGACTGTCGGATCACCTGCGGCGCCGAGGGTTGCGGCGTGGGGACGTCGTCGCCCTCCTCACCGACAACCGGCCCGAGGCCTCCGAGGTGTACTGGGCCTGCCTGCGCTCAGGGCTCTACGTCACCGCCGTCAACTGGCACCTCACGCCGGCCGAGGCGAGCTACATCGTCACCGACAGCGGCGCACGGGCGCTCATCGCGTCGGCGTCGCTGGCGGCCCTGGCGGTGGAGGTCCGTCCGGTGCTCCCCGCGGAGGCCGAGGCGCTGGCCTTCGGCGGCGCCATCGACGGCTTCGGCGACTACGAGGCCGCCCTCGCGGCCGCCGACCCCACCCCATCGGTCGACCAGCCCTGCGGCGGCGACCTGCTCTACAGCTCGGGCACGACCGGCCGGCCCAAAGGAATCAAGCCTCCACTCCCCGATCGTCAGGTGACCGAGCCGGGCGACTCCCTGGTCGCCGTCTTCGGCCCCCGCTACGGGCTGGGCCCCGACGTCGTCTACCTCTCCCCCGCCCCGAGCTACCACGCGGCGCCGCTGCGCTTCGTCGGCCGCGTCCAGGCCACCGGAGGCACGGTGGTGATGATGGAGTCCTTCGACGCCGAGCGTGCCCTGGCGGCCATCGAGCGCTACCGGGTCACGCACAGCCAGTGGGTGCCGACGATGTTCGTCCGCATGCTGAAGCTGCCCGAGGAGATCCGGCAGAAGTACGACGTGTCGAGCATGCGCGTCGCCATCCATGCGGCCGCCCCCTGCCCCGTCGAGGTCAAGAAGGCGATGATCGACTGGTGGGGGCCGGTTCTCGAGGAGTACTACGCGGCCACCGAGAGCGCCGGCATCACCCTGGTCAGCAGCGCCGAGTGGCTGGCCCGGCCCGGATCGGTCGGCCGCGACGGCGCCCTCGGCGTCCTGCACATCGTCGGCGAGGACGGTCGCGACCTGCCATCCGGCGAGGTCGGCACGATCTACTTCGAGCGCGACGTGCTGCCGTTCAGCTACCTCAACGACCCGGTCAAGACCGCGGCCGCCCAGCACCCCGAGCACCCCACCTGGACGACGGTCGGCGACATGGGCTACCTCGACGAGGACCGCTGGTTGTTCCTCACCGACCGTCAGTCGAACATGATCATCTCCGGCGGCGTGAACATCTACCCGCGCGAGATCGAGGACGTCCTGGCACTCCACCAGGCCGTCCACGACGTGGCGGTGATCGGCGTTCCGCACGAGGAGATGGGCGAGTCGGTGCTCGCCCTGGTCCAGCCCGCTCCCGGCGCGGGCACCCCGCAGCTGCCGGCCGAGTTGATCGCCTACACCCGCGAGCGGCTGGCGCACTACAAGTGCCCCACCCGCGTGGAGCTCGTCGACGACCTGCCCCGCACACCCACCGGCAAGCTGCAGAAGCACCGGCTCCGCGAGCGTTTCTCCCCCACTGCCTGATGCGGGGCGACGGCTGACCGGTTGCCGGTCACGCCGTGGCTCACACCCGGACGACCCGCCCGCCGTCGACCTCCAGGACGGTGCCGTTGACGAACCCGGCGCCCGGCGACACGAGCCAGCGAACGGCGTCCGCGATGTCCTCGGGCGTGCCCACCCGGCCCACGGCGATCCCCCGCGCGACACGCTCCGTCCACGCCGGGTCCATGCCGCCGTCGTAGAGCTCGGTGTCGGGGACGAAGCCCGGCGCCAGCGCGTTCGCGGTGATGCCCTCGCTGCCCACTTGGCTGGCGAGCGCCTGGATCCACCGGTTGACCGCGGCCTTGCTGCTGCCGTACGCCACCCCGCCCCCGCCGGAACGGGCGGCCGCCGACGTCACCGCGACCACCCGTCCACCCGGACGCCGCAGGTGCGGCCGCAGCGCATGCTCGAGCAGTACGGCCGACAGCACGTTCTGGGACACCGTCCTCGACCAGTGCTCCGCGAGCTCAGCGAGCGTCTCGACCGGGCGGCGGTCCGAGCCCCCTGCGTTCAGGACCAGCGCGTCGACCGGGGCCCCCAGCGCGGCGACGATCTCGCCGGCAGCCCGCTCGACCTGGGCCGGATCGGTCAGGTCCGCGACGACCACGTGCGCGCCGGTCTCCTCGGCCACGACGTCGAGCACTTCCTGTCGCCGCCCGACAACGGCCACGCGGTAGCCGTCGGCGGCCAGTGCGCGGGTGATCCCCCGCCCGAGGCCGGTGCCTCCCCCGGTGACCACTGCGGTTCGCTGATCCTGGGTGCTCATCAATCGTCTCCTCATCGACAGCCTGACCGGCGCGGCCCGTTCCCGCGGGTGGAGACGCGGTCGGCCGGCCTCCGGTTAGCACGGTAGCCAGCCCGCGGGATGGACCGGGCGACAGGTCAGGCGGACGTTTCGCATGGATCCCTGTTCCCCCTCGGTCGCACGAGCGACGCCTCGTGGCGGGAATCAGTGGTCTCAATTCCCGTGCACGGGGTAGCGTCCCGCGGCATGACCGTTGATGACACAGCTCTCCGCGCGCACGGGCAGGCCCACGCCGACGCGGTCCTTGCCGGCGACGGCGCCGCCTTGATGGACGATTTCGCCGAGGAGGCCAAGCCGCTCATGAAGGATCTGGGCCGCATGCTCCCACGCCCGGTGACCGCGGCCGAGGTGGTCTCGGTGTCCGACGGCGGACAGGTCGACATCCGCTACTCCGGCGAGCCGGGCACCGAGCACGTCGTCGTCCGGGCCACCTGGGCCGACCGAGACGGCCGGCTGCGGATCGTCGCCGCCGAGCGAGCCTGACCCCGAGCGGCAGATTCAAGACTCCCACCGCCAGGCACGCCCCAGGCCCCTGACCGACGCACGCGTCGGTCAGGGGCCTCGTTCCGCTCCGTCGGCGACCCCTGGATCGAGCACCCGGACGACCACGACCGGTCAGCAGCAGGGCGGTTACGGCGATGGGATGCCCCACATCCGCATGCGCCGGGCGCCCTTAAGGTCTCGGCCTCGGGGCACGCCGGTTCTCCTCGGGGATGTGGCCTGTCGACAAGGCGGGCGACGAAAGGCGACCGGAGACCAGCCGCAGGGCCCCAGGCAACCGTTAGCTCATCTAGCTGGTTCGGGGGTGTGACGTCGGGCCGGGCGGATTCCTTGACAGTGCAGAAGCCCGTGGAAAGACTCCCCGGATCCGGTCCGGCGTCACGGCGCAGCAGTTGCCCGCACGCCCGCCCTCCCCCGAACGAGAGGCACGCATGTACGACGTGATGGACGGCGTCAGAGTCGTGGAGGTCGCCGAGCACACGTTCGTCCCGTCGGCAGCGATGGTGTTGGCCGACTGGGGCGCCGACGTGGTGAAGGTGGAGCGCCGGGGTGGCGATGCGTCCCGACACATGCGCGTGATCCAGCGGCCGGGCCTGCGCAGCAATCCCTACTTCGAGGCGGCCAACCGCGGCAAGCGCAGTCTTGGCCTCGACCTGACCACGGCCGCGGGCCGGGAGGTGCTGGAGTGTCTCCTCGACGGCGCTGACGTCTTCGTCACCAACCTGCGGGCGGACGCCCGCACCAAGCTGGGCATCGGTGCCGAGGAGCTCATGGCCCGTCACCCCCGGCTCGTCTATGCCAGCGGCAGCGGGTACGGGCGGCAGGGCCCGCTGGCGCGCAGCGCGGGATTCGACTACCCGTCATCCTGGTGCCGGTCGGGGTCGGCGTACGTCCAGACGCCGGCCGACGGCGGCCCGCCGCCGCTGCAGCCGGGGTCCGTCGGTGACCTCACCGGCGGTGCGACGCTGGCCGGCGCAATCGCTGCGGCACTGTTCCGGCGGGAGCGGACCGGCCGCGGCGCGGTCGTCGACCACGCGCTGTACCAGATGGGCACGTACATCATGAGCCAGTCGCTGACCAGCGCGAGTCTCGGCTGGCTGCCGACCGGGGCGGCCCCGTCCCGCGCCGAGGCCGTCGACCCGCTCAACAACCCCTACCGCACGCAGGACGGTCGCTGGCTCGTGCTCTGCCTGCTGTACGACGCCTGGTGGCCGGACTTCGCCTCCGCCGTCGGCCACCCCGAGTGGCTCGACGACGCGCGCTTCGCCACCCCCGCGGCGCGGGCCGAGCACAACGTCGCGCTGATCACCGCTCTCGACGCGATCTTCGCCTCCCGCACGCTGGCCGAGTGGGAGGACGCGTTCCTGGAGCTCGAGGGCGTGTGGTCCCCGGTCAAGAGCCCGGCCGAGGTGATCGAGGACGAGCAGGCGCTGGTGAACGGCTTCGTCGCTCCGGTCGCCTTCCGCGACGGGGACGGGGAGTACTACACCGGCCCCTCGCCCGCCCAGTTCGACGAGCGGCCCATCGGCGCCCTACAGGCAGCCCCGGCCTACGGCGAGGACACCGACGCGGTGCTCGGCGAGGCCGGCCTCGCGGCCGAGCAGATCAAGGACCTCCGGACGGCCGGCGTCATCAGCTGACTCCGGGCGACAGGGGCGTGTGAGTGCCCGCCCGTCAGGCGGCGGCCTTCGTCAGTGCTCGGCGGGTGAGCAGTCGGGCCAGGTGCCGGCGGTACTCCGCGTCGGCATGCATGTCGGCCGAGGGCTCGAGCCCCTGATCGGCCAGCTCGGCCGCCTCGGCTATCGATGCTCCCCGGGTCAGCGCCTCCTCGGTCGCGGTGGCCCGGACCACCGCTCCGGCCATGTTCGCCAGCGCCACGCGGCCCTGGACGGCGGCGGCAGCGACGATCGGCCAGTCGTTCTCGCGGCGGGTGAACTTCTCGTACCCCCACCCGGCCGCGCCGGTGCGCGGCACGCGGAGCTCGACGACCATCTCGTCGGGCTCCAGCGCCGTGTCGAAGAAACCCAGCCAGAACTCGGTCACCGGGACCGACCGCCGACCGGCCGGACCGAGGACGACGACGTCGCCGCCCAGGGCGAGCAGCGCGGTCGGCAGGTCGGACGCCGGATCGCAGTGCGCCACCGTGCCGCCCAGCGTGCCCCGGTGACGGACCTGCGGATCGCCGACCCGGGCCGCGACATGCGGCAGCAGCGGCACCTCCGCCCGGGCGACGTCGGAGGCCTCCAGCTCGTGGTGGCGGGTACCGGCGCCGATCGCGACCTCGTTCCCTTCGACGCGGACGTAGGACAGCCCCGGGATGCGGCTGATGTCCACCAGCACGGCAGGGGTGGCCAGCCGCAGCTTCATGAGGGGCAGCAGCGAGTGCCCCCCGGCGAGC
>Ga0126314_10001547_pt1 | contig 11115 bp, 14 predicted proteins | sample Plot105B_FD_92535 | JGI IMG/M metagenome (GOLD analysis project Ga0126314, IMG submission 92535) | Serpentine soil microbial communities from UC McLaughlin Reserve, CA, USA - Plot105B | ecosystem: Environmental > Terrestrial > Soil > Grasslands | place: USA: UC McLaughlin Reserve, Lake County... | reverse complement strand
GAGCGGCTGCGTGCCTGGCGGCTCTACTTCGAGAGCGCGCTCGCGCTGATCGACGTCCTCGACGCCGCGCTCGAGGGCGACGCCGGCATCCCGCTGCGCTGGTACGACGCCCTCGTCCACCTCGAGGAAACGCCCGACGGGCTGCGCATGAACGAGCTCGCCGAGCGGATCCTCTACAGCAAGAGCGGCTTCACCCGCGTCGTCGACCGACTCGAAGAGGCCGGCCTCGTCCAACGAGTCCGCCCCGAAAACGACCGCCGCTCGATCCTCGTCGTCCTCACCGACCAGGGCCGCACGACGATGGAGCAAGCTCGCCGCCACCACCGCCACGCGATCGAACAACACTTCTCCCAGCACCTCAGCGACAGCGACATCAAAGCGCTCACCCGCGCACTCGAAAAACTCAGCGCCCACGCCCGCCCCCTCCGCCCAGGGCGCATCCGAGGCTAGAAACCCGGCGCCAACGCCGGTCATTGAGTTAGGAGTTCTTAGCCTGGTCTGGACGCGCCGCCTGTAGATTCGTTGTTGCAGACTTGTGCGAAAGGACGTCTGGCGCGACGGCATCCGCGCGTCTAGCGTCGCCGGAGTGCCGACCGCCCTCCTGATCGCCGAGCCGGAATCCGCGACGCGGGTGTTCCTCAGCAGGCATCTCGCCGAGGACGGCTTCGCGGTCGCCGAGGCGACGGAGGGGCAGGAGGCGCTGGCGGTCGCCGAGGAGCAGCGGCCGGACCTGGCGCTTCTGGGCGACGAGCTCCCGGACGTTTCCGGCGCCGAGCTCTGTCGCCGTCTCCGCGCGGGGGAGCCGGGCCGGTCGTGGGACCGCGACGTTCCCGTGATCCTGCTTGGTCAGCCGGACTCGGACGCCGTCGACCGCGTGCGCGCGTTCGCGCGCGGATGCGACGACTACGTCGGGCGACCGTTTCACTACGACGAGCTGCTCGCCCGCATCCACGCGGTCCTGCGCCGGGCGAACGGAGCGGGCCGCGATCGCCTGCTCGAGGCGGACGGCATCGTCGTCGACGTCGCGACCCGCCGGATCACCGTCGGCGGCGAGCGTGTGCTGCTGTCGAGCAAGGAATACGACCTGCTCGTCAAGCTGGCGAGCGACCCCGAACGAGTATTCAAGAAGGAGGAGCTGCTGCGTGACGTCTGGGGCTTTCGCTCGCTCGGGCGGACGCGGACGCTCGACAGCCACGCCTCGCGGTTGAGGCGAAAGCTCGGGACACCGCACGGTACGCGCTACGTGCGGAATGTCTGGGGCGTCGGGTACTGCCTCCTGGACACGTAGCCGCTCACAGGCACGCCCGCTCCAGATCGATCAGCGCCTTCATCGCCGCCGCATACGCCGCGTCGACCTGCCGATTGTGCAGATCGACCCGCTCGATCCGTGCGAGGAGGCGGATCACACGCTCGCGTATTGTGCGGCCCCGCGCGTCGAGGCGGCTTGCCGGGCAGCGCTTCAGCGTCTCCTCGGCCTCCACCGTCGAGCAGGCCGACGGAACGTCGCAGCCGACGCGGGACGAAGAGCTGACCGGGCCCGGCGGAGCCGGTGGGGCAGTTGGCTTCGAGGCCTGGTCGCGGCCGCCGCAGCCCGTCGCCGTGAGGACGATCAGGACGACGACTCGAGCGATTCGCATCTCAGATCGACTAACAGGATCCGCGGTCTGCCTGCTCGGCGTCGTCGTCGCCCGGCGCGGCTAGATCGAAATCGCGCCGGGCAGCTCCGCGGCCTCCCGGTAGCCGTGCTCGGCGCCTTCGATGCGCATCGCGCGTCCGAGCGCTGCGACCATTTCGGTCGGGGGAGGCAGGTCCTCGGGACGCTTGCCGTGCTGAGCCGCGGCGCGCACCTCGCGCCGGTCGGCGCCGGTCATCCGCTCGGCCAGCGTCGGGTTCGCCGCGAGCGCGACGACCTCACCTGACGGCAGTGGGCCGTAGTACTCGGGAATCGACAGATACTCGTCGAGCAATCGCCCGCGATCGAGGAGCAGGAACCGGACGACGGCGCCCTCCTCGACCCCGAGGCTCATGACGACGGCGCCGAGACGGTCGGAGAGCTCCCGCGCGAGTCGCCGAAGCGCCGTCGGGTCACGGTCCGCGAGCTCGTCGTAGACCGAGATCCAGCCGCCGCGCGGAGGGATCACCACAGAGCCCTGCGAGCCGCCTGCGCGGAGCGGCGTGAAGCCGGAGACCGCCCGCTGGACCGCGGGCAGGTCGTCGGTCTGCACGTGCACGGAGCCGAAGGACTCCCCGCGGGGGCTCCGTTCGAGGTCTCGCCGAAGCACGTCGACGTCGACCGCGAGCACCCGGCGCGCGGGAACGAACCCCCACCGCGCCAGGAGCGATGCCGCCCGCTCGTCGTGGTTGTCGATCTCGACGGTCACGCGCGCTGCGTCAGGGTGCGCTTCGAGCAGCGTGGCCACGAGCGATTGCGCGATCTCCTCGTACCGGCTCTCGTCGTCGATGCTCAGCCGCTCGACGGACAGCGCCGATCCCGACGAATAGCCCTCGAGCCGGCCGTTCCCGAGCTTGATGTCGATCTCCACGGACGGAGCCTAGTCGCCCGACTCAGGGATGGCGCTCGCGCTCGAACGGGACCACACTGAGACCAGATCGGCGGGGCGGCCACGCCGAAGAAACCGAGGATTACGTGGCCGAGACGCTGACGACCTTCCGACGCTTCCACCAGGCGCTTCCCGCGCGGGACCGCTGGCTGCTCAACCTGAGCGCGGCCGGCGCCGCCTATTGCCTGTGGCTCGCGGTCGCCTTCTTCGACTCGCGGCTGCTGCTCGAGATCGGCGTCGTCGGGTGGGCGGCACGGAGCGCGCGTGAGCGCCGACTCAACCGCGGCGACGACGGCCACGAGCACGAAGACTGGCTCGATTACTAGAACAGGCGGGCCCCTTCGAGCTTCAGCAGCTGCTCCTTGCGGTCGAGGCCGCCGGCGTACCCGACAAGGCTCCCGGTCGAGCCGACGACGCGGTGGCAGGGCAGCACGATCGGGATCGGGTTGCGGTTCATCACCGTCCCCACCGCCCGCGCGGCCCGCGGGCGCCCAACGCGGGCGGCGAGCTGCCCGTACGTGGTCACCTCGCCGAACGGCACCCGAGCGAGCTCGCGCAGGACGTCCCGGGTGAACTCGGCCGCGCCGGTCAGGTCGACGGAGAGGTCGAACGCCTCGCGCCGCCCGTGGAAGTACTCGTCGAGCTCACGCTTGGCCCCGTCCACGGCGCGCGGAGCCCGGAGTACGCGCGGCCCGTAGACGCGGGCGAGCCGCTCGGCCTGCGCCTCCGGATCAGCGTCGTACGAGATCCGGCAGACGCCTCGAGGCGTCGCCGCCAGGAGCAGCGCTCCGACGGGCGAGTCGACGACGTCGAAGCCGACGTCGAGCAGCCCCTCGTACGCGGCCGCCTCGCGGAAACGGCGATCGAGCTGTGCGGGAACGGTCATGTCAGATTCCTCCTCAGGCGCCGGACCCCAGACGACGCGGCCTGGCGCGCCGCGTCCTCGCTCGAGTCGAGCGCGACGGCGATGTCGGCGTAGGACAGGTCGTAGCCGTAGCGCAGGATCACCGCGGCACGCTCCTTTCCGGGGAGCTCGCCGGCGAGGTGCTCGAGCTCGGCGTACGCGGGTCGGGAATCCGAGACGCCGAGCTCCTCCACGAGCTCGACCGTGGGCTTCGCGCGCCGCCCCAGGTCGATGGCCACGCGGGCAGCGATCGTGAAAACCCATGCGCGGAGGTGCTCGCCGTGGCGGAGCTTCGGATAACCGCGCAGGGCGCGGAGGAAGGTCTCCTGGAAGGCGTCGTCCGCGGCGCCGGCGCCGACGACGCGGCGTAGATGGGCGTAGACCGGATCACGGTTCTCCTCGTAGAAGCGTTCGAACGGGGGCAAGCGCACGGTGTCCATCTTCTGCTCTAAACGCGGGTGACGGTTGCGGTGTGAGACTGCCGCCCGTGAAGGTCGCCGTGGTCGGTCATTTCGAGTGGATCGAGTTCCTGCGCGTCCCGCGCGTGCCGGAGCCGGGCAGCATCGTGACCGCGAGCGAGGTCTGGGCGGAGCCGGGCGGCGGCGGCGGCGTCGCGGCGGTGCGGCTCACTCGGCTGGCGGGCGAGGCGCTGTTCGTCACGGCCGTCGGCGACGACGAAGTCGGGCGCCGCGCCGTCGGCAGGCTCCGCGACCTCGGCGTTCGCGTCGAGGCCGCGGTCCGACGTGAGCCCCATCGCCGCGGGTTCACGTACGTCGACGACGACGGGGAACGCACGATCACGCTGCTCAGCCACAAGCTCGGCCCGCGAGCGGACGACGCGTTGCCGTGGCACGAGCTCGCCGGCTACGACGCGATCTACTTCACGGGCGGGGACACAGGCGCGCTGCGGCGGGCCCGCGAGGCGCGCGTGCTCGTCGCGACCGCGCGGGAGCTGCCGACGCTACGCCAGGCGGGTGTGGAGCTCGACGTCCTCGTGCGGAGCGCCGACGACGACAACGAGCGCTACGAGCCCGGCGGCCTCGCGCCTCCCCCGCGGCTCGTCGTAGCGACCGAGGGCGATGAGGGCGGCAGCTACGAGGGCGAGCAGGGCAGCGGCCGCTTCGAGGCGGCGCCGATCCCGGGTGCGGTCGTCGACACGTACGGCGCCGGCGACTCGTTCGCGGCCGGGTTGACGTACGCGCTGGGCCGCGGCGACGACCTCGCCGACGCCCTCCGTTTCGCCGCGGCGCAGGGAGCCGAGGCGATGACCCGCCGCGGCGCGCACGGCAGCTGACTCCTCTCCGTCGGCCCGCATCGGTACCTTTGGCTGTAGCGGCCCGCTGCCGATAGGCAAATCGTACGTTCACGACCACGCCTCCAAGGGAGATTCGGTCGAAAATGCCGGGCTGGGCCGTCTGGATAGCCGTCGCGATCGTCCTTTGGGCCTTGCTTGCCGCGTTCGTGACCATTGCGATCGGCCGGGTCAGCGGGCCGGGCACGCTCACTGGGGCCCGGGACGTCGTCCCGCGCGGGACGGAGGCTGTCGCGCCGCAGCCCGCGTCTCTTCGGCCGACGCACGTCCTGGTCGTCGACGACGACCCGGGCCTGAGAGCCCTGCTCCGCGCCAGCTTCGAGGTGGCGCACATCGACGTGGAGGAGGCAGACGGTGCGGCGGCCGCGGACGAGGCGATCGCGGCGCGGCTTCCGGACGTCATCGTCCTCGACGTTGCCATGCCCGGCTTGGACGGCATCAGCTTCTGCCGCAAGCTGAAGGCCGACGCGCACACGCGCGCGATTCCGGTCGTCCTGCTCACCGGCGATTCCGTCTCCGCGGCGGCCGGGGAGGAGGCCGGCGCCGAGGGCTTCGTCCGCAAGCCGTTCAGCCCGCTCGCGCTGCTCGACACGATCGAGGGCCTCGCCGTCCGCCGCTATGCGCGCCCGGTGTCGGCCGCGCAGCCGGACCGCACGGCGCCGGAGCAGCTCTTCCTCTACGCGGAGGACTTCCGCCGCCTGCTGGAGCTCGAGCGCGGCCAGCGCCAGCTTCTGCAACAGGCCTACCGCGAGACCGCGGTCGCTCTGGCGCGCGCGCTCGAGGCGAAGGACGGGCATACGGCGGCGCACTGCGAGCGCGTGCGCCGGTACGCGACGGAGCTGACGTCAGTCGCCGATCCCGAGCTGCTGAAGGAGACCGGGCTCGAGTACGGCTTCATCCTCCACGACGTCGGCAAGATCGGCATCCCCGACACGATCCTTACGAAGCCCGGCGGTCTCACGGCACCGGAGCGACGTCTGCTGGAAACCCATCCCGTCCTCGGCGAGCAGATGATCGAGGACGCCGCGCTGCTCCACGGGCCGGGCGCGCAGGTCGTTCGCTCCCACCACGAGCGTTGGGACGGAACGGGCTACCCCGACCGGCTGGCGGGCGATTCGATCCCCCTGAGCGCGCGGATCTTCTCGCTCGCGGACACCCTCGACGCCATCACGACCGCCCGCCCGCACAGTCCGGCGCGGAGCTGGGACGACGCCGTCGGCGAGATCGCGGCGAACGCCGGGACGCAGTTCGACCCCGACCTCGTCGAGCTCCTGCGCGAGCACGAAGAGCCGCTCCGCCGCATCTACTACGAGCTCAGCGCGGCCTAGTCGATCCGGACGAAGCTGACGTCCTCGGCCCCATCGTGGGCGAGCAAGCGGAGAAGGCGGCGACCCTCGGCCGCGACGGCCGTGAGCGCCCGCTTGGTCGCACGTTCGGGGTGACTGACGACGAGGGCGCCGTCGGGCCGTTGCTGCCAGACCCCGAAGACGAAGCCGTCGTGCAGCACCGTGCCCTTGATCCGGCCCTCGACGCGCGAGAACGCGCGGCGCTGCTCTTCCGAGACGAAGCGGCTGCGGTCCGAGTGGGAGAGGAGCGCGTTGTCGTACTCCGGCAGGAAGCGCGGCGGCGCCGGCGTGTTCGGATCGGGCCGAGGTGCGTCCGGCAGGTCGAAGAGCTCGCGGCCGCGGTCGTCACGGAACGTCCGAAGCCGCGGCCGGAGGCGTTCGACGACCTCGCGGAGCCCGGTGAGGCGCGACCACGTCGCGACGTCCGCGACGGTCGCCGGGCCGAAGGCCGCGAGGTAGCGCACGACGAGCTCGTCCAGCGACGGCTCCGGATCAAGCGGGCGGCCGAGCCACGCCTCCGCGGTCGTCGAGACGACCTGCGACGAGCGCCCCCACATGCCACGCGGCGGGACCTGGACGAACGCGAGGAGGTTGCGGCACGCGTAGGCGAGGTCGGCGGCGTCGTGGGCGGGAAAGCGCTCGGCAAGCGCGGCCCGGAGTTCTCGCCCGCTGCGCGGGCGCTCGGCGACAAGCCGGCGGGCGAAGACAAGCACGCCATCGACGTCGACTCCGCGAAGGTCGCGGTAACGCGCGAGCTCCGCGTCGAGCACGGGCTGCACGAGCGGTCGCAGCGCGAGGCAGTCCTCGGCGGTGACGAGGTGGACGGTCGAGCGCATGAGCGCGATCCGGACGACCCGGCGCTCCTCCAGGAGGTTCGCGAGCTCCTCGGGGCGGAAGCCGTCGAGCCGTGACCACAGCGCGAGGTACGGGTCGCGCGGCTCCTGCGCCTGGAGCCCGACGAGGTGCGCGACGGCGTCGAGCACCGGCACACCGGACCGCTCAAGGAGGAGCTGGCGTGCGAGCGTGGCGCGGTTCAGCGCCCGGCGGTCGAGAACCTCGTCCACGGCTCAGTCGTCCCGAGAAACGCCCTGCAGAAGCTCCTCGTCGGAGAGTGCTGCCAGCCGCTTCGGCACCACCATCCGCCAGGCGTCGAAGACGAGCTCGCGCAGCTCGTCCCGGTCGAGCGCGTCGAGGCGCGCGAGCACCCACTGGTAGCGGAGATCGGCCGGCCCGGGCCGCAGGAACTTCTCCGGATAGGTCTGGAGCAGCGCCTCCCGCTCTTCTCTCGGGAAGGCGAACCCCATGACCTGCTCGTCCCGCGAAAAGGCCAGGTAGACGATCCGCCCGACACGAAACTTCACGCGGCCGCGGACGACGACCTCGTACGACCTCGGTAGGCCGGCCGCCAGCGCGCGGACGTCGTCGATCGTCACCATGCGTGCGAGAATGACGCGGTGGAAGACATCGGGCCGATCCAGATGCTGTGCGTGGCGTTCGACGGCAATCGCTTCAAGGGTGAGATCCTGCCCGAGCTCGACCGCCTGAAGCGAGAGCGGATCATCCGGATCATCGACCTGCTCCTCGTGCGGAAGGACGAGGAGGGGCGGGTGATGGTGATGACGTCGAGCGACCTGGACTGGGACGAGGCGACCGCCTTCGGGTCGTACGTCGGCGCGCTGGCCGGGCTCGGTGCCGTGGGACCGGAGGGCATCGAGCGTGGATCGATGGCGGGGGCCGCGGAGCTCGCCGACGGGCACCTGTTCAACGAAAACGACACCTTCCGCGTGACGCAGTCGCTGCCGAACGACATGTCGGCCGCCCTCGTCCTGATCGAGCACCTGTGGGCGAAGGAGCTCCGCGACGCCGTCGAGCGTGCGGGCGGCCGGGAGCTCTCGAACGAGTGGCTGCGGCCTGAGGACATCCTCGCGGCCGGACACGACGTCGGCGCGAAGAGCGACATCGACTAGCTCCGGCCCTCGCGGTCGGCGTCGCGCCGCGCGATGACACGAGGCCGTGACCCTCGTCGTCGCTGCTCGGGGTTGCGTGGTGGGGAGTTGTGGTTTAAAGTGGGGGAAAGTGGAGATGACCTCACGACCGGATGTCGATGCTTCTCGGCGAGTACGAGCACACGATCGATGACAAGAACCGACTCACCCTTCCGGCCAGGTTTCGCGAGGCCTTCGCCGGAGGAGTGGTGGTCACCCGCGGCCTGGAGGGATGTCTCTCCGCCTACCCGCGCGAGCAATGGGAGCGCCTGGTGGGCTCCTGGCTCGACCCGCTCAACCCGTTCAGCAAGGAGGCTCGGCAGATGCACCGCTACTACTACGCCGGGGCTTCGGAGGACAAGCCGGACAAGCAGGGACGCGTGACTCTTCCGGCAGCCCTGCTCCAGCACGCGGGCCTCGGGCGCGAGGTCGTCGTGGCCGGAGTGGGCGACCGCGCGGAGATCTGGGACCGCGACACCTGGCGCAAGCAGCTGGAAGAGGTCGAAGGGAGCGCAGAGCATGTTGCCGAACGTCTTGCAACCCAACTCGACTGACCACGTCCCCGTCCTCGCCGACGAGGTGCGCGAGCTCCTCGCGATCAAGCCGGGCGAGACCGTTGTCGACGCGACCTTCGGCGCGGGCGGGCACGCGAGCCTGCTCGCGGCCGACCTGCGTGGGAGCGGCAAGTTCATCGCGATCGACCGCGACCCGACCGTCCAGCCGTATTTCGACCGCTTCAAGCGGACGTCAGGCGTTCCGGCGCGGCTCCATCGCGGCGAGGCCGCGGACGTCCTCGACCAGCTCGCAGAAAACGGCGTCCGCGCCGACGCGATTTTGCTCGACCTCGGTGTCTCGTCGATGCAGCTCGACCGGCCGGAGCGCGGCTTCTCGTACGCCGTCGACGCGCCGCTCGACATGCGCATGAACCCACGCGACGCGATGTCGGCGCGTGAGATCGTCAACGAGTGGACCGAGCGCGACCTCGCGCAGATCTTCAAGCGCTACGGCGAGGAGCGGTACGCGCGCCAGATCGCGAAGGCGATCGGACGCGAGCGCCGCCGGCGCCCGATCGAGCGCACCGGCGACCTCGTCGAGATCATCCGCGCTGCGATTCCGGCGCCTGCGCGCTTCGGCGACGGGCATCCGGCCAAGCGGGTCTTCCAGGCGCTGCGAATCGCCGTCAACGACGAGCTGGGCGAGCTCGAGCACGCGCTTCCCGCCGCCTTCGACATGCTGCGCCCCGGCGGCCGCCTCGCGGTGATCAGCTTCCACTCGCTCGAGGACCGCCTCGTCAAGCAGTTCATGCGCGAGAAGGAGCGCGGCTGCGTGTGCCCGCCCGACTTCCCGGTCTGCGTCTGCGGGCACGAGCCCGAGCTTCGTGCCCTGAACCGCCGGCCGATCCGGCCGAGCAGCCGCGAGACGGCAGCCAATCCGCGCGCCGCGTCGGCGCGTCTGCGCGTGGCGGTACGGACGTAGCGATGGCGGTCGGCGCGGCTGCGGCAAAACCGCTTCGCAGGGCTTCGCGACCCAGGCCGCGCGCTGTCGCGAAGAAGCGTCCGGCGCGCTCGAAGGGCGTCGCCGGCGGCATCGTCTGGATCGCCTTCGTCACCGCGCTGCTCGCCGGAGTCGTCGCGCTCAACGTCGCCGTCCTCCGCCTCAACGTCGAGCTCGACGGCCTCGCGCGCGAAAAGCAGGAGCTGAGGGCGGGCAACAATGAGCTCGCCTCGCGCCTCGCGGGGCTGGAGGCGTCGGGCCGCATCGAGTCGCTCGCCCGCACGGAGCTCGGCCTCGTCCCCGCCGAGCCGGACCAGACGACCTACGTCACGCTCGACCCGGCGGGGCGATGACCGGCCCGCGGCTGGCCAACCGCCGCATACGCCTGCTGCTCGCCGTCTTCGCCGTCGCGTTCGCGGCCATGCTCGGCCGCGCGGTCTGGCTGCAGGCCGTTCAGGCGGGAACGCTCTCCCGGCTCGCTACGGAGCAGCACGACACGAGCGTCACGCTCCCGGCCGGGCGAGGAGCGATCGTCGACCGGAACGGCCTCCAGCTCGCGATCGGACGCGAGGCGACGACCGTCTTCGCGAACCCCCGCCAGGTCGCCGACCCCAAGGCTGCCGCCCTGGCGGCGGGTAAGGATCTGAACCTCGACCCCGAGGAGCTCTACCCGCGGCTCGCCGACCGCTCGCGCGGCTTCGTCTACATCGCGCGGAAGACCGATCCCGAGCGCGCGCGTACGCTCGAGAAGCGCGGCATTACCGGCATCTTCTTCACGTCCGAGGAGCGCCGGACGTATCCGCAGGGGCGCATCGCCTCGCAGGTCGTCGGCTACGCGGGGCTCGACAACAAGGGCCTTGCGGGCCTCGAGCTGCAGCTCGACCGGCCCCTTTCGGGCCGTTCCGGGCACGAGCGCTATGTCCGCGATCCCAGCGGCCGCTCGATCGACGTCGTCGAGTCGCGGCCTGCGCGCGACGGCGACGACGTGATGCTGACCATCGACCACACGATCCAGTCGTATGCCGAGAGCGTCCTCCAGCGGACGGTCACCAACTGGGGCGCGAAGGCGGGCTCCGCGATCGTGCTCGACCCGAGGAACGGCGAGGTCCTCGCGATGGCGACCGTGCCCAGCTTCGACGCGAACCGGTACGGCTACGTCCCGCGCGACCTTCAGCGCAACCGCGCGGTGACCGACACCTACGAGCCCGGCTCGACGTTCAAGGTGGTGACGATCGCGGCCGCGCTGTCGACGAAGGTCGTCGCGCCGTCGACCTCCTTCGTGCTCCCGTACGAGCTCGAGGTCGCCGACCGCAAGATCCACGACTCGCACGAGCGCTCGACGCAGCGGATGACGGTCGCGCAGATCCTCTCGCGCTCTTCGAACGTGGGGACGATCACCGTCGCCGAGATGCTCGGCCAGAACCGGCTCGCACGCTGGATCGACCGCTTCGGCTTCGGCCGCAAGACCGGCGTCGACTTCCCGGGCGAGACGCGCGGGATCGTGCTTCCGGTC
>Ga0126314_10001546_pt1 | contig 11123 bp, 7 predicted proteins | sample Plot105B_FD_92535 | JGI IMG/M metagenome (GOLD analysis project Ga0126314, IMG submission 92535) | Serpentine soil microbial communities from UC McLaughlin Reserve, CA, USA - Plot105B | ecosystem: Environmental > Terrestrial > Soil > Grasslands | place: USA: UC McLaughlin Reserve, Lake County... | reverse complement strand
GGATAGGTGGAGACGCTCTCGGGCATGAGCGGCGCTTCCGTTCGCAGGTAGCGGATCGGCTCGCCCGTCTTCGGGTCGATCGAGATCAAGAAACCGTTGGTCGCGGCCGCGACGTTGCCCAGGGCCGCCGTGATCTCGCGCCTGTAGAGGCCGAGGCCCTTGAGGATCGAGTTGAGCTCGGCCAGCCAGGGATCGAAGCGCTCGAGGATCGGCGGCAGGTCGTTGCCGAGCAGGCGCCGCAGAGCCTCCGACCCCCGCGGTGCCACGTCGATCGTGCGATCGAGGCCCTTGAAGAACGACTCGAGCACCGGCGAGAGCCGCGCCAACGACTGCGCCGTCGGCGTCAGCTCCTCGGCGGTCGGCTCCAGCGCGACGATCGTCGGGTCACTGGCGACGGCGAAGCGCTCGAGCCGTGTGATCGTCTCCCGCGACTCGCGCAGGAACGTCGGGAAGATCGTGAACGCCGTGGCCAGGTCCTGATCTCGCCGCGCGGTCGTCTCGAACACCGTGGCCGCGCTCTGGATCAGGCCGCGAAGCTGGCCCTGGCGCTCGGAGAGCGCCTGGAACACCTCACCGGTGTTGCGGAAGAACCCGCTGACCGCCTGGCGCTCGGAGTCGAGCAGCCGGAGGGCCCGATCCGCCTCGCGGGCGAACGGGTCGAGGCTCGCGATCGCGACGGAGAAGTCATCGCCGCGGCCTCGCAACGACGCCGCCTGGCCCTGCATCCACGCCTTGAACGCGGCCCTCGTGCTCGAATCGAAGGTGCGGAAGATCTCGTCGAGCTGCACCGCCTCGGAGACCTGGGCGCGCGGCAGCGTCCCGTCCTCCGGGACCGACTCATCGTCGTTCGAGCCCGGGGTGAGCTCGACGTAGGTCTCGCCGAGCAGTGTCTTCTGGCGCAGCGTCGCCCGCGTGTCCATCGGGATCGGGGCGAACTCGGAGTCGAGCTCGACCGTCGCCTCGGCATCACCGGCGTCGTTGAGGTCGACGCGCTTCACCTTCCCAACCGACACTCCGGAGATGCGCACGTCGGATTCGACCGCGAGCTGCGTCGCCTCGTCGAAGGGGATCGTGAGCCTGTAGCCCTCGGGCTTGAGCGGGATCGTGCCCCCGAAGGCGAGCCACAAAAACAGCGCCAGCGCGAAGCACGAGATCGCGAACCCGACCGCGATCAGGATCCTTCCGGCTGTCGGCGGACGCGTCTCCATCAGGGCCTGATCAGGGGGGTCGCGGGCGTGGTCGGGTCGAGTGGGCAGATCGTCTCGGACTCCGGGACGTTGCTCACCTGCTGGAGCGTGCGGATGAAGGGCCGGGCCGACGCAAAGGCCTCCGCGTTGATCGCGGTGTTGCACGACTGCAGCACCGAGCCGCGGATCATCGGCCCCTCCGCGTCCTCCAGGAAGGCGTTGTTCGTGTTGTGGTTGCCCCAGGCGATCCAGTAGAGGTAGCCCTCGGTGGCGCCCGGGGGGTTGTACGCGAGGCCGTTGAAGAGGCGGTTGAGCTCCGCCAGCGAGCCACCCAGCTCGTTGGTGGTCTTCGCGAGCGGCCCGCTCGCCTGACGCACGTGCTTGATCGGCGTGGCGATCTGGCGCGTGAACGGCCGGATCTGCGCTTCGATCGGATCGACCGTCTGCGCGAACAGGTTCTGCGCCGCCTCCTGGGCCGGCTTGAACGCACGCGCCGTTGGGATCAGCTCCCTCGAGGCCGGCCCGAGCACGAGCGAAAGACGGTTGCCGCTCTCGAGCGCGCGGCGGGTCTCCGCGAGAGCCGACGGGAACTCGCGCAGGGTCGCGCGGATCGAGGCCTCCTGGTCGGCGAACGCCGAGAACACGTCGTTTTGGGATCGCACCCAGGCCGAGAGATGCGTGTCGGTGCTCGCGAGCTCCTCGGAGAGCTCCTTGAAGCTCGTGATCACGTGCGCGATGTTCTGGCGCCGGCGTGCGAGCGCGTCGCCGATCTGCGCCAGGTAGCGGCCCAGCGGCTCGAACCGCCGCAGCGTCGCGGAGAGCTCCTGGCCGTGGCCGCCGAGCCCCTGGCCGCCGGCCTGAAGCAGGAGCTGAAGATAGGCGCGCGTGTCGGCGTCGAGCGCCGCGAGGATCTGGTCTGGGTTGACGTTCGGCTCGGTCTGGGAGAGCGAAATCGTCTCCCCCTCCTCGAGCTCGGGGCCGCGCTGCCCGGGGTGCACCTCGAGCGTCATGTCCTGGAGGCCGGTCCGGGGGCGCAGGAGAACGGTGGTGTTGGAGTGCAGTAGCGACGAGTACTTCGGCTCGATCAGCATCGTCACGACGGCGTTGCCGTTCTCGAGCTCGACCTTCGAGATCTCCCCCGCCTTGACGCCGGCGATGTTGACCGTCTGCCCCTGGCCCGGCGTCACCGCCTGCGCTGTCGAGAGCTCCGCCTTGAGCTCGAACCGGTCATCGCCCAGGATCGGGATCCAGGACGGATACGGCTGCGCCTGCTGGGAGAGCACGTAAACGGTGACGAGCAGGCCGGCGAAGAGCAGCGCCGCGATCGCGATGACGTCGCGCAGGTGCTCGCGGATCGCGCGCCTCATGGGCTCACCGCCGTGAGGTCGGAGGGACCGATGGCGCTCGCCGGGCCGTTCACGTCCGGGACCCGGTTCTTGAAGCACGGGAAGTCCATGCGGAACGGCGGCGCTTCCGTCGGCTGCACCGGCTGGATCCCGTCCGGCTGCTCGATCAGGTTGGCGAAGTTCCGGGTGTTCTGGAAGACGCCGCCCGGGTTGTTGCCGATCACGAGCGTCGGCCCGCCGCCGGTCTGCGCCCGCGCGTACGGGCCGTTGCCGTCGAACCCTTGCACCGCGCCGGCGAGGTTCACGGCGGTGAACAGGAACTCGTTGTAGTTCGGCACGCCGGTCGAGAACTGGTCTTCGACGACGGTGTTCGACGCCGGCACCAGGACCTGGGAGGTACAGCGGCCGAGCAGCGTCTGCTCGGGGAAGAGCCGCTTCGCGGCGGCGGTCGCCTCGGCGAGGCCCGGTGCCGCCGCGCGCAGGTCACTTGCGATCCCGCCGAGCTCGGAGTCCTGCATCAGCGCGCGCGTTTGGGCGAGCCACGGGTCGCCGGCCGCGATCGTGGTCGGCAGCTCCTGGATGCCGGGGCGCGACTCGATCGCGAGCGCGCGGACGGCCGGAAGCGCCTCGTTCAGGTTCCTGAGCGAGACCTCCGTCTCCTCGAGCGTCGGCGGCAGCTCGGCGAAGGTCTGGGAGAGGTTCGCCGACTCGGTGGCGAGCGCCCCGGTGAACGTGTTGAAGTTGGTGATCAGGTCCGAGAGCTCGCCGTCGGTGTCGGCGAGCTTCTGGAACGTGATCCCCATGTTGCTGATGAACGCCGAGAGGTCGTGCGGGTGCTCGCCGAGCAGCGCCGTATTGACGATCGACGTCCCGCGACCGGCGCGGCCGCCGTAGCGGAACGCGTCGTTGAGCGATTTCGCGGCAGTCTCGCCCTGCACGATCGGGTCCTGATCGGCGTCGTCGGCGGCGGTCGGCTGATAGGTGAGGCCGGTCCCATAGCCGTGGAGCAGGCGCTGGAGGCCCCGCCGCTCCGGATCCTGCAGCGCCGTGAGGACCTCGTCGAGCTGGACGGCGGTCGCCGTCTGGGTCACCGGGATCGTGTCGCCGTCGGAGAGCTCGGGCGCGTGCGGGCTCCCCGGCTCGAGGTCGACGAAGAAGTTGCCCTCGAGGAAGAGCCGCGGCCGGATCTCGGCCGAGGCGTCCGAGTGGATCGGCTGCCCATCCTCGTCGACGCTGAACCTCACCGCGACCGCATCGCCGTCGCGCTCGACGTTTGTGACCTTGCCGACGTTGACGCCCGCGATCCGCACCGGCGAGGTCTCGCGCAGCGTCGAGGCGTTCTCGAACGTCGCGGTGAGCTCGTAGCCCTCGCTCGACCACGGAAGCTTCTTCGCGAACGCGAGATAGACCCCGATCGCGAGGATGAGCACGATGACGATGCCGAAGATCCACGGCGCGGGTCCGGTGTAGTGGCGGCCCCAGATGCGGGGGTCGGGAGCGGGCCGCTCCGGGTGCGGGCGGCCCGCCGGGCGTCTCGAGAGCGGCCGCCTCACTGGCCCTCCTCCTCCTCGGCCGCTGCCTGGTCAGCCGCGTCGTCTGAGACCCCCGGCTGGTCGTCCGTGATCAGGCCCTGGTCGCCCGGGGCGTTGCCGATCACCGCCTTGCCACCGATCCACGGCTCGTTACCGGCCTCGCACTCGCGCGGCTTCTGGCCGGGCGAGGCGGTGTTCGGGTACGGGTTGTAGTGCAGGAAGTTCGTGGGCTCGCCGCCGCCGCTTGCGTGCGCGGCCGCCACCCCGGCCTCGCTGTTCGGCCCCTGCGGCGCCTGGAAGACCGTGAACCGCTGCCACTTGCCGCCGTCGGCTCCCTGGAGCAGGAGGCTGGCGAGGTTGCGGGTCAAAAGCCCGCCGTAGTTGCAGACGGTCTGCGCCGGAGCGATGAAGCGGATCGTCGGGCCGAAGATCGAGGTCGTCTGCTCGAGGCGGTCGAGCCCAGAGCGGACGCCGGCGTCGTCGTTGAAGGCGAGCAGCGCCTGGGCCGTCGGCGGCAGCTCGCGGTTCAGCGTCGGCGACTCCCGCAGCACCGGAGCGCCGGTCTCGAGCGAGGCGGCGATCGTCGGCGCGGCATCGGCGAGGGAGTCGATGCCGGGCCCGAGCTTGGTGAACAGATCCGCGCTGTGTCCGAGGAACGGCCGGATCCTCGGGAACGCTTCGGTGGCGACCGCGAACGTCGGTGGCGTCTCGGAGATGGTCTCCTGGATGAACGGCCTCGCCACCTCCGCGAGCGCCGTGAACGTGGTGTCCAGATCGACGAAGAGCCGCGCCTGGGTCTCCGCGACGGGCGCGACCTCGGCGGCGGCGGCCGCGCTCGCCGTGATGAACCGCTCGAGGCCGGTGTCCGGCGCGGACAGGTTCTTCATCACCGGCTTCAGGACCTCGACCACCCCCGGCAGACGGCCGATCGCGGAGTTCAGCGCTGGCCCCCTGCCGGCGAGCGCGTTGCCGAACTCGAACAGGTTCTGGCGGATCGCGACCCGGGTCGGCGTGTCGAACATGCTCAGGACCTCGTCGATGTCGACCGGCTCGGGCCGCGCGGCGGCGAGCGGCAAGGTCGCGCCGGCCTCGTATCCGTCCGAGGAAGTGCCCTTGTCGATCTCCAGATACTTGAGCCCGAGCGCCGATCGCGCCCTGACGATCACGGTGGAATCCACCGGGAGCGGCTGGACGTCGTTGTCGAGCTTCAGGTCGAGCTTCGCGTAGGTCGTGCCGTCTTCCTTCTGCTCGGGCTCGATGTCCTCGACCAGGCCCACCCTCACGCCGCCGACCCTGACCTCGTTGCCCGGCACGAGCAGATCCGCATCCGGCACCTGGACCGAGATCCGATAGGTGGGGACGAACGGCAGGCCGGTGTTCGCGTTGTAGGCAAGGAAGACCGCGAGCAGCACCACCATCACCGTCAGCGCGCCGACCATCGTCGGGCTCGAGGCGATCCCGCCGGCGAAGCCCCGGCGCCTCATCGCCTCCCCCGCTTTCCGGCCCGCTGCTCGCCGATCAGGAAGTCGAGCAGCGTCTGCGCGGCGCCCATCCGCGGAGCCGCAGCGGCGTCCGGGGCGCTCTGCGGCTCGGTCTGTGGCACGGGCTCCGGTTCGGCGGCCGGCGGCGAGGGCTCGGCCGGCGCCGGCACGGCGGGTTCCCCGGGCTCCGGGACCGTGGTGACGCCGCCGGGCTCATCCGGCAGGGCGGGTTCCTCCGGGACCTCGGGGGCGCGATCCGGGCGCGGCTCGCCGGCGGCCGAGAGCGCCTTGCCGACGACCCGAGCGAGCCCCTTCGCCTCGCGGCTGTCGCGACGCTCGCCGCGGTCGTCCTTGCGCTTCGCCTTCCCCGAGCTCGACGACGAGACCGTGAACTTGGCGCTGCAGCCCGGCTCGGGGATCAGCTCGTAGTCGACGCAGTTGTTGAGCGGCAGGAGCGCGCGCAGGAAGTGGCCGTACTGGTCGAATGCATTGACGGCGCCGGAAGCGTTGAAGAGGAACTGGCCGAAGTGGTTGAACCCCTCCGTCTTTCGCAGGCTCACGAGGAACTTCCGCAGGTTGGTGGTCGCCGGCTGACCGGACTTGGCGAAGGAGCGGATCTGCTTGATCACCGGGTCGGACTCGGCGATCGGACCGCCGGAGGCCTCCGCCGCCTTCCCGAGGCTCGTCAGCGCCTCGACGCCCGCGTTGGAGAACGGGCCGAGCGCCTTCGTCGCCCGCGTCAACTCGGGCGCCGCGTCGCCGAGCTTCGCGAACACGGGCGTCGCGGCCTGCGAGAACGCGTCCAGCTCGCGCATCGTCGACCGCAGCTCGCGCAGGAAGCCCGGGAAGCGGACGAAGGATTCCTCGAGGTCCGCGCGCCGCTCCGAGGTCGCCTCGGCGACCGTATTGGACTGGTTGATGAAGCCCGAGACGTGGGCGCGCTCGCGCGCGAGGGCGCCGATGATCGCGTCGGACTCCACCGCCAGCCTCGACAGCGTGTGGTTCTGACGCCCGAGGATCGCGAGCACCTCATTGGTCTCGCGCAGCGCGGGGTTCGAGCGCCGGACGATCTCGGCGATCTCCTCGCCGCGTCCCGCGAAGGCGGCGCCGAGATCATTGAGGATCAGCCGGAAGCGGTCCGGATACGGCGCCCGCATGATGTTGTTGACCAGGTCGAGGTCGACCGCCTTGCCATTTCGCTCGAGCGGCAGCAGGTGCTCCCCCTCGCCCGGCTCGCGGTCGGCCACGACCTCGAGCGGCGGCGGCGGCTCGGATCCCGGTGCGCGCGGCTGCGTGACCTGGCACTCGACGAACTTCTCGCCGATCAGCGACTGCGGGCGGATCAGGCACGAGGCGTCCGAGCGGAAGTCCTGGAAGCCGGGCTCGTCAATGCGCATCACGACCACGGCCTTGCCGGGTTCGGGGCCGCCGTCCTCGAGCGCTGCCTCGTCCTCGGTCGTGACGTCGATGTCGGTCACCGACCCGACCTTGGCGCCGGCCACGCGGACGTCCTCTCCGGTCACCAGGAAGCCGGCGTTGTCGAAGATCGCCCGGACCTCGTACTGGCCGTCGTCGCCGCCCGCCGCGGAGCCCGTGACGAGAATCGCGACGACCGCGACCAGTGCGAGGGCGATGAGCGCGAGCCGCTTCATGGCCCCGGCGGCACGTCGTTGGGCTCACATTCGCCGTTGAGTTCGCCGTTCGAGAGGAACGGGTGGTCCTCGGGCGTCGGCCAGCCCGGGTTCGGCTGGGTCGAGGAGCCGGGGCAGCGCTCGTACGGCGGCAGGCCGATCGCGGCGAACTGCTCGAACTGCTGCGCGGGCGAGATCGGGGTCAGCGTCCCCCCGTTGTTCGAGAACAGGTTCTGGCCCGTGGGCAGCACCCGCGCGTAGTGGCCGTTCGCGTCGTAGAAGGCGGTGACCTGGCCGAGCTTCGCGATCAATGCCAGCAGGTCCGGCGTGTAGGCGCGCGTCAGCGCCAGGTTCGGCTGCGAGTCGTCGAGCGCCTTGACCGTCGGCTCGACCGATTTCTCCGCCTTGCGCTCCGCGGTCGGCAGGGCGGCGAACGAGTCGGTGAGGTCGTTGTTCGGGCCCGGTCGCGCGATCGCGTCGGTGAGGTCGCGGAACACCGGGATCGAGGGGTCCGCGGTCCGGCGCAGGTCGCGCAGGAACCCCGGCAGCTCCGGCGCGGCGTCGCCGAGGTCGCCGATCAGCGGCTCGATGTCGTCGAGCGCGGAGCGCAGGTTGACGAACGTCGTGTTGGCCTGGCGCATCGCCGGCGGCAGCCTGACGAGGGTCTCATCGAGGTCGCGGTTTCGCTCGGCGATCGCGGTCAGGGCACGGTTCGCGTTCTCCGTCAGCGCCGAGAGGTCGCTGCTTCGGTCGGCGATCGCCCCAAGCGCGGTCGAGCCCTCGACCAAAAAGCGCGTGAGGTCCGCCTGGTCGCGGGTCAACTCGGCAAGCAGCCGCTGCGTCGACTGGAGCCCGGGCGCGAAGTACTTGTAGGTCTGCCGCGCCGCTTGGTTGTTGCCCGTATAGATCGTCGCCTGGCCGTGGATCACCTTGCGAAGCGCCGCGCGAGTGCGGTGATCGAGGGTGTTGAAGAGCTGGTCGAGGTCGACGGGCGAGGTCGTCTTGTCGGTGCTGATCGTCGACCCGTCCGCCAGCTCGGGCTCGGAGTTCGGCCCAGGCGCTATCGACACGTAGCGGTTGGCGATCCCCGACAGCGAGGTCGCGCGGATCACCGCGGTCGTGCCCTCGTGGAGCGGGTCGTCGGTGTTGATGACGACCTTCGCCTGGGCATCCTCCGTGAGCGAGATGTCCTTGACCGTCCCGATCGGCTGGCCGGCCACAAGGACCTGGTTTCCGGTTACGAGCTGCCCGCCGGTCTCGAAAAGCAGGTCGTAGTCGTGACCCTCCTCGTCGCTGAGCAGAACGTAGCCCGCCAGGACGATCGCGACGATCAGAGCGCCAATCCCCGCGATCCGCGCCACGAGTCGTCCCGCCCCACGCCTATCGGTAGGTTCTCCCTGCACTACGGGACGGCGCGCTCGCCTCGCTCCTCTCTACCCACGTGCTTCCAGCATTGCTAGCCAGCGTCGTCGTCCGGACTCCCGTTCCGGCTCTGATCCGGGGCGGGCGCTGTACCCGCGAGGATCCTAGTCGCTCCCATTAGTGGCGAGGAGGCGCCGAGTGGCTTAACCGACTCTTATCCGAGCCGTCCTAGCCCTACTGACGCGGATCCCTGCCGGTCAGGCCCCGATAGAGGTCGTTGGCGCGGGTTCCCGTGAGCGCGGCGACGACGCCGGCGGCCGCGCGGGGCCGGGCGCCGGACTGGACGAGCCTTCGGAGGGCGTCGACCGCGAACCCGATGTCCGCGCCTGCGGTCGCCGTCGCGGCTGGACCGATCACCACCACGATCTCTCCCCTCGCCTCGTCGCGGAAGCGCCGCGCGAGCTCGCCGAGCGTCCCGCGCGCCACCTCCTCGTGGAGCTTCGTGAGCTCACGGCAGACCGCGGCGGGACGGTCCGGCGCCAGACCGCCGAGGGCGGCAAGCGACTCGGGCAGCCGCCGCGGGGACTCGAACGCGACCACGGTGTCGCGCGAGCTGAGGACGCGCTCGAGCTCGCCGCCTCGGCGTGGCAGAAAGCCCTCGAAACGCCAGCGAGCGGCGGGGAGCCCGGAGGCGACGAGTGCCGTCGTGATCGCGGAGGGCCCCGGCAGGACCTCGAGCTCCAGGCCGCGCTCGATGCACGTCCGCACGACCCGGTAACCCGGATCCGACAACACCGGCGTGCCGGCATCGGAGATCAGGACGACGCGCGCCCCGCGCTCGATCTGCTGCGCGAGCTGCCAGGCGCGGTCGGATTCGTTGGCGTCGTGGTAGGAGACGAACCGCGGTCGGCGGATCTCGAGGCGCTCGTAGAGGAGCCCCGCTCGGCGAGTGTCCTCGCAGGCGACGAGGTCGGCGTCGCCAAGCGCCCGGCGGGCCCGGGGGCTCAGGTCCTCGAGGTTCCCGATCGGCGTCGGGCAGACCGTGAGCCGCCCGGCCATCAGTGTTGCCTCCTCCGACCAGCCACCACTACGCGCTCTCCTCGATCGCCATCGTGGCCGAGCCGATCATCCCGGCGGCCGGCCCCAGTTCGGCGATCACGACCCGCGTCTTGTTCATCGGCGGCAGCGCCCGCGAGCGAAGCTCACGTCTCGCCGGCTCGAGCAGCAGATCTCCCGCCGCCGCGACGCCCCCGCCGATCGTGATCACGTCCGGGTCGAAGATGTTCGCCAGGCTCGCGAGCGCGACGCCCAGGTGGCGCCCGATCCCGGCCACCGTCTCGACGGCGATCTCGTCGCCCGCGATCGCCGCCTCGGTGACCGTCCTGCCCGAGATCGTCTCGCCGGCCGCCAGCGCGCGCCCGAGCGCCGAGTCGGGATGCGTCGAGGCCGCAAGCCGACCGGCCCGCGCCAGGGCCGTGCCCGAGGCGAGGGCCTCGACGCAGCCGTGGTTCGGGCAGTTTCCCTGGCACTTCGGCCCGTTCTCGTCGATCACGATGTGGCCGAGCTCTGCGCCGGCGCCGATCGAGCCGCGGTAGAGCTCGCCCTCGAGCACGAGGCCGCCACCGATTCCGGTCCCGATCGTGAGCATGACCAGGTTGCGAAGCCCGCGCCCGGCACCGAACCGGTGCTCGGCGAGGGCCGCCATGTTGGCGTCGTTGTCCATGAACGTGGGCATCCCGAGCCGCTCGCCGATGATGTCGCGAAGCGGAACGTTCTCGATCGGCAGGTTGACGGCGCTGATCGCGAAACCGCGGGCGCGATCGATCGTGCATGGGATCCCGAGCCCGATCGCCTCCGCCTCCGAGCACGCCTCCAGAGCCTCGCGCAGCTCCCCCTCGAGCACGTCGAGGAGCTCGTCGAGGTCCCTGCCCAACGTGGCCTCGGTCGAGCTGTGGAGGACGTTCCGATCCTCGTCGACGACCCCGACGGCCATCTTCGTGCCGCCGAGATCGGCCCCGATCGCGGCTCTCACGCGAGAGATCGCAGGCAGGAATCGCGAAGGGTCATGAGGTATTGATAGCTCATGCCCGAGGCAGGGGATCGACCCGATAACGGGGGCCGGAAGGAGCCGCCCGACTACACCGTCTACCGCTCCCGGCGCGGAATCTTGAGCCGTCTACCCACGCCGGACGTGAGCGGACTGCGCGATCGGTTCGGCCGAGGAGGCGGCTCAAAAAAGCCGCCGAAGCCGCCGGGCGCCCCCGGCGAGGTGCCGTTGTGGCGCCGGATCCTCAAGTGGGTCGGGATCTTCGCGCTCGGCTGGATCCTCCTCAGCCTGCTCACCTTCGCGCTCTCCGCACAGATCCAGAAGGGGAAGCTCGCCGACGGCGTCGGCAAGACCCTCGACGGCAATCCGTTCATGCTCGTGAGCCCCCAGACGATCCTCGTCCTCGGCACCGACGTACGCTCCGGCGCCTTCGCCGGACCCAGCGAGGCGGAGACCGAGAACTGCATCGACGCAGTGACGAGCGGCCGGCCGACCGACAACAACTGCAAGAACGGGCCGTATCGCTCCGACACGATC
>Ga0126314_10001545_pt1 | contig 11134 bp, 10 predicted proteins | sample Plot105B_FD_92535 | JGI IMG/M metagenome (GOLD analysis project Ga0126314, IMG submission 92535) | Serpentine soil microbial communities from UC McLaughlin Reserve, CA, USA - Plot105B | ecosystem: Environmental > Terrestrial > Soil > Grasslands | place: USA: UC McLaughlin Reserve, Lake County... | reverse complement strand
CTCCTGGCCGCTGTATCTTGCGAAGGGTGAGATCATCACGGCCGTGGATTCCAAGGCCCGCAGGATCGACAACTACATGCCGCTCACCGTCACCACCCAAGAGCGGTCCCTGATCCTGGGCGGCCCCGACGACGAACCCGAACTCTACGACCTCGACCGCGATCCACAAGAACAGGAGAACTCGTGGGGCGCGGGTCCGGAAGGCGCGCTCCTGGCCGAGCAGGCCCTCTCCTTCCTCGAAGGCGTCCGCACGCCGGAAGAGTACCTGGCTCCCCGCTACGAAGCAGTAGAGAAGTGGAGGGCGGTCGAGAAGTCCGCGTAAGCCTCCACACCCGAAACCACTACAACCGGCCGCGCGTCCGAGGAAGCCTTCTTCGGACGCGTGGCCGGTTTACAGCCGGTCGAAAGCAGTAGCTTCGGGGCCGGGGGGCTGAGGGCGGCCGAAGCGAGAGGGAAATCTACGACCGAACCACGGTCCACGCCATACAGCCTGGCGAAGATCTGTCATCATACGGGGTCCCGGTATCGCGGTACGTACCAGAGGAGAGAAGTCACGTACGTGAGCGCAGGCATCGCCGCAGACACAACGGAAGGGACGAGATCGCCCCGGTGGAATATGAGATGCCTGGTCTCGGGCGGCGACCCGTGACCGACCCACAGTTTCGCTTTGTCTCGGATCTGGACGTGGACCGCCTGCGTTTGACGCCGGCGGAGATTTTGGGCGCCGTGGAGACGGCGGTGCGGGCGCAGGGCGAGGGCGAGGTGGTCCTCGAGCCCAGGGTGCACCTGATGCCGCCGAACGGGGGTAAAGGCCACTTTAATGTACTGCGGGGCTACGTAGGGCCCGAAGGCATCTGCGGCGTGAAGATCGTGGGCGACTTCGTCGACAACTATCAGCTCGGGCTTCCGAGCGAGGTCGCGCTCGTCAACCTCTTCGATCCCGAGACGGGGGTGCCTCTCGGGGTGGTGGACGGGACCATGATCACGAGCGCCAGGACTGGCGCGCTTACGGCGCTCGGCGCGAAGCACCTCGCGCGCCCCGACAGCAAGATCCTCGGCCACGTCGGGGCACGCGGGACGGCCTGGTGGAACGTGACCATGCTCGACGATCTCTTCGACTTCGACGAGATCCGGGTCACCAGCAAACGCCCCGAATCCCGCGAGGAGTTCGCCCGAAACCTGACGGAACTTCTCGGTAAATCCGTGCGGGCGGTGGCCACGTCCGAGGAGGCGCTCGCCGGTGCCGACATCATGGTCGAGGCCTCGCGCCTCACGGAGCCCGAGGTACTACTGAAGACCGAATGGGTCGTGCCAGGCACGTTCGTGGTGCCTTACGGTACGATCAGCGCGGTGGATATTTCGCTGACCGGCGTGATGGACAAGGTCGTGGTAGACGACTGGGGCCAGGCGAGCGCGGGCCGGTTCGGGGCACTAAGACGGCACGTGGACGAGGGTCTGCTCACGGAGGAGAGCCTCCACGCCGAACTCGGCGACATCGTAGCCGGGCACGCTCCGGGTCGCGAGGGACCGGAAGAGAAGATCTTGTTCTGGCACCGGGGGCTGGCTACGACGGACGTTGCGCTGGCGTATCTGATCCTGCGCCGCGCCGAAGAGGCCGGGCTCGGGACCGTCGTCGAGACCGGCTACGGTGGCGCGTGATCGAGATCCGGCGTCCCGCTGACCTGAACCTGCAGACGATAGAAGATATCGCCTACGGAGGTAAGCCTTTGCGGCTTCACCCCGAATTGGTGGAGGAGCTGCGCCGCTCCCACGAGGAGACGGTCGCCGCGCTCTCCGGGGAGCAGCGTGTGTACGGCGTGAACACGGGTATGGGGTACCTCGCTGGCATGCACCTGCGGGGAGTGGACTTCGAGTGGCATCAACGGAACCTGCTGCTAGGACGCGCTGTCGGGTCCCCACCGTACCTTCCGGCAGAAGAAGCCAGGGCCCTGATGGCGGCACGCCTGATCAACCTCGCCAGCGGCTACGCGGGGGCCACCCCCGAGCTCTGCCAGTTCCTGGTAGACCGCCTGAACGACGGGTTCGTCCCCGCCGTCCCGCGCGGGGGCATCGGCAGCGCCGGGGAGGTGATACCGCTCTCTCATGCCTTCCAGACGTTCGTCGGCGTAGGGTACGTCCTCGAACCGGACGGTAGCGTGAAGGACGCCGCCCTCGCGCTGGCCGAGCGCGGCGTGGCACCCTACGAGCCTGCGGCGAAGGAAGGCATCGCGCTCCTGGCCGGGTGTCCCGGGACGATCGCACTCTCCATCGCGCGGCGGCGCAGTGTCACGGTACTCTCCCGACAGTTGCTCACGGCCGCGGCCTGCTCGATAGACGCGTTGCGCGCGCCGCTGGAGATATACGGCGAGCGTGGGGACAGGCTGCACGCCGACCCGGTATTGTTCGGCATACTACTCGGGTTGCGCGCCGCCCTGCGGGGTTCGGCGGAGGAAAGGTTCGGGATGCAGGCCCCGGTCTCGTTCCGGGTGGCACCGCAGGTGCTCGCCCACATAGAGCGGACTATTACACGGTTCACCGAGGACATCGACCGGGCCGTCGGGGCAGTCACCGACTCGCCGGCGTTCGTGGACGGACGGTTCGTGACCACCGGGGCTTTCCACGAGGTGGAGCTTGCCGCCGGGTTCGACACGCTCGGGATGGCCCTGATCCGGGCCGCCGAACTCTCGGGACAGAGGGTCCATCGGCTGCTCGATAGCCGCTTCTCCGGGCTGCCCGACCAACTCACGCCCAACCCCGGGCCATCTTGTGGCCTGATCGTGGTTCAGAAACGTGTCGTCGGGACGCTGAACGAACTGCGCCGCCTCGCCTCGCCTGCCTCGGTCGGTTCCGCCGACACCTCCCTAGGCCAGGAAGATGCTATGACCTTCGCCTTCGAGGCTGCCGAGAAGCTGCGCCGTATAGAGGTGCTGGTGCGGGACGTTCTGGCGTGCGAGCTTCTCGTGACACGGCAGGCGTGGGCGCTGCGCGGTACGGGGACGCCTGTCGGGCTCGAAGAGGTCGCAGAGCGACTCACTGAAACCGTTGCTCCGGTGGAGGAGGACCGTCCGCTTGGCCCCGACCTGGACCGGCTCGTCGGGAGATTAGAGTGCGGCGAATTTGGAGAGATACTCCAGCAGAGAAACCGCAGATCGGAGAGCGTGCGATGATCACTTTCGAGTCCGTCACCAAGAGATTCCCCGACGGGACCGTCGCCGCCGACAACCTCAGCTTCGAGGTCCCCGAGGGCGAGCTGGTGGTCCTCGTCGGCCCGAGCGGATGCGGCAAGACCACGGCGCTGCGCATGGTCAACCGCATGATCGAACCCACAGGGGGGAGCATAAGCGTGAACGGGCAGGACACAGCGAGCGTGTCGGCCCCCACCCTGCGGCGCGACATAGGCTATGTCATACAGCAGGTCGGCCTCTTCCCCCACCTCACCGTCGCCGCCAACGTCGCCACGGTACCGAGCCTTATCGGCTGGGACAAGGAGCGTACGGAAGAGAGGGTGCGAGAGCTGATAGACACGGTCGGTCTGTCGCAGGAGGTCTCGAACCGTTACCCGCGCCAGCTCTCCGGCGGCCAGCAGCAGCGCGTCGGGGTCGCCAGGGCGCTCGCGGCCGACCCCCCGATCATGCTCATGGACGAGCCATTCGGGGCCGTCGACCCGATAGTGAGGTCGCTGCTCCAGGACGAGTTCCTGAGGCTACAGCGGGAGCTGAAGAAGACCATCATCTTCGTCACCCATGATATAGACGAAGCGATGAAGATGGGCGACCGCATCGCCATCCTCAACGTGGGAGGCATCCTGGAACAGTACGCCACCCCGACGGACCTCCTCGCCGAGCCCACCAACGACTTCGTGGTCGACTTCCTCGGTGCCGAACGCAACCTCAAACGGCTGGCCCTCATCCCCGTCTCCGCCGTCCGGCCGGAGACGGGACCGTCGGTCTCCGAGGACGATACGACCGAGCGCGCGCGGGAGAGGGCTAAAGAGGCAGGCACCGACTGGGTGCTCGCCGCAGATGCCGAGAAGCGGGTGAAGGGTTGGATCCCCTTGACCAGCCTCGATGGTCAGCAGAGGGTGGGAGAGGCGCAGATTCATCCGTTCGACACTTTCGTGACGGGCGACGAATCTCTGCGGGCGGCGCTGGACATCATGGTAGAGTCGCCCCTCAACGTGGCCGTCAGGGTGGATGGCGACGGCCGCTACGAGGGCGTCGTGACCCACAACACCCTGACCGCGGAGTTGGAGTAGTAGATGACCCAGGGCATCTTCGACTGGGCGTGGGTCGTGGACAACCTCGGGGATATCTGGGCGGCGCTCGCCGAGCACGTCGTGCTCACGGTCATCCCCGTCGGCCTCGGTTTCCTGATGGCGTTTCCAATGGCGCTGGCGTCCATCCACTGGCCCAGGCTCTACTCGCCGCTCCTGGGGGTGGCCGGCATCCTGTTCGCCATCCCGACTCTGGCCCTTTTCGTCGTCATGATACCGTTTACAGGGCTCTCCAAAGCGACCGCCATCGTCCCCCTCACGCTTTACACGCTGCTGATCCTGCTCCGCAACACCGTGGAAGGTCTCAATGGCGTTCCAGTCCACGTCAGGGAGGCCGCTGAGGCGATGGGCTACACGCGTGCGCGGCAGCTCTTCCGCATCGAGCTTCCGCTCGCGGTGCCCGTCATAATGGCGGGGCTCCGCATCGCGACGGTCAACACCATCGCCTACGTGGCCATCACCGCCCTGATCGGGCAGGGCGGGCTCGGCAACCTGTTCATGGACGGATTCCTCCGCCAGTTCCCGACGCCCCTGATCGTGGGCCTCGTGCTCTCGGTGACGCTGGCGGTGGCTGCCGATCTAGGGTTGCTCGGCGTGCAGCGCGTCCTGACCCCCTGGCGGAGGGATCCGGGGTAGCATGGTCGAGGTCATAACCAACCTCCTCGCGTGGTTCGCCGATCCCGTGAACTGGCAGGGGCCCAACGGTGTCCCCACGCGCGTCCTGGAACACATCTACTACTCGGTGCTCGCCATCGTGGTGGCGGTGGCCATAGCGCAGCCGGTCGGGATCTTTATCGGGCACACGGGGCGAGGGGGCGCCCTCGCTATCAACCTCTCCAATGCCGCCAGGGCCGTACCCACCTTCGGGGTGATCCTGCTGGTCTTCCTCGTGGCCGGACTGGGGCTCGCGCCTGTCCTGGTAGCGCTCGTGGTGCTCGCCATCCCCTCGATGATTACGAACACCTACGCCGGCTTCCGCGCCGTGGACCGCGACGTGCGCGACTCGGCCGTGGGCATGGGCATGACGGGCTGGCAGGTCATCAGGAGGGTGGAGATACCCGTAGCCATGCCGCTCATCATGGCGGGTGTGAGGATCGCGGCGGTACAGATCGTCGCCACCGCCACCTTCGCCGCGGTCGTCAGCCTCGGCGGCCTCGGCCGCTACATAATAGACGGGCTGGCACAGCGCGATCTTACACAGGTCCTTGCAGGCGCGATACTGGTCGCAACCCTATCGTTGCTGACAGAGTTCGGGCTCTCCCGCCTCCAGAGGGTCGTCATCTCCAACGGTTTGCAAGAGGAAAGCGAGGAGGCGTCCATGGAGGCTAGTTTGGAAGGCAGGACAGGTTAGCACATGTCTACCGAGAGGAGCTGTAGATGAAAGAAATACGTCTGGTGTTGGCGGTAGTAGCTGTCTCGCTGCTCGCGGTTGCGGCGGGGTGCGGCGGGCAGGATGCATTGCAGGAGGGCGGCGGTGGCGGGAGCAGCGGTTTCGTCGTCGGGTCGGCCAACTTCCCGGAGCAATTGATCCTGGGCAACATGTATGCGGACGTGGTCGAGGATCAGGGCGTCAAAGTGGAGCGCAGGCTGAACCTCGGCACGCGCGACGTGGTCTTCCCTTCGCTGGAGAGCGGTGAGCTCACGCTGGTGCCCGAGTACAATGGCGCCCTCTTGGCCTACCTCTCCAAGGGAGAGTCGGACGTAACAAGCCCGGAGGAGACCACCAAGGACCTCAAGGCGGAACTCCCCAAGGGCCTGATCGCCCTGGAAGCATCGGAGGCGCAGGACAAGGACGCCCTGGTCGTCACCCCTGAGACTGCCGAGAAGTACGACCTGAAGAACACCTCCGACCTGGCCCCGGTCGCGGACAAGCTGATCGTCGGCGGTCCCCCGGAGATGCCCGACCGTCCCGACGGCCTACCCGGGCTCAAGCGGGTTTACGGCATCGAGTTCGAGGAGTTCAAGCCGCTTGACGCGGGCGGTCCCCTGACGACAGAAGCCCTGGCCAACGGGGATATAGACGTCGGGCGGTTCTTCACCAGCCAGGGCCTCATAGACGCGCGCGGCTGGGTCGTGCTCGATGACGACAAAGAGCTGAGCCCGGCCCAGAACATCATCCCGATCATCCGCAAGCAGGACAGCTCGGGGAAGATAGAGGACGCCCTCAACAAGCTGTCCGCGACGCTGACGACCGAAGACCTCAAAAAGCTGAACAAACGCGTCGAGGTCGACAAGGAGGACCCCGAAGTCGTCGCCAAGGATTACCTGAAGCAGAAGGGACTGCTACAGTAACGATCCGCTCTTCATCCCCCAGCTGACCACCGTCCTGCGCTCCAGCATGCCGGAGAGGTAGATAATTGCCTTGACGAAGATGCGAGGAGAAGTGGCTTGGTCGAAAGGATCGATGGTAGAGGCAAAGAGGACTCGGAGTTCGAGAGGTGGTTCGTGGTTTCGGCGGCCACGATCCTGGCAGCCGTCGACCTGGCGGCGGTGGAGCGCCTTCGGACGAGATGACCTCCACGTCCGGAAAGGAGTCGGGGCTGCGTAGCGTCCGGCATACCGACGGGTATCCGAAGGCATCCGCCTCCGAGGAGGAGCGTGGCATCGTCAAGCCGTTGCCGGCGGGGAGGTTCGTGGACCACAGGGATGGTGAGGCCGGGCCGGAAGATCCCACCGGCGACCTCGCGTACAACGCGGAGATGCGCTGGGAGGCGATGGCGGGGAAAGGCTATCTGACGCCTGTAGGGAGCTTCTTCGTCCGCAATCACGCCCCGACCCCGAGGATAGATCCCGCAAGTTGGACCCTGCGCGTGGAGGGGCCCGGCGTCGAGCGTTCGCTGGAGCTCGGCTACGACGAGCTATCCGGCATATCCCCCCAGGTGTCCATCGTGCGGGCGCTCGAGTGCGCAGGCAACGGCCGCGCCTTCTTCGAGGAGGTCCATGGCCGGCAGGTGGAGGGCACCCCATGGCGGCTCGGGGCCGTCGGCGTTGCGGAGTGGACGGGGGTCCCGTTGCGCGAGGTTCTAGAGCGGGCCGGGCTGAAGGGGTCGGCGTGTGGGGTCATGCTGGAGAGCCTGGACGCGGTGCGGATGCGGCGTCCTTTGCCGGTGGAGAAGGCGCTGGAGGATGATACGTTGCTGGCCTTCGGCATGAACGGGGGGATGTTGACCCCGGATCACGGGTTCCCGCTACGCGCGGTCGTCTCGGGTTGGGCCGCCGTGGCGAGCGTGAAGTGGCTCGGACGCATCGTCGTCTCGGAGACGCCACTCTTCTCCCCGTGGAACACGGACAAGTATGTGCTGACCGGCGGGGAGTTCGGCGCGGAGCGGAGGATCATAGAAGAGCGTGGCGTAAAGAGCGCCCTGGAGCTGTCATGGCCGGTCCGGCTCCCTGCCGGCAGGCATGTACTTTACGGCCGGTCGTGGTCGGGTCAGGGCGCCATCTCTCGGGTTGAGTACTCGGTGGACGGTGATCCGTGGCGTGTGGCGCGGCTCTTCGGAGAGAACGTGCCGGGGGCGTGGTCAAGGTGGAGCTTCCGGTGGGACGCGGAGCCCGGTCGGCACGAGATCAGGGTCAGGGCGACCGACGGGGCGGGCAACGCTCAGCCGGACACAGTGGGGTGGAATGATCTAGGATACCTCTACGACGGTGTCGTGGGGCATCCTGTGGAGGTGCTCTAGAATGGAGGCACTTCGGCGCCGGGAAGGAGGAGCGTCCGTGGAAGAGAGAGAAGACCACCTCTTCGAGCAGTTCCGCGTCGAGCGCGGGTGCCTCGGCTACATCGTCACCAGCGCGCGCCGGGCCGCCATGATCGATCCCGAGCTGGAGATGGTCGAGCCGATGCTCGACTACGTCTTCGAGCACGGCCTCAAGCCAGCCTACATCGTGGACACCCACACCCACGCCGACCACATCTCCGGAGCCAGGGAGCTCAAGTCCAAGACGACGGCGAAGATCGTGATGCACGAGAGCGCCCCGGCGAGCTGCGTAGATATGAGGGTCGAGGACGGTGACCGCCTCCAGGTCGGAGACCTTTCTATCAAGTTCATCCACACCCCGGGGCATGCCAAGGACCTCGTCTCCGTTCTACTCCCCGACCGTATCCTCACCGCAGACGCCCTGCTCATAGGGTCTTGCGGGCGCACCGACCTCCCCAACGGCAACGCGGTCCGCCAGTATCACACGCTCTACTACACTTACCGCGCCCTACCAGGCGAACTGCTCGTATATCCAGGGCACGACTACAATGGCCGCGAACACTCGACCCTGGAGCAAGAGAAAGAGAGCAACCCCAAGATGCACTTCGACACGGAGGAAGAATTCGTCGCGTACATGGAGAGGGAGAACCCGGACAAACTCACGCCCGTCTATCATCTGGCCGACGCACTAAAAGCGAATATGGCATGAAAGAAGGCATCAGGGGTCAGGAAAATCTGAAACCTGATGCCTCCAAGAGAGAGGAGAAAAGAATGAGCGTAACCGACGAGTTATTGAGGAACAACGAAGCTTATGCCGAGCGTTTCGACAAGGCGGACCTTCCGCTGCCCCCGGCCAAGGGCGTGGCCATAGTAGCGTGCATGGATGCCAGGCTCGACATCTACGGGATGCTGGGGTTGCAGGAAGGCGACGCGCACGTTATCCGCAACGCGGGTGGCGTGATAACTGACGACGAGATCCGGTCGCTGGCGATCTCCCAGCGCCTTCTCGGCACCAGCGAGATCGTCCTGATCCACCACACCGATTGCGGCATGCTGACGTTCTCAGACGACGAGCTCAAAGCCCAGATCCACGCAGAGGTAGGCCTGAAACCTCACTTCTCCATGGAATCCTTCTCCGATCTCGAGGAGGACGTGCGCCAGTCGATCGCCCGCATACAGTCCAGCCCGTTCATCCCCAACAAAGACAGCGTGCGCGGCTTCGTCTACGAGATCGAAACCGGTCGTCTGCGCGAAGTGACCAGCTAGAGTGGCTGGTCACTTCAGCAATTCAGCTCGTCAGCACGGCGGCTGCGCCGCCTTGTCAGCATTTCAGCTTTTTGTATTTTGCTGACATGCTGACGAGCGGAGGCCGCAGGCCGGAGCGTGCTGACGAGCTGAATTGCTGATACAGTGCGAGTTTTGCGCGATGTTGTAGGAGCCGGCCTGGAGTGAGCAAGCAACCGAAGCGGGCGTTGACACGCGGGGACTTCTTGAAGGTCGCCGGGGCCGGTGTGGCCGGTGCTTCGCTGCTCGGCGCGGCCGGGTGCGCCGGCCGCGCCGACAGGGTGCAGCGGCTGCCCGAGGAATACCTCCCTGGCGGGCGGGGCGGTCCCAACGTAATACTGGTGATCATAGACAGCCTGAGGAGGGACCACGTCGGTGCCTACGGCAATGACTGGATACATACCCCTACCCTCGACGCCCTCGCCGAGGAGAGCCTGCTCTTCACCCGTGCCCAGCCTGAGGCCATGCCGACCCTGCCGGTCAGGCGCGCCATCCACACGGGGATGAGGACCTGGCCGACCCTCCCACCCTACTTCGGGTGGAAGCCGATCCCCACCGGGCAGACCACGGTGGCCGAGATACTCTCGAAAGAGGGCTTCGGCACCTACCTGGTTACCGACACCTACGTCCAGTTCCGGCCCGGCATGAACTTCGGGCGGGGCTTCGGAACTTACCAGAGGATCCGGGGCCAGGAGAGGGACACCTACAAGGACCCCTCCTCCATCTCCGAGGAAGAGATGCGCCGCCGCTACCTTATTCTGGGAGAAGGCAACAAGGCCCGCCAGTACCTGGCCAACGTGCAGGGCCGCCGGGGTGAGGAGGACTGGTTCGCCCCTAGGGTGTTCTCGGACGCCATGGACGTGCTCGAAGATGCGGCAGGAGGGAGCAGACCGTTCTTCCTGGTGGCAGACTGCTACGATCCCCACGAACCATGGGACCCGCCCGAGGAGTACGTTAGTCTCTACGACGAGGGATACAGGGGCAAGGAGCCCCTGGACGACAACTACGGGAAGGACGACTACCTCACCGACCGCCAGCTCCTCAGGATGAGGGCGCTCTACGCCGGCGAGGTGACCATGATGGACCGTTGGCTGGGGAAGTTCATCGAGAGGGCGCACGAGCTCGGGGTGATGGAGAGGACCCTGCTCGTGGTCGTCTCCGACCACGGCCACCTCTTAGGCGAGCACGGCTACACGGGCAAGCCCCCCTACGCCCTCTACTCCGAACTTACGGACACCGTCCTCATGGTGAGGCACCCCGAGGGCAAGGGCGCAGGCAAGAGCAGCGACTTCTACGCCTCCACCCACGACGTGGCGCCGACGATCCTGGGCTTCCTGGGGGTGGAGCAGCCCGAGCCCATGGACGGGCAGGACCTGGCGCCCATCCTGCAGGGAAAGGATCCACAGCGGCCCAGGGACCATATCACCCAGGGCTACTACCGGTACCTCTGCTGCCGCGACGAGCACAGGGTGATGTTCTGCCGTACCGACGGGGCCGACGCCAACCTCTTCGACGCCATAAACGACGTGGGGCAGACTAGGGACCTGGCCGAAGCCGAGCCAGAGACGGTGAGGATGATGTTCGAGGAGTACGCCCAGAAAGACGCCGCAGGTCGGCTTCCCGGTTTCAGCTAGGCAGCATTTCGGATCTGATCCCTGAAGGAAAAATCGGCAGTGTGGCTTGACCCCGAATCGATGCTGGTCTACAGTCTCCTGATGCCTATAAAGTGAGTAGGCAAAATAGATAATCGGTCTGGCGGGTAAGCTCTTATGGTGTTTCGGCCTGGCAACGTGCCGGTAGCGCTTGCGGGGGTCGGACGTACACCTGGGTAGAGGACGAGAGAAAGGCGCGTGTGACAGACAACAGCAAACCCGTTGCG
>Ga0126314_10001544_pt1 | contig 11139 bp, 15 predicted proteins | sample Plot105B_FD_92535 | JGI IMG/M metagenome (GOLD analysis project Ga0126314, IMG submission 92535) | Serpentine soil microbial communities from UC McLaughlin Reserve, CA, USA - Plot105B | ecosystem: Environmental > Terrestrial > Soil > Grasslands | place: USA: UC McLaughlin Reserve, Lake County... | reverse complement strand
GAAGTTAATGTAATTTAGAATGAGATATTTTTGCGTCCGCAGTTTTTTAGCTTGCTTTATCTGCTTGTGAAGAAAAAATAAAGTAACGCTATGATTATAGCTAGCCATAGGGATACACAAGAACTAACATATTGAATGATGCTTTTGAGCTTCCATCTTTAGAATAGATCTATCGTCTGTCTATATTGAAAGAAGGGAATTTGTAGTAGTAGTTCAGCATTACTCGACCTCTATTAATGTTGTTACTACTACTATAGGGTTCTTATTTTGTTGTTGTTGTTATTTTAGCTGTCCTTAAGGTGATATTGATATCGATATTGTTATGTTGTTGGTATTCCTGGTATTCCTGGTACTACTGTTGGTCGCCCTGTTTCCTGTCCTCGACATGCATTAGCTCCATCAAGTACAGCAATACAATTAGAGGCATGTTGGTCAGCTGAGTTAATAATTCCATCCTGATGTAATTTTTGTTTATTTGATTGCTTTACAACTGTTTTGCTGCTATCTGCAAAAGCTGCTGTTATTGTAGCGAGTGTTCCTATTACTAAAGCTGCTGCTATGACAGCAACAACTAATCCTAGAGTTGTGTGGTTCATATGTGTTAAACATTCCTCTACGACATAGGTATATTTGTATTGAGATAATTAGTGCTATAATTTGATGCCGAAATATATAGGTAGAGAATTGTATATTGCAATAGTAAGTAATTTTCTTGGCAAAGAAAGAAAGTGATGACGATGGTGATAATGACGATGACAGTATGGAGTCAATTGAGAACCACAAAGCTATGTGTAGTTGAGCTTTTATCTTAAAGCAGTAGTAAACTTGTCACACAAATCTATCCACACCATCAGACAAGATCGTGAACAAGATTATAATGAGTTTCTAGGTTCATATATGATTGCCATACTGTTAACGGATTGATGGAGAAATAGCTATGGACTCATACCAGAGTATGTTCTAGCAGATCTTTATTCATGGCTTGAATCTCATTCTGGGTTTACAAGTACTCCTACTTCTATGCCCTCATCATCATATTCTTTGTCTAACTCTACTACTACTAAATGACCAAATAAAATAATCAATCTTCATCTAAATATTTTTTAACCTCTAAAAAACTTGGTTCATTGTTGATGTCATATCTCTAGTCTCCTCTTCTTGCTCTTCTTCTAGCTGATCTTCATCTTCATCATAATCAGGGTCATTTGATTCTTCTTTTTCTTGTTCACTCTCGTTAAAACTTCTTTATCTTCAATTTTTGTGAAAGTTCAGGAATTTGCCTCGTAAATATTACGTAGTTCAGATTTTTAGCTTATCGATATAGTTGTAGAATAAATCTTCATAATCTGTCTAGAATTATTTCCCTGTTTACAAAATTCTCAAATGCAGGATTCAACCATCCCTCTGATCGGATTTGCGCCCATTGTTCCCCTATAGTTCCATATTTGAAGCAATTTTTGATCCAATGTAGCCATCCTTCAATTATAATCTCTGCCATCTTGCGAACTTTTTCGTCTAAGTCATTTAGAACTCTAGTTTGTTGATGACTTAATAGACTCTGTATGTGTCTTTTTGAGAAAATTAGTGTCAATACCATAGTTCCTACTATTCCAACTGTTTGTGCTATACTCAGCATGTCAGAAAATCCTATTACTACTGAAATTACATCAACAACAGCATCGCCACCGAAGCCCATGTTAGAGAGCTATAATGTTGAGAAAGAGAAGGCATATTTCAGATCAGAAGGCGAGGTTATAGTTAAAAAGACAGAGCACAGGGGAGCTGGCAGAAAAGTAGGAAGTTGGCTTGCTGCTGGCCTATCGGATACGTTGCAATAGGTAGAGATAAGATGAGGTAGACAAAGGCCAAAGGAACACTGGTCGTTACTGAAAAGGCAATATATTGTGCAGGGAATGTCTATCCATATGATGTAGTGCTCGCTTTTACTAGAAAACGCAAGTCAATTTTATTGTTGTTTGAAAAATCATTTAATGATCAAAGATTCAGTGTCACACTTGAATTAAAGACTAAAGAAGGTGATGCGCTTTTCAAAGCGCTAGAGACTGCAAGAATAAGTCACATAAAGTTTTAAGATGATCTGGATAACGTGAGGTAATACTACTTATTTTCGTCCTTTACTTTAATCTAAGAGGACTGCCTGTCCAATCTCTTTAGTATCTGCTTTTTCTCATGCTCTGATTTCATATGACATCTTCTCTCTTTTCTGACTTTATGGCTTTTCCCCTTTCCCCCAATATCCGTCTAATCGTTCATGGACTATATAGTATTTCCATATATGAAATTCTCTACCATTTGTTGGCTTGTAATATGAAATTCTTCCCTCTCGTCCACATCTAGGACAATCCATCATCTGCGGATCTCTTTTTCCAGTAGATCTGAGTAAAATAAATATGATATGTAGACATCTAATATGAATTACTCGACCATGATCTTTACAATATTCTCAGCTTTAGCTGGTATCCTAATTTTTGCTATTTGGAGTAGTAACAATTTCTATGTGTACGCACAGCAATCATATTCGTCATCAATAGCAGCAAAACTGACTAATAGTACTGGAAATCCTAGCAATGCAATAACTACAGCTAACACGTCTATAAGCCAGCAGCAACAAACAACAAGCATGTCGTCATCGTCATCAGTGCCTTCTATACAGCCCCAACAATTGTCACCTTCAAATCCAATTATGACAGATGATGGTGGATTTTCAGCAGGATTGAGAGATGGTGAGACACGAGGATTTATAGATGCAAAGAAAGGGATTGACAACAATCAATGTGGGCTTGAGCATTCAAACTCATATTGCGCAGGGTATAAAATTGGTTATAGGTTAACCTTAAGACCATATTTATGAAATACTCTATACAACTTTGAGCGATCACCTTCTGTTATCATTTTGATTAACGGATCTTTGGATCAAAGACTGCTAGTTAGCTAGTACAATGCAGTTTGAAGATGGATAGTAGATGAACAAGGTCGCTAGATTGTACTTTTTCTGGCTAATTGCTTTGTGCAAATATACAGATAATTTGTATACTTTGTAAATTTTACTTTATATAATTTGAAAGTGTCTGACCAACCATATATGATACAAGAAAAAGAACAAGTTGCAGTTGTAACAGGCAGCTCTAGTGGTATAGATTTGAAACTTCACTCATGCTGGCAAGAAATGGATTTCATACTTATGCAACAATGCGTAAGTTAGAAGAAGATGGTCATCTTATAAAACAAATAGGTGTTCTTAACACAGCAGAGATGATGATAACGGTAGCATATTGGTAATAGCACTACCATGAACAGCAGCTATTTGCAAAAGCAGTAAAAACGCTGCCATGAATGTACATAGACTTATCTTAAGTATTGCAAATTTAGACCTTAGCATCCTCTTATATACTCAGAGCAACAGAATTTATATAAAGTTCAGATTATACATAAAATGAATGTCTATCATTGCTCTTTTTACTTTTTTAGGTAAAGCAGAAAATGTTATTACATAAGATAGCAACAATAGTTAGCAGCTTATGCAAGGGCATTTAGGACCAAAATATATTGTCATTATGCCTTTACTGCTTTTTATTACAATTTTGATAATAACAGCCAAAATATCAATACCGTTATTATTAGACGCACAAGCTGAAAATGCTTCGCCTCCTTTTGCAGAGCTTCAATGACATTTACAAACAACAAGCATATAACTACATAGAAATGGTAAATCATATCTAATCAGGCTGAAAAATACGACTATTTGGATATTAAGCATACCACAAATAAATCAGAGGACCCAACCAAACAGCATTTCCTACCAAGGACTTTATCGCACTTGCAAAGACATGATAAAGAACAAACAAGAACCCTCAACAAGCGCGCGCCACAGCAAAGTAGAGAACAATAATTATACTTTTTTTAGAAACTCCAAAGCACAAAAAAAGGAGATTGATTTATTCTTATTCTTATCCTCATGCTTCTCCAATAGTACCGTTAGAAGCAAGCCTCAATAGTGGTCCAAATGTTCCTCCATTATTATTACTAGTTCTTAACACTGGTTCTTCGCTTGTTTGATTTCTCTCCCACCATGTTACATACACTTTGTTTCCAGATGCAGATATCTGTGCATCTTGTGAATCAGCTTCAGTTGTATTACTTAGGTTAATCTTATTTCCAAAAGTAACACCATTGTCTGTTGATGCTCTAAACATTACTTCGTCGTTTCCAGTCTTGTTACTCCACCATGCTATGTAGACATTGTTACCGGATGTAGCTATAGGCGCTTCTTTTATAAGTGCCTCCTCTATGACTCTGCCCCCTCTCCTTTCCTCAGCAATTCTTTTCTTAGGCCCCTTTATCTTTTCCTCAACTATTTTGTTCTTGGGTCCTTTTTCCTCAGCTAAGGTTCTGCCTGTATTAGTCCCTTTTTCCTCAGCTAAGGTTCTGCCTGTATTAGTCCCTTTTTCCTCAGCTAAGGTTCTGCCTGTATTAGTCCCTTTTTCCTCAGCTAGACTTTCCCGCTGTGCTTCTGCTGCTATTACAGACACAATACTTGCCATGAAAACTGCTGCTATCGCTGCTGCTAATACTACAAAAGTGGTTTTCGATTGATGATTATTCATAATTGATATTGCCACTGTGTCAGTTTTATATAACCATTAAGGACAGCCAAGAGAAGAACATCTAGCAATAAATGACTTCAGAAGACTTGGTTAGTTGGTGTTTCCCCTGTTTTCTCTTCTTGCTCTTCTTCTAGCTGATCTTTATCTTCATCGTAATCAGGCTCGTTTGATTCCTCTTTATCCCCTTCAGTAGATGATTTTAGGTTCTCTTTGGACTTCTGGGATAGAAATCTAATAGCATCATCAACCACAGTAGCGTTTGTAAGTAAATCTAATTTCATTGAATAGCACTCTTTGACTAATGACAATGCTTGTATCTTTTCTCTCTTGTCTTCTGTGCTTTGTGCTGTATTCCAAATTTGACTCATTTTTACCACCTGGAGCAATAACCTAATACAGTCATCAGATCGGTATTATTATTATAGTGTGTCATATTGATGCCAAAAGCATTTCATATGGAAAGAATTGAAATACAGACATGGTTTCTAGGGGGTTAATTTCATTATTTACTGTTACTTCATTATTATCTTTATTACTGCTTTTTCATCTTCTTGACGGTACAGAGAAAAGAATAGAGGCATTAAAGACTGGTCCTTCTTTTGCTAGTAAATATAATAACACCGGTAAGCCTTCAGTTTTATTCTCCAAACTAGATGGTAAAGGGGTAGTAATATTGACAGGGGCTACTGTAATTGATGGCACTGGTAGTGCACCGAAGCCTAATGCAGTAGTAATTGTGAATGCTAATAAAATAGTTAATGTACTCGTTAATGATAGCAAAGACTATGATTACTATTCCAGTCACAATGTAAATGTTCTAAACCTTACTGGCAAGTATATTATACCTGGACTTTTTGATATGCATGCACATGTAGCAGGGGTACTAAACAACTCATACAATCAGGCCAAATCTGAAAACATGTTCAAAATGCTTTTAGCATATGGTGTTACTACTATCCGAAACCCAGGTGGACCCACTGACCAGTCAGTAGCTATGAAGGATAATGTAACTAATGGTAAGATAAAAGGACCACAAATATTTACTGCAGGTAGACTTGTCAATGATCCACGGATACCAATACCGTTTGTAGAAAAGCAAGTCAGGACAGAACAAGAGGTTAGACAAGAAGTTCGTCTTCAGGCGGCGGCTGGTGTAGATTATGTCAAGCTGTATGTTGGCCTTACGCCTAATTTAGTAAAGGCAGCTATCGATGAGGCGCATCACAATGGAGTAAGAGTCATAGGACATTTATATTTGACAAGCTGGACTGACGCCGCAAATCTTGGTATTGATGCTCTTACACATGGAGTTCCAGTAAGTCCATATCTCTTGCCAAAAGATAAGCAGAGAACGTTTATTGAAAATGGTCTAGGTCCATTCGATCACTTTTTGTGGCTTAGTTTAGTAAACCTAAACGGCAGTAATAATAATAGTAGTAGTACAGAAATCAATGACATGATAAAATCCTTGGTCATACATAGAATTCCAATAGACCCAACTTTGGATATATACGAAGCAATGCTAATGGATGATAAAAATGATCAATATCTGTGGCCTAAAGTGCTTCGATTAACTAAAATGATGTATGATAACGGAGTAGAAATTCTTTCAGGAACTGACATTCCAAATTTTGGACTGGTTCCAGGAGAAAGCCTACATCATGAACTAGAGCTGTTGGTAGAAGCAGGTATCAGTCCTTTAGATGTTATCAAGGTTGCAACAAGAAATGGAGCAGATGCTCTTGGTATTTTAAACAAAGTGGGAACTATTGAGAATGGAAAAGAAGCAGATATGATTATCCTTGCAGCAAATCCAATTGACAATATCAGCAATACAAAAAAGATTGAAGCAATAATAAATGATGGAAAGCTTGTTGATAGAGAAAAAATATCCTTGAACCAATGAGATTACATTATTAGAAGAGTCAATGAAAACAGATTTGTGTAGAGGCGCATAGTGTTGTTTGATCTCATAGAGATTGTTATTATATAACTATTGGCTAACCTAACGATTAAAGGAGCTCAGAAAACTTGATTCGTTATTGCTGTTGTAATTTCCCCAGCTTTCTCCTCTTGCTCTTCTAGCAGATCTTTGTCTTCATCGTAATCAGGCTCGTTTGATTCTTCTTCATCCTGTTTAGTATCATCATTAGCTATAGATGATTTCAATTTCTCTTCGTTTTTTGACCTATCAGATACTAACCTAATGGTATCATCTATTGTAGTAGCGTTGGTAAGCAAATCTAGCTTCATTGCTGATCTATATTAGCTATTCCTCTTATGGAGGGGATGAAGGGGTGATGGTTCGATGTTCACGTACAATTGTGTTGGATGTTTGCGGGAATTGGCCAGTTTGTTGCTGGACTTGTGACTGTAGGAGTCCTTGCACTGGTTTAATCTGGTACGTTAGAACAAAGTCTCTACCACTATCACTGGCAGGAGTACTTAACGTACTATGTACTCCAACTCCTAATGTTGATGGACCATACGTATCAGAAATTGTACCGACTGCATCATTTGCATTAAACTTGGCACAGAATTTGTTTATGACTCCCTCAGCACCCTTAATAGCCGCTTGGTAGGCTTGTGCTTTAGCGGGAGCAGAAGCAGCAGAAAGAGCGGCAGGGACAGTAGCACCGCCTGTATATATAGCTGCTACTGCGAGACCAGCCGCTATCAAGCTAGGTGGTATCTTAAAATTGAAGTTACATCCATCAATTTCCTGTCCAATTGTAGATATAACTAGCGCACCTTTTGATTTATCAACATTAAGAACTACAGGTTGTATATTTGCCAAGCTATAAGTTCTACCACCTCTAGCATCACCTAGAGGGGAGCCTGGAGGGCTTAGATCTCTAAACTGACCATTTACAAGCGCACCAATTTTCCATTCACCGTCGTTCTGAGCGCCAAAGACATTAGGGTCATGATCATTATTTATTCTGATTGAAATGAAGCTTACCTGTAATCTTTGTTGATTTGATGTTGGAGGGGCTACAGCAACTTGTGGAGTTGGAGGTTGCACTGATGCTAACAATGATGGTTCGCTGCTCGTTTCAAGTTTATCCTGGATTTGGCTAGGTTGTTGAGGTTGTAGTTGAGATTGTGCGGCTTGTGCAGATGTTGTCGGAGTTGATGATTGGAGTTGTGCAAATGTTTGTTTCGTTGGAAAATAAATTAGCTCTGAAAACAATATCGCGAACAGCAGAAAAATGATCACATGATGCTGAATCTTACGCATGCTCATAATATCAGCAGGACTACTATAGATAAGGCTTGTGGCTACAATGTGGAACTTAGTGGGATGGTGTGGAAGAGATATAACTAGGAGGTATCATGTTTATCCAACTTTAAATGATAATGTAATTGCAAAGTCATGTCTAGTGGTTTTAAAAAACTTGATTTGTGGTTGTTGTAGATGTTATCTCTCTTGTTTCTCTTCCTGCTGTTTCTCTAGCTGATCTTCATCATAATCGGGTTCTTTTAATTGTTCTTTCTCACTTCCTTACTACCAATAGATGATTTTATCCTCTCTGTAGATTTCAGAGATACGAACCTGATAGCATCATCTACCACAGTAGCATTTGTAAGTAAATCAAGCTTATAGAATAACACTCTTTGGCTAATGACGATGCTCGTATCTTTTCTCTCTTGTCTTCTGTATTAGCTGCTGTATTCCATGCTTCTTTTGTTATTGCATTAAGTCCAACCAGACATTTCTCATACTCTTCTGGCAATCGCCCGTCAATGTATCTTTTAATGTTGTTTTTAGCTTGCTGTCTGAGATATGCTATATCTCTACATATGATTGATTTGTCAATCTATAATACCTTGCTATTTCTGACTGATTGCTCTCACCTTTGCTTAACAGCTCCATAATCTTGTCTCTATGCCATTCAATCTGTTGTTGCATCTTTGTGCTCATTTATTGCACTCTTTTACTCTCAAATTATTCTGGTGTTGCACATTTACGCCTAAAGTACTTTCTAAAAACAAAGCTTTAATCTTTGCTACTAAAAATATTATCTCTTAGTGCAGCATGTCCTAAGTTATTGTAAATAACACATTTCTATGCTACTTAATTAAGGGTTAACTAAAACTACTGAAGTTCTATTAGTCAACGTATCAAATGCTGGCGAAAATTTCTTTCCAATTTCACGCAGATGGTCTATTTGTTCTTTTGATGCATTGGTACATCATTAGATATACCTGTGAATCCACGCAAATCAACATCTCCTTCCACATCAATATTAATACTATCAATTTGGATACCTCTTGATGTAGCGTGAGTTACAATAGTTTGTATTAAACATGCCGATAAGCTTCCCATACAATACTCACATACAGTAAGACCTCTTCCCTGGCCTGAGAGTTGATTTGGAAAGTCATAGTAATATTTAGATCATAGTATGATAGTGTTATATCCATTTTTCGTCTCTAACAACCCAACTTCAGAGATAGTGCCTAGAATAATTCTGAATTAAAACAATAAATAGCGTGGCAGTAGTTTTTCATATTTCCTTAATTAATTTGCGATACTTGCCCTCATTCTTCTTGGCATCTTCTTTGAATTGCTGAGCAGTCATTCCATGTGTATCCATTGCATGCTTTTTAGCATTTTCAAATAGTTCTTGTTCTGTAACTCCTGTAATAGTATGTGAACACTGAGGATCATCCGCTTCTTTACAGTTGATAGATAACATTAAGCTTTGATTATAGAATTGATGTTTATAAGGAGATCTTGTTTAAGTCTTAGTCCACTTATCATAGAATTGGATTATCATAGCTTAGGCATGTTCTGGAATGGGTATCGATTTTGTCTAGCAAATTATTCAAATATATCATATATCCATCTAGATCAGGATAAGGATCTTTGAAATATTCTCTCTTAACTCCTTATAATCATCTAGTCTTGCTCTATCGGATTCACTAGATGGAAGATTTTCCAAGAGATTTTTCTGCAATTTTTCCGCCATGTTGTCAAGTGAATCGACTATCTTTTCAAGATCACCTTTTGTAACCTCCAATGTGGCTATTTTGTTAGCCTTGTCAATCTTTATTCTATTGATCATATGTCAGAATCCCCACTTTATCTATATAATATTGCTTAATATCTATGGTATAGAATAAAAAAGGTGTTGTTATTGTATTATATTCCAATTAGTATCTATCTAACTTAAGGTGACGACCAGATAAAAAGGTCCGGACTTAGATTGAGCATAAGTTACATATTGTGGTTAAGACCCTTTGGCTCTACAATAGAGAGTTGTTATGAGATTTATTATTCATTCTTCAATAACATATTGCTTTTAAGGAGCCAAAACAATAGGATCTATATGACTATTGCATTGACAACTATGGCAGCTGCCAGTTTAGCAATACTTGTTTACATTGCTGTAGTCATTACAGGAACATATACTACTCAGAATATATCGCCTAGTAGTACTAAGACTTCTTTAGCCGAAGAGGCACAGCTTGATTCAGCAATGAGTCAGCAAATAGCCAGCAGTCTAGATTATGTTCATAAATCTGATATCAATATTGCACCAGTAACAATTCCTCTCCATGGCGTAAACCTGAGTGCAAATCAATTCATTTTGTTATACGACTCGACGCCATATGCAAGCAAAGGACATATAGCCTTGAACTTACCATGTGATGCTAATACTCCCAATGTTCCCATATTCCAAGTTCTTGTTGGCCGTGCTCCTAACTTGACTCCATTGGCACTTGGCTACATATCACAAATATCTGTTACACCACAGATGTGTGTATATCATGGTCAGTTTGGATTTGGAGATCCAATTACTGATATGGTTTTGAAGAATATATCTGGTAGAACGATTAGCCTTGGAGGCCCACACTCTGTCGCAATAAGTACCCATGAATTCTATACACCTACAACACCATCACTAGAGCAAATACAACATCAGCAGAAATAAGGTAAACAAAGTGGTTCGCACATTAAGCATGTGTTATTCAATATTCCAAATTCAAAATGGCTTATCACGTAGTCTTTCAAATAGTTTGTATTGTTGTTGTGCTGCTTATAAACTACTTTCCCATTTAGTCATTGAAAGTCAATACTAAATAAAGATAAAAATTAGCTTTAACCGTTGAGGCAGAAGTTTAGTTCAGAATATCAAAGCCAATTTTAAAGATTAATACCTTCTAATTTAGATCAGTTAGTTGACACGTTAAATCCTTAAATCTATTTCTTAATGTTACCTCTGTTACTCCGGCTACGCCAGAAATTTCTTTTTGACTTATGCTTTCACCCGTTTTAATAGATGATATATAAAGAACAGTAGCTGCTAACCCCATTGGATCTTTACCAGCAGATATTTCATTTTCTGTGACTTTTTGCATAATATTAATAGCTTGGCGTTTTGTTTTTTCAGTTAAATTAGCTTTGTTTGCAACTTTAGCAATGCACTTGACTGGATCAATATTTGGAACTTTATAGTCAAGTTCAAGCACTAGCTGCCTGTATATTCTTGCAATACTCTTTCGT
>Ga0126314_10001543_pt1 | contig 11143 bp, 8 predicted proteins | sample Plot105B_FD_92535 | JGI IMG/M metagenome (GOLD analysis project Ga0126314, IMG submission 92535) | Serpentine soil microbial communities from UC McLaughlin Reserve, CA, USA - Plot105B | ecosystem: Environmental > Terrestrial > Soil > Grasslands | place: USA: UC McLaughlin Reserve, Lake County... | reverse complement strand
CCTGCTCAACTGCGAGTTCCAGTGGACCGGGTCCAAGGACTCGATCGTCGCCGAGATGGTCAACGCCACCAACACCGCGATCTCCGCCAAGGCCGACGGGATCGCGCTGGCGGTGGTCGACAAGGACGCCTTCAACGAGCCGGTCAACAAGGCGCTGGCGGCCGGCATCCCGGTCGTCTCCTACAACGCCGACGGCGCCAAGGACGACCCGGGCACCAACCGCCTGGGCTACATCGGCCAGGGCCTGTACGACTCCGGGTTCCAGCTCGGCCAGCGGGCGATCGCCTCGGGCCTGGACTCCGGCGAGGTGGTGGGGTTCATCGCCACGCCGGGGGCGCTGAACATCCAGCCGCGGATCGACGGCGCGTCGGACGCGATCAAGCAGTCCGGCAAGTCGCTCAAGTTCACCCCGGTCGGCACCAACGCCGACGTGACCAAGGGCCTTTCGATCATCGACGCCTACGCCCAGGGCCACCCGAACCTGGCCGGCATGCTGGCGGTGGACGCCGGCTCGACCCAGTCGGTGGGCCAGGTGGTGCAGAAGTACTCGATGCGCGACAAGGGCCTGAAGGTGGCCGGCGGGTTCGACCTGGTGCCCGAGACCCTGAACGCCATCAAGGGGGGCAGCCTCGACTACACCATCGACCAGCAGCCGTACTTGCAGGGGTTCCTGCCGGTGCTATACCTCTACATGTACAAGCTCTCGGGAGGCCTGGTCTTCCCGTCCGAGACCAACACCGGCCTGTTGTTCGTGACCAAGGACAACGTCGATCCGTACCTCCAGACCAAGACCCGCTTCGAGGGGTCGAGCACCGAGCAGCAGGTGGTGCAGCGGTCGGGAGCGATCGCCGGATAGGCGGGAGTAGGTGAGCGACACCGTCGACGTCGCCGCGAGGGTCGAGCCGGCTCCGGCCGGCCGGCCCTCCCGCGGGCTGCCCCGGCGCGTCGGCGAGGCCTTCCTGCGCCGGCGCGAGGCGAGCGTGCTGGTGGTGGCGGTCGCCCTCGGGGTCTACTTCGCCTCGGCCTCGCCGGCCTTCCTCACCCAGCCCAACCTGGTCAACATCGCCCAGGCCACCGCGCCGGCGGCGATCATCGCCGCCGGCATGGTGCTGGTCCTGGTCAGCGGCGAGATCGACCTGTCGGTGGCGGCGGTGTTCGCGCTGGCCCCGTTCAACATGCACTACCTGACCGACTACTACGGCGTGCCGATCCTGCTGGCGATCGTCATGGCCCTGGCCATCTCGGCCCTGATCGGCTTCATCAACGGCTTCATCACCGTGTTCTTCAGGGTGCCGTCGTTCGTGACCACCCTTGGCACCGCCTACATCGTCATCGGCATCGTCCTGACGACCTCGCACGCCTACCCGGCGCCGATCCCCGAGGCGGCCACCGAGACGATCCGGAAGGTGTTCGGCGCCTCCGACTACGCCCACCTCATCTGGTGCCTGCTGATCGTCGCCTTCTTCCACGTGCTGCTGACCAGGACACGCTGGGGCCTGCACACCATCGCCGTCGGCGGTAACCCGCTCGGCGCCACCGAGGCCGGCATCCGGGCCGGCCGCATCAAGATCGGCAACTTCATGATGGTGGCCACCCTGGGCGGGTTCGCCGGCATCCTTGACGCCTTCCGCATCAGCACCATCGACCCCAACCTTGGCGGCGGCTTCGGGATCATGTTCACCGCCGTCTCGGCCGCGGTGATCGGGGGCACCTCCCTGGCCGGCGGCTCCGGCACCGTCATCGGAGCCTTCCTTGGCGCGCTGGTCCTGGCCGAGCTCCAGGACGGCATGAACCTCATCGGGATCAGCGCCAACCCCTACTTCCTGATCCTGGGCGTGGCGATCGTCGTCTCGATGATCGCCAACGTGTACCTGTCCAGGCTGCGCCGGGCGGGCAGAACCTAATGAGCTCCACCTCGGGCGGTCCCGGCGGCGAGGCCCTGCGGGTCGAGCACGTCGCCAAGCGCTTCGGCGGGGTCACCGCCCTGGCCGACGTCAACCTGCGCCTGGACCGGGGCGAGGTGCTCGGCCTGATCGGCGACAACGGCGCCGGCAAGTCGACCCTGATCAAGATCCTCTGCGGCTTCCACCAGCCCGACGCCGGCCGGATCTTCGTCGGCGGCGAGGAGGTCGTGCTCAAGTCCGTCGACCACGCCCGCACCCTCGGGGTCGACACCGTCTACCAGGACCTGGCCTTGGTCAACGAGCTCAGCGTCTACCACAACATGTTCCTCAACCGGGAGCTGGTGCGCTGGCCGCTGCTCAGCAACCGGCGCATGCGGCGGCTGGCCCGCCAGCACCTGGAGGACATGGGGGTGAACATCCCGTCGGTCGAGGACGAGGTGGCCAAGCTGTCGGGTGGCCAGCGCCAGGCGATCGCGGTCGCCCGCTCGGTCTACAGCGACGCCAGGATCCTGCTGCTGGACGAGCCGCTGGCCGCCATGGGAGCCAAGGAGGGCGCCCTCATCCTCGACCTGGTCCGCGACCTCAAGGCCCGCGGTGACGTGTCGGTCATCATCATCGCCCACAACTACGGGCAGATCCTGGAGGTCTGCGACCGGATCAACCTGCTCCAGCACGGCACCATCACCTTCGACAAGCCGACCTCCCAGACGTCGGTGCAGGAGCTGACCGACCTGGTCGTGGCCGAGTACCGCGCCGCCCGGACCGCGAAGCTGCGGCCCGACCCGTCCAGCAACGCGCGACCGGCGCCCGGCCGCTAGTGCGCGCCCTGGTGGTGGAGGGCCCGGGGGCGGCCGCCGTCAGGGACGTCCCCGAGCCGGTCCCGGGACCGGGGGAGGTGCTGGTCGAGGTCGCCGCCGCCGGCATCTGCGGCTCCGACCTCGAGCTGCTGGACGGCCGGCGACCGGCCGCCTACGTCAGCTACCCGGTGGTGCCGGGCCACGAGTGGGCCGGGCGGGTGCTGTCGGCCGGGCCGGGAGTGCACGACCTCGCCCCCGGCGACCCGGTGGTGGCCGAGGGCCTGCGGTCCTGCGGGGTCTGCGACCGCTGCGGCGAGGGGCGCACCAACCTCTGCACGGCAGGCTACGCCGAGACCGGCTTCACCCTCCCCGGCGCCCTGGCCGAGCGCCTGGCCGTCCCGGTCCGCCTGGTCCACCGGCTGCCCCCTGACCGGCCGCTGGAGCCGGCCGCCCTGCTCGAGCCGGCCGCCTGCGTGGCCAGCGCCCTGCTCGAGGCCGGCATGCCCCTGCCGGGCACGCGGGTCGCGGTGGTCGGCGACGGGCCCCTCGGCCTGCTCGCCCTGCTCCTGCTGCGCACCGTCACCCCGGCCGAGCTGGTGCTCGTCGGGGCCCGGCCGGCCCGGTCCGCTTTCGGGGCGGGCTGCGGCGCCACCCTGGTCGTCGCCGCCACCGACCAGGCCGGCCTCGACGGGCTGGCCGGTCGCTTCGACGCCGTCGTCGAGGCCACCAACGACCCGTCCGGGGCCGCCGCCGCCCTTGGCCTGCTCCGCCGGGGCGGGACCGGGGTGCTGCTCGGCATCTCCGGCGCCGGGCGGCCGGCGATCGACCCGGACACGGTGACGCTCAACCAGCTGCGCGTCCAGGGGGGCTTCGCCGCCTCAAGGACCGCCTGGCGCTGGGTCACCGGGCTGTACGCCGACGGCATCCTCGACCTCGCCCGGCTGGTGACGCACCGGTTCGACCTCGAAGCGGTCGACGCGGCGTTCGCGGCCCTGACCGCTCCCGACGGCGACGCGGTCAAGATCCTGGTCCAACCCCGAACGACGTCAGGTGGAGAGGCGTAGGGACCACCCTTGCAGGCGGCCGGTGTCGACGGCGGCGACGTCGCGGACGTGGAGGGTCCAGGTGCCGTCGGTGGGCAGGCCGGCGAACGAGGCAAGGGTCGGGGCGTTGGTCGGGTCGTAGGACTGGCGGAGGTCGTCGCCGCCCGCCCCGGTGCGGTTGTGGAGGGTGGCCATGGCGCCGGAGGGGGCGGCGAGCTGGACGACCAGGTCGCCGACGAAGGGGTGGCGGATGTCGACCGTGACCTGCGCCTGGGCGAGGACGGCGGCCTGTGTGACCGTGAGGGTGCTGGTGATGCCGGTCGCGTCGGCGTCGGGGATCGCCAGGCCGCCGGCGGGGACGGCGGCGGCGACCTCGATCACGCCCGCTGCCGCGGCCGGGTCGACCTCGAGGCGCCAGCGGTCGAGGCGGCCGGTGTCCTGGCCGGCGTGGTCGGTGAGGTGGAGGGTCCAGCGGCCGGCGAACGGCTCGCCCACGAGGTCGCTCAACGCCGGTGTCGTCGCGGGCGTCCACGTCTCGTGCAGGTCGTCGGCGTCGGCGCCGGCCCGGTCGCGCAGCACGACGCGGGTGCCGGCGGGGGAGACCAGGGCGATGCTCAGGTCGCCGATGAAGCTGTGGATCACGTCGGCGTGGACGCGGACGCCGGCGACGGCGCCGCCGCCGGTGAGCTCGAGGTGGCTCTCGACCCCGGCGGCGGCATTGTCGGGGATCAGCAGCACGGCCTGGGTCTCGGCGCTGGTGACGCCGGTCGCGGGCGGCGCCGGCGGCCCGGCCGGCCCGCCCACCCGGAACTGGATCACCTGGCCGGGTGCGCCGATGTCGCTGATGACCAGGCCCGACCCGGAGCGGTCCCAGCGGCGCGAGGACGGGGTGGTGGAGTCGGACACCACGACCCCGGCCCTGGCCGGGAACAGGTCGTTGGCGTCGCCGACGTTGGCGCCCTGCTCGAGGTCGAGGTGGCCGTCCGCCTGGAGCAGCGCGCACTGGTAATGCTTGGCCGCGGTGCCCTCCTGCAGCTCGTTGGAGCCCAGCTTGTCGCAGTGGTAGATGGCCAGCCCGCTGCTGGGGAGCTGGGTGTCGGCGCCGAGGTGGCTGCGGTTCTCGACCATGAAGTACTCGTTGGGCGGGCCGGTCCCGAACCTCAGCACACGCGTAGTCGCCGTGGGCGGCCTCGAAGGTGCCGGGCCCGAGGGTCACCACCTGGTCGGGCCAGCCGGCCAGGTCGCGGAGGTAGGCGCAGAGCGCGGCCGGGGCGCGGCCGTCGCCGAGGTGGTTGCCCGACGACATCACGCAGTAGCGGCCGAGCCCGGAGCTCTTCTCGAGGTCGCCGTCGCGCTGGCCGTAGTCGTACAGGTCCGGGAAGCGGCACAGCTGGTGGCCGGACTCGTGGCAGAACGTCCCGATCGACAGGTCAACGCGGCTCCGGCCCATGCTGGTGATGGTGTAGAAGTAGGTGCGGATGCCGCCGGGGAACGTGCGCTGGAACACGCTGTTGTGCGGCCAGAACGGCATCTGGTAGATGGTCAGCCCGGCGTACATGAAGCTGAGCGCGTCCACGACACCCTCGTTGCGCGAGTCGTACTCGTGCAGGTCGACGCCGCCGGCCAGGGCGAGGTCCAGCGCCTCGCCGATCAGCGGGGCCGCCGGCGACGGGGTGCCCTCGGGCACGAAGTACGAGGACATCGGCCGCGACAGGGTCACCGGGCCGACCACGTCGTTGGAGTAGTCCAGCTTGCCGTTGGACATGGTCAGCCAGAAGTCGCGGACCGAGCCGCGGTTGCCGTCAAGGGCGTAGCCGGGCTGGTTCAGCAGCGCGTCCACCTCCCCGGTCGTCACCGAGGAGAGCTGGTCGGGGAACTGCACCAGCACGGTGAGCCCGCGCACCGTCCCCCGGCTGACCTGGCGCCCGGGGAGCAGGCCGTCGGCCGGCCCGAAGGTGAGCTCGAGGTCCGGGTCGGCGGCGGCGGCGGACGGCGGCTGCAGGGCGCGGCTCCGGACGGCCAGCCGGTCCCGGCGGACCCGCGGCCATTCGTTGAGGTGCGGCGGGACCCCCGGCGGCGGCGGCTTGGTGATCGGCACCCGCGTCGAGACGAACCAGCCCTGGGCGAGCTGGGCGTAGCAGTACAGCCCGAGCCCTGTGTCGTACACCACCGTGTAGCCCGACGTGGTCTCGCGACGCGCGTAGAACTCGTCGCCCCACACCAGGAGCTGCACCGGCGGACCGGCCTCCTGCGGGTACAGCAGCCGCTCCCCGAAGATCGCGCTCATCCCCGACTCCCCTCGATGGCCCGGCACAAGGTCTGCCGGAACGTGGCTCAGTGCACGAACACGCTGCAGACGGTCTGGCCCTGGTCGGCGCCTCGGGTGACGGCGAGGAACAGCAGGTAGCGCCCGACCGCCCAGGTGTACTGGGTGCTCTGATAGGTCACCGGGACGATCCGGACGGCGTAGTCGCCGCGCTGGCCGCCACCGGTCATGGCGATCTCCACCTGCGAGCCGCCCGCGCCGACGATCTTGGCGTCGATGAAGAAGTCGGCCGCGACCAGGCCGCTGACGGGTACGCCGTCGGCGTCGGTGACCGAGACGACGAGGGGCATCGGCTCGCTGTTGCCAGCGGCGGCGACTCCCTGGACGATCGGTCCCTCCGCGGCCGTCCCCCGCGCCTCGACCACCAGTCGCGCCATCGACCGACCCCCTTTGCCCGCTTTCCGCCAAGCTGACCGCGAAGCTCGAACCGAGTCAAGCATTCTCTTTGCGGAGCTCAGCCAGGAGCGGGCCGGCGTTCAATGCCGTCAGCGCGGCGTGGGCGTCCCGCAGTCGGTGCCGGCCAGCCGGCTGGCCGAGGGCGAGCAGGCAGCGTCCAGCGCCAAGCAGTGCCCGTGCCCGCTCGAGCTGGTGGCCGTAGTCCGCCCAGCGGGCCGCCGCCTCGTCGTACCCCTGCGCCGCCTGGTCCAGCGCCCCTTCGGCCTCGGCAAGGGCGGCCCGTGCCGTGAGGAGCCCATGCCGGTTGCGGGTGACGCCGTCGTGCGCCCTGGCGGCGAGGACCTCGGCGGTGGCCCGCTCGCCGACCGCCAGACAGACACGCACGAGCTCGGCAACGTGCTGGCCCAGGTACCAGCGGCCGCCGTCCCGGTCGCCGACCAGCCGCTGCACCTCCTGGAGGAGACCACGAGCGGCGGTGTGGTCGCCGGCAGCCTGCTCCACGCCGGCGGCCACGGCGAGCGCGGGCACCAGCAACTGCAGGTCGTCGATCGCGCGTGCTCGTGGCAGGAAGTCCCGCGCCAGCACGCGGGCGGCGTCCACCTCGCCGCGCCACAGCAGGACCGCCGCCTTGATCTGGTGGGCCATCTCCGACATGTACTGGCCGCCGTGGTCGCGCTCCCAGGCGATGAGGGCATCGGCGGAGTCCACCGCCTCGTCCCAGCGGCCAAGGTCCAGCAACGGGGTCAGGGTCGCTGACCGGACCACGCGGTTCCCTCACCGAGGCCACGTCGCTCGGTGAACTCGACGGCCTCCTGGCTGAATGCCAGCGCCGCGGCGGGACCCTCGCTGAGCCACAGGGGCTCCATCAGATTGTTGTAGACCACCGCCGTGTCGTAGCCGGCGCCCACCTCCAGGCCAATGGTGAGGGCCGCGCGGAGGTCGTCCATCCCGCCGAGGTCTCCCAGGTCGTCGCGCGCGACCCCGCGGGAGTCCAGGGCCCGCAGCCGCTCCTCGGGCAGCCCGCCGAGCCGGTCGGCCAGGGCGAGGGCCCTGTCGGCCCAGACCAGCGCCTCCCGCGGGTGGCCGGACATCACCCGGTCCATGGCCATCTGCGCATAGGCCGAGCACAGCTCAGGGCCAGCCGGTGCGCCCTCGAGGAGCTCGACGGCGCTGCTCAGGGCGTCGCGGGCGCGGCGGGCCTCGCCCTGGTTCCACAGCACCGACGACAGCCGGTTGAGCGCCTCGCCTCGTCCCACCAGGTCATCGTTCGCGGCAAAGCCGGAGATCGCCTCCTCGTAGAGCTCGGCCGCCTCGGCGACCCGGCCGATCTGGAAGGCTGCCCTCCCGGCCTTGGCGACAACCCGGGGCCGTTCGGGCGTGCCCGGTGGCCAGAGCTCCAGCGCCTGGCCGTAGTACGCCTCGGCCCTGGCCACATCGAGCCCAATCGTCGAGTCGCCGGCCAGGACCAGCGCCTGACAGGCCGATTCCTCCAGCTCCGGCAGGCCTGGCTCCCTGGCCGCACGGGCATGGACGAGTGCCTGGGTGAAGTGGTAGGCGATCAGCTCGGCGCGGTCGGCGACACGGTCGCCAGCAAGGGTCTGGATCCACTTGGCGGCCGCCTGGTGGCGTCGGGAGCGGCCGGTCCTCGGGATCTGGGCGTACGCAACGTCGCGCACGAACCCATGCCAGAAGGTGTATTCGGCCTCGTCCTCCACCGCTGACCGCCGCGCCAGGCGGATCAGCTCCTTGCGCTCGAGCTGGGCCAGTCCCCTCCGCACCTCCTCCTCGCCGACGCTGCCCATCGTCGCGAGCGCTCCCAGCCAGAACACCTTGCCGAACACGGCAGCGTCCTGCAGCAGCCGTTTGTGCTCCGGCTCGAGGCTGTCGAGCCGCGCGGCGATCAACGCCTGGATCGTGTCGGGCAGGAGCAGGTCGAGTGTCCCCGCCAGGTGGCCGCGTCCTGTGAGCAGCCCCCGGTCGGTGAGCAGGCGCACGAACTCCTCGGCATACAGAGGGTTCCCGGCGGCCCGTTCCAGCAGCAGCGACTGCACCTCCACCGGCAGGACCGACTGGCCGAGCAGCACAGCGATCAGCTTCGCGGTCTGCTCGTCGCTGAGCGGCGACAGCGAGATCGTCGCCGCATTGGGCCGTCCGGCACACCAGCCGGGCTGCCGTTCGAGGAGCTCCGGCCTGGCGGTCCCCACCACCAGCAGGTCCACCGCACCGGGCTGGTCGGCCAGCTCCTCGAGGAACTCGAGCATGGCCGGGTGGGCCCAGTGCAGGTCCTCGACCACCATGATCAGGGGACGCTGGGCCGCGACCAGATGGAGGAACCGCCGCCACGCCACGAACGACTCGCCACGGCTCGCGGACGCCTCCGCGCCGGTCGCGAGCCCGACCAGCGGGGCGAGCCGTGCCTTCAGCCACTCGCGCTCCGACGCGTCTCCCGCCACAGCGCCGACCGAGGCGTGCAGCTTGGCCGCTCCCTCCCGCGGGCCGTCCGACTCGAGGATGCCCGCCTGGGCCTTGATGATCTCCCCCAGCGGCCAGAACGTGAGGGTCTCGCCGAAGGAGAGACAGCGGCCCCCGCGCCAGGCCACCAGCTCCGACTGGGCATCGACGACGGCCGCGAACTCTCGTAGGAGCCGGGTCTTGCCCACGCCTGGCTCGCCGAGCACGGTGACGAGCTGAACGGCGTGCTCGCTGACGGCCTGCCGGTACCGCAGCCCCAGCGCCTCGAGCTCGGCGCGTCGGCCGATGAGCGCCGTCGCGGGCCGCTCGTCCACATCCACGCTCGGCCGGCTGCGGGCCCCGGCCACCCGCCAGATCGGCACCGGCTCAGCCTTGCCCTTGACCCGCACGGGCGCGAGCTGCTCGTACTCGAAGAGCGGCCGGGTGGCCCGCCAGGTGGCCTCCCCGACGACCACCCCGTTGACCGGGGCGACCCCCTGCAGCCGGGAGGCGGTGTTGACCACGTCGCCGACCACGCCCTCGCTGTCGGAGCCGGGCGCGAGGGCGACCAGTGCCTCGCCGGTGTTGATGCCGATTCGCACCGCCAGCTCGAGTGCGGGATGCGCCTGGTTCAGCTCGGCGATCGCATCGAGCATGCGCAGCGCGCACCGCACCGCCCGTTCCGGGTCGTCCTCATGGACCGCCGGGACGCCGAACACCGCCATGACCGCGTCGCCGATGAGCTTGTCGAGGGTGCCGCCGACCCGCGTGATCTCGCTGCCCAGCCGGGCGTGGTAGGGGCGCAGCATGGCCCCGACGTCCTCGGGATCGGCCTGGTCGGAGCGCGAGGTGAAGCCGACCAGATCGCAGAAGAGCACCGTGACAACTTTGCGCTCCTCGCTCGGCGGGTGGCCCGATGCGGCCAGCGGCGACCCGCAGGCCCCGCAGAACCGAAACCCTCCGGGGTTGTCCTGCCCGCAGTTCGAGCACCTGCGCATGGCTGCAGTCTACGGGCTTGCTCAGCCTGTCGCGTCGGGATCGAGGAGGGCGGCGGCGTTCTGGTCGCCGGGATCGTTTCGGGTGAGGAGCATGCGGGCCCGCCAGAACCCGAGGTCGACCTGTTCGATGCGGTTGCCGAGGGCCTCGGCGGTGGTGCGGGCCGTGGTGAGGTGGCGCTCAGGAACGCTGCCGGTACAGGTCGGTCAGGAGGGCGACGGCCGCGTGGGTCGCCGGGTGGGGGTCGTGGCGGCGCCAGATGAACAGGACGGGGACGGGGGCGGCGTCCCGGAGGGGCCGGAAGACGATGCCCTCGCGGCGGTACTGGGTGACGGTGCTCTCGGGGGTGATGCCGACACAGCGGCCGGTGGCGATCACCGCCAGCCAGTCGTCGATGTCCTGGGTGTGCTCCACCGCCGGGCCCGACCCGGCCGGCCAGAGGTCGGTGGTGGTGGTCCCGGTGCGCCGGTCGATCAGGAGGGTCCGGTCGCGGACCTCGTCCAGGCGGATGGAACGGCGCTGGACCCAGGGGTCGTCGGCGGCCATGGCGCAGTAGCGCCGTTCGTGGCCCACGACCGCGCTGGCGAAGCGCCGCGCGTCGGGCGGGGTCCGGACCACCGCGAGGTCGCACATGCCCTCGGCCAGGCCGCCGGTGCCGGAGTTGATGCGGATCAGCTGGAGCTCGACGTCGGGGTAGCGGGCGGCCCAGCTGCGCTGGAACTCCGGGGTGTGGCGGCCCATGGCCGACCAGGCGTGGCCGATGCGCAGCCGGGTGTGGCCGGTGGTGGCCTCGCGGACCAGGTCGTCGGCCCCGGCCAGGAGCTGCCTGGCCCGGGCCAGGACCTGCACGCCCGCGGTGGTCGGGGTGACGCTGCGGCTGGTCCGGTGCAGCAGCCGGACGCCGAGGACGGCTTCAAGGGAGAGCAGGGTGCGGGACACCGCCGCCTGGGAGACGCCCAGGTCGATGGCGGCGTCGGTGAAGCTGCCGGTGTCGACGATCGCGACCAGGAAGCGCAGGTGGCGCAGCTCCAGTTCCATGACCCTAGCGTATAGCTGACCACATCTATGCATTTTGCGTATGCATGAGGCGAAGCATACTCGGCCCATGACGATCTCGGTGCTCCAGCGGCGACCCGGCGCTCCGCCTCCTCCCGACGGCTCGGCCGGGCGGGCCGGCCGCTACGCCGGTGTGGCCATGATGCTCGGCAGCGGATTCTCCAACCAGCTTGG